>Ga0105249_10004810_pt1 | contig 11656 bp, 11 predicted proteins | sample KBSS44metaG_FD_81522 | JGI IMG/M metagenome (GOLD analysis project Ga0105249, IMG submission 81522) | Switchgrass rhizosphere microbial communities from Kellogg Biological Station, Michigan, USA - KBS S4-4 metaG | ecosystem: Host-associated > Plants > Roots > Rhizosphere > Soil | place... | reverse complement strand
CTATTCGGCTTCTAGCAGGGCCTGCTGCGCATAGTCGGCTCGTTCGGCGACTGCCCGCGCTGCCTGGCGGTATGCCCGGTCGGCAACGACTACCACGCTCACCTCGCCAACATCCAGAAAGTCATTCCCGAGAAGACGCCGGAAAAGGTGGCGAAGGCACAGGGCTTCAAGCAGGCGCGCAAGGAAGGCCACGACCTGCCCGGGCTTTCGGAGTGGAACATCCGCTGGGTCGGCGAGAAGGGCTACCAGGGCATCGTCGCGCGGCAGTTGCAGGAATTCAAAAGGAAGCAACTTGAACATCTTCAAGCGGCCGCTGACAGCAGCGCAGATCAAGACTAAGGCGATCGAGCTCGGCGCCGACCTGGTCGGGATCGCCGATGGCGCGAAGATCGACACCAGCCACATCACCGACCATGACGGCGGTCGCGTGATCGTGCTCGCGACGCGCGTGCAGGCGGGCAGCTCGCGCATCCTCAAGTGGAACGACCGCAACAAGTACTACAACGACGAGCTCTCGCTCACCTTCCTCGAGGAGATCTCGCTCGAGATGGTGTACTGGCTGGAGGACGCGGGCTACCCGGCGATCATCGTTCCGCCGACGCACGTCGATCCGTGGCGCTATGACGGCGATCCGAACAAGCACCAGAAGACGCTGATCTCGCTGCCGCACGCGGCAGTGGAAGCGGGTTTGGGCACGCTCGGCCTTAACCTGCAACTTCTTACGAAAGAATTTGGACCCCGTGTGCTGCTCACCGCGGTCCTATGCTCGGTCGACGTCGAGTGCGACCGGCCGATGACCGAAGCGCTGTGCCTCGGTCCGGAATGCGGCCGCTGCCTTAAGGCCTGCCCCGGCGACGTCATCGGCCACTGGGAGCGCGACTGGGAAAAGTGCGACACCTACCGCTCGCCGCACGGCTTCGCGCAGCTCTCCGACTACCTCGGGCGCGTGATCGATGAGCCCGACGCCAAGCAGAAGAAGGCGATGCTGCGCTCGGAGGACAGCTTCAACCTGTGGCAGAGCATCCTGCGCGGCGCGGGCGTGATCACCGGCTGCCGGCGCTGCGCCGACGTCTGCCCGGTGGGCAAGGATTACGAGCCGATGCTGAAGGACGCGCTCGAGCGCATTCCCGAGAACACGCCCGGGAAGGAGGCGCGCCTGGCGGCGATGGTGGCGGCCGAGCCCTCCGAGCCCTACCAGCGCCAGATCCATTGGATCGGACGTAGAATCAAATAAGAGGAGGAGTTTCCATGCGAAGAATTGCACTGCTGGCCGCTGCATTGCTCGCTTTCAACGTGCAGGCAGCTAACGAGCTCAAGATCGGCTACCTGTCCACGCTCTCCGGCCCGGCCGGCGCGATCGGCGTCGAGGTGCGCGACGGCTTCAACCTCGCGCTGAAGATGGCCGGCGGCAAGCTCGGCGGCCTGAAGACCGAGATCGTGTTCGCCGACGACACGCTCAACCCCGAGACCGGCAAGCAGCTCGCCGAGCGCCTGCTCAAGCGCGACCGCGTCAACCTGATGACCGGCGTGATCTTCTCCAACGTGATGATCGCGGCGTGGCCGACCATCCAGGAGGGCAAGGTGTTCTACATCGCGCCCAACTCGACGCCGACCAGCATCACCGGCCAGGGCTGCAACCCGCACTTCGTCTCGGCCGCCTGGCCGAACGAGGGCCATCACGAAGCCGCCGGCCACTACGCCAAGTCGAAGGGCTACAAGAACGTTTACCTGATCGCGCCGAACTATCCCGCCGGCAAGGACTCCACCACGGGATTCAAGCGCGGCTACGGCGGCACGATCTCGGCCGAGGTGTACACCAAGCTGAACCAGCTCGACTATTCGGCCGAGCTGGCGCAGATCCGCGCCGCCAAGCCCGCTGCGCTGTACGCGTTCCTGCCCGGCGGCATGGGCATCAACTTCATCAAGCAGTTCGTCGCGGCGGGCCTGTCGTCCGAAATGCCGCTGCTGGTGCCGGGCTTCGCCGACGACCAGGACATCATCCGCGCGGTCGGCGAGCCGATGCTCGGCATCTTCGACACCTCGCACTGGGCCTACGACCTGGACAACGACGCGAACCGAAAATTCGTCGCCGCGTTCGAGAAGGAATACAAGCGCATCCCGTCGCTGTTCGCCGAGCAGGGCTACACCACGGCGCTGCTCATCGACAACGCGGTGCGCGCGGTGAAGGGGAAGATCGAGGACGAGAAGGCGTTCCACAAGGCGCTGATGGACGCGCCGGCGCGCTTCCAGTCGCCGCGCGGCAACTGGAAGTTCGCGCACAACGGCACGCCGGTGCAGGACTACTACGTGCGCATCGTCGCCAAGGACAACCAGGGCCGCCTCGTCAACAAGAAGATCGGCACGGTGGTCAGCGGCCTCGGCGACTTCTGGGCCAAAGACTGCAAGATGAAGTAGCGGAAATCGGGCTCTGACCCCGATTCTTTTCCTCGAGCAGGGACTGAACGGCCTGCAGTTCGGGCTGATGCTGTTCCTGCTCGCCGCCGGGCTGACGCTCGTGTTCGGCATCATGGACATGATCAACCTGGCGCACGGCTCGCTCTACATGGTCGGCGCCTACCTGATGGCGAGCTTCGTGCAGGCCACCGGCTCGTTCTGGATTGCGCTGCCGCTCGCGCTGGCGGCCACGGCGCTGGTCGGCGCGGCGCTGGAAGTCACCCTCCTGCGCACGCTGTATGAGCGCGACCACCTCACCCAGGTGCTCGCCACCTTCGCGATCATCCTGATCGCGAACGAAGCCGTGCGCCTCATCTGGGGCACGCAGTCGATCATGCTCAACGCCCCGGCCGGACTGACCGGCCCGGTCGAGCTGCCCGGCGGCATGCGCTACGCGTCGTACCGCCTGGCGATCATCGGCGTGGGAACCGCAGTGGCGTTGTTGTTATACGTATTAGTTACCAAGACAAAAGTGGGAATGCTCGTGAGAGCGGGGGCATCCAACCGCGAGATGGCCACCGCCATGGGCGTCAATATCCGGCTGCTGTTCACGATCGTGTTCGCCGTCGGCGCGGCGCTGTGCGCGCTGGCCGGTGCGATGCTCGGGCCGATCCTCGCGGTGCAGGTCGGCATGGGCGAGAACATCCTGATCCTCGCGTTCGTGGTGATCGTGATCGGCGGCATCGGCTCGATCCGCGGCGCGTTCGTCGGCGCGCTGCTCGTCGGCCTGGTCGACACCATGGGCCGCGCGCTGCTGCCGGTCGCGTTCGCCAAGATGTTTCCGCCGCAGGTCGCTTCCAACCTTGGGCCGTCGCTCAGCTCGATCATGATCTACGTGCTGATGGCGGCGGTGCTCTTTTTCCGGCCGCAGGGACTGTTTCCCGCGCGCGGATGAAAAAGCTCTTCATCCTCCTTCTGCTGCTGGCCTTTCCGCTGGTCATGTCTGCGATCGACCAGATGTTCTATGTCGCCTTCGCCACGCGCGTGCTGATCTACGCCATGGCCGCGGCCAGCCTGAACCTGGTGCTCGGCTACGGCGGCATGGTGAGCTTCGGCCACGCCGCGTTCTTCGGCGCCGGCGCCTACGTGGTCGGCATCCTCTCGTTCGAAGGCGTGCGCAGCCTGTGGATCGCCTGGCCAGCGGCGATCGCCGTCGCGGCGATCGCCGCTCTTGTGATCGGCGCGATCTCGCTGCGCACGCGCGGCGTGTACTTCATCATGATCACGCTCGCCTTCGCGCAGATGATGTACTACGTCTTCGTGTCGATGAAGTCCTACGGCGGCGACGACGGCCTCTCGCTCTCCGGACGCTCGACCGGCCTCGGGCTCGAGCTGCGCAACGATTTCGTCTGGTACTACCTGGTCCTGGCTCTGCTGATCGGCGTCCTTTACCTCCTGCACCGCCTGCTCGCTTCGCGCTTCGGCCGCGTGATCGAGGCGATCCGCGAGAACGAGACGCGCGCCACCGCCATCGGCTACCCGGTGTACCGCTACCAGCTGCTGTGCTTCGTGATCTCAGGCGCGATCGCCGGCCTCGCCGGCGCGCTGATCGCCAACCAGACCGGCTATGTCGGCCCGGCGGTGCTGCACTGGATCCAGTCCGGCACGCTGATGATCATGGTGATCCTGGGCGGCGTCGGCCGCTTCTGGGGCGGCCCGGTCGGTGCCGTGGTGCTGCTCACGCTCGAGGAGATTTTCTCCGGCAGCCCCCTGCTCGGTCCTTATTCGCTGCACTGGCAGCTGCCGGTGGGCGTGATCCTGCTCGGCGTCGTGCTGTTCGCTCCCCGGGGAATCGCCGGTGCTTTCGCTAAAAAAGCTCAGTAAGCGCTTCGGCGGCGTGGTGGCGGTCGACCAGGTCGACCTCGCGCTCGCGCAGGGCGAGGTGCACGCCCTCATCGGGCCGAACGGCGCCGGCAAAACCACGCTCATCAGCCTGATCTCGGGCACGATGCCGAGCGACCAGGGCGAGATCTATTTCCGCAACCAGGAGCTGACGCGCTCGAAGCCGCATGCCCGCGTCGCGGCGGGCCTCGCGCGCAGCTACCAGATCACCAGCATCTTCCGGCGCTTCAGCGTGCTCGACAACCTCGCGCTCGCGGTGCAGGCACGCAGCGGCTCGAGCTTTTCGTTCTGGAAGCCCGTGGCGGCGGAAAGCGCCTTGTTCGACGAGGCTCGCACCATCGCGGCGGAAGTCGGTCTTGGCGAGAAAACCGGCTCCGTGGCCGCACAGCTCTCGCACGGCGAGCAGCGCGCGCTCGAAGTCGGCCTCGCGCTCGCCACGCGCCCGAAGCTGGTGCTGCTCGACGAGCCGATGGCCGGCATGGGGCCGGAGGAGTCGCAGCGCATGATCGCGCTCATCAAGCGCATCCGCGCTCAGGTCACGGTGCTGCTGGTCGAGCACGACATGGACGCGGTGTTCCGCCTCGCCGACCGCATCTCGGTGATGCTCAACGGGCGGCTGATCGCCACGGGGGCGCCGATCGAGATCCGAAACAATCCCGAGGTGAAGAAGGCATATCTTGGGGATGAGCTTGCTGCTTAAGGTCGAGAACCTCGAGACCGCTTACGGTTCCAGCCAGGTCCTATTCAAGATGGCACTGGAGGTGGCCCCGGGTGAAATGTGCACGCTGCTCGGGCGCAACGGCATGGGCAAGACCACGACGGTGCGCTCGATCATGGGTTTGACCCGGTCGTTCAAGGGAAGCATCGGTTTTCGCGGCGAGCGCATCGAACGGCTGGCGCCCGACCGCATCGCGCGCCTCGGCATCGCGCTGGTGCCCGAGGGCCGCCAGATCTTTCCGAACCTGAGCGTGCGCGAGCACCTGCTGGCGTTCGCGCAGAACCGCTCGGGGCGGAGCGATCCATGGACCCCGGAGAAGGTGTTCTCGCTCTTTCCGCGGCTGGCCGAGCGCTGGCAGAACATGGGCAACCAGCTCTCGGGCGGCGAGCAGCAGATGCTGGCCATCGGCCGCGCGCTGGTCACCAATCCCCATCTGTTGATCCTGGACGAAGCGACAGAAGGGCTGGCGCCGCTGGTGCGCGAGGAGATCTGGAAGTGCCTCGAGCAGCTGCGCGCGGCCGGCCAGACCATCCTGGTGATCGACAAGTACGTCGAGCGCCTGGTGAAGCTCGCCGACCGGCACACCATCATCGAGCGCGGGCGCGTGGCGTGGCAGGGAACCTCCGCCGCGCTCGACGCCGACCGCGGACTGTGGCATCGGTACCTCGGCATATGAATTTGCACTGGCCATCATCGCTTGCGGAATTGCACAGGATCCAACGCGAGCGCAAGCAGGTTGCCGTCGAGCGTGCGCGCCAATCCGCTTTTCTTCGCAAGAGAATTCCCAACGGAGAGGCAGAGGCGATCTGGCACAAGATCCCGCTGCTCACCAAGGAAGAGCTGCGCCAGATCCCGCCGGAGCGCTTCCACGACGAGTTCTGCATCCAGCCGCGCACCAGGGTGGTCGAGTACTGGCGCTCGGGCGGCGCCACCGGGCGGCCGCTGTTCTATCCGCGCTCGGCCGAAGACATGGAGCACGGCCTGCGCGCTTTCGAGCGCGCCTGGGCGCTGATCGGTGCGGTGCCGGATGACTGCGCGCACATCTCCTTCCCGCTCGGCGTGCACCCGGTGGCGCACTTATATGCGCGCACCGCGATCAGCCACGGCATCGGCACCGTGTGGTGCGGCGCCGGCACCAACACCCCGTCCGAAACCCAGCTCGAGCTCGTCGACCACCTCAAGCCGACGATCTGGCTCGGCATGGCGAGCTACGGCCTGCATCTCGCGAACCTGGCGGAAGCAAAAGGATTTGATTTGAAGAATTCCACGGTAAAAAAGCTGATCGTGGCGGCTGAGCCGCTCTCTTCGGTGAAGAGGCAAAAGCTGGAACGTGCGTGGGGCGCGGAGGTGTTCGACCACTTCGGCATGACCGAGGGCGCGTTCGTCGCCGGCGAAGGCATCGGCCACCACGGCCTGCACATCTGGGCCGACCAGTTCTACTGCGAGGTGGTGGACGAGAAGACCGGCGAGCCGCTGCCGGAAGGCCAGGTCGGCTCGCTCGTGGTGACGCCGCTGTGGAACAACTCGATGACGCCTTTTCTTCGCTGGTCCTCGGGGGACCTGGTGAGTTTCAGTTCCGAAGGTAAAGGCGACGGTCCCTGGTCGGTGTTCCCGATGCTCAAGCATGCGCGGCGCACGGTCGGCTTCTTCAAGGTGCGCGGCGTCAACATCAACCACGCCGAGCTCGAGGACGCGCTGTTTCGCGATCCGGACGTAGTGGACTTCCGCGCGGAAGTGTCGAACGATGGCGATAACGACGTGCTGCATCTGTTCGTGGAAAGCCGCAGCGGCAAGGACCCGGCGAGCGAAGTGGTGCGCAAGGGCTTCCAGCTCACGCCGAAAGTGACTCTGCTGCCGCGTGGCACCATCGCGCGTGAATTCGAAGCCGCGGTGAAGGCGCCGCGCTTCGTCGACAAACGGGGCTAAGACATGCGAGCTTTTTTCCTCCTGGTGGTCCTGCTGTGCGGCGTTGCACAGGCGCAGGACTACCCCTCCAAGAGCGTGCGCCTGATCGCCGCGGCGGCGCCCGGCGGCAATCCGGACATCCTCGCGCGCATGCTGGCCGCCAAGCTGAGCGACGCCTTCGGCCGGCCGTTCGTGGTCGAAAACATCCCGGGCGCGGGCGGCGTGGTCGCGGCCGAGCAGGTGGCGCGCGCCGCGCCCGACGGCCACACCCTGATGCTCGGCGACTCGGGCGCGATGGCGATCAACGTGGCGCTGAACCCGAAGCTCTCCTACCAGCCGCTGAAGGATTTCACCCTGATCACCGCGCTCGCCGCGGTGCCGACGGTGCTGGTGGTCCATCCTTCGCTTTCCGCGACTTCACTGAACGACTTCATCAGAGAGGCGAAATCCCGGCAGCTGGCCTACGGCTCGGCCGGCAACGGCTCGGTACACCACCTGACCATGGCGGTGTTCCTGGCGCGTAACGGTCTCGAAATGCTGCACGTGCCCTACAAAGGCGGCACCGCGCTGGTCGGCGCGGTGCTGGCGGGCGAAGTGCAGTCGGGCTGGTCCGGGATCCCGAACGTCGCCGCGCACATCCGCGCGGGCAAGCTGCGCGTGCTGTGCATCAGCACCGCGCGGCGCTCGGCATCGCTGCCCGAGGTGCCGACCGCGATCGAGCTGGGGATCGCCGGCTTCGACATCGCCACCACCATCGGCCTGCAGGCGCCCGCCGGCCTGTCGCGCGATATCGTGGCGCGGCTCCAGGCAGCGGTGGCGAAGGCGTTGCGCGAGAAGGACGTCGCCGAGCGTATGGCAAACCTCGGCATGGAGCTGGCCGAGAACGGCACCGAGCACTACACGCGCTTCGCGCGCGAGGACCTGGAGCGCTATGCTGCGGCCGTCAAAGCCGCAGGCGTGAAGCAAGAGTAGTTATTTCGTTGAAATGGCGATCGGGTCGCTCGCCGGGAAGGTCTGCTCCAGCGCCTGGTCGAGCATTTTCTCGATGTGCTCGTCGCGCGGCGCCGCCAGCACCCGGCAGATGTCGTCATGACCGAGCAGCACCGCGACCCGCAGGGGCGTATGCCCTTCGCGGTTGGTAATGCGCGGATCCGCTCCCGCTTCCAGCAGGCGCTGGACTTCGCCGATGTCGCCTTCCGCCGCCGCCGAATGCAGCAGCGTGTTGCCGAAAGGTCCCTGTGTATTCGGATTAGTCATGACCCAGTGACAATCGGAAGCCGCGTCCGGTTCCACACGTATTACGATTGAAGCAATGCAATTCGGCATCTTCGACTGGATCGAAGCCTCGGGCAGACTGCCGGCCCAAGTCTACGAGCACAAGCTCGAGCTCGCGTCCGCCGCCGACCGCGCCGGCTTCCACGGCTTCTTCATTGCCGAGCACCACGGCACGCCGCTTTCCATCGACGGCTCGCCGAGCGCGCTGCTCTCGGCGCTGTTCCAGCGCACGCGCCACCTGCGCGCCGGCGCGCTCACCTTCTGCCTGCCGTGGTACCACCCGTACCGCTTCTACAGCGAAGTGTGCATGCTCGACCAGATGTCGCACGGCCGGCTCGAGCTCGGCGTCGGGCGCGGCGTGTCGCCGATCGAATCGCGGATCTTCGGCCTGTCCAGCATCGAGGAGTCCCGCGAGCGCTATCGGCAGACGCTGGAAACCTTCTTCGCCGCCTGCGCCTCGCCGACCATGAAGGTGAACGGCGTGGAGGCCGAGCTGCACGTGAAGCCGCACCAGCGCCCCTACCCGCCGCTCTGGTTCCCGAGCTCGAACAAGGAGTCGATCGAGTTCACCGCCAGGCACGGCTACCACACCGCGTTCATCGGCAAGCACGCCGACTGCAAGCCGCTGTTCGAGCGCTACCGCGAGCTGTGGGAGCAGCACCGGAACGATCCCGGGCGCCACAACGCGCACGTCGCCGCGCCGATCCTCGCGCGCACCCAGCACCTGGTGATCGCCGACACCGACGCCGAGGCCAAAGCCCTGGGCGAGAGCGCCTACCAGGTCTGGTCCGGCCACGTCCATCACCTGACGCGCAAGCTCGGCCGCCCCGACGCGTTCAAAGCCACGCCCTACGACGAGGATTCCGCGCAGCGCCTGATCACCGGCTCGCCGCGCATCGCGCTGGAGAAGCTGCAGGAAATGCTGCGCGCGACCGGCGCGAACTACCTGATGTGCGTGCTCTCGTTCGGCGACCTGCCGGCGGAAGCGGCGATGCAGTCGCTCGACCTGTTCGCCGCCGAGGTCAAACCCAAAATGGGGACGTGCCCTATTTTCTGAAAATAGGGTACGTCCCCATTTTTACGCGCGGTTGATCATCCGAGTGAGCACGCGGGGATCGGCGGGCTTGGTGAGGTGGTGGTCGAAGCCCGCCTCGCGCGCGCGCTGCACGTCGGCTTCGGCGCCCCAGCCGGTGAGCGCGATCAGGCGCAGCCCGGTGCCGCGGCGCGCGCGCAGCTCGCGCGCCACCTGGTAGCCGTCGCGCACCGGCATGCCGATGTCGAGCACCGCCACGTGCGGGTGGAATGACTCGCTGATCTCGAGCGCCGCGCCCCCGTCGTAGGCGGTGCGCACTTCGAAGCCATAGAGGGCAAGGATGCGGCACAGGGTGTCGGCGGCATCGCGGTTGTCGTCGGCCACCAGCACGCGCACGCCCGGCGGCGCCACCGCCGGCGCGGCCACGGCGTGCGGCAGCGTCGCGGGCGCCTCGGCGGCGAGCGGCAGGCGCACTTCGAAGCGGCTGCCCTTCCCGGGCCCCTCGCTCGCCGCGCTCACCGCGCCGCCGTGCAGCTCGACGATGCCGCGCACCAGCGACAGGCCGATGCCGAGCCCGGCCGCCGAGTGCTGTGCCGGCGCCCACTGCGCGAACGGCTCGAAGATCTGGCGCGCGAGCTCGGGCGGAAACCCCATGCCGTTGTCGACCACGGCGATGACCACCTCCTCGCCCGCCCGGTCGGCGCTGACCTCGATCGCGCCTCCCGGTGCGGTGTACTTGGCCGCGTTGTTGAGCAGGTTGGAGAGCACCTGCGCGAGGCGCGTGGGATCGGCATCCAGCATTGCCTGCGCAGCCGGCAGGCGCGTGACCAGCTTGTGGCCCGCGGCCTCGAGCGCCGGCCGGCTGGTCTCGAGCGCCGCGCTCACCACCGTGGCGAGCGTGACGCGCTCGCGGCGCAGCAGCAGCTTGCCGCTCGAGACGCGCGCCACGTCGAGCAGGTCGTCGACCAGGCGCGCCATGTGCGCCACCTGGCGCTCGATCACCGCCCGGCTCCAGGCGCGGTCGGGCTCGGCCGTGCCGTCGCGGCCGAGGATCGCGACCGCGGTGCGGATCGGCGCGAGCGGATTGCGCAGCTCGTGCGCGAGCGTGGCGATGAACTGGTCCTTGCGCCGGTCGGCGGTGCGCAGCGCTTCTTCGGCGGCGCGCTGCTCGGTCACGTCCCGGGTAATGGAGCCGACATAGTGCCGGCCGGAATCGTCGCGCAGCGGGAACTTCACGCTGCTCAGCGTGCGCTCGCCCTGCGGGGTCTGCAGCCTCAGGTCGTAGAGCTTCGGCGCGCCGTGCTCGAGCACCGCCCGGTCGTGGTCGACGATCTCGCCGGCAACGCGCCCCGCGATCAGCTCGTCATCGGTCTTGCCGAGCCAGTCGGTCCTGCCGATCAGGCGCTCGGCGGCCCGGTTCATGAAGAGGTAGCGGCCGGCCTCGTCCTTGAGGAACACGCCGCTCGGCGAGTGCTGCATGAAGGCGCGAAAGCGCTGCTCGCTTTCCGCGCTGCGGCGCCGCGCGCTCTGCATCGCGCCGCCGAGCGCGGCGATCAGGATGGTCGACAGCGCGTAGGCCAGGATCTCGATTACGTCCGTGCTGCCGCGCAGGTTGATCTGCCCGCGCGGCTCGACAAACAGCAGCTGCGCCGCCACCCAGGCTACGGCGGCGGCGAGCAGCGCCGGCCCGGCGCCGCCGAACCACGCGGCGACGATGACCGCGCCGAACAGCGTGATGTACGGCACGCGCCCGCCCAGCCAGGGGTCGAGCCCCGCACGCAGGCCGAGCGCCGCGCAGACCGCGAGCAGTGCGATGAGATACGGAAGCCAGCGGCGCTGGTGCAAGGGGTGCTAGAGCCCGAAGATGCGCATGGCGTTGCCGCCGCGCACGGCGTCGCGCTGCGACGCTGGCAGTGCGTCCACCCGGCTGAGGCAGCCCTTCATGTCGCCGATATTGTGCGGATAGTCGGAGCCATAGAGCACGTTTGCGTCGCCGCCGACCTTGAGCGCGAGCTCGAGCGACTCCTGCTGGAACACCACGGAATCGTAATAGATCCGGTTGAGATAGGTCGAGGGCCTGCGGGAAATCTTCTCGCGGCACGCCGGCATGTTGTCGAAGCAAATGTCGAGCCGCCCGGCGATGTACGGCAGCGCGCCGCCGCCGTGCGAGGCGATCAGCTTGAGCTTCGGATAGCGGTCGAAGAAGCCGTCGAAGATCATGCGCGCCACCGCGAGCGAGGTGTCGAACATGAAGCCGACCGAGGCGATCAGGTTGTAGCGCATCACGTCGAGCTCGGCGGTGCCCGGCGGCGCGGTGGGATGCACCAGCACCGGCAGAGCGCGCTTGTCGATCTCCTTCCAGATCGGCGCAAATTTCCGGTGCGTGAGGGAAACCCCGTCGATGTTGGCGAGCACCATCACGCCGACCG
>Ga0105249_10004809_pt1 | contig 11657 bp, 9 predicted proteins | sample KBSS44metaG_FD_81522 | JGI IMG/M metagenome (GOLD analysis project Ga0105249, IMG submission 81522) | Switchgrass rhizosphere microbial communities from Kellogg Biological Station, Michigan, USA - KBS S4-4 metaG | ecosystem: Host-associated > Plants > Roots > Rhizosphere > Soil | place... | reverse complement strand
AGACGGTCCGCGAGCGGGCCGGCTTCGCGGCGGTCGGCGCCGAGCAGCACGAGGCCGCCCTGGCCGCCGACGCCGTCGGGGCCGCGCTCGACCCGGCCGCCCTGGCCGCCGCCCAGGCCGCCGGGCGCGCCCTGGCCACCGACGACGCCCTGCGGGAAGTGATTGCCAGCGCGTGAGCCGGGGGAGACCATAGACGGGATGGACAAACCCGAAGACCCCACCGCGGCCGCCGGCGACGGCCTGACCGTGGGGCGGCAGACGCCGTTGGAACCCGACGGCCTCGATGGGCCGAGCCCGTTCCCGCCCATCGCCGAGTACGCGTTCCTGTCCGACTGCGAGACCAACGCGCTGATCGCGCCCAGCGGCAACGTCGAGTGGCTGTGCTCACCCCGGCCCGACGGGCGCAGCGTGTTCGCCGCCATGCTGGACCGGGCCGCCGGCGGCTTCCGGCTCGGCCCGACCGGGGTCGCGGTGCCGGCCGGGCGGCGCTACCTGCCGGGGACGCTGGTCCTGGAGACGACCTGGCGGGCCCGGGGCGGCTGGATCGTGGTCCGGGACGCCATGTGCGTCGGCCCCTGGTACCACCAGCAGCGCCGGTCCGGGACCCACCGGCGGCCCCCGACCGACTTCGAGGCCGAGCACATCCTGCTCCGCACGGTGAAGTGCATCATCGGCAAGGTCGAGCTGAGCCTGGACTGCGAGCCGGTGTTCAACTACGGCCGCACCGAGGCCCGCTGGGAGTACTCCGGCCAGGGCTACGGGGAGGCCATCGCCCACGGCGGCGAGGGCGACGTCCAGCTGCGGCTGGTCACCGACCTCAGAGTCGGCTTCGAGGGCCGCGGCGCCCACGCCCGGACCACCCTGCGGGAGGGCGACCGGGCCTTCGCCGCCCTGTGCTGGCCACGCTCGCAGTGGTCGGCCTCCGAGGAGTACTGGGCCGAGCGGGCCCCGCCGGCCAGCGCCGACGAGGCGTTCGAGCGGATGGAGCGGACATCGGAGTTCTGGCGGGGCTGGATCAACCAGGGCGTCTTCCCCGAGCACCGCTGGCAGAGCCACCTGCAGCGCAGCGCCCTGACCCTCAAGGGTCTGACCTACGCACCCACCGGGGCGTTGCTGGCGGCGGCGGCCACCTCGCTGCCCGAGACCCCCGGCGGCTCGCGCAACTACGACTACCGCTACACCTGGATCCGCGACGCCACGTTCATGCTCTGGGGCCTGTACACCCTCGGGTTCGAGCGCGAGGCGAACGACTTCTTCTACTTCGTGGCCGACGTCTGCGACGGCGAGGAGGACGAGCTCCAGATCATGTACGGGGTCGGGGGCGAGGAGGAGCTGCCCGAGGAGGAGCTCGAGCACCTGAGCGGCTACGAGGACGCCCGGCCGGTCCGGATCGGCAACGCCGCCGCCACCCAGCGCCAGCACGACGTCTGGGGGGCGGTGCTCGACTCGGTCTACCTGCACACCAAGTCCCGCGACTACCTGCCCGAGCGGGTCTGGCCGATGCTCAAGCGGGCCGTCGAGTGCGCGATCGCCAACTGGAGCAAGCCCGACCAGGGGATCTGGGAGGTCAGGGGCCCGCCCCGGCACTTCACCTCCTCCAAGCTGATGTGCTGGGTGGCCTGCGACCGGGGGGCGCGGCTGGCCAAGCTGCACGGCGACCGCGACCTGGCCACCACCTGGCGCAAGGCGGCCGACGAGATCCACGCCGACATCTGCGAGCACGGGCTCGACGAGCGGGGCGTGTTCGTCCAGCACTACGAGACCACCGCCCTGGACGCCTCGGTCCTGCTCATGCCGCTGCTGCGGTTCCTGCACCCCGAGGACCCCCGGATCCGCGACACCGTCCTGGCCATCGCCGACGAGCTGACCGTCGACGAGCTGGTGCTGCGCTACCGGGTCGAGGAGACCGACGACGGCTTCTCGGGCGAGGAGGGGACCTTCACCATCTGCTCGTTCTGGCTGGTGTCGGCCCTGGTCGAGATCGGCGAGGTGGCCCGGGCCAGGCAGCTGTGCGAGAAGCTGCTGTCGTACGCCAGCCCGCTCCAGCTCTATGCCGAGGAGATCGACCCGCGCTCCGGTCGCCACCTCGGCAACTTCCCGCAGGCGTTCACCCACCTGGCCCTCGTCAACGCGGTCATGCACGTGATCCGGGCCGAGTCCGGCGGCGACGCCACCCGCTTCCGCCCCAGGGGCGTCTCCCTGCTGTGACCCCGTGGAGGCGCCAGTGCGCGCCAACCACCTGACGAGGGTGGTGCGGTTCTGCACGGTGGTGCTGCTGATCTCCGCGGTGCTCGCCGCCTGCGCCGGCAGCCCGCAACCCGGCCCGCCGGGCTCGGGTCCCCCGGTGGGGGAGGCTACCTCCAGCAGCGGAACGGGTGCTCGCGGGAATCCACAGCCCCCCGGCTCGGAGCCCCCCGGGGGCACTGAGCCTCCCGGGGGCACGGCCACGCCGCCGGACGGGGGGCCGGCGACCACGGGCCCGGCGGGCGGGTGGCGGGTCGGGGCGCGGCCGCTGCCGTTGCGACCCGACGGGTTCGGCAAGGTCCTGCCGACCCCGGCAGCGCTCCGGGACCGCCGGCTCCCGACCCTGGACCGGCTGCCACCGCCGCCCGGGGGCCGGTTCCGGTCCTCGATCCGGCCGGTCAGCCCGGCCGTCCGGGCCCGGATGGGGACGACCTGGAAGCCCGGCTGCCCGGTCGGCCTGGCCGACCTGCGCTATGTGACCGTCAGCTTCCGCGGGTTCGACGACCGGGCCCATACCGGCGAGCTGGTCGTCCACCGGCGGGTCGCGGCCGGGGTCGTCTCGGTGTTCGCCCGCCTCTACCGGGCCCGGTTCCCGATCGAGGAGATGCGGCTGGTCACCGGGGCCGACCTGACGGCCCGGCCCACCGGCGACGGCAACAACACCGCCGCCTTCGTCTGCCGCGCCGCCCGCAAGCAGACCCGCTGGTCGGCCCATGCCTACGGCCTGGCCATCGACGTCGACCCGTTCCAGAACCCCTACCGGCGCGGCGACCTGGTCCTGCCCGAGCTGGCCAGCGCCTACCTGGACCGTGGCGACCGCCGTCCGGGGATGATCCACCCTGGCGACGTCGTCACCACCGCCTTCGCCGCCATCGGCTGGACCTGGGGCGGCACCTGGCGCACACCCAAGGACCTGATGCACTTTTCCGCGACCGGCGGCTAGCGGCCGCTCGATGGTGGGGCGGACTCGGGGTCACCGCCAAGGACCGAGCGGCCGCCGTCGACCGGGATGGTGGCGCCGTTGACGAAGCTGGCCTCCTCGGACAGGAGGTGGGCGACCACGGCCGCCACCTCGTCGGGCCGGCCGACCCGTCCGACGGGGTGGAGCTGGCGCATCTCGTCCTGGATGCGGTCGGCCCCGGCCGGGTCCTGGGCGGCCAGCAGGGCCTGGTAGCGCTCGGTGTCGATCGAGCCAAGGGCGACGGCGTTGACGCGGATGCCCCGGGGGCCGTAGTCGACGGCCAGGGCGCGGGTGAGGCCCTCGACGGCCGCCTTGGCGGTGGCGTAGGCGAGGGCGCCGGGGACGGCCCGGCGGGCCTGGTGGGAGGAGACGTTGACGATCGCCCCGCCGGTGCCGGCGGCCAGGAACCGGCGCACGGCGGTGGCGCTGCCGACCACCGCCGGGGCCAGGTTCAGCTCGATCGACCGCAGCACCGCGGCCGGGTCGTCATGCAGCGAGGCGTCCCGGAACAGGGCCGCGTTGTTGACCCAGCCGGCCAGCGGCGCCGCCGCCTCGGCCAGGTCGGCGGCTCGCCCGGTGACGGCCTCGTCGGCGGCGTCGCCGGCCACCCCGGCGACCCGGTCGCCCGCCGGGTGGCCCTCGGTCCAGGCCAGGGCGGCCGGGTCGAGCTCGATCGCGACCACCGCCCCGCCGTCGGCGAGGAGCCGCTCGGCCAGCGCCCGGCCGACCCCCCGGCCGCCGCCGGTCACCACATAGGAACGCACCCGGGGAGGCTACCGGAACCGGATCACCACGGTGGTGGCGGCGGCAACTCTGTCCCGTCTGGCAGCCAGTGCGTGCGGATCAACCGCCGGGTCGCGATATCGTTCAGGCATGCGGCCGCCGTCCGAACGCCTGGAGCTGCCCGACGCCTGGGGGACGAGCCGGGCGTCGCGGCTGTTCCCGGGTTCGTGGCTGGCCCACGCCGACCTCCACAACCACACCTGGCTGTCGGACGGGGCCGGCGACCCGCGGCTGGCCTTCGGGTCCATGCGGGCGGCCGGGCTCGACGTGGCCGCCCTCACCGACCACAGCCGCTGGGCGTCGCTGTTCCTCGACCTGACCAAGGCGCCCGGCTGGACCGGGATCGACCAGCGGGCCTGGCGGGAGACCAACGCCCTGGCCGAGGCGGCCAACGACGACGGGGCGTTCGTGGCCCTGCACGGGTTCGAGTGGTCGCACGCCGCCTACGGCCACATGAACGTCTGGAACAGCCAGCGCTTCACCGACCCGCTGCGCACCGCCCCCACCATGGGCCGGTTCTGGCGCTGGCTGGAGACCCGCGGCGACGACGGCCTGGCCGGGTTCAACCATCCCGGCACCGGCCGGCTGCGCTTCGGCGGCTTCGGCTACCGGCCGGCCATGGCCCATCGCCTGGTCAGCCTGGAGATGTTCAACAAGCTCGAGGACTACCTGCTCAAAGACAACGACCGTGGCCTCCAGTCGCCGCTCAACCAGTGCCTCAACGCCGGCTGGCGGGTCGGGCTGCTGGGGGTGACCGACGAGCACGGCCCCGACTGGGGCAACCCCGAGGGCAAGGGCCGGGCCGGGCTCTGGCTGCGCGAGCTGACCAGGGCCGGGGTGCTGGAGGCGCTGGCCGCCAGGCGGTTCTTCGCCAGCCGGGTCAAGGGCCTGCGCCTGGACGCCGCCCTGACCTCGCTGGCCGGGCCGGCCGGGGGGCCGGGAGAGCGGGCCCGCATGGGCACCGCCGTGGCCCACCCCGGCGGCCCGGTGCGGATCGAGGTCGACCTGGCTCGGGGCGAGGCCTGGGAGGGCCGGCGGCTCGGCCTCCAGGTGCTGCGGCCCTCCGAGCGGCTGCCGGCCCAGGCCGCGGCCGTGGAGGTCGCCGTGCCCGGCCCGCGGGAGCCGGTGGTGTCCCTGGACCTCGAGCTCGACCCGGCCGACGGCGACTGGGTGGTGCTGCGGGTCACCGACCCCGCCGAGCCGGCCGACCCGCGGGCCACCGGCGAGTGGGCCCGCCAGGGCCGGGCCATCGCCTACGCCAGCCCGTTCTGGCTCGACCGTCCCAGCTGACCCTCCGGGTCGGGCACGCCCTCGACCAGGTCGGCCACCGAGTCCACGATCCGCGTGGGCAGGAACGGGAACCGCTGGGCCTCCTCGCGGCCGGTGATGCCGGACAGGACCAGGATGGTCTGGAGGCCGGCCTCGATCCCGGCGACGATGTCGGTGTCCATCCGGTCGCCGATCATCACCGTCGAGTCGGTGTGGGCGTCGATGGCCCGCAGGGCCTCGCGCATCATCAGTGGGTTGGGCTTGCCCACGAAGTAGGGGCGGACCCCGGTGGCCTTGGAGATGAGGGCGGCCACGGCCCCGGTGGCCGGCTGGGGGCCGGCGGGGGACGGGCCGGTCGGGTCGGGGTTGGTGGCGATGAAGCGGGCCCCGGAGGCGATCAGCCGGATCGCCCTGGTGATCGCCTGCTGGCTGTAGGCCCGGGTCTCCCCGACGACCACGTAGTCGGGCTCGCGCTCGGTGAGCACGTAGCCGACCTGGTGCAGGGCGGTGGTCAGCCCGGCCTCGCCGAGCACATAGGCGGTCCCCTGGGGCCGCTGGGTGTCGAGGAACCTGGCCGTGGCCAGGGCCGAGGTCCAGATGGCCGTCTCCGGCACCTCCAGGCCGGTCAGGGCCAGGCGCGCGGCCAGGTCGCGCGGGGTGTAGATGCTGTTGTTGGTCAGCAGCAGGAACCGGTGCCCGGTCTGCTGCAGGCGCTTGACGAACAGGTCGGCCCCGGGGATCAGCCGCTCCTCGTGGACCAGCACCCCGTCCATGTCCATCAGGTAGTTCTTGATCGCGGGTCGGTTGGTGGTCATCAGGTGATCTCGCTCCAATGTTGGGTCAAAGCATGTGCGTACGTTCACAAAGACTGCCCGACGGCGGTTGCGATCCGGTTACACCAGGGCAAGGATCGGATGAAGCCAACCGGTGCGCCGGCGGAACCCGGCGGCGACGCTAGACCGGCCGGGCCAGCCGCTTGACGTTCAGCAGGTTGGTGTAGGTCACGTTGTCGGTGGTGGAGTTGCCGCCGAAGGTGCCGCAGCCCAGGGTCAGCGACGGGGTCAGGCCGTTGCCGACGCCGATGCAGCCGTGGGTGGCCGGGCCGTTGACCAGGACCCGGCTTGCCGGGACCTCTTCGGCGAACCGCTGCTGCAGCGCCTGGTCGCCGGTGTGGATCACCGCGGTGTGGCCGGCGCCCTGGTTGGCCAGCAGCCGCTTGCAGACCTCGACGCCCTGCCTGGTCCCGTCGACGGTGAACAGCGACAGCAGCGGGGCCAGCTTCTCCCGGCCCAGGGGGCCGTCGAGCTGGTCCATGCTCAGGGGCAGGACCAGCACCCGGACCGGCCCGTCACGCCGGACCCCGGCCGCGTCGGCGATCGCCGACGCCGGCTGGCCGAGGACCTCGCGGCGCAGGTGCCCGTCGGGGTCGAAGGCGGCGGCCGCCACCCTGGCCGTCTCCTCCGGCGTGCAGACGGCCGCCCCGGCCCGCTCCAGCGCGGCCTGGAACGGCCCGGCGACGTTCGCCTCGACGACCAGGTTGTCCTCGGAGCCGCAGATGATGCCGTGGTCGAAGGCCTTGCTCTCGACCACCGCGGCGGCCGCCGCCACCGGGTCGGCGTCGGCGCAGACCAGGGCGGGCACGTTGCCCGAGCCGACGCCGATGGCGGGGGTGCCCGAGCTGTAGGCCGCCCGGACCATGGCCGTGCCCCCGGTGGCCAGGATCAGCGACACCTGCGGGTGGCGCATGAACATGGCGGTCCTGGTGCGGCTGGCCCGCTCGACCGACTGGAGCAGGTCCACCGGCGCCTGGTGCTCGGCCAGGACGCCCGCCACCAGCTCCACCGTGCGGGCCCCGACGCCGGCGGCGGCCGGGTGGTGGCTGACGATCAGGGCGTTGCGGGCCTTGAGGCAGATCAGGGTCTTGAACACCAGGGTGGCCACCGGGTTGGTCATCGGGATGAGCCCGAGCACCACCCCCATCGGGCTGGCGATCTCGGTCACCCCGCGGTCATCAGGTGGCCGCGGGCCGATCCCCGGCCGGCCCTGCATGGCCCGGTTCACCTCGAGGCTGGCGAAGCGGTTCTTGAAGGTCTTGTCGGCGACGTTGCCGATCCCGGTCTCGGCAACGGTGGCCGCGGCCAGCTCCTCGGCCTGGCCGGCCACGGCCCCGGCGATGGCGTCCAGCAGCGCCTCGACCCGCGCCTCGGGCCAGCCGGCGAGCACCACCTGGGCGGCGACGGCCCGGGCCACGGCCGCGTCGACGGCCGGGTCGATGTCGGCCGCGAAGACGTACTCCTCCAGGTGGCGACGGGTCTCCCTGGCCTTGGCGGCGGCGTCGCGGCCCAGCGCTCGCAGCACGGCCAGCCCGGTCGGCGGGTCGTCGCGGCACAGCCGGCCGAGGCTGGCCTCGGAGAGGGCCAGGGCGGTCACCTCGGTGTTGGCGTAGGCGCTGGCCGAGCGGGGCCGGCCGTCGAGCAGGCTGAACTCGCCGCAGAGCATGCCCGGCCCCAGGTAGGCGATGACCCCGTCGGAGTCGAAGTCGGGCCGCTCGACCTCCAGCCGGACCTCACCCTCGGCGATCAGGTAGCACTCGGTGCCGCTGGTCCCCTGGGCCAGGATGGGTTCGCCCCTGGCGTAGCGCCGGCGCTCCAGGTACGGGCCCAGCCGGGCCGGGTCGGTCACACCGAGGACGGCGAGCTCTGGCTGGACCTGCATCGGGTCGCCTCCTTCTGGCGGGACAGGTTGAGCTTGGCCCCCGCCGCCCGCCGGGGCAAGGAGTGCCGGACGTCACACCCGGCCGGTGACCGGCGGCACCGTCAGCAACGACCCCGCCGGTCATGCTGAGCAGGCAACCAACGAGGTCACGCCAGCGAGGAGCCCGCCATGCGCCACGCCCTCATCCCCCTCAGCCTGCTCCAGGACGCCCGCGCCGCCGCCGGCCCCCGGGTCGAGCGCCAGGTGGCCGACGCCCCGCCCGACCCCCAGCCGTCCTCGGCGCCCACACCCCGCCGGTTCGCCACGCTGTTCCGCCGGGCAAAGGCCCTCGCCGCCCGCCCCATCTGACCCCTCACCCGGCCCGGGGCGGCATTGCTGCTGCGGGCTGCCCCCGACCCGTGCCAGGCTGGGGGCATGCTCGCCGCTCGTCGCCTCACCGTGGTCCGTGGTGCCCAGGTCGTGCTCGACTCGATCGACCTGGTCGTCGATGGGACCAGCCGCATCGGCGTGCTGGGCCGCAACGGCGCCGGCAAGTCGACCCTGCTGCGCTGCCTGGCCGGGCTGGAGGTCCCGACGGCCGGGACGGTCGAGCGTTCGCCGCCCGGGCTGAACGTCGGCTACCTGGCCCAGGAGCCCGACCCGCTTGGCGAGGAGACCACCGCCGCCTACCTGCGCCGCCGCACCGGCCTGGCCACGGCCGAGGTGGCCATGGGGGCCGCCCTGCGGGCCGTCGGCGACCACCCGGGCCAAGCGGAGCTGGAGGCCTACGACGACGCCCTGGCCCGGTTCCTGGGTCTCGGCGGCGACGACCACGACACCCGCGCCCCCCGCGTGCTCGCCGACGTCGGCCTCGACCCGGGTGTGCTCGAGGTCCCTCTGACCCGGCTGTCCGGCGGCCAGCGGGTCAAAGCCGGCCTGGCCGCCATCCTGCTCGCCCGCTTCGACGTGCTGCTGCTGGACGAGCCGACCAACAACCTCGACTTTGACGGACTGGCCCGCCTGGAGCGGTTCCTGGCCACCGAGGAGCGGCCAGTGGTGCTGGTCAGCCACGACCGGGCCTTCCTGTCCGCCGCCACCACCCGCATCGCCGAGCTCGACCTGCACACCCGCCGCCTGGCCGAGTACGGCGGCGGCTACGACGCCTATGTCGAGGAGCGCCGCCGCCGGCGCGAGCAGGCCTACGCCGACTATGACGAGGCCAGGGCCGAGCGGTCGCGGCTGGAGGAGGCGGCCCGCCAGAAGCGCGAGTGGGCGGCCAGCCGCCGCGGTGAGCGGCGCACCGACAACGACAAGGCCCTGGCCGGGCGGCGCAAGGAGCGGGCCACCGCCGGCGCCACCAGGGCCAAGGCGATCGAGCGGCGCCTGGAGCGCCTCGGCGACCCCGGGAAGCCCTGGGAGGGCTGGGACCTGCGCCTGTCGCTCCAGGCCGGCCGGCGCAGCGGCGAGGTCGTGGCCAGCCTGGCCGGGGCGACCGTGCGGCGGGGCGGCTTCCGGCTCGGCCCGGTCGACCTGGAGCTGCACTGGCGCGACCGACTGGCCCTGACCGGGCCGAACGGCGCCGGCAAGTCGACCCTGCTTGGGCTGCTGACCGGCGAGCTGCGCCCGGAGGAGGGCACCGTCCGGCTCGGGTCGGGGGTGGTCGTCGGCCACCTCGGCCAGGACCGCACCCCTGGCCCGGGGACCCTGCTGGACGCGGTACGGGAGCGGACCGAGCTGTCGGTCGAGCAGGCGCGGTCCCTGCTGGCCAAGTTCGACCTGGGGGCCGAGCACCTGCGCAGGCCCGAGGCGGCGCTGTCGCCGGGCGAGCGCTCCCGGGCCGGCCTGGCCGTGCTGGTCGCCCGGGGCACCAACCTCCTCCTGCTGGACGAGCCGACCAACCACCTGGACCTGGACGCCATCGAGGAGCTGGAACAGGCCCTGCAGGGCTACGACGGCACCCTGGTCGTGGTCAGCCACGACCGGCGCCTACTGGCCGGCCTGCGCCTGGACCGGCGCCTTGAGGTGGTCGCCGGCCAGGTGGCCGAGGCACCCCTGCCGGTCGCCGCTCCCGGATAGACTGAGGGGAATGAACCTCTACCGCGAGCAGGGCGTCGTGCTGCGGACCTGGAAGCTCGGCGAGGCCGACCGCATCGTCGTGCTGCTCACCCAGGGCGAGGGCAAGGTCAGGGCGGTCGCCAAGGGGGTCCGCAAGACCAAGTCGCGCTTCGGCGGCCGCCTGGAGCCGTTCAGCCACGTCGACCTGTCGCTGTACCGGGGCCGCGAGCTCGACATCGTCACCCAGGCCGAGGTCATCACCCCGTTCCGGGCCCTGCGCGAGGACTACGACCGGGTGGTGGCGGGCGCGGCCATGCTCGAGGCGGTCGACCAGGTCGCCCAGGAGCGCGAGGCCGCCATCCGGCTGTACCTCCTGCTGGTCCGGGCCCTGCGGGCCCTGGACAGCGCCCCCCGCGACCCGTCGGTGGTGCTCGACGCCTTCCTGCTCAAGCTGATGGCGCTGGAGGGGTACCGGCCGGCGCTGGCCGAGTGCGCCGGCTGTGGGGCCAGGGGGCAGCCGCGCTGCTTCTCGATCGCCCGCGGCGGCGGGCTGTGCGAGCGCTGCCGCACCGGGGAGGAGTCGACCCTTGACGCCGACACCATGCCCCTGCTGACCGCCCTGCTCGGCGACGACCTGGACACCACGGCCGGCGCCGAGCCCGCCCCGGCCTCCCGGCGCGAGGCCGGCGCCCTGGTCAAGGGCTACGTCGAGTACCACCTGGACCGCCGCCTCCGTGCCTACCCCCTGGTGGCCCGCTGATGCCGAGCCGCAATCCCCGGGCGCTGCCGCCCGACCTGGACCCCAAGGGCGTGCCCGATCACGTGGCCATCGTGATGGACGGCAACGGCCGCTGGGCCGGGGCCAAGGGCCTGCCCCGCAACAAGGGTCACGAGGCTGGGGAGGCGGCCTTGTTCGACACCGTCGAGGGAGGCTTGGACGTCGGGCTGTCGTGGCTGACCGTGTACGCCTTCTCCACCGAGAACTGGCGCCGCCCGGCCGCCGAGGTCCGGTTCCTGATGAACTTCAACGAGTCGCTGCTGGTGCGGCGCTCCCACGAGCTCCACGAGCGCGGGGTCCGAATCCGCTTCATCGGCCGCCGCGACCGCATCCCCCCGCACGTCCGCCGCCGCATCGAGGAGGCCGAGGACCTCACCGCCGGCGACACCCGCATGACCCTGGCCGTGGCCCTCGACTACGGCGGCCGCGACGAGCTCGCCCGGGCCGTCCAGGCCCTGGCCGCCGAGGTCCGCGAGGGCCGCGGCCCCCGCCGCATCGACGAGCGGGCCATCGCCAGGCGCCTGTGGGCGGCCGACATGCCCGACGTCGACCTGCTCATCCGCACCTCGAACGAGTACCGGATCTCGAACTTCCTGCTCTGGCAGATCGCCTACGCCGAGCTCCACTTCACCCCGGTCCTGTGGCCCGACTTCAACCGCCAGGAGCTGTTCGAGGCCCTCCGGGTCTACCAGGGCCGCCACCGCCGCTTCGGCGCCGTTCCCGACCCCACCCCCGAGGCCCGCCGTTCCCACCCCGACCCGGCCCGGTCCGACCCGGCCCGGTCCGAGCCCGCCCGGTCCGAGCCCGCCCGGTCCGAGCCCCGGCATGCGGCACCCCGACCCGCCGGTGCCGGGTCCCCCGGTGGGGGAGCGT
>Ga0105249_10004805_pt1 | contig 11662 bp, 15 predicted proteins | sample KBSS44metaG_FD_81522 | JGI IMG/M metagenome (GOLD analysis project Ga0105249, IMG submission 81522) | Switchgrass rhizosphere microbial communities from Kellogg Biological Station, Michigan, USA - KBS S4-4 metaG | ecosystem: Host-associated > Plants > Roots > Rhizosphere > Soil | place... | reverse complement strand
CGCTTAGCGCCGCGGCTCAAGCCATTGGTCCAGACGTTCAGGAACAGGCAGTCCTCGCTCATCCCGGTCGCGGGGATGGTGGCACGGACCTCGGGAATTTCGCCGTGTGGACTCACTTGGGGAGCTTCCGGAGCCCACTGAATGGTGTCTTTGATTCCGGTCCAGGCTGCGGGTTTAATCGGAGGCAAGAAGCGGCGATCGCCGGCCGTGGAGGCGCCATAGGGAATGCCCTTGAACGCGTTAACCTTATCGATCATCAGGCCGCGGATTTTGCCCGTGGAGGTTTCGACGACCGCTCCCGATTTCGACTCCGCGCCGAATGATTTCGTCAAGCTTCCAGCCAATACACCCGCTGCTGCGGTCCCGTGTGCGAGAAATTTTCGACGATTCATTTTGATTTTCCTTGCGGCCCCCCATCTTCTTTGGTGTAATGCGCCAGGTCGCGTTCGCCTTCCCAGCAGGCGAATTCGAGGATCTCGTAACCCGGCTTGGTTTCGCGGCGGACGTCGAAAGCCATGGTCCAGGGCCGCGTGTACAACTTCGCATCGTCGAGCGTGGCTTCGTAGTGCAGCGTGCCGTCGGCGATGCGCGTGTAGCGCTCGACCACGTGCAGAGCGTCGGTGGTGAAATTGGCGGCCATATCGAGCCAGGTCCGCCCGTTCTGATTGGTGACGTCCACCACCAGCGTCTCTCCCTCCCAGTGACCGCGCGATTCGCCATTGAACATCTTCATGCTGGCGGGCAGACGCGGGCTGTTGTCGTTAGTGGGGATGATCCGGTACATATGGAAATTCTCGGGCATCATCACCACAATTCCGGGACTCTGCGTGATCTCAAACCCAAACGGCGCGTAGGCCACGCGCGGGATGCCGGAGGGATAACAGTGCGCTTGCGGATCGTCGAAGGCGTGGTTCTCGATCAGGTCTTTGCGCTTGGCCGGACCCCAGGCATGGTAGGGAATCTTCTTATCCGGAGGATCGACGATGATGCTGGGCCCACCGACAATGTTGGGGAGGGTGGGATGTTCTTCGATATCCCAAGCGGCCGCGAAGACCTGCGTAAACCAGATTCCCGAGAGATCGGGCTTGCCCTCGGAAGTTCGCGGGGCTTTATAGGTAGCTTGGCCGAACGTCAGCGTTGCGGCGGCACAAACACATAGCCAGATTTTCATTCTGACTCCTCAATCCTCTTACTGCTGTCGGGCGCCGACGTTCTTAGCTTTTCCACCCTTGTCTTCAGTGTAGTGCTGCAGATCGGCGTTGCCTTCGATGCAGGCAAACTCCATCTGCTCGTAATTCGGATCGTTGGCGTTGGCGCGCGTCTGGCGGCCCTTCACCTTCATGGTCTGCGTGAACTCTTTGGAATCGATGTCGGCCTCATACTCGATGGTGTTCGAGTCGGTCATGGTGAAGCGCTCCACTACGTGGACATCTTCCGGTTTGTAGTGACCCGAGGTGTCGAACCAGGTTTTGTCGTTCTGGTTGGTGGTATCTACCACAAGCGTGTCGCCATCCCAGTGACCGACAGATTCGCCCTGGAACAACTTCACAGCCGGATTCGTGATCTGGTGCGGACGATTGTCGAGGGGAATGATCCGGCGGCTGTGCATGAACTCCCAGTTGAAAACCACGTAGTCCTTGGTCTGAAGCGTCTGCTGGCCAAACTGAACCCACATATTGTGGGGCACGCTGGACATGAAGCAATGCAGCTCGGGCTCATGGAACATCCCGTTGGCAATCAGGTCGTCGGATTTCGCGCGCGCTGCCGCCGTGTAGGGAACTTTACCATCCGGGGGATCGATGATCGCATTCGCGGCGGGAGCGCGACCGCCGCCAGGGGCTCCGCCGGGCCCGCCAGGGCCGCCCTTACCTGCTCCAGGTCCACCGCCCCCCGGGGGTCCGCCTGCAGGAGCACCGCCCGCAACAGCCGCTCCACCGGGACCGCCTCCAGGAGGTGGTCCGCCGGGTCCTGCTCCAGGAGGCCCGCCTCCGGGAGGTCCACCTTTGCCTTTACCTGCCCCGCCACCCCGGGCCTGCGGCTCGATGCTGACATTGCCGCCTGGATTTACGCCGCCCCAGAAGCCGGACATATCGGGCTTGCCATCGGCTGTTCGCGGAACAGGGCCCGCCGGAACGGCTTGCTTCCCGCCACCCTTTCCACCAAACCCGCCACCGCCTTTACCGCCCGGCGCGGGAGCGTCCTGACCGGTAATAGAAACCGGCGCGATCACGAAGACCGCAGCCACGGCCGCCGCCGCGACGAGGGCCATCACTGAACTGGCGAATCCGTTGTGTTTCTTCATATGAGTCTCCGTTAACTAGCGGCTACCCAGCCGTGTTGCGTCGTCCTCAAAGTAGGAATGGCATTCGTATTCGAGCAAGGTCGGATATTGATCCGTGTTGCGATGCAGGTCCATCCGGATCGTCCAGGGTCTGGAGAAGGTCTTCGGATCGGTCATGGTGGCCTCGTACTGCATCACATCGTTCCCAGTGCGGGTGTAGCGCTCCACCACCTTCAGCGCGGTGCTGTGATGATCGCCCGAAGCATCAAACCAGGTCTGATCGTTGAAATCGGCGACGTCGACCACGAGCGTGTCGCCTTCCCAGTGGCCGCGCGAATCGCCGTTCCAGAATTCGAGATCGCCGAAGTGGGTCTGCTTTCCCATGTAAATGGTGCGAACCATGTGGGCATACTCGGAAATGAACTGGATATATTTCTCAGTCTGGAAAATCTGGAAGGGAAAATGGATGTAGGTGAAGCGCGGGACACCGGTCATGTAGCAATGGTTCATGGTGTCCAACTGTTCCCGCTTGTTCAGGTTGTCGATTTGCTTCTGGCGCGCCGCCGGAAGATACGGTATCATGCCATCCGCCGGATCGACCACGAAGCTCTTGCCGGCGCGAATGCCGGTGGCGGCATTGTGGGCTTCCAGGCCGTCAGCCGCGGTATTCCACGCTTCCCAGATCCCTTGGAGATCGGCCTTGCCATCGCCGGCGCGAGGAGCCGTATAGCCACCCTTCGCGCCGCCCTTGCCTCCGCCTTTACCTTGGCCGGCTGCCGGGACCGGTGCCAGCCAGAGAGCTGCCACGGCTACACCTGCAGCAACCATCAAGCTGGCGTAAGAAACACCCGCGAACGAAGTTTACATGTTAACGTTGCACTCCCTGAGCGCCTGGGCGCGAGCAAAACAAAACAGACGCGCCCCAAAACCGGGGCGCGTCCGCGAGGTATCCCTAAGAACCGTAATTACTTACCTTCGGCCGGACCTTCATTCGGAGGCCGGGATCCCATGGTGAACTTCACCCCGGTGGAAATGATGGTGACACCGTTCGACCACATGTGGGGGGTGCCGTCTTTGGCCGCCACACCGGTCACCTCAATCATCTCGCCTTCCTTGAACATGTCCTTCCGCCAGCCGTTCCGATACAAACCGTTGGGAGGGGGAGTTTCGGCAGCCCAGTTGGTCACTTTCCCGTCCGGACCAACTACGTCAAAGTGTACCCAGGAATGGGGGTTAACCCAATCTAGCTTGGTGAATTTGCCCTTCAGCGTCAGGGGCTTGGACTGGTCATATTCCGCCGAGAACGAGTGATGGGCCAGCATCGGCACCGCAGCGAGAAGCAGCGCACCCAAAGCCACCACGGAGAACTTCATCTTCATCAGGACACCTCCCGCATTCAAATCTAGCATAAGAAAAGACTACTGCATGGCTGCCTTTGGTTACAAAGGTCCACCCAGGATGATGGACCGTAGGCGCGCGTGTTGTCAAGCTTCAGTGCTTCCAGCCAATGAGGCGGTCGATACTGATAGGACCCGCGCCGGCGGAACACAGCCACAGATAGGTGAAGCAATACAGGACTGTGATCTCGCCCTGGTTCAGGAGCGGCCAGAAGTTAATCCAGATGTGCACCCGGAAATACGCCACCGCCATCTGCCCGCACAGGATGAATGCCGTGGGACGGGTGAAGAGACCCAGGATAATCAGGGCTCCCCCAAATGTTTCGAGCACTCCGGCTGCTCCCATCATGGAAGCCAGCTCAGCCTTGTTACCGCCGAGGCCACCGAAGGCTCCGAAGAATTTCTGGTAGCCGTGCAGCGAGAAGGTGAATCCGACAACGATCCGAAGCAGCGAGCGCAGGTATGGCTCGAACGAGGAGACGGTCTTGGACAAGCTCATCGGTGCAACAATATCACATGCCCGCGGAATATGACTCACATTAAGGGATTACTGAAAGGGCCGAAGTTCAACGGGCGGCACTCGACGGTCATACCGAGCGCCATCGTGGCCGTCGAGGCGGCGCGCGATTGCCTGCACGTCACCAAAATCGGCTTGGGCGTCATCACTCCCATTCGATCAGGACCAGAGCATCTGAAATTCACGCCTGTCAGCGGAGGGTTGAAGATGCAGGTTCGCGGGGCTCACGCCATTCAAGTGTTTTGGCTGTACACGACTCGTCCGGAGGACGCGATCGAGGAAATTACACAGAAGTGGCAGGCACGTTAGGTACCGGCTCGGTAGGCACAAGCACCGCATCCGCCATGGCACGCTTCAACGCGGGAAGACCTTCGCCGGTGACGCTCGAAATCTTGAAGAACGGCAGACCGCGCTCGCGGGCCAGCGCTTCCAGCGATTCGACCCGCGCCGGATCCTGAGCGGCATCGATCTTCGTTGCGACCACCATCATCGGCTTGCGCGACAAGTCATCCGAGAAGCTGGCGAGCTCACCCATGACGATTTCGAAATCGTGCACCGGATCGCGGCCGGTAGCTTCCGATACGTCCACCAGGTGCGCCAAAAGACGTGTGCGTTCGATGTGGCGCAAGAACTGAATGCCTAAGCCGTGACCGGTATGCGCACCTTCGATCAATCCCGGAATATCGGCGACGACGAAGGTTCGATGATCGCCGCCATCGGCGGTGACGACGCCCAGATGCGGCTCAAGTGTAGTGAAGGGGTAATCGGCAATCTTAGGTTTCGCGGCGGAAATGCGAGAAATCAGCGTGGACTTGCCGGCGTTGGGAAATCCCACCAGTCCGACATCCGCCAGCAGTTTCAACTCAAGCCGGAGTCTGTGTTCTTCGCCGGGACTGCCGTCCTCATGCTCGGTCGGCGCCTGATGTGTGGACGTGGCGAAGCGCGCATTTCCTTTGCCGCCGCGGCCTCCGCGTGCGACTACGAAACGATCACCGGGGGTGGTGAAATCGTGCAGCACCTCGCCGGTTTCCCAATCGTAAACGACGGTACCTACCGGCACCGCGACATCGACGGATTCGCCTTCGCGGCCTCTGCGATTGCTGCCTTCACCGTGGCGGCCGCGCTCGGCTTTATGTTCGGGATTGAAACGCAGGTGTAGCAGCGTATTGTAGTGCTGGCTGGCGATCAGAGTCACATCGCCGCCGCGGCCTCCGTCGCCGCCGCTGGGGCCACCACGAGGAACGAACTTCTCGCGCCGGAACGCAAGACAGCCGTTACCGCCGTCTCCGGCTTTGACTGTGATAATAACTTCGTCTATAAACACTGGGAGGAAAACACCGCTCCATCACTGTCGCGGTTCGGAAGAATTGCGCTGGACTACTCGGCGGCTTTGATGCTGACGAACTTGCCCGCCCGTCCGCGATCGCGGAATTCGATGATGCCCGGGATCTTGGCGAACAGCGTGTCATCCTTGCCCAAGCCGACATTGACGCCCGGTTTGATGCGGGTGCCGCGCTGCCGGACGATAATCGTTCCGCCGGTCACAAGCTGGCCGCCGAAGGCCTTCACGCCCAGCCGCTGCGCATTCGAATCGCGGCCGTTTTTGGAACTGCCTAAACCTTTTTTATGTGCCATGACTAATGCCCTACGCTACGATCTCATTCACTTGCACGCGGGTGAAATTCTGGCGATGCCCGATGGTGCGCTTGTACTGCTTCTTGCGCTTGAACTTGAAGACGATAGTCTTCTCGCCGCGGCCCTGCGCCGCAATGGTGCCCTTCACGCGCGCGCTGCTGAGCGATGAACCTGCCTTGACCGAATCGCCATCGACGACCGCGACTACACGATCGAATTCCACGTCTGCGCCTACGTCGCCGGTCAGAGTCTCGACTTCAATCGACTCGCCTGGTGCGACGCGATATTGTTTACCACCGGTTTCAATGACTGCGTACATACTGGTCCTCTTAAAGATTTGGCTGGAAACCCTAGGTTACTACAGTCTAGGGCTTGTCCGCCATAACCAGGCCCACGGGCCCGCCGGGCTCAATTTTTCTGGCATTTACGAGGCCTGCTTCCTGGAGCCAGCCGCTAATCTGCTCAAAGGAATAGGTATCGCCGTTCTCCGTGTGGGCGAGCATGTTTACGGCGAAAATCAGGGGCATGACGGGGCCCGAGCGGTCCTGGTTCACCAGGAACTCGGAGATGACCACGGTTCCTTTGGACGCGAGCGCGCCCGCAGCCTTTTTCAGAAGCTCCCGGCATTCATCGATGCTGAGCATGTGCAGGATGTGACCCAGAGTCACCAGGTTGTAATCGGTTCCGAGGTCCATGGTGTGAAAATCGCCAGGAAGGAACTGGAAGCGGTCGGTGAGGTTGAAGCGCGCGGCCATGCGTTTGGTCACGTCGAGCACGCCCTGCATATCTTGCGCGGTGACATTGACCTGCGGCGATTGCTGTGCCAGACCGATTCCCCATACACCCGAGCCCGCTCCGATATCCAGGACCTTGACAGGGCTCTTGGCGTTCGCCAAACCCAGCGCCTGCCCGGCAACCTGGGTCGCCGGATAGCTCATGGCGAAAATCGGCTCGACCAAGTCTTGAAAGAACGACTCTCCGGCATCCTGCTGGTTGATCGCAACGTTGGGCTTCCCGGTCCGCACGATCTCAGGAAGCGGGAGCCAGGTTTGCATCGACTTCAGACCGCTGAACTCGACGAACTTGCCGAGGAAGCCTGGCTTCGAGCTGACTAGAAATGCCGCGCTTTCCGGAGTGAGCGAATAGCGACCATCGGAGCTCTTGGCCAGGAAATGGAATCCCACCAGCGCGTTCATAATGGCGCGCAATCCGCGGACCGAGTTGCCGGAAGCTTGCGCCAGCTCCTCGACAGTCTTGGGTCCGGCATCGAGAAGATCGAAAACTTTATTGTGGACGGCGGTGGCGAGGATCAAGGGTGGAGCGTAGCCCCAGATCATTTCCATGATGCGGTCGGGGCGGACGGCGGGGTTGGATGAAGCAGACATACAAGGTCCTCGGATTTTGATTATGGCATCCCCGCAGCGCAGGCTGAAAGCCTGTGCCACAAAAACGAAGCTGGTAGCATAGGAAGTTGTCAGGCTCCGGGCTTCGTGCAACGGGCGGCTGCAAACCCCGCCAGGTCCGGAAGGAAGCAACGGTAGCGGCTTAACCCGTGTGCCGCGGATCACCCGGGGTCTGGCATATACTCACGATTTCCCTCCTGCATGTACCAGGTCATCGCCCGCAAATACCGGCCGCAGACATTCTCAGAGCTGATCAGCCAGGAGCACGTCCGCACCACGCTCGAAAACGCCATCTCGCAAAACCGCATCGCGCACGGCTACATTTTTTCGGGACAGCGCGGGACCGGAAAAACCACCGTCGCGAGGATCATGGCGCGCTGCCTGAACTGCGAAAAAGGACCGACCATCACGCCCTGCGGCGTGTGCGCGAGTTGCACCGAAATTGCCGCCGGATCCGGCATGGACGTAATCGAGATCGACGCGGCGTCGAATCGCGGCATCAACGAAATGCGCGAGCTGCGGGAAAACGTCCGCTTCCGCCCGGCACGCGACCGCTACAAGGTCTTCATCGTCGACGAAGCGCACCAGATCACCAGTGAAGCCTTCAACGCTCTGCTCAAGACACTGGAAGAGCCGCCCGAGTGGGTGGTCTTCATCCTGTGCACCACTGAGACGCACAAGATTCCGTCGACCATCGCCTCGCGCTGCCAGCAGTTCAGCTTTCGATCGGTGGATTTCGCGGAGCTCGTCGCGCGCATGGAATGGATCATCCAGCAGGAAGGCATTACAGCCGATTCCGAAGTGCTGAGTGTGCTGGCACAGGCGGGCGAAGGCAGCGTGCGCGATTCCCTATCGGCGCTGGACCAGGCCATCGCGTGCTGCGGAAACACACTTGAAGGCAAGCAGGTGCGCGAGCTGTTGGGGATGTTCTCGCTGGAGTCGTTGGGAGTGGTGGCGGAGGCTTTAGCCGCCGGCGATGCCAAGAAAATGTTGGACGTGGTCGCGGATCTGGAGGCCAACGGCCGCAGCCTGCAGCATTTCGCGCGGGAGCTGGCTCGCTATTTCCGCAATCTCCTCGTGGTACGGATCGAAGGGAAACCGACGCGCCTGGTGGCGGCTTCGCCTCCGGAGCAAGAGAAAATGCTGCAGGCGGCGGCGCAGTTCAGCGAAGACGATCTTACGCGCGATCTGAAACTGGCGTTGGATTTGTTTCGCGACCTGCAAAGCTCGCTGCAGCCGCGACTGCATCTGGAGATGGGCCTGCTTCGGCTGATTCATGCGGGTCGTTTGCAGCCCATCGAGGAAGCAATTGCCGCGCTAGGTGGATCGGGGAAAACTGGGGACAGCCAGCCAGTTTCCGCTCGCAGCGCAGCGCCTAGTCCGAGAGAATCCGCACGGAAACCGGAGGCAGTCCCCAGTTTTCCGGCAGCATCGGTCGAGGGTGATTTTAGGACACGCCTTCTCGCGACGCTGCAAGAATCCAAACTCACGCACGTGGCCGATGCGGTGGGGCACTCAGAAGTCGCCGAGACTCCAGCCGAGATCACGTTCACGGCTCCCAAGATGTACCAGATGTTCCTGAAGGGGCAAGAATTCGAAGCCGCCGTGCGGCGCGTCGCGGGTCGGACGGTCAGGATCACGTTGAAAGTGGGCGAAGCCGCGTCGACACCAAGTCCAGCGCCCAAGCCCGCCGCGGGGCCGGCAAAGGACGAGGCAGCCGAACGCGCGCTGGCGCATCCCGAAGTAAAGCGCTTTCAGGAGCTGTTCCCGGAAAGCCAGGTGCGCGCGGTGCGGAACTTGAAGGAGAGCGAACCATGAAGATGCCTGGAAACATGCAGGCCATGATGCAGCAGGCCCAGAAGATGCAGCAGAAGATGCAGGAGGAGGTCGCGCTGATCCGCGTGGAAGCCTCCGCGGGCGGCGGCATGGTGACGGTGGGCATGGACGGCCACAAGAATGTCACCAGCGTGAAGATCGATCCGGAAGTGGCGGGCGACGTCGAGATGCTGCAGGACTTGGTGATGGCCGCTTGCAACGAGGCTCACAAGAAGGTGGAAGATGAGACGCAGAAGAAGATGAGCGGCATGCTGGGCGGGATGGGCTTGCCTCCCGGATTGCTTTAACGCTCCATGACTGTCGCGGCTCGGAATTCTTCTTATGCCTGACTTTGCCGCGCCATTGCAGCGCCTGATCGACGAGTTCCGCCGGTTGCCTGGGATCGGGCAGAAATCGGCGCAACGGCTCGCGTTTTACGTGCTGCGATCGCCGCGCGATCAGGCAGCCGCGCTGGCAGCGGCGCTCACCGACGTAAAAGATAACCTGGGCATTTGCGCGGAGTGCAACAACATCAGCGATGGCGAGCTGTGTCCGTATTGCCGCGATCCCAATCGCGATCGGACATCGATTTGCATCGTGGAAGAACCGCACAGCATTCTTCCGGTGGAAACCACGCGATCCTTCAACGGCGTCTATCACGTGCTGCACGGGGCGATTTCCCCACTGCGCGGCATCGGACCGGAGCAACTGAAGATCAAGGGTCTGCTGGACCGGATCGCCAACGGAGCGGTGACGGAGATTATCCTGGCGAACAATCCCACGGTGGAAGGCGAGGCCACGGCGGTGTACCTGTCGCGATTACTGAAGCCGCTGGGGATTAAAGTGACGCGCATCGCCATGGGGATTCCCGTGGGCAGCGATCTGGAGTTCGCCGACGAGGTGACGATGCTGAAGTCACTGGAGAATCGGCGGGAGATGTAATCGCGGCATCAATTCCAGTGCTTTACTTGTGGCCAGAACGTTTGGAGATTCTGGATTAAGCCCCGGCACAGGAAGATGTCAAAATGCTCGTCTAACCGCGAGTAGGGATGTTCGACGCGGCCGGCGGCCTGGACGTTGGCGAAATGTTCGCGATCTCCGCGGCCATCGCTGCCGAGCACGATCACGGTCTCGCCGGTATACTCGCGCGGTCCCCAATACCAATAGTTCTGATGACCGCTGATCGATTTCGGCAATCCGTATTTCGGGCCGAAAAAGTCGATTGCGCCCGCTTGACCGTAGCTGTTCGCAAAAATGGCCGTGGTGGCGCGCTCGGACGGCGACAGGCTGAAATAAACCTTGGCCACGGAGCGAGTCATGTCCTCCCATCCGAACTCGTCCGCGAAATACTGCGGTAGCACGCCGGTCCGCTGGTTTTCGGACTTGGGCGGCTCCAGGCCGAGGGCTTTCTGATATCGGATGTAGGTTTCGACTGGCAAGACGGGAGCAAAAATCGGCGCGAGGATCACGGTGACGGCGATAGTCAAAACGACATAGGTGGGACGGCTCCAGGCCATTCGCATGGAAGTGATCCGTTCGAAAGCGACCGCACCAGCCGCCAGCAGCATCGGATATGCCGGCGAAAGGTAGTAGTTCTTGCCCTTGAGCGCGATGAACAGCACCAGCATGACAAGATACGTCCAGCCTAAGACAGCGTAGCGGCGCCCTTCGCGATTAAACAGAAGCCAGAACAGACCGCCCACCCACAATGGGAATAGGATCGGATTGATCAGCGTCCCTTGATCGAGGACGAACGGCAAAGGCCCGCGAGCGATGTCGCGCCCGCTGCGCCGGACGTTGTTCATCAACTCCAGAAACGGGAACTTGTGCCGGACCAGCCACATCAGGTTGGGAAGAAAGATCACGACCGCCGCAAGCGCCCCGATCCACATCCAGCGGCTACGAAGGAAGCGCCGATCCGGAGACAGAAGCAGTCCCGCTATGACGCCAACGACGAAGAACGCCATTGAATACTTGTTCTCCATCCCGATGCCGACTAGTACGCCGAACCCAAGCCAGCAGCGAGCGTCGCCGGTGCGAATCGCCCGCACGATGCACCAGGCACATCCGGTCCAGATGAGCGGCTCGAACGCGTTCATCGTGATCCAGTGGTGAAACAACAGGTAAATGGGAACACACGCCACGGACAATGCTGCCAGCACCTGAGCAAAACGTCCGCCACCCATTTCGCGCGCCAGGACACCGGCAAGCCACACTAACGCCGCGCCGGCGATAGCGGGCAGCAGACGCAAGCCGAGCAGGGAATCGCCAAACACATGCCGCGCGATCCATGCGATCAGGGCAATCAAGGGAGGCTGATCGACATAACCCCAAGCGAGGTGATCGGCGCACGCGAGGTAATACAGCTCGTCGCGAAAGATTCCGTAGCGGCCGGCCGTGGACAAGTGAAACAGCAGCTTGGCAGCGGCGATGAGCAGGACGATCTTCACGACGCAAGAATCGGCATCATGCCGGCTTCGTGCAGACCGTCAGCAGTGAGGCCGCCGATGGTAACATCCACGATGCGATTGGCTTCGCGCGGGCGGACAAGCGCGACCTTCAGATAGTTCTCGCTGAGCGCGCCATTATCCAGAGTCACCGCAGAAATCGTGCG
>Ga0105249_10004796_pt1 | contig 11674 bp, 9 predicted proteins | sample KBSS44metaG_FD_81522 | JGI IMG/M metagenome (GOLD analysis project Ga0105249, IMG submission 81522) | Switchgrass rhizosphere microbial communities from Kellogg Biological Station, Michigan, USA - KBS S4-4 metaG | ecosystem: Host-associated > Plants > Roots > Rhizosphere > Soil | place... | reverse complement strand
GAATCCATTACTCGATGTAACATTTGATGGCGTTCATATTCTTAACAGGGATATCGTGGCATCTAAACCTCATATTACGATCAAACTTAAAGATGAAAGTAAATGGCTGTTATTAAATGATACAGCTGGCGCCCAAATACAGGTACGCTATCCAAATGGGGTTAAACGTTCTTACTTCTTTAATACAAGTGATACATTGAAATTTACGCCTCCGAGTATTGCACCAAACCCCGATAATACAGCTACGATCGACTTCCTGCCTTACTTCCCGCTTGATGGAGATTATGAATTGACCGTAACCGGTAAAGATAGGAGTGGCAACTCAGCAGGAAATATTGAATACAAGGTCGGATTCCAGGTTATCAACAAACCAATGATCTCAAACATGCTGAATTATCCGAATCCATTTACTACATCAACTGCATTTGTATTTACAATTACCGGCGCCGAAGTGCCGCAGAATATCAGGATACAGATCATGACAATCACTGGCAAGATCGTAAGGGAAATAACAAAAGACGAATTAGGTCCATTGCATATTGGCCGAAACATTACCGAATTCAAATGGGATGGAACCGATCAGTATGGTCAGAAACTTGCTAATGGCATTTATCTCTATCGTGTGATAACGAACCTGAATGGCAGATCATTGGATAAATATAGAAGTACAGAAAAGTATAACGAGGATAATACAGACAAGTACTTTAATAAAGGTTATGGTAAAATGTATTTGATGAGATAAAGCTAAAACTGAAAATTAATAATTCAAAAGTTCCCGCCTCATTTGGGAACTTTTTTGTTTCGTACTTCGTAAGCGTATGAGCCCTATACTTTGATACTTTTGACAACAACAGTTTTTTGACTTTTAAATTTTGACTTTATACAGATGGGTAAAATAGCAATCAATATAGCAACAGGCAGTTTGCAACAGCAGGAAATGATAGTTGGAATTGATCTTGGCACTACAAATAGTTTGGTGGCTATCATTCACCCCGAAAGCAGGAAGCCGGTTGTACTTAAAGAACATGATGGCAATGCCTTGGTACCCTCGATCGTTCACTTTGACAATACCGGCTCCATTACTGTCGGCGATGAAGCAAAAAATTATCTTATCACTGAACCACAAAACACTATCTTTTCTGTAAAAAGATTGATGGGTAAATCTTATAATGACATTAAAGAACGGTCATCTTTTTTTTCTTATAAAGTAATTGATGATAATACTGAGAGTTTAGTAAAAATACAAGTAGGTGAAAAGTTTTATTCACCTGTGGAATTATCTTCTTATATACTCATTGAATTAAAGAAAAGAGCAGAACATATTTTAAAAACTCCTGTAACAAAAGCCGTGATTACCGTACCTGCTTATTTTAATGATGCGCAGCGACAAGCGACAAGAGACGCAGGTAAATTGGCAGGACTTGATGTATTGAGAATAGTGAATGAGCCAACAGCAGCAAGTCTTGCATATGGTTTAGGAATGAGGAATGATGAAGCAAAGACCGTTGCAGTTTATGATCTCGGTGGCGGCACTTTTGATATTTCTGTTTTGCATATCAGCAATGGAATTTTTGAAGTGTTATCGACAAATGGTGATACTTCTTTGGGCGGTGATGATTTTGATCATGTAATTGTAAAACATTGGATAGATCAGAAAGGAATAAATGAAGAAGAATTAAATACACATAAAAGTCTTGCACAGGAATTGAGATTGAAAGCAGAAGAAGCAAAGAAATATCTAAGCAACAATGAAAATTTTGAGGGCGAATCACGAGATGAGACTCTTGAACTAAATAAAGTTGAGTTTGAGAAATTGATCCGGTCATTTGTTGATAAAACAATTCAATGCTGTAAGAATGCATTGACGGATGCGAATCTTTTTTCAAATGATATTGATGAAGTGATAATGGTTGGTGGATCAACAAGAGTACCGCTAGTAAAGGAATCAGTTAGCGAATTTTTTGGAAGAAAGGTTCATGATGAATTAAATCCAGATGAAGTTGTGGCACTTGGCGCAGCCGTGCAGGCTGATATTCTTGCGGGAAACAATAAAGATTTTTTATTGCTGGATATTACACCTCTTTCATTGGGCATTGAAACAATGGGTGGATTGATGGATGTATTGATACCGCGTAACACAAAAATTCCTTCAAAAGCGGGCCGTCAATATACAACACAAAAAGATGGGCAAAACGGGATAAGGATTTCTGTTTTCCAAGGGGAAAGAGATCTGGTAAAAGATAATCGAAAACTAGCTGAATTTAATTTATCTGGAATTCCCGCTATGCCCGCAGGACTTGCTAAAGTAGAAGTTTCTTTTTTAATCAATGCAGACGGAATATTAAATGTGAGAGCAAAAGAATTAAGAAGCGGCGTTGAACAAAGTATTGAAGTAAAACCTCAATATGGATTGACGGATGCCGAGGTCGAAAAAATGCTGATGGAATCCATTCAGCATGCAAGTGAGGATATAAAAGTAAGAGCATTGGTAGAGGCTAAAACTGAAGCGCAGCAGCTAATCGATACTACACAAAAATTTCTAAATAAGAATACTGAATTTCTTTTGCCTGAAGAAATTTCCAAAACCACAAAAGCAATTGATGATCTTAGATCGGCACTTGATTCAGAAAATAAAGACTTGATACATCAAAAATCAGAATTATTGAATGAGATCTCACGGCCATATGCAGAAAGAGTAATGGATATGGCGATCAGCAAAGCGATGAGTGGAAAGAGTATAAAGGATTCTATTTAGCTCTGAAACCGTCTTCTAACTTTTTTCCCCGCGGAGAAAATTTTTCGCAATCAAGATCAGTACAAGGAACAGGAGTGATGCCAAAGTCTTTATTTGCAGCAGGGAAATTGATTTTAATTCCATCGCATTCGAGAGTTGTATATTCTGTTTTCTCGATTCCCAAAGGGGTCAACAATTGATCTTTGCTGAAAAAGTTTATAAACCTGTATCCTGTATATAAGGATATTGAAGCTGAAGAGATCAGCAGGATGGCTGTCAATATATTTTTCCCAATGAAAATTTCTTTTTCTTTAAAAACCAAATAAGAAACTACACCAATAAACCCAAGTATTGAACCAAAACCAAATCTTGGATCAGGGGCATTTACGAACCAGAAAATAATTCCCGCTAGCAACGTTATTAAAATGAGTTGAAGTATAAAACCAGATGAAAGTATTTTCTTGATTGACAGTAATGCACCAAAAAAAGATAGTACAAGAAGGATCATGATGACCTTGTCTGCAGTTGATCGGTTTAGCCACCAGTTTGGCAACCATTTTGAAAGGTTCATTTTATTTATGGCACTAACTTCACCTGCGGTTACTCCGGGTTTCCTAGCATAAGCAGTGACATAGTTTCTTTCATTTAGCGTAAGAACAGGATCATTTTTCCAATCTACATCGACTATATCAAAAGAAGTTAAAGGAAATATAATATAACCCGACGTAATAATATTTCTAGCAATAAAGGGAGAGCTTGTTAAAACAGCTAAAAAAGATATTGTAACAAATAGTTTAATTTTTCTTTTAGCTAATCCAAGAAAAGCAGGCACAGCGGCGACTAATAGTATCGGGGCAACCGACAGTTTAATCGTAACAGCCACAAGAGCTAAAAAAGAAACAAGCAACCATGTTGATGCGTCGAGAACCTTTAGATCTTTTTCAAGAAGAAGATAGATTGTGACTAAGGTAAAAAGAGTGGCGATAAAATCAGGACTGGCAGAGGTAGCGGTTAATCTTACTTGAGTATAACTCCAGATGCTTATTACAAGTAAACCCATCCAGAGCAATCCATAAAGCCTTTTACCCTCTTTAAGAAAATTATAATTAATGCGGTTGATGAAAAAAATAAAAAACCAAAACAGCACTGTTGAGTTTAAAAGAGTAATTCCTTCCCTTCCTGTAAAGCTAAAACCAAATAACGCAGAATCAACAAACCAAAGCCATTGGTAACCGAAGCGAACATGTAAATGTGCCAAACCAGGAACAGCTTTATATTTTTCTATCCATTGTATTGTTTGCGCATGATAACCTAGCGTATCAGGATGAATGACAGTCCAACTGCTCATCACCAAGATCAAAAGCAGGCAAGCTGATAATAGAACGGTTGAAACAATATGCAATTTTTGAAATTCTTTTTTTAGTGCAGAAAAAAAGTTAGGGGGATCTTTTTTAAAAAGCAAAACAAGGCAGGGAATGATAAATAAAAATTGTATCCACCATTCACCTAATGGAATGAATAATGAGAAAGTACCTGCAATAACTGTAATAGCAGAAAGACCGGTAATACAAATAATACTGAAATGAGGAAGATGTAAATCGTTTTTTGTTATTTTCTTTATTAGTTGTAAAAAAAGAATGCCCCACATCCAGCTAAGAAATGAAATATAGATCCATACAAGTAAAATTGTTAGCATTGTACACTATCATTTGCGTGAAAGGATATTATATTTTAAAATGCACCAAATGGCATGAAACCCATCTGTCCATTTTATTTTTTTTCCATCATCATATGTTCTTCCATAATAAGCAATACCGACTTCATAAACTCTTATTCTTTTAATACGGCTCGCTTTGGCTGTAACTTCTGGCTCAAAGCCGAACCTGTTCTCTTTGAGACGAATTTGTTTCAATATATCGGTCCTGAACATTTTATACCCGGTTTCCATATCCGTAAGATTCAAGCCTGTGAAAAGGTTTGAAAGAAATGTCAGGAATTTATTACCGATCGTATGAAAGAAAAATAAAACTCTGTGCGGCTCGCTTCCCCTAAACCTTGAACCATATACTATATCTGCATGACCATCAATTATGGGGCGTAACAATTTATTATAATCATTGGGGTCGTATTCGAAATCTGCGTCTTGTATTATGATGATGTCGCCATTCACTTTTTGTAAAGCTGCCTTTACTGCTGCACCCTTGCCTGAATTTGTTTGTTGATGAATTGAGATCGAAGAAGGATTTTTTTCGCAAAACTTATTTATTGCATTTGCTGAGTTATCAGTAGACCCGTCATTTACAATTATTATCTGTTTTTCAAGGCCGTGATCAAGCTTTGTTTGCAAAATTTTTTCCAATACCGTTGAGATCAGTTTCTCTTCATTATAACAGGGTATGATGATGCTTAGTTTTTTCACAGACATTGAAATTATGGGTGAAGATAATCCAGCATATTCATTTTTCTAAATGAAAGCCATTACTTATATTTTTTCCTCTCATTCTTAATCTTGAATCGATTTGGTATAAACAAGGTAGCTGAGTGCCATAGCAACGGGCATTCCAGTTGTTCTTTATTAATTCGGGGATCCGAAATGTAACTCCATCAATCACGAATTCTTTTACAGGCGGTTGTGGAAGTTGTAAAGGTGAGATCCAGTTTCTGTATTCCGTTTGTTTCAAAGGTTTTGAAACCAGGTAATAACTCAACCCTCCGATCACAAGAATTGTTAGAGCATTTAATGAAAGCTGGATTGATCTGGGGTTTTTTATAAAAGAAATTAAATGATATACCAACAGAAAAGTTCCAAAGAGCAAAATACCGTAAACAAATCTTGGATCAGGAGCAATAATAAACCAACTAATAAGCCAGAGGATCATTATCCCCGTAATAATTAATTTACTATAATTATTTTTTTGAATACGCAATTTTATACCGGTGAATAATATTCCAGTAAAACCAGCCAGTACTAAAATTTTATCGAAAGGAAAAAGATGTTGGAACCAGGCAGGTACCCAGGCAGAACCTAGTGCTTTTGTTTGTTCGATATCAAAATAAGTTGTGCTGACACGATTATAGTACTTGACGAATTCAAGAAATCTTTCGGTTATCTGGGGATCAGGTTTCCAATTGACATTGGTAAAATCGAAATAAGTCGCAGGATAAAATGGGTAGCCGGCAATTATGATGCTTCGAATAAGAAAAGGAACAATCAGTAAAAGGCAATAAGCTACGGCTAGTGGAAGTTGCCTGGTTTGTTTTTGCCTTATAAAAAATATAAAAGCAAATAAGCTTAAAAGCAAGAATGGAAAATTGATCTGCCGAACAGTGAATAAATATGCAGGCCATATGATCCAATCTATCGAGGGAGAAATCTTTTCACTAAAAAATACTTCTGTGAAGAATATTAAAACAATGGATGTGGTAATAAAATCATAATTGGTTGTAGCTGCATTTCCTCTGATCAATGGCCAAATTACAAGGGATAGAATAAAAACTGAAAGAATAGCAAAAGCGGCTTGGACATTGTGTTCCTTTTTAAACTGGTTGAATTTTTCAATAAACCAATAGCATAGCCACACTGATATCACACTATTCATTACAGTAAATCCGCCCGTAGTTTTTGAGGAAAAACTAAATAGTGCTACACTGCTAAACCATGAAGAATTCAAACCAAATCTTTCATGAAGATTTACAAGCCCGGGAACAGAACCATATTCTTGTATCCATTTTATTGATTGGATATGATAACTCTCAGTATCATCCATCATTGTTGGTCCAGCATTAATAAGAAGTATTATAACCCATGAAATGAAAAACAATATCAAGTAAGTAGAAACTTTCATCTTAGGGATAAAAAAATTTGTGTTCTTTCGTTTGATGATGGATAATAAAATGAGAAGGCCTACTATTCCACTCTTGGTGTAAAAAGAAATTGGAAAAAATAAGGCAATGACCTGGGTTAAAGATGTAAGAAGGATCAAGCCGCTTAGGAGGTAATAAATGATCGGCCTGGATTCATTTTTTGTTGGAAAGAATTTGTAAAAAAGAATTCCGCTCCAGAGACAGGTTAGCGTAATAATGATTTGGTAAAATAAAAGGCTTAACATTTGAATGTCTAAATTTGACTTACTTCTTTATTAAATATGACCGGGTGATAATAATAGGGACTTGTTTCAAACTTGTTGTTATTTTAATGGGGTCAAAAATATTTTTTGAGTTTAAGAAAATGTTTTTCAAATAAATGGTAGCTAATAACACTTATAACAATCGCCGGCACTGTGCATAAAACACCAATTCCTATTTGTTGCCAGATACCAGTTTTTTTTATCAATGATTGCATAAGATTACCAAAATAGGGTGTCATCATTATAGTTATTGGCCAATGAAAAATGTAAATGCCATATGAATATTTTCCTAGAAACATCAAGGCTGGATTTGTAAAAAGGAGATTAATAAACTTGTTTTCTTTCATCACCGCTTCATAGATCGCTAAAGCAAAAACAAACGAGAAGGTCGTAAAGCCGCCAATTGCCCAAACGGGAAAATCAGGACTTTGATTATTCTTATACAAATAGAAAAGGTAATTTACTGCCGTAAGAGATACCAGGAAAACTGTAAAGTATTTTCTTAGTAAACGAATATTGATCTTATAAATGGCGGCAAGCATGGAGCCAATTAAAATACCATCAAGTCTTGTAAACAAGAATGCTCTTTCATAAGCTGGAAAGTGTTCATTATTTTCCCAAATATAAAAGCGAGCCGCAATTACAATAACCAACAAAAAAATACAAAGGATGAATATCCTTTTTGGTTTTTTAAGTAGTAGTATTATTAAAGGCCATAACAAGTAATATTGCTCTTCCATAGCTAATGACCAATAATGGTTCAACGCGACACCACTTTCATCACTTTTGATTATGAGTGGCCAGTTTTGTAAATATGTCCAGAACCAGGCCTGGTGCTCCTTATAGTAGGACATATCAAGAAGCGAGGGGTTGATTGCAGGGATAATGAATAAAAAAAGAATAAGTGAAAAATAATAAAGTGGAAAGATTCTTAAAACGCGACGGGCATAGAAGTTTCTAAAGTAATTCTCCGAGGTAAGTGAATTTAAAAGAATATTAGTAATAAGAAAACCGGAGAGAGCAAAGAAAAGGTCAACTCCAAGCCAGCCGTAGTTAAAATATTCTATAAAGTTGAAATTGTGATAAAGAAGCACAAGAATGATGGCAATTCCCCTCAACCCATCAAGAGCAGGGTAGTGGTCTCGGTCAGCAGTTGGCAGTTTAACAGGTATTGAATCGGGGGTAGTAATAACTGTTTATTTACTCAAAGATAATTTTCGGTTTATATATTTTCCGAGCATATCAAATTCGATATTCACTTTTTGTCCCGGTTTCATTAGGTTCATATTTGTGTGCTCAAAAGTATAAGGAATTATTGCAACATCAAATGTTATCTCGTTTACATTAAAAATAGTAAGACCTATACCATTAATGGAGATCGATCCTTTTTCAATGATCAATGTAGCAAACTCTGGAAGAAATTGAAAACTGAACTCCCAACTGCCTTCTCTTTCTTTTTTATCTATGCAGGTTGCCGATGTATCAACATGTCCCTGCACAAAATGGCCATCGAGGCGGTCATTTATTTTTAAGCATCTTTCAAGATTGATTGTGGCGCCTTTCTGCCAATCCCCTAGTGTCGTTTTACTTAATGTTTCAGCGATGGCGGTAATCCGGTGCTGACTACCTTTTACCTCCTCAACTGTAAGGCATGCCCCATCATGAGCCACACTTTGGTCGGGCTTTAATTTTGACGAGATCGGGGACTTGATCCAGAAGGTTTTATTGGCCCCTTTTTCAATCACTTTCTTGACTATTCCTTGTGTTTCAACTATTCCAGTAAACATATTAGCAAATCTCAAACTCCAAATCCCAAATTCCAAATTCCTTTTATGAAAGCTTTTCCATTTGAACTTCTCCTCCTATCTTTGCTGCCCAATAAAAAAATACCAAAGGAGGTATATTAACCATGTTGATCATCGATTCAAAAGATTGCGAAAACATAGACAAGGCACTTAAAAAGTACAAAAAGAAGTTTGAGAAAAGTAAGATCCTTCTTCAACTTCGTGAACGCCAATCATACACCAAGCCGTCAGTAAGACGCCGCGGTGCTGTATTGAAAGCTGTTTACAAGCAGAAAATTGCCAGCGGAAAAATCGAAAGTTAAGTAAAACCTCGTTCAAGATATTATTGATAGCAGTATGCCAGAGCATGCTGCTATTTTTATGCCTATAAGGCTGCTGCAAAAATGAGTAACTTCAATTTGAAAAACGATCTCGTATAATGAATGGTCATCCAATTTCCGACAATCCTGATGTATTTAAGATGAATGTGGCCATTGTGCATGTTATTAACCCCGGTAATAAGTCTGCTGCCAACAAAGATCTTAATGGTGGTTTTGGAACCAAAGATCATTATGGAAATTCTTTTACTTCAAAGATCCTGATGAAGGTTAAAAAAAAAGGAGTAAGGCTTCCTATCATTGACCTTGCTTTTTTGCAGGCTATACTTAAAGAGAAGGGAAGCCAAGTTCGCTACTTTGAAGAACACTTGCCGACCAGCGATGCGAAATTTGATCTCATACTTGTTTATGGTTCCATTGTAGATTATATGCATGAGAACAAGGTAGCTGAAAGTTTACGAATAAGATTTCCGCATGCAAAACTTGGATTTATTGGTCCATTTCCTTCGCAGTGCCCCGAGCTTTTTCCCAACGCAGACTTTATTCTTATCGGTGAACCCGAGGCTTTCTTCATGAATGATTTTACCGGACTCGCCCAATTGAACGGAAAAGTAAAAGTTACTTCGCTGACAGATATGGAAACACTGCCTAGTCCGGATTATGACGGTTTTCCTGTTTCAAAATATAATTACAGGCCTTTAATTAATAAAAGCCCTTTTCTTGTTTTGCAGGCAAGCAAAGGCTGTCCTTATAGTTGCCGGTTCTATTGTGTGTATGGAGAAGCACAAGGCCCTAAAATAAGACAGCGATCAGCAAAAAAGGTAGTTGATGATATGGAGTTGCTTCAAAAGAAATATAAGATCAAGGGTATACAATTCAGAGATCCGCTCTTTGGAGTAAATAAGAATTTTATATCCGCATTTGTAGAAGAGCTCAGACAAAGACAAGTGAAGATTGTTTGGGGGATGGAAACAAGGCTTGATTTGTTGAATGAAGAAAATCTTACAAGTATGTATGATGTTGGATTAAGAAATATAAATGTGGGTATTGAAACCTTTGATGCAGGCATTGCAAAAAATAATCGTCGTTTATTGGTTGAAGAAACTCATCAGGATAAGATCGTTGCATTTTGCAAAAAGAAAGGTATCAATGTAAGTGCATTTTATGTGCTGGCGATGGAAGGAGATACGATAAAGACGATGGAAAACACTCTTCAACATGCCATTCAACTCAATACGATCACCGCAAGATTTTCAATTTCCACACCCTACCCGGGTACTGGTTACTTTCATCAGCTTAAAATGGATAACAGGTTGCTGACGGAAAATTTTGAATCTTATGATCAGTTCACCCTGGTGTATAAGCAGCAAAACCTTGATCCGGCGCAGGTCAATTCTTTTATGGACAGGGCCTATCGCAAATACTATTTCAGACCTTCTTATATTTTTATGTTTGCAAAATGGTGGTTAAGATCATTTTTAAGTGGAGCTTGATTCAATTACTTTTGAGTAGCTAAGTTTTTCGTTCTTGATCTTACGGGCAAATGACAGATAAAAATCATCCATACATCCAATCTTTTATTGATTACCTGAAATTTGAAAAAAGGTATTCTGCTCATACCATCCGTTCTTATCATGATGATCTTGTCCAGTTTGTTGATTTTCTTGATAGGCAATTTGGAAACCTTACGCTTAAAGAAATTTCTTCAAGTTTTGTTCGCAGCTGGCTCGCTTCATTGAAAGATGATGATGTAACTGCCAGAACTATCAATCGCAAAATATCGACGCTAAAATCTTTCTTTAAATTTCAATTAAAGCAAGGCAAGATCGAGAATACCCCGATGGGAAATATTATTTCCCCTAAGATAAGCAAGCGACTACCTGTATTTATAAAAGAAAAAGACCTGGTTGATCTAACCAATACTCTTAATACTAATTCTGAAGATTGGGATAGCCTAAATACCAAAATGCTGATCACAATTTTTTATTCAACCGGTATGCGGTTAAGTGAATTGATAAATCTTAAGGAAAAACAAGTTGATTTTTCAAGAAAGCAATTAAAGATCCTGGGTAAAGGAAATAAAGAACGCATTATACCAGCAGGAGTGGATCTGCTTACTATGATAAAGGGTTATATAAATGAGAAAAGGAAAACATTCGAAAAAAATGATGATGTTTTGCTGGTAAGCTCGAAAGGAAAAAAACTATATTCGAAGTATGCATATAATCTGGTAAGAAGTATTTTACAGGAAGAAGTAAAAACGCTCGATAAAAAAAGTCCCCATGTACTGCGACATACGTTTGCCACACATTTAATGAATAACGGGGCCAATCTTGATGCTGTAAAAGAATTACTTGGACATGCCAGCCTTGCGAGCACCCAGGTTTATACACATAATACCATCGAAAAGCTCAAAAACGTTTATAAAAAAGCTCATCCTAAGGCCTGATTTTAACATGACAACTACAATAAATTTCGAGCAAATTTTTTTTGGAAAAGGCTCATTTTAATTTTAACTTGTAGTGAACCAAAAAACAAGCCTATGTAATAAAAAAATCAAACCGAAAGCTATTTAGTTCTTTATTTATTGTTTCACCTAAAAAATGCGATTCTATGAACGTGAAGATTCAAACTGTTCGATTCAATGCGGACGAAAAACTTGTGTTATACATTAATCAAAAGTTAGAAAAG
>Ga0105249_10004795_pt1 | contig 11674 bp, 4 predicted proteins | sample KBSS44metaG_FD_81522 | JGI IMG/M metagenome (GOLD analysis project Ga0105249, IMG submission 81522) | Switchgrass rhizosphere microbial communities from Kellogg Biological Station, Michigan, USA - KBS S4-4 metaG | ecosystem: Host-associated > Plants > Roots > Rhizosphere > Soil | place... | reverse complement strand
TGAGGAACAGCCCACCCACCACGGAAATACCCAGCGGTTGGCGCAGCTCTGAACCCTCGCCCAGGCCGATGGCCAGCGGCATCGCGCCCAGGATGGCGCCGATGGTCGTCATCATGATGGGGCGGAAGCGCAACAGGCACGCCTTGTAGATGGCGTCGCGCGAGCTCAGCCCTTCGCGCCGCTGCAGGTCGATGGCGAAATCGATCATGATGATGGCGTTCTTCTTGACGATGCCGATCAGCAGAATCACGCCGATGGTGGCGATCAGGTCGAACTGGGTTTTGAACAGCAACAGCGCCACAACCGCGCCGACGCCCGCCGACGGCAGGGTCGAAATGATGGTGATGGGATGGATCAGGCTTTCATACAGGATGCCCAGGGTGATGTAGATGGTCAGGATCGCCGCCACCAGCAGGAACGGCATGTTGGAGAAGGATTTCTGGAACAACTGCGCGGTGCCCGCGGTCTCGCCGTGAACCGAAATCGGCACATTGATGTCGGCCATTGTCTTCTGGATCGCGGTCAAAGCCTGGTCCATGGATGTTCCGGCCGGCAGCCCAAACGAGAAAGTGGTGGCGACGAATGGGCCCTGGTGATTGACGGCCAGAGGCGTGGTGCCAGGACCAAACGTTGTGAAGGCCGACAAGGGCACCATCGTTTCCACCCGGGTGGAGACCGAGGCCCCGGTGGAAGAGCCGCCCCGCGCGCCCACCGCCACGGAGTTGAGTTGCTGGTTGCGCACCGCATCGTCGGCAGCGGCTTGCGCGCCGGTTGTACTCGCTGTGCTGGCCGCACCCAGGAAGGCGCCGCCCGCGCCGGCGGTGGATTGCGTGCCGCTGACGGCCCCGCCTGAGGTCGAAATGAAAATATCATGGAGCGTCTCGGGGCTTTGCCAGAAGGCCGGCGCCACTTCCATCACGACATGGTACTGGTTCTTGTCCTTGTAGATGGTCGAGACCTGGCGCTGGCCGAAAGCATCGTATAGCGCATTGTTGATCTGCGCCGTGTTCAGCCCCAGCCGGGCCGCCGAGGCGCGGTCGATCTTGAGATCCACCTGCAGGCCCTTGTCCTGCTGGTCGGAATTGACGTCCTGCAGTTGCGGCACCTCTTGCAGCGCCGCGGTGATTTTGGGCAGCCAGATATTGAGGTCTTCCAGCGTGTCCGCCTGAACGGTGTATTGATAATCGCCATTGCCCTGGCGGCCGCCGGCGCGAATGCCGCCACCAGACTGCAGGAACAGCCGCGCGCCGGCCACCTTGAGCAGCTTGGGACGCATGCGGTCGATCACGTCGGGGGTGGACAGGCCCCGTTCGCGCAAAGGCTTTAACGTGACAAAGACATTGCCCTGGTTGGTCGCCTGCCCGCCGGCAAAGCCGCCCACCGTGGCCACCGCCGGATCGGCCTTGATGATGTTGATGAACTGCTCGAATTTCTTCTGCATCGACTGGAAGGAGATGCTCTGGTCGCCGGTGATGCGGCCCTGAATCATGCCGTTGTCGGTATCGGGGAAAAACCCCTTCGGCACGATTCCCAGCAGGTAGACGTTCATCACCACGGCGACCAGCAACGTCGCCATGATGGTCTTGGGATTGTCCAGCGACCAGGTCAAGGTGCGGTGATAGAAGCCTTGCATCGCATCCAGGCACCTGCGCGACCAGCGCATCAGCCAGTTCTGGTCTTCATTGACGGTGAAATCCAGATAGGCGCACATCATCGGCGTGACCGTCAGCGATACGATCAGCGACATGCCAATGGCCGTGGTGATGGTAACGGCGAATTCGTGGAAGATTCGTCCCACCAGCCCGCCGATCAGCAGCACGGGGAAGAACACCGCCACCAGCGAGATGCTCATGGAGAGCACGGTGAAGCTGACTTCTCGCGCGCCTTTCAGCGCCGCTGTGATGCGGTCTTCGCCATTTTCCCGATGCCTTGTGACGTTCTCCAGCACCACGATGGTATTGTCCACCACAAAGCCGGTGGAGACGATCAGCGCCATCAGCGAGAAATTGTTCAAGCTGAAGCCCAGCAGATACATCACGCAGAACGTCCCGAGCAGCGACAGAGGCACGCAGACGGTGGGTACCAGCGTCGCCTTGAAATTGCGCAGGAACAGGAACACCACCAGGATCACCAGGATGGTGGAAAGGATCAGGCTGACTTCGACGTCATGCACCGCGTTGCGGATCGAGGTTGTGGTATCGAACAGGATGCCGAGATCGATGCTGACGGGCAGCGCGCGCTTGAGCTCGGGAAGCTGACCCATGATCCGGTCGACCACCTCGATGACATTGGCGCCGGGCTGCTTGGTGATCTGCACCAGGATGGCGGGCGCCCCGTTGAAGGTTCCGAGGTTGCGAACATTTTCCACCCCATCATAGACCTGGGCCACATCCTGCAAGCGGACTGCCGCATTGTTGCGATAGGCGACGATCAGGTCCTGATAATCCTTGGCGAGGCTGGCATTGTCGTTGGCATAGACCTGGAAGCTCTGGCCTTTTTGCTGAATGTCACCTTTGGGGCTGTTGGCGTTGGCGGCGCTGACCGCGGCGCGCACATCCTCAAGCCCGATGCCGTATTTGAACAAGGCACGCGGATTGAGTTCGATGCGGATGGCGGGCAGCGAAGCGCCATTGAGCGAGACGTCGCCCACGCCGGAAATCTGCGATAGCTTCTGCTGGATGATATTGGAGGCCTGGTCATAGATCTGTCCCGGCGACAGGGTCTTGGAGGTCATCGCTAGGATCAGGACTGGGAAATCCGCCGGGTTGAATTTGCGGTAGGTGGGGTTGGAACGCAGCGCCGCCGGCAAATCCGCCCGCGCCGCATTGATCGCCGCCTGCACGTCGCGGGCCGCGCCGTCGATATCGCGGTTGATGTCGAATTGCAGCACGATCTGGGTGTTGTTGATGTTGCTGCGCGAGGTCATTTCGGTGACCCCGGCGATGGCGCCCAGATGCCGTTCCAACGGCGTCGCCACGCTGGACGACATGGTCTCCGGGCTGGCGCCGGGCATGTTGGCGCTCACCGAAATGGTGGGAATGTCGATATTGGGATAGGGCGAGACGGGGAGCAGGAAATACGCCACGACGCCCGCCAGCCCCAGCCCCATCGCCAGCAAGGTCGTGGCGATCCGGCGGCGGATGAAGAGCTGGGAAAGATTCATTCCGCCGGCTCCGGCCCAAAATCGGAATCAGACCCGCTATGCGCGGCGCGGCGGCGCTCACGCCATTCCCTGATGTCGCGGCCTGCCTTGTCGAAGTAGATATAGATCACCGGGGTGGTGAACAGAGTGAGCAACTGGCTGACCAGAAGTCCGCCCACAATGGAAATGCCCAGGGGATGGCGCAGCTCAGAGCCCATGCCCGAGCCCAGCATCAGCGGCAGGGCGCCGAACAAGGCCGCCACAGTGGTCATCAGGATGGGGCGGAAGCGCAGCAGCGCGGCCTGATGAATAGCCTCCTCCGGCGACTTGCCTTCATTGCGTTCGGCTTCCAGCGCGAAGTCGATCATCATGATGGCATTCTTCTTGACGATGCCGATCAGAAGGATGATGCCGATGATGGAGACGATGTTGAGGTCGTGGCCGGTGACGATCAGCGCCAGCAGCGCCCCCACGCCCGCCGAGGGCAGGGTGGACAGAATGGTGACCGGATGGATGAAGCTCTCATACAACACGCCAAGCACGATATAGACGGTGACGATAGCGGCCAGGATCAACAGGACCTCATTGGACAGCGCCGACTGGAAGGCCAACGCCGACCCTTCGAACTGGGTGGTGATACCGGACGGCGTGCCCGCATCGGCTTCGGCCTTCTGAATGGCGTTCACCGCCGCACCCAGCGAATAACCCGGCGAAACATCGAATGAGAAAGTGGCGGAGGGGAATTGCGACAGGTGATCCACCTGCAGCGGCGCCGACCGCTGGTCCACCTTGGCGATCGCCGCCAGCGGTACCTGTCCGCCGCCCGCGGTCGGCAAGTAGATATCCTGCAGCGACTGAACGGAATTCTGCAGCGTGGGATCCGCTTCCAGAATCACCCGGCGCTGATTGGATTGGGTGAAGATGGTGGAAATGATGCGCTGGCCGAAACTGTCGTACAGGGCGTTGTCGATGGTGGCGGAGGTGACACCGAAGCGAGCGGCGGTATCCCGGTCCACATTCACATAAGCCGACAGGCCTTGGTCCAGGAAGGAGGTGGAGACATTGCGGATGGCGTTCACCTTCCGCAACTCGGCCAGAAGCTTGGGCACGAACTGATTCAGGGAGGCGCCGGTGGCCGCCTGCAGCACGAACTGGTACTGGGCGCGGGAGATCACCGAATCGATCGTCAGGTCCTGTACCGGCTGAAGGTAAAAGGTGATCCCCGGCACGCTATGGGCGTCCTCGGCCAGGCGGTCCATCACCGTGGCGACGCCGTCGCGCTGGCTCTTGGGCTTGAGATTGATCAGAAAGCGGCCGCTGTTCAGCGTGTTGTTGGTGCCATCCACGCCGATGAAAGAAGACAGGCTGGCGACATCGGGGTCTTGCAGAATCTTGGCGGCCAGCTGCTGCTGGCGCTGGGACATCGCGTCAAAAGATACGGTGGGGCCCGCCTCAGTAATGGCCTGAATAAAGCCGGTATCCTGCAAGGGAAAGAAACCCTTGGGGATGGCGATATACATCAGGACAGTGAGAACCAGGGTGCCGACGGCCACAAACAAGGTCAGTTTCTGGTGCTTCAACACCCAGATCAGCAACCGGTCATACTCGGCCACCAGCCGATCGTAATAACCTTCGATGGTGCGCTGGATACGGCTTTCGCGCCGTTCCTCTTCGGCATGGCTGCGCAGCAGCTTGGCGCACAACATGGGCACCAGGGTCAGCGACACCACCGCCGAGATCAGGATGGTGACCGCGAGCGTCACGGCAAATTCGCGGAACAGCCGCCCCACCACTTCCTGCATGAACAGAAGCGGGATCAGCACCGCGATCAGGGACACGGTCAGCGACACAATGGTGAAGCCGATCTCGCCCGCGCCCTTCATGGCGGCGTTGTAGGGCGTCTCGCCCTTCTCGATGTAGCGGGTGATGTTCTCGATCATCACAATGGCGTCATCCACCACAAAACCGGTGGAGATGGTCAGCGCCATCAGCGACAGGTTGTTGAGCGAATAGCCCATCAGATACATGATCGCGAAAGTGCCCACGATGGAGAGCGGCACCGACAGGCTGGGGATGAAGGTGGCGGGCAGACTGCCCAGGAAGCAGTAGATCACCGCCACCACCAGCACGACCGCCAGGATCAGCTCGAATTCCACGTCGGCGACCGAGGCGCGGATGGTTTCGGTGCGATCGGTGAGCGTTTGCACGTCCACCGAACGCGGCAACCCCGCCTGAATCTGAGGCAACAGCTCCTTGATGGAATCCACCACGGCAATCACGTTGGCGCCGGGCTGGCGCTGGACATTGATCAGAACCGCAGGGGTCTTGTTGGCCCAGCTGGACAGCTTGGCGTTCTCCGCGCCCGAAATCACATTGGCAACGTCACGCAAAAACACCGGCGAGCCGTTCTTATAGGCCACCACGATGTTCTGATAGGCTTCAGCGTCCTGCAGCTGGTCGTTGGCATTGATGGTGTAGGACTGCATCGAGCCGTCGAAGCTGCCCTTGGGCGCATTGGAATTGTTGTTGGCAATGGTGGTGCGCAAGTCATCGATATTCAGCCCCAGCGCCGCCAGCTTTTGCAGATTGGCCTGCACACGCACGGCAGGCCGTTGGCCGCCAGACAGGCTGACCAGGCCGACACCCGAGAGCTGGGAAATTTTCTGGGCGATCCGGGTATCGGCCAGCTCTTCCACCGTCGTCATGGGCAGGCTGGTGGAGCTCACCGCCAACGCGATCACCGGCGCGTCGGCCGGGTTGACCTTGGCATAGACCGGCGGCGCCGGCAGTAGGTTGTTGGGCAGAAGGCTGTTGGAGGCGTTGATCGCCGCCTGCACTTCCTGTTCGGCGACATCCAGCGAAAGGCTTAAGTCAAATTGCAGGGTGATGACCGAAGATCCTGCCGAGGAGATCGACGACATCTCCTTGAGGCCGGGCATCTGGCCGAATTGTTTTTCCAGGGGCGCGGTGACCGAGGTGGTCATCACGTCCGGACTGGCGCCGGGTAGGAATGTCTGGACCTGGATGGTGGGGTAATCCACCTGCGGTAGGGCCGACAAAGGCAGGAATTTGTAGCCCGATAGACCCACCAACAGGATGGCGATCATCAGCAGCGAGGTAGCGACCGGCCGCAAGATGAAGGGCGCGGAGATATTGGCGCCGAAATGGGACTCAGGTGGCGCGGAAGAAGGATCCGTCACGGCGCGCCGCCGCCACCGCCGCCCCCACGGCGTCCGCCGCCTCCGCCGGCTCCGCGGCGCATCTGCGACAGCGCCTTGGAACAATCCGCACTGAGATCATCGCGATTCTGGAACAGGCACATGCGCATCTCGCGGCTGCCTGGCTGCGCGCTGGGACAGAGCTTCTTGACATCTTCGCCGCAGGATTTGTTCAGTGCCGCCGCCATCTCGGCGCGGCGAGCCGCACGGGCTGCATCATTCTCGCCTCCCGACGGCACGGCGATCTTGGCGGTCTGGTTGGGAATCTCGACATCGGCGCCATCGCGCAAACGATCGGCGCCATCCACCACCACCGTGTCACCAGGCTTGAGACCGGACAGAATCTGGATGTTGTCCCCGTCCTGGACGCCGGTTTTGACGTCCCGCTGGTTCACGGTCTTTTCCGGCGTGACCACAAACACGAAGCTGCCATCGGCGCCGCGCTGGACGGCGGCGACCGGCACCACGGTCTGGTTGTGCAGCGTATTCACCAACAGGCGAATATTGACGAATTGGGCGGGGAACAGTTTGTTGTCCTTGTTGTCGAACAAGGCGCGCAGCTTCACCGAACCGGTGGTGGGATCGACCACCGTGTCCACCGCCGACAGCGTGCCGCTGGTGATCTTGGTGGTCTGGCTGCGGTCATAGGCATCCACGGCCAAAGTGGCGCCGGCATTCACCCGGTCCAGCACGGCATGCACATTGTCTTCGGGGATCGTGAACAGCACCGACATGGGTTGGAGTTGGGTCACCACCACGATGCCGGTGGCTTGGCCCGCCTGAACGATATTGCCGATATCCACCAGATGAATGCCGGCCCGGCCGGAGACCGGGGAAACGATATTGGTATAGCCCAGGTTGATGCGGGCGGTTTCGACATTGGCCTGATCGGCGACCACCACACCTTCGGTGGATTGGACCAAGGCGGCCTGGGTCGCCACTTGTTGCTGGGAGATCGCGTTCTGCGCAAAAAGCGCCTGATAGCGCGCCAGGTCCACCTTGGCGTTGGCGAGGGTGGCGGAATCTTTCGCCAACTGGCCGCGCACCTGATCCAGCGCCGCCTGATAGGGGCGCGGATCGATCTGCGCCAGGGTATCGCCGGCTTTGACCATTTCACCTTCGGTGAAATTCAGCTTCACCAGCATGCCGCCGACCTGCGGACGCACGGTCGCCGTGGCGAGTGGCGTCACCGTGCCCAGGGCGTTGAGCGTCACATTAATGTCGCCATCAATCACCTTGGCGATGCCCACCGGCTGCGCGCCCTGGTTGATCACACCGCGGCGTCCATTTTGCTTGGCCGGATAGATCGCCCAGATCAGCAGGGCAAGCAGCGCCAGCCCGACCGCAAACCACACCACGCGGGACAGGCGCGGATTGCGCGCGCTCCAGCTTTTGACGCCTGCCCAGACACCGCTCCCCGACCCCGCCTCGATGGGCCCGGCGCGCTGAAAGTCCCCAGGAGAACGGTCGATATTCATAGGCAATCCATATTAGAGGGCCATGTCACAAAAGGGCCGAAAAGACCCAAGAAACTGAATATGTTAAATGAGTTAGCACGGCAAAACTGAACGTGGCATGAACCTTATACCCTCAACGGGCAGCGCCAGATATAGCCGCCGGCTGCGGGAGAAATATGTCCGAAGTGTCCCACATTCGCGCAGCGGGTCCAGCAACGGCAGGCGGGTTGCCGGGCGGGAACCCACCCAAAATGAAAGCAACAAAGTGTGTTTGATTTTCTTCACTGGTTTGCCAACGACGCGCGGGAATGGGTCACGGTCACAGCCAGGACCCATCCTTATTGGGTCTTCCCCATAGCCTTTGCCATCGCCTTTTCGGAGTCCTTTGTCGGCGTATCCTTCATCGTGCCGGGCACGATCCTGCTGATTACCCTGGGCGGGGTGATCGGGGCCACGCATATCAGCCTGTTTCCGGCCTGGTTGGGTGCAATGATGGGCGCGGTCCTGGGCGATTGGATCTCCTGGTGGATCGGATTTCACTATCACCACAGGATCGTCCATTTCCGGATTTTCCGGCGCTTCGAACAGCAGATCGAAAAGGCGCTGCAGCTGTTTCACAGGTGGGGCACCTGGGCGATTGTCATCGGCCGCTTCATGGGACCGTTCCGCGCCACCGTGCCGCTGGTGGCGGGCATGTCCGAATTGGAATTCTGGCCGTTCATGATCGCCAACATCGGTTCAGCCCTCGTCTGGGCCTATGTGCTGCTGGCGCCGGGTGCCGCCATTTTGCGCCACTTTTTTCCATAACCGACTGATTTGAAAGTTATTTTTCAGTAAGATCGGCACACACCTGCCGTGGCCTGACAAAAATGAATTGGCCGCACGGCCCGGCTTTGGATGCTGATCGCCAAAAGTAGCATCAAGCAAGCGCTGTCAAACCGGCGTACAAAGCACGGACCGCTGCCGTTAACGAGGTAGTTCGGAGCTTCCCATCAGGAATTGATCAACACCTCTGGCACATTGCCGGCCTTCCCGGATCGCCCACACCACCAAGGATTGTCCGCGCCGCATGTCGCCGCACGAAAAAATCTTGCTTTTGCTGGTCTGATAATTCGTCAGTGGCGCCTTCACATTGCCGCGCGGGTCCAGCTCGACGCCGGACTGTTCCACCAGGCCGGCTTTCTTGGGGCCGACAAAACCCATCGCCAGCAGCACCAGGTCAGCCTTGATAGTGAATTCAGTGCCGGCGACCTCCACCAGCTTCATCTGGCCGCCATCGCCCAATTGCCAATCGACGCGGACGCATTCCAGCGCCGTGATCTTGCCGTCCTGACCGATGGCGCGCTTGGTCTGCACGGACCAGTCGCGCTCGCAGCCTTCCTGTTGCGAGGAGGAGGTCCGCAGCTTCAGCGGCCAATCCGGCCACACCAGCATCTTGTTTTCCTTGGCCGGCGGCTGCGGCATGATTTCGAACTGGGTCACCGAAGCCGCGCCATGGCGGTTGGACGTGCCGATACAGTCCGACCCGGTGTCGCCGCCGCCGATTACCACCACATGCTTGCCCTTGGCGCTGATCGTGCCATTGGGCGCGGCTTTGTTTTCGGGATCGCCCGCCACCCGCTTGTTCTGCTGGGTAAGGAAGTCCATGGCGAAGTGGATGCCATCCAGCTCGCGGCCCAGGACCTGCAAGTCGCGCGGCGCTTCGGCACCGCCCGACAGCACCACCGCGTCATAATCGGCGAGCAGCATATCCATCGAGACGGTCACGCCGACTTCGACATTGGTGCGGAACACCACGCCTTCGGCCTCCATCTGGCGCATGCGGCGGTCGATCAGATGCTTTTCCATCTTGAAGTCGGGAATGCCGTAGCGCAGCAGGCCGCCGATACGGTCGGATTTTTCAAATAACGTGACGCTGTGGCCGGCGCGCGCCAATTGCTGGGCGCAGGCCATGCCGGCGGGGCCCGAGCCCACCACCGCCACGGTCTTGCCGGTCTTTTTGGGTGCCATCACCGGCTGGACCCAGCCTTCTTCCCAGGCGCGGTCCACGATCTGGCATTCGATGGTTTTGATCGTCACCGGATTGTCGATGATATTGAGCGTGCAGCTGGCTTCGCAGGGCGCAGGGCAGATGCGGCCGGTGAATTCGGGGAAATTGTTGGTGGAATGCAGCGCCTCCGACGCGGTGCGCCACTGGTCGCGATAGACCAGGTTGTTCCAGTCCGGGATCAGGTTGTTGACCGGACAGCCCTGATGGCAGAAGGGGATGCCGCAATCCATGCAGCGCGCCGCCTGCTTGCTGACTTCGGGCGCCGGCAAGGGAAGAACGAATTCCTTATAATTGTGAATCCGCTGCTCCGGTTTCTCGGAGCTGCGGTCCTGGCGTTCGATTTCCAGAAAGCCTGTGATCTTGCCCATGGTCTCTTCTATTCAGCAGCGATGGCGGCGCGCGCCTTCATGTCGGTCAGCGCCTTGGCATAGTCGGTGGGCATGACCTTGATGAATTTGGGCAAGGCCCTCTCCCAATTGTCGAGAATCTCCTTGGCGCGCGCACTGCCGGTGTGCAGCAGATGGCGCTCCACCAGAATGCGAATGCGTTGGGCGTCAAAGCGCAACAGGTCGCCCATGCCGGCATCGGAGACGCTGACTGAGCGCTGCTTCGGCAGTTCGGCATGGTCGGCATCGTCACCCGCCGAAACCTTCTCCAGCCTGACCATCGCCAGATTGCAGCGCTTGTCGAAGCTGCCGTCTTCGTCAAGGACATAGGCCACGCCGCCCGACATGCCGGCGGCGAAGTTGCGTCCCGTCTTGCCCAGCACCACGACCACGCCGCCGGTCATATACTCGCAGCCATGATCGCCGGTGCCTTCCACCACGGCGACAGCGCCGGAGTTGCGCACCGCAAAGCGTTCGCCCGCAACGCCTTGGAAATAGGCCTCGCCCGCAACGGCGCCGTACAGCACGGTGTTGCCGACGATGATGTTCTCCATCGGGTCGCGCTTGAGGCCTCCCGGCGGCTTGACCACGATGCGGCCGCCCGACAGGCCCTTGCCGACATAGTCGTTGGAGTCGCCGGTCAGTTCCAGCGACACGCCGCGCGCCAGGAAGGCGCCGAAGGACTGGCCGGCGGTGCCGGTGAATTTCACGCTGATGGTGTCTTCCGGCAGGCCGGCATGGCCGTGGCGCTTGGCCACCTCGCCCGACAGCATGGCGCCCACGGTACGATCGACATTGCGGACACTGCGCTCCAGCCGGACCGGCTGGCCGTTCTCGATCGACGGCAGGCTGGCTGCGATCAGGTCATGATCCAGCGCCGACTCCAGCCCATGATTCTGCTTTTCGCGGTGATGGATGGCGACGCCGGCTTTGGGCGTCACGCTGTAGAGGATGCGCGACAGGTCGACGCCCTTGGCCTTCCAGTGCGAGACGGCCTTGGTCATGTTGAGCTTGTCGACCCGGCCGATCATCTCGTTCACGGTCTTGAAGCCCAGCACTGCCATGATTTCGCGCAGCTCTTCGGCCACGAAGAAGAAATAGTTGATCACATGCTCGGGCTGGCCGGTGAAGCGCTTGCGCAGCACCGGGTCCTGGGTGGCGACACCCACCGGGCAGGTGTTGAGATGGCACTTGCGCATCATGATGCAGCCCGAGGCGATCAGGGGCGCAGTGGCAAAGCCAAACTCATCGGCCCCCAGCAGCGCGCCGATGGCGACGTCGCGGCCGGTGCGAAGCCCGCCGTCGACCTGTACCGCGATGCGGCCACGCAGGCCGTTCAACACCAAAGTTTGCTGGGTCTCGGCCAGGCCGATTTCCCAGGGGCTGCCGGCATGGGTCAGTGAGGTCAAGGGCGAGGCGCC
>Ga0105249_10004794_pt1 | contig 11675 bp, 6 predicted proteins | sample KBSS44metaG_FD_81522 | JGI IMG/M metagenome (GOLD analysis project Ga0105249, IMG submission 81522) | Switchgrass rhizosphere microbial communities from Kellogg Biological Station, Michigan, USA - KBS S4-4 metaG | ecosystem: Host-associated > Plants > Roots > Rhizosphere > Soil | place... | reverse complement strand
GCTTGCTGACACCAACGCTGCCAGTTAGCTCCCACACTGGTATTTGAGAGTGTCCCGAGAACTTGATCCAATCGACTGCAGGCCTGCGCAGGATTCAACCCTCTGAAACGCACCCAAACTATGCGACGTCCCAGAGCACTCACAATCAAAAGCGCGAGCTGTGTCTTGCCGCTACCTACTTCGCCATAGACTGCAGTCCACGTCACATCACTCAAAGTTTGGAGGTACGTTCGAACGATCTCGACTCGTCTCACAACAGGATCACTGAGTGGTGGTGGATCCAGATCGAGTACTTCAGAACCATAGTTGACCGAGGTTGCAACTCCAAAGGAGTTTGCAATCTGATTAACTTCAGCTTGTATTAGATTCAGCCGTTCCTCATGTGCCAGGTAGCCACTTTCGATGGAGGCTACTCGGGAATCGAGCTCAAAGAGAAGCGAACGAACAGTGGTCAGTATTTCCAAGTCTGTTGTGTTGAGATCGTCGCTGGCTGATAGGCGTTCCAGATCCTCGCGAGTTAGACGTTTTGGTCCCTTTTCGGAGAGGAGCCTTATTACGTGAACGAAGAGTCGAAAGTAGAGGCCTTCAGCCCGTTCTTGCCCCAGATGCAACAGACTGCGAATCGACTCTTGAACAACACTACGGATGCTTTCGTTGTCAGGACTGCGCAGTCGCCATTCGACGCGACGTACGAAGCCCAACAACTCTTCGTAAGTCGATTCACGGACAAACTGGATGAACTTTTGCCAAGTTTCAGCTGCAAACTTTCGCGGCTTGGTTGCATAGCCGACGATGCTTCGCAAGCCAGTTATAGCGTCATGGAACTGCTCGATCGGTAGAGTGTTGGATTGGATGCTTGTCCAGACGTCAATCCCCGACTCGCCTGATTCTAGAGGTGAAGGTCGCTCTACAGTTGATCCGGAGTTTGTTATGAAGGAGAGCCTCAGATGCAGAGCAGGATTGTTTGTGATGTGTTCATGAAATGAGGCAAGTGCTATAAGAACATGAGGTGTTTTTAGACTAATGTTACGATTCAGGTACTTGATCTGTTTTAATTGACGTGATGACTCTGCTGTGTGTTCGAAAGCAGGAAGAACAAGATCGATGTCCTCGCCTTTTTCAAGTTCCAGTACCATCGAGGGCTCAAGCGAGAGCCAATCAAGCAGTGTCTGATCTACCTGATAGACGAAGCCTCTTATTGCTGCCCACGCGTCTCGATCTCGTATTACCTTAAAGTCAGCCATCTTACGGTGAACTAAACTCTAACATGTTCCTGTTCGTTTCTTTTATGGAAGTATCAGCCAGGTTGCTTCCTATGTCAGGACGATGAAGACCATCAACAGTGTCGGAGTGGAGCACTCGGAGGCTTTGGGTAGAGCTGTACGTGCGGGCTCACGTCGCACAATCGGCCAGAGAGGGAGGACGGAATCACGTATCTCGGATGGAGTGTAACGGAGTGGAATGAAATCGAGGCCCTATTGAACTGGAGGACTTCGTAAATGCGAACATTATAGAACTAAAGAGTCTTTCACTCATCAACATGTACGTCAGAGTCTTAGGTCAAAACGAAAAAAGGTGGCATCTCAGATCGTCTTCATGGAGCACGCTATGGGAACTAATTGGCGGGACTGCATCGTAACGGTCATTGACCTTATTGGTATCAGGTCGCAGGCAGTCGCAGCGAGAGCCTCGACTCAAATGCGCGAACTACACCGCACATTGCTGGACCAAGTCCAGACGGATAGGTATTCGTTCGCCCGCACCTACGCTTATAATGATGCCGTTCTTCTCTTGTCTTACGTTGATGGAAAAGCTAAGTCCGTTCGAACCGCAATGCGCGATGCCGATACTCTAAAGAAAGAGATAGATAAAATTCAGAACAGCTACGCAATTGCTGTCAAAGGTCAAGCATTCCCTCCAGTTTCCAATAGAATCATCGATCATCGAGTTACGGTCATTGAGGCATCGAGCTGGGCGATGGCTAATTGTTTTGAAATCGAGAGGCAGCTGGGTCACTTAAAGCAACCTTGGTACGTTGATGAGCGTATCGCGTCAAAAATCCAAACCGATAGCGGCTCACAAAAGCATGAGATATCAATGTATCCGTCTGGGCGGCTTCGATGTGTTCATGTTTACGATGGTTACCTTTGGCGAACCGCTGCCGATTGATCATTTCCAATATGGTTAGGGACATTGTTGGTTTTCCATTTCCTTTGTCCGAGATAAAATCACAAGGAAGGATCTTCGCTATAAGTTTCCATTAGGATCGGGAGTTCTCAAGATCGTTGGTCGCAAAGAGTAGGTCATCAATCTCACCGCATCACCCAGTTGTCCCCCGGGATCTCTCGCCGGCTCACAAGGGCTATCATTATCAAGACCAAGCAGCAGCTCTCTTTTTTGTTCGTTCCTTATTTGAATCCTTTGATCAGATAACTGTAGATAGGAAGGAAGTTGATGACGACCGATTTGACGATTTGTCTCTTCGTCAAGCCTCCATGCATTCGAGACGACAATTCAAGTCGAGTGACGATCGCTCACGGGTTTTTCGTCGCGCCGATTTATTGGGCACGCGACATAAAATTCGAATCGATGACCTAGTTCGCACCCATCAGAGGTTCGGTTCAAACGCACCTACCGAGTACCGTCTCTGTGCGACATGGCTAACACCCACTGATCCCCAATTCCTGGACGTGATCGAACCAGCGATTGCTGATCCTTCGTTTCCGGGACATCCAACCAAGTTGTTCCGGCTGCGCTCGGGTTCGATCTGGCCCGGAGATGGCCCTCCCATATGGCCTCCGTTACGGAATGTGCAAGACCTGGACCGTCAGACCTTCATGGACTTCGCCGACCGCTTCGTTATCGAGTTGGAATGTCCGCCGTCATCACGTGATTTCAATCGACCAGACGCGTTGGAGTCATTAATTCTTGACTTGTTAACCGAGTCTATTGGCATAGGTCGATACCCTCATCAAAACCGATCTCCGATTGAAGTGGCTTCGGTGTTGCAGCAGTACGCCCATACTGCGCGTACGGAGCGACGATCAGTCAGACCAAATGACGTTGAGCGTGCGCTTCAGCTCAATAAGGATTTTGGGCGAGTTGAACAAGAGTTTCCGATCACTTCATCAGCAGTCGTGAAACGTGGCTTTCTAAGACACGAAATAACCCGAGTGTTGAATTCTCAGTATGTGATTGTCGAAGGTCCACCCGGCTCCGGTAAGTCATGGGAATTGACCGGGCTTTCTAATGATCTATCAGCTCAGGGCTACGTTGTAGCGCGCCACTATTGCTACCTCGAGCCTGGAGATCCCCAAGTTCAGCGGCGCATTACAACCGATGTGATGTTCGGAAATCTTATCTACGACTTGGTAGAAGGCAATCCGTCTCTTGAGAAATTACATCGACCAGCATATGCGGCGGGACGCCGTGAGCTCGAGGATTTACTAAAGAAAGCGGTTGAGCAAGGCGCTCTTGCTAAAGCTGCTCTTATTATAGATGGCGTTGATCACATATCTAGAGTCTTTGCGGAGTCGACTGGCGTCACCAGAGATGAGATAGACATCGTTGAGGAACTCGCTTCGCTGAATTTACCGGAAGGGGTTTGCCTCGTTATAGGTACGCAACCAGGAAATCACCTTGATCCTTTACGCCATCGCGCGGGGTTCGTCAACATGCCCACTTGGCGATTCGGAGAGATCGCCGCTCTCGCAAGTCGCTTGGGTGTGCCAACACAGCTTCGCCGTGCTGGTTTATCGCGTGATGAGGTTCGACAGTTTCTGAGGGAGTTACTCGAACGCTCTGAAGGTAATCCTCTTTACGCCACATTCTTGTGCCGTTTCACTCTTGAGCAACTTGTGAAGGGCGAGAACTTCGATGTAGTCGGCGGATTGCGCGATGCGCCTCTCACCGGTGGCAACATATCGGTTTACTACCAATATTTGCTTAGGACAGCCATAGGAAGTGGCGCGACTGAGCCGCTGGCTGAATTGTTGGGACTAATCGATTTCGGTGTCACCGAACAGGAATTGAAAGAAATACTTCCATCGTCGTTGACCCATCATGTCGACGCAGCGATTTCAAACCTAAAACCTGTGCTTGACCCAAATCGGCTGCACAAAGGTGTTCGAATCTACCATGAAAGTTTTCGTCGCTTTATTAAGGATTGGCTCGTCAGTAAAAACGCGTCAGTCGCTGACGTATTATCGCAAGTAATCAACTGGCTTAAAGAGCGCGATTTCTTTGACGATCCGCGAACCTTTAGGTTTCTACTACCAACGCTGCGTCGTGCTAACCGCAACCGAGAGCTCTTAGACCAAGTTGGTGTCGATTTTGTGTCTCGAAGCGTTCAGGCCGGGCATCCGCATAAGGCTGTCGAACAGAACTTGTCATTGGCAACATATACCGCCGCTGAAGAACTAGCGTGGGCTGATCTTACACGGTGCGTGGAGCTTCAAAAATCGTGCAATGCCTGCTTCGAGGACAAGCTGACAGACTATGACCTGTATGGTCGAGTATTTGCGGCCGTCCATGGTGCTGACAAACTCGCCCAACGCATGGTTTTTGACGGCAAACCTGCTTTTACCATTCGTCAAGGTTTGTTGTTTTGCTCCCTTTGTGATGATGCCGGCGTCGTCGCTCCTTGGTCGCACTATCTGTGGCGTTCAGAAAATGAAATTGATGCACGCCCTAGCGAAAATAAGGATTGGGTTACTGATGCGCTAGCGGAGTTCCACGGGCTCGTACGATTGGAAGGTGCCGAAGCTCTCTCTAAACGAATAGTCACTTGGCTTCGCCGAGTTAACAATCCTGAGCCTAGATACTTTCGCGGTATGTTGGAGCGGATAAACGAATTTGGTGGCCGAGGGATTCTCGAATGGATGCTGTCTACAGCGGCTATGAGCGCAGAGGTAGAAGCTCTCGTGCTATTGGAACTCGCATATGCAATGGATGCTGAAGGTCAAAGAGGAGAGGCGGCGAGTTATGCATCGGCCGCAGTAAAGAAAACCGGAAACACGAGCGTGGTGATGGAATGTCTGTTCTTAGGAGCAGATCGGGCGGAAGTCACAAAGCGAAGTCCCTCTCTTGAGAATTTCGGAGTGGGAAATGAGGAACGTTACGACCCAAATGCTACGGCACTGCGAATCTGGGTAGAGGGCGTCAGAATTGCTGCAGCACTAGACCCCGCACAACTTGCAGAACTCGAAGCTAAGGTTCCAGGCGTGGGCTGGTATAGCAATTGGTTGCGGTTTGTAATTGAACTTGGGCGCGCTGAAGAACTAGTCTCGACCGACGAAGATGCCGCTGAAGCGTCAATCGTCGAGGCATTTACTCTGCTTGCGAGCGACACCGAACGGTTCAAGGGAGATCCCCGACCATGTGACCTGTACTCTCAAAGGAAAATCATACATGAAACGATCTCGCGTGGACTTCTCTTAATCCGTGACCCCACAAAATTCAAATTAGTCTTATCACTTCTCGCAGCTATCTCGGAGGGCACGACTTCCTATCTCAATAATTCACCCGGCGGTCCGCTCATTGCCAAGAATTTCTTTGAGATTCTTATGCCTTACGTTGCTGTCGAGAGCTTCAAGACCGTCACGATCGCAGAGATGCTTGCACAACAGGAGAAGATAAGGCAGGGAGGCGAATTATACGACACACTCGCCACAGCGGATCTCCTGCTGGCTCATGCACTCGCCATAGCCGGAGAGAGAGAGCAGGCCGACAATTTATGGCGCTCCGCCTCCGTCCATCTGTGTGCTTACGGCTATCGCAGCGACCTTTCAATCCTTGACTTGACTGAGAGCGCCCCAGCCTTAGCCCAATTAGACCAAACTAGAGCGAGTGAATTAATGGCGGCCGTGCAACCTCTTGTTAATGCGGTTGACGCGCATACGGACGGAAAGGAAACGCAGTACACTCCGATCTATTGGTCAGGCTCTCTAGCAAGGGTTAACGCTGCTGCGGCTGCCTATGTAGTAGGTAACTCCGCCATGCGACATGGCGGAGTCGTCGACTGGCGTCATGAGAATGCTTTTGAGCAAGTAGTCGACGCGCTACGCGACGTTGGCGACCCCTCGTTACTCGCGCTTATGGATGCAACGCTGCCGAAAGCAGGGCATCGACAAGCTATAGCAGATAAGCTCATGACAATTCAGCGCGTAGTAAGTGAGCACAATGAACTCGGCACCAGCTTATTGCGCGCACTTGCCGCAAAAGCGCGCGGTGGAGATTCCGAGCAACTTGTAGATCGAGCTTTATATCAGGCGATTGGGTTTCCAGAATCTGAATTGTCCTTGGAGGTAGAAGGTCCGCCGAAAAACGAGCAGGCGTCCTCAAGCTGTTTATTGGATCGTTTCTTCCGAGCAAACTATCGCGCGATGTTCGAGGTCGCCGCCACGCCATTCGATTTATCGATAGCCATTCGCTCATATCGACAATGGGATCGGGCTAACGATCCCGGCGAGTGGCAGCTTCTTAATGCCCTCGGCTACCGCTTAGTTGAAATGATCAACCGAAACCAGGAGAGTGAAGCAACTCGTCTGCTTACGTCTTTGGCAAGAGAGGTCTACTTTTGGCAAAGTGCAACTCTCCTAGCGGAATTCGGTGAAGGACTCGAACGCCACGGCCACCCTCGCGAAGCAGCAGTCGCCTTTACGTTGGCCTACGCGCATTCGCGTGGCGACCGTGGTTACTGGCTCTTAGGCGACGAGGAACAATTGCCATGGTTCTTGAGGGCGTGCGAATTATCAAAAGATACCGCTTTTCGCGTGCTCGCCGACGAAATAGCTTATCTGTTGCATGATCACACTTACAGCCGTGGGATCACGCGACACCTCACTGAATTGCTTGCAGCACGACTTGAAACAAAGGAATCAGCGTTCGCCTCGTGGGAGGCAGCGTACGGTGTGTTCAATCATAGACTTCCTCGCAATGAAGATGACTACGACGTTTTCGAAAAATATGATCCAACTATAGTACCCGTGTGGTCTGTTGATGAGGCACTGGTTTTTCTTCTCTTAGCGCGGCTATGTCATCCCGAGCTCGGTCGAAAAACATCTACCGTCGCTGCCTTACTGCACATCATCTGCAATAAGCCAGCAATTGTCGGCAAGCCTTTAACACACTTTCTCACGTCAAACAGTCCAATTAGTTCGGTGGTCTTAGTACTCCAAACACTTCTTCTGGCAGAAACCTCGCCGTACGTAGTTACGCAGGAGATACAGGATCATCTGCGCTCGTTGTACCTATCCGGACTGTTCGCTTTTCGCGTGATGTCGCAGGAGTTAATCGAACGAGCAGGGTTAGATCTCGGAGAGCACCACCGAACACCAAGCTTCACCTCAACAGCAATACCAGAGCGCCGGCGCGATGCCATTCTCTCGCTTGATTGGGGTAGGCGAGTCGAAACGATCGCTAAAGTCTGGAGCGACTTCCCCAATATTGTTGTGGGACTCTTCAATGAAAAATGGGAGGGTTCAAAAATGCTCCGAGACAGATCGCGGCGACGTCATGAAGCATCGCGAAGTCGTGGCTATCCTACGCTACCGCCGAAGCAGTTTCTTCATTGGGAAGTTGAAGCGTTCGAGTCACTGTTTCAAGAAGTGTTGGACGGAATCGATGCTGAACTCTGGCGGAGTGGCGAATGGAATCCGAATGTGTCTCGATGGATACTTCCAAACATCTTACCTCGGATATATCTGCACGTGGGTCGTTGGTTTAGTCGCTCCAAACGCCCAGATTTGCAAATGCCAAATGAGATATCTACAAGCGTCGTATCGGCTGAAGCTATATCGAGGAAAGACGCGTTCGACGGCTGGTATCGTTGCGGTTATTACGAGAGAGAAATTGTGATGCGCGGAATCGTCGATGTGGAGGATGAAGTTTCTGTGATGTCAGGTCTGCGCGTAAATGTGAAATTAGGTGATCTCGACGATTCAATGACTCCATTCGCCAGAGGGAATGCCGACGTCTGGCTTGAAGGAATCGACCCAAGCCATTGGAGCGACTTGAAAATCAATCCCCCTCTGCCTGACCACATTACCGGAGTGGAGTTCGTTCGGGACTGGTTAGGTGAGTTTCCCATCCTAATGCTTCAGCCGTACCTGCAGGTTCGCTGTGGCTTATCGCCCGGAGATTCACTGTCTCTTGATCTGGTGGACGAGGATGACAAAGTTGGAGCGGTGTTTCGTCGCTGGGAGGAACGGATTATTGGCGAGTCTGTTGGCGAAGAGGTGCCCCGACTGCAGGGCTGCGAATTACTTGTAAGGCCTGACCTGTTTGAGAGGATCGCGCAACATTTTGATCAGCCACTGGTGACGGTTACGCAACCGCTACGATCCTCCAGGGTTGATTCGGTTTAGTTAAGAGAGTTTATGCGACACAACGACAACCTCTCGGAAGAGGTATTTGCTCAGCTTTGCAGCAATAAATACTTCGCGGGGTTTCGTCTATCCTAAGTTCACACTCGGCAGCGAGTGCGAAGCGGGAGATGTTCACTTTTGGCATTGGCCCAGCGATTGGTTTGATCAGAATCGAAAGGTCACCTGTATGGCCGGTTTTGCCCGTCCCCAACCAGGCGGTCGCACCTGGAGACCCGCAGCCTTGAGATACGTGCTGGCCGTCTCACGCCGCACACCGGTGGCCTGCTCGATGCGACGCAGGGACCACCCAAGCTGACCTAAAGCAATTATTTGTTGTCGTTTATCGTCGCTCAATACGTTGCTCATGCCGCTGCAGGCTACTTTGCCTCTCAGCGTCGTCCACGTCCCGAACGACTACTTCTCTATGGCCGGTTTTGAAGTGACCCTACATGGCCGGTTTTGGGTGACCCCCGAGGTCTATTTTGAATTGGCGTTGTTTTCAGGGAGGAGGTCACCAAAACTGCAGTAAGCTTGCTGCGGAATAGGACTATTCCAGCGAAAAGAAGGTTATTCGGAGATTATTTGATCACTAACCCGGAACCAGAATAGTAGTCCAAGGATGACGTTTGCGAAGCGTAACGCTTTATAGTGTGGTTCTATCCTCCCAACTGATGTTCGTACCCAACCTCGGCGGGTTAAGTAATGCGATTCCCTTAAATAGCGTACCGTGTTTCAGTAAGAACCGTGCAATTTTGGGACTCGAATAAATTCGTCTCGCAACCATGTTCCTCCGGCGCATCATGGAACCGATCGAGCTTGATCGAATTTGCTTTTCATAATTTGAAAAGGAAAAATCATTGGTGCGAAGTGCGTCAAAAGCAACTTGCCCTGCCATGCTACCGATTCCCAGTGCAGATGCGATGCCTTCGCCGAACAGCGGCTCCAGACCGGCGGCATCACCAACAAACACAACTCTCGGCCTGCTACACGCAGCTCTTCTCTCATAACGCAAAGCTGGATGAGCTTTTAAGTTGAAATCTTTCAGGTTTAACCCTAGGCCCTCGACCCAGCGAGCAAAAACGTCCTTCGCTGAAAAAGCATTACATCTGGAAAATGGCGCCGCTAATATCCCGAGGCTAATAACAGTTGGATCTTCTGCCACAGTCGGAAACACCCAACAGTAGCCCGGCAGATCCTGCATCAGAGGTTTGAAATCCAGGAAGATAGTGTTGTCAGGAAAGTTCTGGATTGAAATGTCGGAGAGAAGGGCGTGTATCTCCATGCCGACCATAACACGTCCGGCTCGACTCAATCCTATCTCTTGTCGAATAACGCTATTTGCGCCGTCGGCCGCGATCAAGATCTTCGTGCGATATTCGTTCTTCGCTGTTTGGACGATAACCTCGTCGGCATTGTTAACGACGTTTTCGACAGCCTCTCCTTCACGCGTGACAATTCCGCGTTCGCGCGCGGATACAAAAAGACTGTGATCGAATTGTTGTCTGCTTACGACGCGAAAGTGGTTGAGTTGTTCGTAAGTTAGACAACCCGTTGGCAGAAACATTCTGGTAACGTGAACTGGCACGAAGGGAACGGTGAGGCCCACGCTCAGTTCTTCCAAAACTCGCACGCCGTCAGCACTGATTGCACCGGCGCAAAGTTTTGGCCGTGGAAAGACTGCCTTGTCAATTAATAAAATCCTGCTGGCCAAGGCTGAATCGAGCTTTGATAATCGTAACGCAGCGGCGGAACCGGACGGCCCCGCGCCGACTATGATGATTTCATAGTTTTGCATTCGCTGGCTGTACCACACGCAGGCTTGGAATGGAACGGCAGACCCCGTCAAGAGAGATTCTGAACCAGTATGTGTATTGATCCGGATGTGTGTGCATGTCGAGTTTAATAGTCGTGAGGTCGGCCCACTTCCAGTCGTCTACCTCTTCCTGGTTTGGAGTGGGACTTTCGTCGAAGTTACCCACGAGAACATGATCGTATTCGTGTTCGCAAAGGCCGTTATCGAGTTTGGCGTGGTAGATAAACTCAAACACCTTTTTTACGGCGCAATCAAATCCCATCTCTTCGGTCAATCTACGCCGTGAAGCTTCAATAATCGACTCCCCTGGACGCGGATGCCCACAGCACGTGTTGGACCAGAGACCACGCGAGTGATACTTGGTGCTGCTTCTTTTCTGGAGCAGTAGTTGACCAGTAGAGTTAAAAATAAACACGGAGAATGCTCGATGTAATGCGCCGATCACATGAGTATGGATTTTTTCTCCCACTCCGATGGCCCGATCGTTTTCGTTTACGAGTACGAGTTGTTCCTCACGTTCCATATTTCTTAATTCCGCTTCACACCACGCTAACCCGCGCCCACAAGATCCAAAACCGCAGCCCGGCTAAGTTTGGATTCTCCTCGTGCTAAAGCCTCTAACGTTGCGTAAGCAAGCGCTTGGGGGACCTGGCAGAATTTTCGCGCTGGGCCAATTGGAAATCCCTGAACGTAATCGTCACCTCGCGAAAGATTTGCTTTGGCGTAAACCCGAAAGTCTTCTTCCACCCAGCCTTTTGGAAAGAAGTCGACGCCTCGTGCGTAGTCTTCAGTACGGTTTCGAAGAATGTTCACGGCTTGCAAACCGCGGCCGTAGCGAATGGCATCTGCTCTGCGGCTGGGTGTCCCGTCATACCAAAGCCACAATTGCGACAGGAGTACGCCGACAGCTCCCGCTACACTGAAGGTATAACGATCCAGATCGTGTTTTGTGTTAATTCGCCATTCATTGCCAACCCAGTAAGCCATTCGTCGCGCCATCGCAGAAGTTGCCTCGAGAACGTGAGGCCTAACGGACCTGGTGGCCAAATTGAGCCACTCATCCAAGCGCGTCGTTACCTGCGCCAGTTCATCGCCGTACGCATTGAGCAACAGCGGAACACTGCGTGGAACATTGGGATGGTGTCTTTGTAGGCACTTACTTATGTCGCATAGCAGGCTGATTTTGGTCTGCTTCTGAAGCGTAGGATGATCTTCAATCTCGTCGAGTGCGCGAAGTGAGAGATAAGAAGCCATTACTGCCTCTCTGATTCCCGAAGGCAGGTCGACAATTGAGAGGTAAAACGTGCGGCTTGTATGTCGCAGCATTTCGACCGCATCAAGTTTGAGAGGCATTCAGGAGTCCTTCCACGCCGGATAACGAGGCGCATGGATGTTGTGATTAAGCGTACATCGACGGCCGAAGAGGATATCGGACCATCTCTGCCGAGCCTCGCTCAGATTTGCGGCGCCAATTGTAGGGATAATTAGGAATTATC
>Ga0105249_10004792_pt1 | contig 11679 bp, 10 predicted proteins | sample KBSS44metaG_FD_81522 | JGI IMG/M metagenome (GOLD analysis project Ga0105249, IMG submission 81522) | Switchgrass rhizosphere microbial communities from Kellogg Biological Station, Michigan, USA - KBS S4-4 metaG | ecosystem: Host-associated > Plants > Roots > Rhizosphere > Soil | place... | reverse complement strand
CTCGGCACCCGCACCCCGGGCGGCCCGACCTACGACCTGCACCAGGGCGACTACACCATCGACGAGCGCGCGATCGGCGTCGGCGTCCGCCTCCTCGCCGGCGCCGCCATCGAGGCCCTCACCCAGATACCGGGGTCGATGCTGAAAGGCTAGGCAGGGTCGAGCAGGACTCAGGCGTGCTCGCTTGTACGTCGCGCGAGCGTTGGACCGCGGGTGAGGCCAGCGCGGTGCTGGTCAGCGGGCTAGGCGGGCGGCCAGGGACAGTTCGTGGGCGCGTAGCTCGGCTGGGCCCGAGTGGAGCAGCATCCAGTGGCTCGGCCCGCCCGGGCCGGCGAGCCCGCCCGCGGCGAGCGCGCCGCCGATCAGCCCGCGCACGCGGGCCCGCTCGGTGGGCTGGCTGACGGCGACGACGCGCAGAGTCAGCTGCTCGCCCTCTCTCGTGACGATGGCGGTGTGGTGGGGCCAGCGGCAGGGGCCGTCGTGCTCCCAGTGGCCGCACAGCGCGACCGTGACGGCGCCGCCCGGCGCCCGCTCGTCCGCGCCGGGCGCCAGCCGCAGCCGCGCCTCGTGCACGAAGCCCACCTGCCCGCTGGCGTCGTCTACGGCCGCGGTCTGCTCGTCCACCACGCCGACCATCGTCACACGGCTCGCTGCCCGGTCATAGAGCGTCGTCGAAGCTGCCCCGGAACCGTGCCTCCACGCAGCCCCCCGAGCGAAGGGAAGTGTCGGGCCGCAGCGGAGGTCGCCGGAGGTCGGGAGTACGGGCCGGAGCGCGCGCCCGGACGGAGCGAACCAGCTACACAGCGTCGTCGAAGCCGGCGAACAGGTCCTCGGAGCGCATCATCCGGGCAACCTCAGTGATCGAGCCGGACAGCGACGGGTAGATCGAGAAGGTGTTCGCGAGCTGCTCGGCGGTCAGGCCGTTGGCGACGGCGAGCGAGATCGACAGGATCAGTTCGGAGGCCCGCGGGGCGACGACGACGCCGCCGAGCACGCTGCCGCTGCCGGGCCGGCAGAACAGCTTCACGAACCCGTCGGCGATACCGAGCATCTTCGCCCGCGGGTTGCGGGCCAGCGGCAGCGTGACGACCTCGGCGGCGATCGTGCCGGAGTCCTTCATGCGCTGGGTGACGCCGACCGTGGCGATCTCCGGGTCGGTGAAGATGTTCGACGACACGGTGCCGAGGCGCAGCGGTGTCACGGACTCGCCGAGCGCGTGCCGCATGGCGATCCGGCCCTGCATCGCGGCGACCGAGGCCAGCGGGAGCACACCGGTGCAGTCGCCGGCCGCGTAGACCCCGGGCACCGAGGTGCGGGACATCCGGTCGACGACCACGTGCCCGCCCGAGCCGAGGCGTACCCCGACGTCCGTCAGCCCGATGCCCTTGGTCCGTGGCACCGACCCGACCGCCATCAGCGCGTGCGAACCAGTCACGGTCCGCCCGTCCGTCAGCTCGACGAGCACACCGTCGCCGATCCTGCGGGCCGACGCCGCCCGGGACCGGTTGAGTACCTCGATGCCACGGTGGCGGAACACGTCCTCGAGCACGATCGCGGCATCCGGGTCCTCTCCGGGCAGCACCCGCTCCCGGGACGACACCAGGGTCACCGCCGCGCCGAGCGCCCGGTAGGCGCTGGCGAACTCGGCGCCGGTGACCCCAGAACCGATCACGATGAGGTGCTCGGGAATCTCGGGCAGCTCGTAGAGCTGCTGCCAGGTCAGGATCCGCTCGCCGTCCGGCTCGGCCGTCGGCAGGATGCGGGGGGCCGCACCGGCGGCGATGAGCACGACGTCGCCGACGAAGCTGTCGCCGCCGTCCGTCTCCACCGCGGTCGGCCCGACGAGCCGGCCCTTCGCGTGGACGACTTCGACCTTCTCCCGCTTCAGTCGGCTCTCGATGTCGGCGGACTGGGCCAGCGCCAGCTCGGTGACCCGGCTGTTCACGCGTTTCGCCTCGAACGTGAGCACCTCGGGCGGGGTGAGATGCGGCCCTTCGCCCTCCCAGCTGGCCGGACGGGGAGTCGGCATGCCCTTGCGGGACAGGCCGAGCGCCGGCGCCGCCGCGACGGACGTCATGGTCTCGGACGTGGCGATCAGAGTCTTGGACGGCACGCAGTCCGTGAGCACGCAGGCACCGCCGACTCCGTCCGAGTCGACCAGGGTGACAGCCGCTCCCAACGATGCTGCGACCAGTGCCGCCTCATATCCGCCTGGTCCGCCGCCGAGGATGACGATCCGGCTCACGGCCTTCTCCTTGCCAGTCCTGCTCCAGCCACGATTTCCCGCCCTGTCGAGTGTCCTGCCGCCGTGACTACCTGGCGGCAGCAGTAGGGGTTGTCCGGCCACCGATCGGCCGTTCCTCCCGTGTCCATCTGCCCGCGCCCGTTGCCGGGGTGTGCTCCGCCCCGTGGCACAACGCCCAGAACGCGTCGACACGTCCCGCGAACCCGAACCACCTGCCGTGAAGGGACGGCGACCGCTCGGCGACCGCTCGGTGACCGCTCGGCGAGCGGCCTGTGAGCGCGCCGCGAGCGGAACGCGAGCGGCCAAGCCGAGTGCTTGAGATGCCCATTCCCGGCCGTGGGCATGCTTAGCCGATGTGGCCAGGGTCTACGGAAAGGCCCGTGTGATCAAGCGGGCCTTCGGTCGCATAATGGCGAGGCGAACCGGCCCCGCCGGCGGGCGCGTCTGCGGTGCCACACCGCGCGCACCGGCCTTGCACCGGCCCCCGAACCACCCAGGTTTCGGGCGATGGGATGAGAGACGCCGACATGAACCTGTACGCAGCGTATGCCAGCAATCTTGACCCGGCGAAGATGAAGGAGCGCGCTCCGCACTCGCCGGTGACCGGGACCGGCTGGCTCAGCGGTTGGCGACTCACCTTCGGCGGCGAGAACTTCGGCTGGGACGGCGCGCTCGCGACCATCGTGCCGTACCCGGCGGGCCGGGTGTACGTCATGCTCTACGACATCGACCGCTACGACCTGGAGCGGCTCGACGTCTGGGAGGGCGCCGACACCGGCCTCTACACCCGGATCCGCGTACGGCTCTCCACGCTCGACGGCGACGTGCTGGCCTGGACGTACGTCCTGGACGCCTACGAGGGCGGCCTGCCGTCGGCCCGCTACCTGGCCGAGATCGCCGACGCCGCCGAGAAGGCCGGCGCCCCGGACGACTACGTCGCCGACCTGCGCTCCCGCCCGACCGCCTAGCTGATCGTCACGCCCGGCTGATCGTCGCGCCGGACCGGCCCGGCCCGGCAGCTTGCCCGGGCCGGGGCGTCGCGCGGACGCTAGGCGTTGATGCCCTCTGGGTCGTCCAGGTCGGCACCGACACCGGCGGGGTGCTTCCCGGCGGCCTTCGTCGATGCCGCGGCGGCCTCAGCGGTCTCGGGGGCCGCCGCGAGCGGCCTCGAGATCTGGTCGTCCGTCGGCTGGTCAGGCTCGATGTCCTCGGTGTTCACCTTGAGCACGGGCGGAAAGCCGTGCTGGACAAGCCGGCGGTTGCGGAAGGTGCCGCTCAGCCCCAGCCCCAGCGCGCCGGCCGCCACCAGCAGGAAACCGACCAGCATGCCCCGGGTGCCGACCGGCCCCGGCAGCACCGCGAAGATGACCGCGAACGGCAGCATCATCAGCACCGGCCGCAGCGCCTGCCTGCGCCGCCACCCCGGACCCAGCAGGTCCCGAGACACCCAGCTGCCATACCGCGCCGGCAGGACTCCGCCGAACACGTACGAGATCCGCCCCGCCAGCGGCGGGCGCTCCGGCGCCTCGCCTGCAGGCTGCACGCCCGAACCCGCCGAACCTGGGCCCGTCACTCCGGTCGACGCGGCGGAGACCGCAGTGGTCTCTGCTGGCCTGTCCACCATCCCGACGCCCGTCGCCCTCGCAGCGTCCCTGCCACCGTCCATGCCCCGAGCCTACGGACCGTCCGGGTTAAGGAAGCGTTCGACGTCTCGCGGGCTGGTCGCGGCGATCGCGCGATTCAGCCACTGGTCGAGCTGTTCGAGGTCGGTGGAGCCTTGGATCTGCTCGCGAAGGTCATCGGAGACCCGAAGACCCCAAACTCCAGGACCTTGGTGACAGCGCGTACCATGCCACGGGCTTCACCGAGTGCGTCGATCTCGTTGCATTCCTCGCAATGGTACCGCCGACCAGGCGCCTTCGAGGTCACCGGAGCAGGGCCTCGACGTCCTCGGCAGTGGTCGCGGTGCTCGCGCGACGGAGCCACCGGTGGAGCTGCTCGACGTCGGTGCAGGCGAGGATCCTCTCCTGGACGTCGGCGCTGACTTGAAGGCCCCGTGCCTCCAGAAACATGATGATCGACTCGGCCTTGCCGCGAGCCCCGCCGCGTGCCTCGGCACGGGCGTCGATCTCGTTGTATTCCTCGTTGTGGTAGCGCCGGCCGAGAGCTGTGGTCATCAGAAACGCCTTCCATCGTGCTCGGGCGTCCGTGGGCAGGCTGCCCACGGTCTCGTCATCGTAAAAGATCTTCACGCCTGGTTCCAGCGCGTTCAGCGCGGCCAGCAGCGCGGGGAACATCTCGTCGACGTGGGTGTCCTGGAGGTGGCACATGGCTGAGAGCAGCACCCGCGCAGGCCGGGCTACCGCCAGCTCCTCGTCGACGACCAGTGGCACATCCTCGGGGGTGAAAAAGAAGGGCCGTAGCCGCGCACCGCTGCGAAGGTCGCGGTCGATCAGGTCGCGGTACCAGTTGGCCACGGCCGTGTCTGGGACGAAGACCACCAGCGAGGCCTTGATCGGAAACTCTGATTCCATCTGTCCGATGTAGAACTTTCAGGTCCCGAGCTTGTTCGGGTCCTTGCCGCGCTGGTTCTCGTAGACGGTACCGCGGGTGGGTCTGTCGTCCCGACCGCAGAAGAGCACCATCGCGTCGGACTGGTAGGTGCGCGTCCGGACGTTCGGGTCGTGCAGCCGGGCGTGGTGGTACGCGGGCGCTTCGTCGCCGAGCAGTTCGGTCTGGACCCAATCGGGCAGGGACGGATCGAGGCGGACCAGCTCGATCGGCGTCTCATGGTCGCTGGAGGGCATGGCGGCGATGATGCTGGCGAGGCTGGCAGTTCTGGTTCGGGCGGTGGACCCCCCGAATCGCCGACCGCTTGACAACCGCTCGGCGACCTCACGAGATCGCGACGTCAGTCCGTCAGTCCCAGCCTCGGACTGGTATCGCTCAGTGGCTGGCCGAAACCGGCTCGCCAGAAACGGCTGGGACAGCACGAAGCCCTGGGCGCCAGAGGCGACCAGGGCTTCGTCGTGATGCGGGGACTGTCGGAGGCTCAGTCCTTGATCTCGCAGAGGACCGTGCCGCTGGGGACGACCGCGCCGACGGCGGCCGTGAGGCCGGTGACGGTGCCGGCACGGTGGGCGGTGATCGGCTGCTCCATCTTCATGGCCTCGAGGACGACGACCAGGTCGCCTTCCGCCACGGTGTCGCCGTCGCTGACCGCGACCTTGACGATCGTGCCCTGCATCGGGCTGGTCAGCGAGTTGCCGGTGGCCGCACCGGCCTTCTTGCCGCTGGCCTTGCGCTTGGGCGCCGCGCCACGGGCTGCGCCGCCCGCCGAACCGCCGGCGACGGCTCCGAGGCCGGCCGGGAGCACGACTTCCAGGCGCTTGCCGCCGACCTCGACGACGACGGTCTCGCGGGCGGCGTCCTCGGCCTCGGCGTCGGTCCCGCCCGTGAAGGCTGGGATGGTGTTGTTGAACTCGGTCTCGATCCAGCGGTTGTGGATCGTGAACGGCTCGTCCGCCTCGGCCGGGGCGAACGCCAGGTCGCGCACCACGGCCCGGTGGAACGGCAGCGCCGTCGCCATGCCTTCGACGATCATCTCGTCGAGCGCCCGGCGGGCCCGCTCCAGTGCCTGCTGGCGGGTGGCCCCGGTGACGATGAGCTTGGCCAGCAGCGAGTCGAACGCCCCGCCGATGACGCTGCCGCTCTCGATGCCGGTGTCGACGCGGACGCCGGGACCGGTCGGCAGCACGAGCTTGGTGACGGTGCCCGGCGCCGGGAGGAACTTGCGGCCCGGGTCCTCGCCGTTGATGCGGAACTCGAACGAGTGGCCGCGCGCCGGCGGGTCGGTGAACCCGAGCGCCTCGCCCTCGGCGATGCGGAACTGCTCTCGCACCAGGTCGATGCCGGTCGTCTCCTCGGACACCGGGTGCTCGACCTGCAGCCGGGTGTTGACCTCGAGGAAGCTGATCAGCCCGTCCTTGGCGACCAGGAACTCGCAGGTGCCGGCGCCGACGTAGCCGGCCTCTTTGGCGATCTTCTTGGACGCCTTGTACAGGGACGCGTGCTGGGCGTTGGTGAGGAACGGCGCGGGCGCCTCCTCGACGAGCTTCTGGTAGCGGCGCTGCAGCGAGCAGTCGCGGGTGCCGACGACGACCACGTTGCCGTGGGTGTCGGCGAGGATCTGGGTCTCGACGTGCCGCGGCTGGTCGAGGTAGCGCTCGACGAAGCACTCGCCACGGCCGAAGGCGGCGACAGCCTCGCGTACGGCGCTGTCGAACAGCTCGGGCAGCTCGTCCCTCGTCCAGGCGACCTTCAGCCCCCGCCCACCGCCGCCGAACGCGGCCTTGATGGCGACCGGCAGGCCGTACTCGTCGGCGAACGCGACGACCTCGTCGACGCCGGCGACCGGGTCCGCGGTGCCGGGCGCGAGCGGGGCGCCGACGGCGAGCGCGATGTGCCGGGCCTGGGTCTTGTCGCCGAGGCGGCGGATCGCGTCCGGCGACGGGCCGATCCAGGTCAGCCCGGCGGCGATGACGGCCTCGGCGAAGTCGGCGTTCTCGGAGAGGAAGCCGTAGCCGGGGTGCACCGCGTCGGCGCCGGACTTGGCGGCGACGTCGAGCATCTTGTCGATGCGCAGGTACGAGTCGCCGGGGGTGGAGCCGCCGAGTGCGTAGGCCTCATCGGCAACGCGAACGTGCAGGGCGTCAATATCGGGCTCCGCATACACCGCGACGCTGGCATAACCAGCGTCCTTGGCTGCCCGCGCCACCCGGACGGCGATTTCGCCGCGGTTGGCGATGAGGATCTTACGCACGTTCCTCCCGTCCTCGTTCGGCCTGCCCGAGTCTAGGGCGACTACAGCCGCTGAGGTTGCTACCTGGAATTTGCTAGCTTGCCGATCCGTCGGTATCCGCGAGTGAGCCGACGAACATCCTGCGCCATGACCTTGTTAGAAGCATCCGGTCGCCCGGGCCGGCCGGCCGTCGACCAAGCCGGCAGTGACCACAATCACCCGTTTCGCAGGCCGCCGAGGATGCCCGCGCGCCGCCAGCCGCCGGCGCCCGGGGCGCTCGCTACTCGCAGCGCCTGGCTTTGATCGGCCCACACTGACCGGGGTGCTTGCGGCGCCGGCATCGCCGTCGCGGCGGCATGGGTCGCCAGGACGGCGACGATGGCCGCGATCTCCTCCGGTGTCGCGTCGCCGCGCACCAGTTTCAGCAGCGGCCGGCGCGGTTCGGCCGGCTCGTTCTCGGCCACCAGCACCTCCTGAAAGTTTCTACCGTCCTTGCCGGGAATACGTGTTCCGTTATATCCGCGAGGCTCCGCCGCATGCTGACCATCTCGTCGTCAACCGCCTCGACACTCCCGCGCGGGTACTTCTTCCGGGCGGGGAGCAGCCGGCCCGCACGGGCGGTGCCCGTCACAGCGGGATGTTGCCGTGCTTCTTCGGGGGCAGGGTCTGGCGCTTGTTGCGTAGCAGCCGCAGTGCTCGGATCACCTCGCGGCGGGTCACCGACGGCGGGATCACGGCGTCGAGGTAGCCGCGCTCGGCCGCGATGTACGGCGTCGCGAAGTGCTCGTTGTAGTCGTCGATCAGCTCCGTGCGCCGCGCGTCCGGGTTCGCCGAGCCGGCCAGCTCCCGGCGGTAGATGATGTTGACGGCGCCGCGGGCGCCCATGACGGCGATCTCCGCCGTCGGCCAGGCGAGGTTGATGTCGGCGCCCAGGTGCTTGGAGCCCATGACGTCGTAGGCGCCGCCGTATGCCTTGCGGGTGATGACCGTGACCTTCGGGACGGTCGCCTCGGCGTAGGCGTAGATGAGCTTCGCGCCGCGGCGGATGATGCCCGTCCACTCCTGCGACGTTCCGGGCAGGAAGCCGGGGACGTCGACGAACGTCAGCACCGGGATGTTGAACGCGTCGCAGGTCCGCACGAACCGGGCCGCCTTCTCGCTGGCGTCGATGTCAAGCGTGCCGGCGAACTGCATCGGCTGGTTGGCGACGACGCCGACCGACCGGCCGTCGACCCGGCCGAAGCCGACGATGAGGTTCATCGCGAACTGCGCGTGCACCTCGAGGAAGTCCCCGTCGTCGAGGATCTTCTCGATCACCTTGTGCATGTCGTACGGGGTGTTCGGCGAGTCCGGGATGAAGGTGTCCAGATCCGGGTCCACCTCGGCCCCGACGTCGGCGACCTCGTCGTAGACCGGTGCCTCGTCCATGTTGTTCGGCGGCAGGTACGACAGCAGCGCCTTGGCCAGCTCGAAGCACTCGGTCTCGTCCGTGGCCTGGAAGTGGGCGACGCCGCTCTTCGAGTTGTGCGTGTGCGCGCCGCCGAGCTCCTCGAAGCCCACGTCCTCGCCGGTGACCTCCTTGATGACATCCGGCCCGGTGATGAACATGTGGCTGGTCTTGTCGACCATCAGGGTGAAGTCAGTGATCGCCGGCGAGTAGACGGCGCCGCCGGCGCACGGCCCCATGATCAGTGACAGCTGCGGCACGACGCCGGACGCGAGCACGTTGCGGTAGAAGATCTCGCCGTACAGGCCAAGCGCGACGACGCCTTCCTGGATGCGGGCGCCGCCCGAGTCGTTGATGCCGATGACCGGGCAGCCGGTCCGCACCGCGAGGTCCATGATCTTGACGATCTTCTCGCCGAAAACCTCGCCGAGGCTGCCGCCGAAGACCGTGGCGTCCTGGCTGAAGACGCACACCTGGCGCCCGTCGACCGTGCCGTAACCGGTCACGACACCGTCGCCGTAGGGCCGGTTCTTGTCGACGTTGAAGTCGTGCGCGCGGTGGCGGACGAACGCGTCGGTCTCGACGAACGAGCCCGGGTCGAGGAAGGCGTCGATCCGCTCGCGGGCGGTCATCTTGCCCTTGGCATGCTGCGCGTCGACCGCGCGCTGCGAGCCGGCGTTAACGGCATCGTCGTTCACGCGCTGCAGCTGCGCGAGCTTGCCCGCGGTGGTGTGCGGGTCGGGCGAAGGATCGGAGGCGGACGCCGCAAGTGCCATGCGCGGCAGCGTACGGCCACGGTGGGCACGCGTGCGAGTAACAGTGCACTCGGTCTCACCCGCAAGGGGGTAATAGGAACGCGTACGGCGCATAGTTGTGCCGATCTGGGGCGTGCCCAGATCATGACGGGTGCCTGGGGTGCCCTCCCGGACTGGATTCGGATATGGATGCAGTGTGGTTGGTGGCAGGAACGCCGTGACCGCCGCACGGCCAGCGCACGGGGCTGCTGGCAAGCTGAGGCTGTGACGGACTCTGGGCGGGTGGGGCCGAATGGGCTGGCGATGGCGGACCCGTTGGATGCGGACGCGCTCGCCGAGGCCGGGCGCGCGGCCGGGCTGCGGGTGGTCGTCGTCGACGAGACCGGCTCGACGAACGCCGACGTGGCGGCCAGGGCGCGCGCCGGCGAGCCGGCGGGACTGGTGATCGTCGCCGAGCGCCAGCGCGCCGGCCGGGGGCGTCTCGACCGGTCCTGGGTGTCCCCACCGGGCCGCGGGCTGACCGTCTCGGTGCTGGCCCGCCCGGCAGTGCCGGCCGCGCGGCTCGGCTGGGTGCCGATGGTGGCCGGCACCTCGCTGGCCGCGACGCTGCGGTCCCGTTTCGGCGTGCCCGCCTGGCTGAAATGGCCCAACGACGTCCTGGCCGGCGGGGACAAGCTCGCCGGCATCCTGGTGGAGCTCGTTCCTGCCGCGCCGGCGCCGGCGAGCGCACTGCCGGCGGGGTTGGTGATCGGGTTTGGGCTGAACGTGCACACGACGGCCGCCGAGCTGCCGCCGGGTGGCACGAGCCTGGCGGTACTGGCGGCCGCGGCGGCCCGGCCGTTGCCGGACGTGGACGTGGACGCGGGGGCGGGCGCAGGCACGGGCGCAGGCACGGGCGCGGCGGCTGCGTTCGCCAGCGCCGGGCGCCGGGCCGGTGCCGCTGCCGGCGGTCCGGCCGAGGTTCCCAGGAGGACCGGCCTGCTCGCCGTGCTGCTCGCCGATCTCGCCGGCGCGCTCGCCCGGTTCGAGGCCGACCCGGCGGCCGCGCGCGCGGCCTATCGGGAGGTGTGCGCGACCCTCGGCCGCGACGTCCGCGTCGAGCTGCCGGGCGGTGAGTCGGTCGTCGGCGTCGCCGCCGACGTCGACGAGACCGGCCGGCTGGTCGTCGGCGGCAGGGCCTTCAGCGCCGCCGACGTCGTCCACCTGCGGCCCGCGCCCGCCGCGTCCTGACGGCCCCGGTCTGGGGCATCTCGCCTGCCTGTTGTATCCGGCGGTCGGATGGGGTGCGACCATCCTCGTGTGGGTTTTCCCGAAGACATCCTGACTGACGACGAAGCGGTGGTTCTGGACCTGCACCCACACTGGATTCGGCTGGTTCGGCCGATCTTCAGTGGGGTCGTCGTGCTCGGTCTTGCCGTGCTTGGCGTCTTCTTCGCGCCGAACGGCTCGGTACAGAAGCCGATCCAGTACCTGGTGTTGATCATCGCGGTCGGCCTGTTGATCTACCTGACCGCTACCCCGTGGGTACGATGGATCACGACACGTTACGTGATCACCAATGAGCGGGTACTGCTACGCACCGGTGTGTTCACCCGTTCGGGCCGCGATATCCCGCTGGTCCGTCTCAATGACGTCACCTTCGAGCACACGCTCTTCGAGCGGCTGGTCGGCTCGGGCACCCTGACGATCGAGAGCGCCGGCGAGCGCGGTCAGGTGGTCCTGACCAGCGTTCCGCACGTCGAGCACGTCCACCTGCGCCTCTACGAGCTCGGCGAGGCCCTGCGCGGCTACCCCGGCAGCTGAGTGCGCCGGCGGCAGCCGGGCACGACCACCATGCCTGGCGTCGCGGGCGTACGCGGGAGGCTCTCCCTCGTACGCCTGACGGGCCTGACGGGCCCGACCGGCGACGCTCAGGGGTAGGCAGGGCGGATCAGGCCGGTCACCTCGCCGAAGCCGATGGTCGCGCCGTTCGGGCCTGGAGCGGTGGCGGAGATGGTGAGACGGTCGCCGTCGTGCAGGAAGGTGCGCTGCTCGCCGTTGACGGTGACCGGGTCGGCGCCGTTCCAGGTCAGCTCCAGCAGGCAGGCACGTTGGCCCTTCTCCGGCCCTGACGCCGTGCCGGAGGCGAACAGGTCGCCGGTCCGGGTGGAGGCGCCGTTCGCGGTCAGCTGGGCCAGCAGCTGGGCGGGTGACCAGTACAGCTCGCGGGCCGGCGCGCGGGACACCACCGCGCCGTTCCAGGTGACGATCAGCTCGACGTCCAGGCCCCACGGCTCCCAGCCAGGCTCCCGCCCGCGCAGGTACGGCAGCGGCCGCGGAACCTGAGCCGGCAATGGGACGCGGGCGGCGCGCAGCGCGGCCATCGGTACCAACCATGGCGAGATGGACGTGGCGAAGCTCTTGCCCTGGTGCGGACCGAGCGGCCTGGACT
>Ga0105249_10004791_pt1 | contig 11679 bp, 11 predicted proteins | sample KBSS44metaG_FD_81522 | JGI IMG/M metagenome (GOLD analysis project Ga0105249, IMG submission 81522) | Switchgrass rhizosphere microbial communities from Kellogg Biological Station, Michigan, USA - KBS S4-4 metaG | ecosystem: Host-associated > Plants > Roots > Rhizosphere > Soil | place... | reverse complement strand
CTTCCTCATTTTTGCAGCAGTCTTTACCATCATGTCCTTCTTTGGTGCATTTGCCATCTTTACAACAATCCATTTTAGCTGCACCATTCTTTGCCTGGTTTGATTCTGTTCTATCATATTGGCAACATGCATGGAGTTTATTGTATGCCTCAGTTGTAGTTTTTACTCCTACATTATCATATCCTGCATCGGCAATGCTTTTTTGGATTTTGGCCAGGTTGGATGATGTAGAATTGTATTTAACGGTAATGATCTTTGTGTCTTTATTCCAATCCGCATATGTAGCCCCGGCTGCCTTTGCTGCTTTTTCAATTTTGGCTTCACACATGCCGCAGTTACCGGATACCTGGAAAGTCTCAGTTTTTGTTTTCTGAGAAAAAGAAGTTGTTGCAATTGTGCAACAAAGAAGGACAGTTGAAAATATTCTTAGCGTTTTCATGATCTTAATTTTAGAATTATAATTCAATTAATTTTTTGTTATTTAAAAATCTACTATTCATTTAAATGCAGAATAGCGATATGAACGTACAAAAGTGCGACGCAACCAATGTTACATAGTAGCACTTATGCCGGGTTCATAAGAATTAATCTCAAATTCTGAAAACGCAATTTTGTAAGTAGGTGTCCTGCTTACTTAAAGGAGGAGAATGATTATTTAGAAAAAGTTCAGGAGTTGAATTGATCAGCGATACTTCATTCCATATCGGCAATTCAGTAATAACAGCATCAGGTACGGAAAACTTAAAACTAATGGCAGATGTTTGTTGATCATCCTGTATCTTAAAGATCTTTATCTCATCTTTGCAGCACTCATTGCCATCGGTTTTGTGCATACCGCATATACCACAGTAATCAGACTTTTTGGCGCCGAGTTGCAATGAATCAAAGCTGTCCATGCAGTAATGAAAACTAATAACTACACCGCTGCTGAAGGCAACATATAAAACAAGTAATATGGCGGCAATGCCTTTTTTCATTTTTGCTGATTAAAACAAAGATAACACTGCTTTTTATGAAAACTCTATGACTTTGAAAAGAAATTTATGAGTGGTAATAATTTGTCAATCAGTTAACAAAGCTCCAGTAAACACTTAAGCGGAGATTCAGGCCCGGATAAGGGTGGTCAGGAGCGGCAAAATTATTATGTCGGAAACCGAAACCATTTTCAAAAGTCATCGTATTCAGGTTCTCTGCCCGGAGGAAGGCCCGGAAATTACGAATGCGGAAGTGAATGTATGCTGCGATATCGGGACGGTTGTTGATGCGAACGCTGTCCTGGTAAAAGAATTTCCCGATCGCCGGTGAATATCCATCTGCATCGTAAGGCGTATGATACTTTATTTCAAAACCAGTTGCAATATTTAGTTTCTTAAATCCTAATGTTCCTTCATAGCCGAAGCGGTTGCGGGTAAAGATAGTTGGCAGATTCAAATCAACATTGCCTGCCTTTTGTTGAAAGTAAACGTCAGTATGCCATAACCACCGTTTGCCAATTCTAAATACTTTTCCAAGAGATATCTGCAAAACATTAAACAGGGCATTTTCCTGCTGTACTTTGTAATTATCTGTGTAGTAAGTGTAGTTGCTTGTAAGAAAATAATTGCCAGAAATTTCAAGGGCGGGCTTGGCTAAATAAAATGATGCATTGAGGAGCGTAATATTTTCTTTGTTGAGATCTTTTGGTGTATCAAAGTAAAAACTGCTGAGACTATCAAAAGAGAACGAAGGAGTCCGATTCACATTTCTAAAACTAAGGTCAACATAATCCCCTTTCCTTGACACGATCTTTTTCAGGTTTATAAAAGCTTCATAATCGCCGGAATTAAATCCGGTCAAATAAAGTTTGCCTGCGGCTGCAATATCCCATTTCTTGTCACGTGTCATATTTCTGTATTCTGCCTGCGCACTAAGGTTGTAAAACGAACCGGTAAACTTATTTGTAGTTGCTTTCAGGTTTTGGACAACGATCCCGAGCTTAAGAAACTGTAACTGATTTTTTGCATCGGGAAAAGTGTAAATGGAAAACTCATTATTTATTTCTTTCCACCTGTCGTAAAGTATCAATGAATCACCGGTTAATGCGTAGTTATAGGTACTGTCATAATACAATGAATCAGGATAATAACCGATGTCTAAATTTGGCACGTCCATAAACTTTAACTTATAGGTACTATACCTGAAAACATGCTCAAATCTGAGCCTGGGATAAAATAAGGGAATGATGGTTGAGTCGCCAACTATCGAGTCCTTTTTACCAAGATCATACTGTTGCTTAACCATCAGATGAAGATCAGCGTAGCGATTTCCAGTATTCAGAGTTGAACTGAAAAAGTTTGTTCCAAATTCTGCATCACCACCTATTTTGGTTGGAATATTGAACCGATCATTGTAGATAGGGTCATTTAAATAATCCTGGTCGTGTTTTAAACCCCCATTCTCATCTGATTGCAGAGCATTGGCAAGTAATACAAAGTAATTATTGTACCGTTTGTTTATTGATTGATACCAGGAAGTAACAAGATAATTATTATCATTTGTTTTTTGATTTTTAAAAAAGCCAGGGGCATTAATAAGACGATATTGAAGCAATATATTCCAGTTGGGCCTCACGTTTTGTGTGTGTGTAATCTCAATTACCTGTTCGGTTCTGCCACCAAGCAAGTATGCTAATTCAGTATAAGGTCTTGTCGTGTTAAAAAAACGAATTGTTTCCAAACTCCAGTGATATGCATCAAAGGCATGCATGCCGTGATCCCAGCCGCTCTTCATATTGGGATCGAAAAGAATTGAATGAGTTGCTGTCCCGACATTTCCTAAAAAAGCGTGATGTGCAGGGATTGGAAAACGTCTGTTGAAATCTATTATCGAAGAATCAATCTTGTTGCGTTGAACAGAAAAGGGTAACTGATAATAAATAGTAATTGAATCCTCGTATTTGTCGCGATGCTGAAGACTATCTGAACCGGATCCGGAAAATGCACCGGATAACCGGCCACTTACCTGGCCTGGTAAATTGTTTATTCCTCTTCCCATAGGATTTGGCCGTTGAGAAAAGATCGCTCCTGAAAACAACAATAAAAAAATGAAATATGTAAATCTTAATGCCAGTGTAAATAATTAAAAAGTGAAATTACTGCGGCAAAAATAAACCTGGGAATATCAAAAGTTAAAGTACTGCCACCAATTCTTTAAAAATAGCGGCAAGTTTTGGTTCGGCCGCTTTTGCGAAATGTAAAACTTCTTCATGTGTGATCTTTGTATGATCTTCCCTGATGCCCAGATCTGTGATCACACTCATTGCAAAAACAGGAATACCCATATGATTGGCAACAATGCATTCCTGCACTGTGCTCATTCCCACTGCATCACCACCTATTATGTGTATCATTTTATATTCGGCTGGAGTTTCATAAGTGGGACCGGTAACACAGAAATACACGCCTTCCTTCACATCAATTTGCAAATTGGCTGCCGCTGTTTTTGCTTTTTCGATCAGTTCCTTTTTATAGGGCTCACTCATATCCGGAAAACGGGGACCAAGTTCATCAATATTTTTTCCGATCAGGGGATTTCGCATATCAATGCCAATATGATCTTTAATGATCATGATATCGCCAACATTAAATGATGGATTGACGCCACCCGCCGCGTTTGTAAGCAATAATGTTTTAATGCCTAATAAACCAAGTACACGGATCGGGAAAATAACTTCTTCTGATGAGTAACCTTCATAATAATGAAAACGGCCACCCATGCAAACAATTTTTTTACCCGAAAGATTACCAAAGATCAGTTTGCCTTTGTGACCTTCTACCGTTGAAATAGGAAAATTGGGAATATCACTGTAATTAATTTCCTTTTCTATCTCAATTTCTTCAGTAAAATTTCCAAGACCACTACCTAATACGATCCCCACTTCGGGTTGATGTTTGTATTTTTTCTTTAAATAATCAACTGCCTCATTCAGTTGCTTCATTGCTTTTTTACCCATAGAAAAAGATAAGACGGCAAATATAGATTTTTTACCGTTGAAGTTTATTTTGGAATATTGTTCATTGATTATACCTAATAATTATACCTGTAAAAATCACACCACTCTTCATCACATAAAAGTTTTTTAAGAACGGGATCATTTAAAACATCCATGTAATCCATCCATTTTTTTCCAACTTTTATTTGACGATAAACTAAACGAATGGCCTGGCTGTAATCAACCCACCAATAAATGTGGCCTATGTATAATGGTTGAATCGGAACGCCATCTAAATTGTGCCAGCCATAAATTGCAACACGATCAGGTTTCGAATCCCTCGAAATTTTACCACTGATTACAACATCTTTTTGAATGCCGGCAATCAAACCTCTTCTTCCTTTTCGTTGTCCTTCGATGATCAGATGATGATGCCACATTGTTGGCGTACTGTCACGAAATGCATACATAGGAACAGGTTCTAATTTTATTTTGGCGGTTTTATAAATATCGTCCACCATTTTTCTTGTCGGTAAAAAACAATTAAAGCTATCTGCAATTTTTTGGGCTGCTAATGGAGTGATATTTATTCTTGCCCAATCATTATCAGTACCAATGCTGAGATAATCGGGAGAAACAAAATATTCTGCATGAACTATTTTACCGGTTAATGAATCAGTAACCGAAACTTTTATTCTTTCAAACTTTTTAAGAAATGAAGGAATATTACCTGCAAGGATTTCTTTTACTGCAAAAGAATCTCTCTCTTTCCATTTCATGCTGAATGCCTGGTGATAAAAATCGTTACCGGTAAGTGAAGATGCTCGCCGGGGGCTATTAATCTTTTTCGTCGTTTCGCATGAACCAATAAGCAAAATAAGTATAACAATCATCAGCCTTATGAATGGAAGATAATAAAAAGCTCAATAGCGAACAGAAACCTGAACACTTCGCTTTGCTCGGTGCAGGCTGCGCGTCGCAAGGGACGATCAATCTGAGTTACAGAAGCTGGTAACGATAAGCAACAAACCAAAAACTATAAACAGTTTCTTTATCTTCGCCAAAATTTTTCCAGTATGAATCTCCACGAATTTCAAGCCAAGGAACTTTTGAAAAAATACAATGTGCCGGTGCAGGAAGGAATTGCCTGCGGTTCAGTGCATGAAGCTGAAGAAGCTTATCGTCAAATTAAAACTCAATTCGGTAGTCCGTTTGCAGTAGTAAAGGCACAAATACATGCAGGTGGTCGTGGTAAGGGTAAAATAAAAGAAAATGGAATTAATGGAGTAAAAGTTGGAAAGAACCTTGATGAAGTTGTGGATTTTGCTCAGAAAATTTTAGGCGGCACCTTGGTGACCTTACAAACTGGACCGGCTGGCAAGGTGGTTCATAAAATTTTGGTAGCGCAGGATATGTACTATGATGGACCCACTGAAAGAAAAGAATTTTATTTATCTGTATTGCTTGATCGCAGCAAGGGACAGAATGTATTTATGTACAGCACTGAAGGCGGAATGAATATTGAAGAGGTGGCGCATAATACTCCGGAAAAAATTTTTAAAGAATGGGTTCATCCTGCCGGCGGCCTTCAACCTTTCCAGGCAAGAAAGATTGCTTTCAACTTAGGGTTGAGCGGGGAGGCTTTTAAAAATTGTGTAAAGTTTGTGACCAATTTATATAACGCATATGTCGGACTGGATTGTTCAATGCTTGAGATAAACCCATTGTTCAAAGCTGCTGACGATAAAATTATTGCAGTTGATTGTAAAATGAATTTGGATGAGAATGCCTTGATGCGTCACCCCGATCTTTCTGCTCTGCGTGATGTAAACGAAGAAGATCCTACTGAAGTGGAAGCCGGTAAATACAATTTGAATTTTGTAAAGCTTGATGGGAATGTTGGTTGCATGGTAAATGGCGCTGGTCTTGCGATGGCAACAATGGATATGATCAAATTAAGTGGTGGCGAACCTGCGAATTTTTTGGATGTTGGTGGAAGTGCAAACGCACAAACTGTTGAAGCAGGTTTTAAAATTATTTTAAAAGATCCCGCAGTAAAAGCAATCCTGATAAACATTTTTGGAGGCATTGTTCGTTGCGATCGTGTAGCACAAGGTGTAATTGATGCTTATAACAAAATGGGGAATATCAAAGTGCCGATCATTGTTCGCTTGCAAGGAACAAATGCCGAAGAAGCAAAAAAATTGATTGACGAAAGCGGGTTGAAAGTGCAATCAGCTATTTTGTTGAGTGAAGCTGCAGACTTAGTGAAGAAAGCAGTGGCATAAAACGATAATAAACTTGTCAATAAGTATCACAAACAACATAATTCTGCATTTGTTTCATGGCTGAAGATTTATCAATTGCAAAAGGAACTAAAGAAGAGCAATATGAATCGTTGCTTCCCCAGGTTAAGGCATTATTGGAAGGCGAACCTGATCTTATTGCAAATCTTGCGAATGTAACGGGTGCATTAAAAGAACAATTCAATTGGCTATGGATAGGTTTTTATTTAGTAAAGGACGATGAATTAGTATTAGGCCCCTTCCAGGGACCAGTTGCGTGTACAAGAATAAAAAAAGGAAGAGGTGTATGTGGCACAAGCTGGGCCAAAGAAGAAACATTGATCGTTCCTGATGTTGAAAGATTTCCGGGACATATTGCATGCAGCAGTTTATCAAGATCTGAAATAGTTGTACCTATTATTCGTAATAAAAAAGTAGTTGCAGTGTTGGATGCTGATAGCATTGAGCTCAATCAATATGATACTATTGACAAGAAATATCTTGAAAAAATTGTTGATCTTATCAATTTTTAATTGATAATTAAGAAATATATTTCTTTTAACCTGCTACTAACAATACTGTAAAATAATTGTCGTTTAGCTGGCATTATTTCCTTAATTTCGCCCGTTCTCAGATTCACCTTTAGGCCTGATTAAAGCGAACCGACTTAATGAAGCAACTAAGCGTTTTACAAGATCCAACTTATCAACAACCCGAGTCTTATACTCGTTACGAAAGATTCTGGTTAAAATACATTAATGATAAAAGGGACTTTCCTTTTATTCACTTACTTAGCTGGATACATATTTCAGTTATCCCACTTGGCTTATTGTTATTCTTCCCTTTTTTACAGGGCTTATGGTGGTGGGCTGTATATGCTGTATGGTTCTTTATCGGACACATTAAACTTCGCGGACCTTTCGGGTTAATGCTTCACAATATTACTCATCGTCGCCTTTTTAAAAAGAAATATGACTGGCTAAATAAATACGTGATCTGGTTTGTATGCCCCTTCTTTGGACACACACCAGAAACTTATTTTGTTCATCATGTGGGTATGCACCATGAAGAAAATAATATGGACGATGATACGAGCAGCACGCTGCCTTACCAAAGAGATTCAGTTACTGACTTCTTTAAATATTACCTGAATTTTATTTTTCTTGGTTTCAAAGAAACTTTCATGTATCTCTATACCAAAAAGAAGAAAAAATATTACATGCGGATTACTTATGGCGAAGGAGCTTTTTTTGCTCTTTGTGTTGTAATGTGTTTTATAAATTTCCAGGCTTCCCTGTGGGTATTGATCATTCCTTTTCTTCTTTCCCGGTTGGTTATGATGCTTGGTAACTGGACGCAACATGCTTTTGTTGATCCTAATGATCCTGAAAACATGTATCGCAATTGCTATACCTGCATCAATACTTCTTACAATAGAAAATGCTGGAATGACGGCTATCATTTAATGCATCACTTAAGACCGGGAGCACATTACACAGAGATGCCCGTCCTGTTCGTTAAAGAAAAAGATGCATTAGCAAAAGAAAAATCACTTGTATTTGAAGGAATTCATTATTTGCACCTGTTTTATTTCCTGATGACAAAACGTTATGATAAAATTGCTGATAACCTCGTTAACATCAATAACAGTTTTTCGTCAAAGGAAGAAGCGATCAATATATTAAAACAACGTACGGCAAAATTCTACAATCGCCGGGCTGCCTGATATTTTTTATTTTCGCTGCATGGTTAACATCAGAGATCTTCGGAAAGAAGATAATCCTGCACTTGCAAAAATTGTAAAAGACACATTGGCTGAATTCGGCGCCAACCACCCGAATACTGTTTACTACGATCCAACGACGGAGACATTATTTGAAGTATTCCAAACTCCAAGATCAAAATATTTCCTGGCAGAATTAAATAATAAAATTGTTGGTGGCGGCGGTATTTATCCTACAACTGGCTTACCCGAAGACACCTGTGAACTTGTAAAAATGTATTTGTTGCCAGAAGCCCGTGGACGCGGACTTGGAAGAATGCTGATCGAGAAATGTATTGAAGCAGCCGCTGAGAATGGTTTTAAAAAAATTTACCTCGAAACGATGCCTGAATTAAGGCAAGCGTTGAATGTATATGAAAAATTCGGGTTTGAATATTTAAAAGGCCCCATGGGAAACAGCGGCCATACAGGTTGCACCAGGTGGATGCTGAAGGAATTGAATGTTGAAAGTTGAAAGTTATAGTGACTTATCATTGCAATTTTCCGCAACCTTCAACCTTCAACTTTTAACTTACTAGTTCCACTTCATACACAGGACTAAATAGATAGATTTTTCCCGTTCTTACTTCTTCGCATTTAAATCTTTTTCGCTGCTTCTCGCCTCTTTTAAAAATCTTTCCATCATCAATTCTAAATAAACCATTCTGAGGAATCTCTTCTACCAATTTATATCCGTTGTTATTTACATCATATTTCCTAAGAACTCTTATAAGATCATCTTCGGCGCAACTGCTGGCTGCAGGATTCTTAAGTGATGCCAATAATTCTTTTTCAATATCCGGAGGAAAAATTTTGTTTTCAACAAACTGTTTCAGCAATGAGCCATAAATAGTTTTCCATTCATTTCCATGGGCCATTACATTATTTCCATGCTTTTCAAATGTCAGTAAGTGAGCTATCTCATGCAAAAGGGTAATAAGAAAAGAATATTTATTCAAGCTTCCATTTATGCTGATACGATGATTGCTGAAATGTGTACGATGTCTGTAATCGCCCAAAATACTTTTGCGATGCTGAGTAACAGTAAGATGAATTTTATAAAATCGCAGGTATTCTTCTACTGCGTTGTAAGTTCCTGTAGGTAAAAATGAATTAAGATGTGTTAAGGGTGCTTCTTGTTTAGGCATTGGTTTTTTGTTTATTCACCTTCATCAGTCCTGACACCTCAATAAACGTATAAATAATATATAATCCCATACAGAAAAAAAGTCCAGGTTTGTTTATATCTTTTTTATTCATCATAATATAAACAAAGGCTACTCCTGCCAATAAAAAAAGTTTTATCATTATACTTCCGTATACCCAGCGAAAAAAAGCATGGTTATTTTTAGTTGTAAGCCCTTTTACGGCCATCCAATAAGAAATAAAACTAATACCAAAGACCAGGAGGTTTCCGAAAACAAGTACTGAATAATTAAAACCCCAACCTTCTAATCTTTTCGTCATAGCAAGAAAGCCTGAATTAAGAATAAGAAAAAGTATGATCGCAGGAAAAAAATTGCGAAAAGATTGTTTATTCATCTAAAAAAGTTATTTGCTTAAATAAAAAAAACCGGTAAACAAATTTACCGGTGCGAAGTTAAAGGACTGAATTAAATAAAATCATTTTGCAAGAGCAGCAACTTCATTTGAAGCCATATCCACTACATTGGCTCCCATGTGACATTGACCATTAAAAGTCGCACTTGGTTCCACCTGTAGCTTACCAGCATAAATATTTCCATTTACCACGCATTCACCACGCAATTGAAGCAACTCTTTTACTTTAATAGTTCCTGAAGTTTTTCCAACAATATCTGCATGGTTACCAAAAATATCCCCTTCTACTACCCCGCTGTTACCAATTACGATCTTAGCATTGCTGTTAATATTGCCAATGATCGTTCCGTCAATTCTAAGATCACTGTTGCTGCTGATGTCTCCTTAGATAGTTGTGCCGGCGCTGATCAATGTCGTGCCGGTACCGCCCCCGTTACCATTGGTTTTTTCTGTAGTCATAACTGTTGTGATTGGTTTTTTAGTATTAAACATAGGTTTAGAAATTTAATTTCCGATGATCTCTTCTTTGGGCACTTCAATTTGTGTTGTATCAAGTTTCGCCGCCACATCTCCTTTCAAAACTCTTTGTAAGCCCTCCCGGTATTGCTCCTGGAATTTCAATTCCCGCTCAAGTGAATCTGTTCTGTATTTCATTTGCCGTAGTTCCCGATCTGCCCGATAATCTGCGCCGGAACCCGGAATATAATATCTCAATGGTGTAAAAACGATCAAAGCGACTGTAAGACCTACTAATACCACAAAAATTGTGCAAAGCACAACATAAACGCTCAGCCTTGATAACTTAAACGTAACAACCTCTTCGTAAGTATCATCGTTCATAACTACCAGGCGGTAGCGGTTTCGAAGGCGTTTTAGTGTTGATTCCGGGGATATTTTCAAAACAGAAAATTTAAAAGCCAATAAAATTAAGAAAAGCTTGCTGAAAGCCAGAATTTACTCATAAAAAACTTGCTTATTTTTGAAATAAATTATTTGATTTTCAGTTATTAAGACTTTAGATTGCGCGGCAATGCACCTGAACAGAAAAATTTATTCTAACCTCCTATTTTTTATTCTGTGTTTTACCTTTTTTCAGGCTCATGCACAGCTGGGGTTTTCTTTTGACATAAAAAAGCCGGAACAATATGACGATCGGGTCTTAGCGTCTGAAAAATCGGACACTAAAAAATTTCCACTTGCAAAGCGATTTACCCACAATACTTTTACGCATTACAATTATTTCTTTAATGCTAACAATAAGCTAAATGAAGTGCTGGAAGTAGCAAAGGCTGCACATTTTGATGATTATAACGAACTCCTCTCTTTTTATAACTATAGTTTGGATGAAACTTCTGCAAACAAAGAACAGCTCGATTCTATCATCTATAAAGCAACGACCGGAATAGTATTGCATGATCTTCGTAATGACTGGGTCGATAACATGTACCTGCTGACCGGCGCTGCTTATTATCTGCGTAAACAATTTGATTCTGCTTATCTTACTTTTCAGTTCATTAACTATGCTTTTGCCAAAAAGGAAAAAGACGGTTATTACCAAACCATCGGCAGTAAATTTGACGGCAACAATGCATTTTCAATTTCTACAAAAGAAAAAAGTAGTTTACCAAGAAAAGTATTTTCCGAACCACCCAGCAGGAACGATGCATTTATCTGGCAAATAAGAACATTGATCGCACTGGAAGAATATGGTGAAGCGGCCAGTCTTATCATTACACTTAAAAATGACCCTGCATTTCCAAAGCGTTTGCAAAATGACCTGGAAGAAGTTCAGGCATGGTGGTTTTACAATGGGAATGTGTATGACAGCGCTGCTGCTCATCTTGAAAAGGCATTAGGAAATGCTACAAATAAAAATGAAAAAGCAAGATGGGAATATTTAATTGCTCAATTATATGAGCTTAGCGGTAAAACAGAACTAGCCCAGCAGTTTTATGAAAAGGTGATCAATCACACAATTGATCCTGTAATGGAAATTTATGCAAGGCTTCATTCGATTCGTATCAATAAATCCGGTGGTGAAAATTATATCGATCACAATATTGCAGAACTGCAGAAAATGGCGAAACGTGACAAGTATATTG
>Ga0105249_10004783_pt1 | contig 11687 bp, 9 predicted proteins | sample KBSS44metaG_FD_81522 | JGI IMG/M metagenome (GOLD analysis project Ga0105249, IMG submission 81522) | Switchgrass rhizosphere microbial communities from Kellogg Biological Station, Michigan, USA - KBS S4-4 metaG | ecosystem: Host-associated > Plants > Roots > Rhizosphere > Soil | place... | reverse complement strand
CAAACACCTGCACAGGATACAATTCCTGCCAGCCCTGATACCACAACACAAAATACACTTGTTGCGAACACGACGACAATTTCAGCAAGCGGCAATTATAAAATTGTTATTGACCAGTTCAAAGCACCAAGAGCCTTTAACCGTTTTGCCCAGTTAAAAGATAACGGCTGGCCGGTTAAAATGGAAACAAAGGATTCAATAAGTTATAAATTATATATGTTGATGCCAATGGCAACAACTGACACTGCGAGAACAATCGACTCGCTTACTGTATTGAATGGAAGAAGGGTTTATATAGAATATCAAAACAGATGAACAAAAGAACTGCTGCGTATTGGATACAGCATTTAAAACTTGAAAAACATCCTGAGGGTGGCGCTTATGCCCGGGTTTATACTTCCGATCTTTTACTAAAACAAACATCGCTTCCAAAAGATTTTCCGGGTGACCGGCCGGCTTGTACGCATATCTATTATTTGTTACGACAAAATGAGTTTTCTGCATTTCATCGTATTCGATCGGATGAACTCTGGCATTTCTATGATGGCGATGCTTTGAAGATATATGAGATCAATAAAGATGGAAATTTGATTGAACATTCATTAGGATTAGATATTGAAAAGGGACAGTCACCTTTTTGTATTATTAATGCCGGTAATTGGCTTGCTGCTGAACTTATAGCCGGCTCTCCATATGCCTTAGTTGGTTGTACTGTTTCACCGGGTTTTGATTTTGCGGAGTTTGAATTGGCTGAAAAAGAGAAATTGATTCTTCAGTACTCAGAGTGTACGGAATTAATCAGGAGACTAACTAAATAAAAAACCGCTCCAATAAGAAGCGGTTTCAATTATCAATTCAATCAATCTACACCAATTCTTCCTTCTCACGTTTTGCATAATCATCGATCAGCCTGCGTTGTATATCAAACGGTACTGGTTCATATCCGCTATACTTCATCGTAAATCTTGCTTTACCCTGTGTGATACTTCTGAGCGATGATGAATAGCCCTCCATTTCAGCCAAAGGAACTTTAGCAATGATCTTTTGAAAATGACCTTCGCTGTCTATTCCTTCCACGATTGCACGACGGCTTTGCAGATCACCCATTACAGCCCCGGTAAGATCATCGGGACACAATACTTCGAGCTGGTAGATCGGTTCGAGTATCTGCGGATCGGCCTGCTGGAAAGCCTGGCGAAATGCCTGTAACCCTGCGATCTTAAATGAAATATCATTGCTGTCAACAGGGTGCATCTTACCATCATATACACATACACGTATATCACGGGCATAAGAACCCGTCAATGGCCCGTTATGCATTTTTTCCATCACACCTTTTAATATCGACGGAAGAAAGCGGGTATCAATTGCCCCGCCAACAATGCAGTTATAGAATACCAGTTTGCCGCCCCAATCCAGGTCATATGTATCACGACCACGAACGTTGAGGTCTTTGGGTTCCGGCATTCCTTCATGCCAGGGTTCTATCCGCATGAACACTTCACCAAACTGCCCGGCGCCACCACTTTGTTTTTTATGCCGATAATTTGCATCAGCCATTTTTCGAATGGTCTCCCGGTATGCTATTCGTGGCTTATCAAATTTTACATCCAGTTTATGATTGTGGCTGATCTTCCATTTTGCAACTGCTAAATGCATATCACCCTGGCAATGGATCAGTGTTTGTTTTAGTTCAGATGAAACCTCCACTTTCAGCGTTGGATCTTCTTCCCGCAACTGGTGCAATGCCTGTGATAATTTCTCCTCCTCTCCTTTTTTGGTTGGTTCTATCGCTACCGTCATATTGGACGGCGGAAATTCTATGGGGGGCAATTCATAGTTTTTGCCACGACTATGAAGCGTGTTATTGGTATGCGTATTCTTTAGTTTAAGTGTGGCACCAATATCGCCTGCTACTAATTCATTAACCGGAGTCCGCTTATTTCCTTCTACTAAAAATAATTGATTGAGTTTTTCTGAAACACCTGTTGATTCATTTTCCAGTTCCATTCCGCTTTTTACTGTCCCACTATATACTTTAAAGAATGAAAGCTCACCAACATGGGATTCACTTATGGTTTTATAAATAAAAATGCATGCCGGGCCATTCGCATCGCAGGTAAGTGATTCACCTGATCTTGTTTTTTGAGCTGGCATTTCATTAGCACTAGGGCATACATTATCGATAAAGCCCATCAGGCGACCGCTACCCATGTTACGCTCGGCAGATAAGCAGAACAAAGGGAACAGGTCATGATTGATCATCGCTTTCTTCATTCCTTCTTTCATCTCATCTTCATCCAATTCACCCTTGTCAAAATATTTTTCCATCAGGCTTTCATCGTTACTCGCAATAGCTTCCACTAATTCTTTATGCAGTGTATCCGCTTTATTTTTTTCATCATCCGGTATAGGTAATTTCTCCGGCTTGCCACCATTGTCTTTGAATTTATACATTGTCATCCGCAATACATCAATGATCTCGTGAAAACCTGCACCCTGCTGATGCGGGTATTGCACGACAACAATCTTGCTTCCAAAATGATTTTTTGCTTCACTGACCGTTTTGTCAAAATCAGCATTATCATCATCCAGTTTGTTCACAGCAAATATCATTGGCGTTTTAAACCGTTCGGTGTATTCCCAAATAATATCTGTACCTACTTCCACACCGGCTGTAGCATTTAACAACATTACTCCTGTATCAGCAACCCGCAATGCAGAAATGACTTCACCAACAAAATCACTGAAGCCAGGCGTATCAATAATATTTATTTTATAGCCACGCCATTTTGTGTGCATGAGCTTGCTAAAAATAGAATTACCACGTTCTTGTTCAAGTTCGTGGTAATCTCCTGTCGTATTTCTTTCGGCTATATTGCCTTTGCGGGTTATCAGCCCCGCCTCAAAGAGCATACATTCCGCTAATGACGTCTTACCAGAGCCGGCATGGCCCAGCAAGACAATATTTTTTACATGTGAGGTATCAAATTCAGGCATAAAAAAGTTTTTAGTTGTAAGCGATCGTGTTTACGTATTATAACATTTCAGTTATAAGAGAGAAAGATCTATTGTTACATTTAAATGCAACTTTAGTTATAACCGATATTTAATATTAATTATTGACTCGACTGTTTTAAAAACTCGTTAAACTCGTTTTGTAATTCTTCTAATGTCTGTTGAAGGTTTTGAAATTCGTCATTCAGATTTTCATGCTCTTCCAATGTTTCTTCATACACCTGGCCACCATTAGCGGAGGCTTCAAATTGTACTTTCCTGTCGTGTGTTTTAATTGATTGCTTCAGGTCGTGAATGTTGATAAGCTGTATGTGAAACTGGTTGTGGAGATGTTCGACCTGTTCCAGTTGGTCTTTGGAGAGATTTTTCGAGGCTGCTGTTTGCAAGTTGGTTTTATCACTGTTAAGAACTTCTTTACCGGAACGCAATGCTTCTCTCCATTCATTGCACTCCGCGGAGAGCTGTGAGATGTCTACTGTAACCATGGGATTTAATTTTAATTGGTGAACAAATAAAGAGCTTTAACTTTTCTGCCATCAGGCAGTTTCCCGTTGGTATCGGATCAGGAGTAAGGTTGGTGGGCTAATTGATATAAGTAAGTTAAGGCAAGTTTCCCGGAAATCAAACAAATTTTTACTGATTTTTCCCACTCATTACCCTGATAAAACTCTGCAAAAATGAGTTCCCTATTTTATATTGCTGTAGCTAACCAAGCAACAACATTTGGACTTAAATTGCAGACCCTTGATCTCCCCAAATACCATACAGCAAATACTCAATCGCATTGACATTATTGATGTGATCGGCGGTTTTGTAAAATTGAAAAAAAGAGGTGTGAACTATCTCGGGCTTTGTCCCTTCCATAATGAGAAGACACCTTCATTTACTGTATCGCCGGCGAAGGAGATCTATAAGTGCTTTGGTTGCGGTCGCAGTGGCAACACCATAAGCTTTATAATGGAGCATGAGAAATATTCCTACGTGGAAGCGCTAAAATGGTTGGGTAATAAATATGGAGTAGAAATAGAAGAGATCAATGTTTCTGATGAACATAAGGAATTAAAACTTACAGCAGACAGCCTTTATATCATCAATAATTTTGCACAACATTTTTTTACTAAACAACTTTTAGAAACGGAAGAAGGACAGGATATTGGTCTTGCGTATTTCCAGGAAAGAGGGTTCAGGGACGATATTATTCGAAAGTTTCAGCTGGGTTATTCGCCTGAACAACGGGATGCATTTGCAAAAGCCGCAAAGACGGCTCAATACGATGAAGAACTTTTATTAAAATCAGGGCTTGTTGTGAATCGAAACGAACAATTAGTTGACAACTACAGAGGCCGTGTGATCTTTCCTGTGCACAATTCAAGCGGTAAAGTGCTTGGCTTTGGTGCAAGAATTCTAAAAAGCACGGATAGGGCACCAAAGTATATCAACACACCCGAAAATGAGATCTATGTAAAAAGCAAAATTCTTTATGGTTCCTATTTTGCCCGCCAGGCGATTGATAAAGCTGATGAATGCTTATTGGTAGAAGGATATACAGACGTGATCTCCTTGCACCAGGCTGGAATTGAAAATGTAGTTGCAAGTGGTGGTACTTCTCTAACTGTTGACCAGATCAGGTTGATAAAAAAATATTCGAACAATCTCACAATAGTTTATGATGGTGATGCAGCTGGTGTAAAGGCCGCTTTGCGTGGACTGGATATGGCATTGGAAGAAGGGTTGAATGTAAAACTGCTTTTGATCCCCGATGGTGATGATCCGGATAGTTATGTCAATAAGGTAGGCCCGGCTGCCTTTAAAGAATTTATTCAAAGAAATAAAAAGGATTTTATCATTTTCCAGTTACAAGTAGAATTGAAGGATGCGGGAAATGATACTGTTAAAAAAGCTGAGGTTGTTAATTCAATTGCCGAGACGATCTCAAGAATTAATAAAGCGGAAGACTTTACAAAACAACAGGATTACATTAAGCAATGTTCTGAGATACTAAAAATAGATGAAGCAGGACTGCATGCATTGGTTAATAAATTTATCCGGAACAAGATATCTACGCTTGAGAAAAAGTTGCCTCTTGATGGGGAAAAGCAGTTTGAAGAGAATGCAAAAAAGGCGTCCGAAACTGATTATGATGACAGAACTTTCTCTTTACTTTTTAAAGATGAACTGCAGGAAAAAGAAATAGCAAGAATATTGCTTGAGCATGGTTTGAAAAAATATGATGATAGCAAACTTATTGCTGAACATGTTTTTGAGGAAATGGTAGATGAATCGCTGATTGATAATCCTGAAGTAGTACAATTATTCAATGTCTATAAGAATAAATTCAGCGAACAAAGAACAAGCGCAGACAAATCTTTTTTTATCTATCACCCTGATACCAAATTGAGCACACTTGCCGTCTCCTTACTTAACTTTCCTTACGATGAAAGTGAGCATTGGAAGCGTGAATTCAGCCAGGCAACGGGTTATCAAAAAAGTTTATTTGAGATGAGCTATGAAGATTTTGCAAGGACTATAAAACCGGAAAATGAAGCGGAGCTCTTAAATTATTTAAAAACCGAAGAAGACAAAACCCATATTGAAGTAGACTCGGCATTGAATTATCTCAAGTTGCGGAAAATAAAAAGAATGTTATTAGAAAACCAGGCTGATATTGAAAGACCGCATACGGATCAGGAAAGAGCAATGCTAAACTCCACACACTATCATTTAAAACAAATGGAGATGGAGATAACCAAACGACTGGGAACGGTAATTATTCAATAACCAGTTTTTCCAAAAGCATATCACTATACGAAACTTCTATTAAATCTTTTTCCTCAATATCAAATTGCTGCATGTAAAATTCACATTGTTGTTGCAGTTGTTCTTTTTCAAGGTTGACCAGGATATTACCTGCTTCTATCTCAACAAATGATCCAAGGCCATCCACTTCGTCGATGTGAAATTTTACATTATCAATATAATAGATTTCTCTTTTCTTTTTTACAACCGTTTTTATCCCATTAGCCTTAGAAAGGCTTTCCTTTAACTGCCCGGCATCCGGTATTTTGGTTAAGATGAAATTCGAGCTTTTGGGCCCGGCCTGGTTATTTCTTTCATAATAGATCAGGTTGTTTTCGATGTTGCCTTCACGGAGTTTTAACCTGCCGTTGCGCACATTAAAATAGGTGTCAGTTTGCTGATCCGTTCCTTTAAAATCAGCTTTGTTATTCAACAGGTATTTTCTTACTTTTTCTGCATTAGAACATCTTGCTTTTATTTCAATATTCAGAAAGCCCATAAAATCAAAAAGGTTTGCTGTAAAATACAACAAACCTTTTCAATTACATTTTTAGATTCTTAAACAGCGATAGCAGTGCGGCCTTCAGCCAAATAGCCGCTTTTAACTAATTCGCATTTTGTAAATCTTGTAGCCGTCCATACATGGTCCAGTTCAACCCTGCAAACACATTCATAACCCTCGCAAGTCAGTTTATTCCAACTGCTTTCGCGGTTTAAATCTGTTACAATTTTTGAAGTGGCCTTAGGAAAAGCTACCCATAATTTTGTTTCCTCTTTTAATGCGGGCATCACGTCTCTCAAAATGCCGTTCAACTGGTTTTCACTTACTGCAAAGACTAATGCGAAGTCGATTTTCCTGCTTTTTAGCAAAGGAGTTACATTTTTTGCAAAGGAAAGCTTGCTGAACTGCTTTTCGATTGATGAGGGTAAACCCTGGATTAAAAGATTTTTTTCTTCTGAAAGATCAAGTTTTTCGAACAGCGTTTGTGACATACTCTGAAAGAATTTTTAAGTTCCCCTAAAACAGTCAACATTGGTTTAGGTAGTTTTCAAAGCAAGGGACTGCAAAGGTAAGCCTATTTACTATGTGGGCAAAGCTTTTAAAAATAAAAACCCTGCGAATAAGTAAAAACGCAGGGTTTTTGAGCTAAATCATTAATTTTTTATCGATTCACTGGCTTATAATATCTCATTGCTTCATCCATATACTTATTGAGCTGATCAATTCTTCGTCCGCTTGACGGGTGAGTGCTTAAAAATTCCGGAGGAGCTTGTCCATTTGACGCTTTTTCCATTCTTTCCCAAAGCCCAATTGCTTCATGAGGGTTGTATCCCGCCATTGCCATCCAGATCAAACCATACCTATCTGCTTCTAATTCGTGTTTACGTGAAAAAGGCAATAGAACACCAATGGTTGAACCAGCACCATAGGCCGCCATAGCGAGTTGCTGGGTTTCGGCTGGTCTGTTTGAAACAGCCACCGCTAATGCAACACCACCTAATTGTTGTACAAGTCCCTGGCTTACTCTTTCGTTGGCATGTTGCAGAATTGCATGCGTTACTTCATGACCCATTACTGCTGCCAAGGCTGCTTCATTTTGGGAAACAGGAAGCAATCCTGTATAAACAACAATTTTACCGCCCGGCATACACCATGCATTAACAGCTTTATCATCTACAAGATTATATTCCCATTTGTATCCATCTATCAAATGCTCCTGCCCATTTGTTTTTAAATAACTTTCTACAGCTTGTGAAATTCTTCTGCCAACACGTACCACCATTTCTGCATCTCTGTTTGAAGAACTGCTCACCACTCTGTTTTGAGATAAAAAATCCCTGTACTGCGAAGCGGCCATACTTTGTAACTCTGTTTCGGGTACAAGCTTCAACTGATTCCTTCCTGATATTGGATTCTTAGAGCAACTGATAATTGAAGCCGCAATAAGAAACGAAACAAATATTTTCTTTACCATTTGATGTGTTTTTCTAAATAATTCAATGATTATACCAAACGATTTGAGTGTTTGAACTTTTTGTATAGAGAAAGTTAAGACTTTTAAAAAGAGAGATCAGGAATGACGATTTCTTCTTCGCTCCCTGCGCCTGTCACGATGTTTGAGAATGGGCACCTTGCTTTCAATACCTTTTAACAATCGCCCGATATTTTTTTGATGTGTAAGCAAGACAAGCAATGCGATTGCAATTGCGAATATCCTGTAGGTGGGATTATCGACATTAAAAATTACAAGTATAAAAACCGGGAAGGCAATGCTTGCAAGTATCGAGCTAAGGGAAACAAACCGGGTGAGATAAAGTACCAATGCAAAAATGCCTACACAGGAAATGGCAGTCCATGGTGAAATACCCAACACAATTCCAAATAACGTGGCTACGCCTTTACCCCCTTTAAATTCAGCCCAAATGGGGAAAATATGTCCTAGTACCGCTGCCAACCCTAAACCCAGTTGCAGGTTTTGCAGTTGTGTTTCGGAATCAAAATATTGGGGAAGTAATAAAGCAAGTTTAACTGCGATGAATCCTTTCATCATATCAATGATCATCACCCATGTACCCCATTTAGGTCCGAGTACACGAAATACATTGGTAGCACCCGCATTGCCGCTTCCATATTCCCTGATGTCTATCTCAAAGAAATGCCGGCTAACCCATACTGCGGTTGGTATGCTGCCAATCAAATATGCCAGTACAATCAATAAAAGTTCGTTCATGAACTATTGGAATTTCTTATCAGAACAGCAAATTTAGGGTAAAATGAACTATGTGGTAACGGTAATTTCACAGGTAAATAACCGTTTCTTAACTTGACAGCCTGATGCCTAACCAGTTGTTTCTTTCCAGTTTGTTCATAAATTCTAGGTCTACCTGATCTGCTGCCTGCAAAATATCTTCCTGATCTTCCTTTAATAACCCACTTAAGAGTAAGATGCCATTTTTTTTCATCTGCTTTATTAATAATTGAAGATTGGACAGTATTACATTTTTATTTATGTTGGCAAGAATGATATCGAAACTTTCATTGGAAGGCACTTCAGATGAAAGCCGCAGCTCAATATTTGTACAATCATTCCGGACTATATTTTCACCAGCGTTATTAATACTCCACTCATCATTATCTGTAGCAATCACTTTTTTTGCACCTAATTTCTCAGCAAGTATTGCTAACACACCTGTTCCTGTTCCAAAATCAAAAACAGACTTGTCATTAAAATCTATTTCCCTCATTTGCTGAATCATCATATAAGTAGTAGCATGATGCCCCGTACCAAAACTCATTTTTGGAGTAATCACTATCTCATGCTGAACAGAGAGTATTGGTTCATGAAATTCTGCACGAATAGCAACAAAGTCATCAACAATCACAGGCTGAAAATTCGATTCCCAAACCTGGTTCCAGTTAGTTTCTGCAATAATTATTTTATTGAAAGAAATATTGTATCGACCAGCAGTTTCTCCTAACAGCAATTCATCATAATCATTCTCTTTAATAAAAGCTTTTAAAGAGTTACCTGCTTCCTCAAATCCTTCATAGCCATAGTCAGCTAATTCAGCGATCAGCATATCTGATTGTTCGGTGCTGATGTTTTGAAATTCTATTTGAATATAATTGCTCATCTGATTAACTCCTACGGAGTTTATTTTTATAGAATGTTCAACTCCTATCGGAGTTGAACATTCTAATCATTTGATTTATTATCTATAAATATTTGTCTCCTCTGGAGACATTTGAAATTCTATTTGAATGCTCATTGAATAACTCCGTAAAAATTTAATATTTATAGAATTACATGTAACATTGGTTGTTCAACTCCTATAGGAGTTGAATATTTTCCATTTAATTTATCATCTATATAATTTGTCTGCTATAGAGACAAGTTATATCATCATATCAAAAAGAATCCCGCCAAAGGCGGGATTAAAATTTATTGATTGGCTGGCGGCGCTTGCGCATCCGGCCTGGGTTTGGGTTCCGGTTTTGGTAATAAAACCTTTCTTGATAATTTAAACTTACCACTCTTTGGATCTGTACCGATCAATTTTACTTTTATCACATCACCTTCTCTCAAAACTCCATCCAGCGTTTCTAATCGTTTCCAGCTTACTTCACTAATATGAACCAGCCCTTGCTTGCCAGGAAGAAATTCAACAAATGCACCAAAAGGAACAATTGATTTTACCGTTGCTTCATACACGTCACCAACAACCGGTACGGCAACAATACCTTTGATCCAATTTTCCGCTTTCTCCACACCTTCTTTATTTGTTCCGAAAACGCTTACCTCACCCATATTATTCACTTCTTCAATATTGATGGTTGTTCCTGTTACACGCTGCATTTCCTGGATCACTTTACCACCGGGCCCGATAACTGCGCCGATGAACTCACGATCAATATACATCTTCACCATTCTTGGTGCATGTGGTTTTACTTCACTTCTTGCTTCAGGCATGCATTTATACATTGCATCTAAAATATGCAGTCTTCCATTTCTTGCCTGCTCCAATGCTTCAGCCATTACTGACATTTTTAATCCATCTACTTTAATATCCATCTGCACACCGCAAATGCCATCTCTTGTTCCTGTTACTTTAAAATCCATATCTCCCAAATGATCTTCATCACCAAGAATATCTGTTAAGATCGCATACTTATCTTCTTTTGTGATCAACCCCATTGCAACACCACTCACATGTTTTGCAAACGGAATACCTGCATCCATCAATGCCAGTGAACCTGCACAAACAGTAGCCATCGAAGATGAACCGTTTGATTCGAGGATATCACTCACTATACGAACGGTATAGGCAAAGTCCCCTGTCGGCATCATCTGCTTTAATGAACGCTGTGCAAGGTTGCCATGTCCAACTTCACGACGACCCGGCGCTCTCATCATTTTCACTTCACCGGTTGAGAAGGGTGGAAAATTATAATGCAGGAAGAATTTTGAATCAAAAGATTTAGCCGCACTTTCTACCAGCAATTCATCCAAGGGAGTTCCTAAAGTAACAGTAGTCAATGATTGTGTTTCACCTCTTGTAAATAAAGCAGCTCCGTGCGGAGAAGGCAATACATCCACTTCCATATCCAGCGGACGAACATCTTCCAGGCCGCGACCGTCCAGACGAACTCTTTCATCCAGTATCATATCACGAACCACATAGTACTGCAGATCGCCATAATAAGTTGATGCCAGTTTCTTTGTCAGATCAGGCAATTCTTCCCCTTCCGGGAGTTTGGCATCTGCTTTTAAATATTCCATCAATTCTTCTTTCACCGTATCAAACTTATCTCCTCTTTCATGCTTGCTAAGCTTGCCTTTTGCGATATCGTACACTTTTTGTTTTGCAAACGCATTTACTTTTTCACGCAACGCTTCATCCTGCTCAGGCTTTTTATAATCCCTTTTTCCTTTCACACCCACCATATCACGCAGTTCTTCCTGCGCCTTCACCTGTACACGTATTGCATCATGTGCTATCTCAAGAGCTTTTACCAGGTCTGCCTCGGCACATTCCTGTGCTTCGCCTTCCACCATCATCAGGTTCTTGTCCGTTGCTGCAATGATAAACTCAAGATCACTTTTTTCTAACTCAGCCCTGCTGGGGTTCACAATAAACTGACCATCCACACGACCAATTCGAACTTCAGAAATAATTTCTTTAATAGGAATGTCTGAAATAGCTAATGCTGCAGAAGCAGCCAAACATGCCATTGAATCGGGCATTACCTGTTCATCGCTTGAGATCAACGTAACAAGCACCTGCACATCACACATATAATCTTCAGGAAACAGGGGACGCAGGGCACGATCAATTAATCGTGACGTGAGCACTTCATAGTCGTTCATCTT
>Ga0105249_10004782_pt1 | contig 11687 bp, 7 predicted proteins | sample KBSS44metaG_FD_81522 | JGI IMG/M metagenome (GOLD analysis project Ga0105249, IMG submission 81522) | Switchgrass rhizosphere microbial communities from Kellogg Biological Station, Michigan, USA - KBS S4-4 metaG | ecosystem: Host-associated > Plants > Roots > Rhizosphere > Soil | place... | reverse complement strand
GCCCGTTATAGCCGAAGGCGAGGCCAAGGACGCTGTTGTTCTCCGAGCCACCGATGTACGGCCGAGAGCTTGCCGGCCACAGGATGGTCGCCAGCACCCACCATCCGGCACCGACGACCACGCCGACGCCACCCGCGAGCACATGCCCGATCCGGGCGCGCAGCTTCGTCGGCGCCGCCACCAGGTAGACCAGCGCGAACGCCGGCAGCATCAGGAACGCCTGCAGCATCTTCGTCAGGAACCCGAACCCGATCGCCAGGCCGGCCAGGGTGATCCAGCGCCAGGACGCCGTCTCCACCGCCCGCGTCAGGCAGTAGGCGCCGAAGACGAGAAGCAGCACGAGCAGCGCGTCCGGGTTGTTGAACCGGAACATCAGCACCGCGACCGGCGTGAACGCGAGCAACGCCCCGGCGACAAGCCCAGCGGCCGGACCGGCGACCCGGCGCACCGAACCGTAGAGGAGGCCGACGCTGGCGACGCCACACAGCGCGTTGGGCACGAGCATGCTCCAGCTCGAGAACCCGAAGATCCGCCCTGAGAGCGCCATCATCCACAGCGAGGCGGGCGGCTTGTCAACCGTGATGTAGTTCGACGAGTCCAGCGACCCGAAGAACATCGCCTTCCAGCTCAGTGTGCCGGCCTGCACGGCGGCCGCGTAGAAGTCGTTGGCGTAGCCGGAGGCGCCGAGGTCCCACAGGTAGAGCACCGCGGTCACGGCGAGCAGGGTGAGCAGTGCCGGCCGGGCCCACCGTGGGTCTTCCGGCCGCCCGCGGACGAGCCGGGCGAGTCGGCCCGGCCGCCCGGCAACCGGGCCAGCCGGGTCGGCGGGAGCGGACGATCCTCCGTCGGAGGGCGCCCCGTCCACCCACGGGTCCGCGGCCGGCGGATCGGCGGCGGGCGCGTTGCCGAGCCGGTGCCGGCCCGGCAGCGTGTCGACGACGGATGCCTGGCTCGGGTTCGTGGAGTACACGTCGGCGGCCGAGGCTCCATAGCTGCCCGAGGCTCCGTAACTGCCCGAGGCGCTGTGGCCGGCCGAATGGTCATAGCCAGCCGAGGGGCTGTGGCCGGCCGAGTAGGGAGGAACGCCCAGGGCGCCCTGGTCGGAGGTCATGATTCCTGCTCTGGATCGCGGGGACGGACAGGCTGGAAGAGGCTGCCTGGGGAGGGCTTGCTCGCCTGCTCCGGCAGGCCCGACTGCTGCGGCAGGTTCGGCTGCGCTGATTGGCCCGACTGCACCGGTGTGCGGCGCGGCGCGACCGGATGGCCCTCGCGCCGCGGGTGGAACACCCAGGCGCGGAAGGCGACGAAGCGCAGCAACGTGGCGGTGAGGTTCGCGCCGATCAGCACGACGAGCTCGAGGGCACGGCCGGCATCGGGAGCGAAGGCCCGCAACGCGCCGAGGGCGCCGCTGGTCAGCGCCAGGCCGAGGCCGAAGACGACGAGCCCTTCGAGCTGGCTGCGGGCGCCGACGCCGCGCCGGCCGAAGGTGAGCCGCCGGTTGGCGGCGGTGTTGGCGATCGCGGTGAGCAGCAGCGCGACCAGGTTCGCTCCCTGCGCGCCGAGCTCGCCGCGCAGCAGGACGAACAGGACCAGGTAGGCGGCGGTGCTCGCGATCCCGATGGCGCAGAACCGTGCGAGCTGCTGGATCAGCTGCCGCTGGCCGGGGGCCTCGGACGGCTCGTCCGTCGCCAGCGGTGCCCGGCCCAGCTGAGCGCGCAGCTCCCGCACGGGCAGCCGCCCGTTCGCCAGTGCCCGGCCGAGGCGCGCGATCCCGCGCAGGTCGGCGAGCGCGGTCGCGACGATGTCGACCCGGCTGTCCGGGTCGTCGACCCAGTCCACCGGCACCTCGTGGATCCGCAGCCCGCTGCGTTCCGCGAGCACGAGCAGTTCGGTGTCGAAGAACCACCCGGTGTCCTGCACCAGCGGCAGCAGTGCGCGGGCGACGTCACCGCGGATCGCCTTGAAGCCGCACTGGGCGTCGGAGAACCGGGCCGACAGCGCCCGGCGCAGCAACAGGTTGTAGCAGCGGGAGATCACTTCCCGTTTCGGGCCGCGCACCACGCGGGCGCCCGGAGCGAGCCGGGTGCCGATGGCCAGGTCCGAATGGCCGGAGATCAGCGGGGCGACCAGCGGCAACAGCGCGCCCAGGTCCGTCGACAGGTCGACGTCCATGTAGGCGAGCACGGGCGCCGATGACAGACCCCAGGCCGCGCGCAACGCCCGGCCCCGGCCCCTCGCGTCCAGGTGCAGCACCGCGACCGCCGGAATCCGCGCCTCGAGCTCGGTCGCCACTTCCAGCGTCCGGTCGGTGCTGGCGTTGTCGGCAATCGTGATCTGAAAGGGGTAGGGAAATGTTTCGACGAGGTGACGGTGCAGCCCGGTGACGCATGGCTCGAGGTCCGACTCCTCGTTGTATACCGGAATTACCACGTCGAGCAGGGGACGGACCGCCTGATGGGCCGGTCGGGCCGGAATGTGCTCGACCATCGCGGTGGCGCCGCCCGGCGGATCAAAGGCCGAGCGGGAAGGATCTTCCTCCGCACGCCCGGTGGCCGTATCCCCCGGGATCGCCTGTCGTTGCGCTGTCGTGGCCATGGACTCAGGTTCGGCGCCGGTCCTGTGGTCTTCATTGAGGCAGCCTGTGCGCCCGCTGTGAATGTTTCCCCGCTCGGCCATGCTCATTTTCCTGAACCACCGGAGGACTAGTGAGAAACAATGACGCGCCCACGGTGGGCGGCGGGCGCATGGTGGGTCACGTACCCGCGGTGGGCAGGCCCGCGGTGGGCGGAGCCGGGGCCAAGGCATCTCCGGCATCGACCGCCGTGCACAGCGCGCCGGCGATGCCGGCGACCGCCGGCGGCACGCGCGCCGACGTGACCGGAAGCGTCACCGTGAAGGCGGTGCGGCCGGGGACGCTGGTGACGGTGATCCGCCCACGATGCGCCTCGACGACGGCGGCGACGATGGCCAGTCCCAGGCCGGTGCTGCCGGCCGTCCGGGAACGTGATGAGTCTCCCCGAGCGAACCGTTCGAAGACGTTGGGCAGTAGCTCCGCCGGCATACCGGGCCCATCGTCGGTCACCGAGAGCCGAATCTCGCCGGGCCCGCGATCCAGCTCGAGGGCGACGATGACGGACGTGCCGGCCGGGGTGTGCGTGCGGGCGTTGGCCAGCAGGTTGGCGAGCACCTGGTGCAGGCGGGCCTGGTCGCCGAGCACGATCACCGGCTCGGGCGGGAGATCCAGGCGGAAGCGGTGCCCGGGCGCGGCGATGTGCGCGTCGCTGACGACGTCGACGACGAGCCGGGACAGGTCGACGTCGCCATGCTCCAGCGGGCGCCCCGAATCCAGCCGGGCCAGCAGGAGCAGGTCCTCCACCAGGGCCGTCATCCGTTTCGCCTCGGACTCCACCCGGCTCATCGCGTACGCGACCTCCGGCGGCACCGCGGCGCCTCCGGGTCCGGCCGCACCGGCCGGACCCGCCGCACCGCCGGGACCGCCGGGTCCGCCAGGACCGGCAGGACCGGCGGGACCGGCGGGACGCGGAGGTCCGCCGGCGACGACCGGGACGGCCGCGTCGGCGCGGGCAGTCTGCCACGTGGCCTGCTGCGGAGAACGGCTACCGATCCGCCGGACGAGCTCCGCATAGCCGCTGATCGCGGCGAGCGGGGTGCGCAGCTCGTGGCTGGCGTCCGCGACGAACTGGCGGACCCGCATCTCGCTGGCGTGCCGGGCGGCGAGCGCCGCACCGACGTGGCCCAGCATGTGGTTCAGCGCCGCGCCGACCTGGCCGACCTCGGTCCGCGGGTCGGTGTCGACGTCCGGGACGCGGACGCGCAGCGTGACCTCGCCGCGGTCCAGCGGCAGCTCCGCGACCTGGGCGGCCGTCGCCGCGACCCGCCGCAGCGGCCGCAGCGTCCGCCGGACGGTCACCGCGCCGATCACGCCGAGCAGCAGCACCCCACCGCCGGCGACCGCGCCGGCGACGATGAGCAGCCGGTTCACCGTGGCGTCGACCTCGGTGAGCGACAGTCCGCTCACGACCACGTCGCTGCTGTTCGGCACCGTCCTCGCTATCACCCGGTAATTTCCAAGGCCACTGAGCGACACGGTCTGGGGCTCCTGGTTGGCGGGCACGGTGGCGAGCTTGTCCGCCAGGTCGGAATCGAGCTGGACGATGACGTCGTCCTTTCTCAGGACGACGGCGTCGGCCTGGCCGTTCGCCACCCGGGCGGCGACGGTGCCGAAGGACTGGCCCCGCAGCCCGACGAAGGCGTCCGGGGTGCCCTGCCAGGCCGGCGTACCGGTGTTTAGCGCGAACGGCGGGAGGTCGGGGTCGGGCATGCCCGAGCCGAGTCCTTCCTGGCCGGGACTGCTCGTCAGCGGGCTGCTCTCGCCCGGCGGCGGCTTCTCCCACCGGTGGTCCACTGCCAGGAGACGGCCGTCGACCTGGTCGACGAGGTAGGAACGCAGCTGGAGCGCCGTCACCCCGACGATGGCCGCCGAGACCGCGGTCAGCAGGAGGAGGAGCAGCGCGAGCAGCCGGGTCCGCAGCGGCCAGCGCCAGGGCGCGCGCATCCGCCGCGACGGCCTGGCCCGGTCGGCGGCATCTGCCCGCGCCGCGGCGACGCTCACTCGGAGGTCGCCGACGAGCCCGACGAGCCCGACGGGTTCGGCGTCACCGGCCGCAGCACGTAGCCGGCGCCGCGCATCGTGTGGATCATCGGCTGGCGGCCAGCGTCGATCTTCTTCCGCAGGTACGAGACGTAGAGCTCGACGACGTTGGCCTGGCCGCCGAAGTCGTAGTTCCACACCCGGTCGAGGATCTGCGCCTTGCTGAGCACACGGCGCGGGTTACGCATGAAGTAGCGCAGCAGCTCGAACTCGGTGGCGGTCAGGTGGATCTCCGCGCCGTCCCGGTAGACCTCCCGGCTGTCCTCGTCGAGGCTGAGATCACCGACGACCAGGACGTTGCGGCGGGCCGCGACCTTCCCGTGCACCCGGCGCATCAGGCCGCGCAGCCGGGCGGCGAGCTCCTCGATGCTGAACGGCTTGGTCACGTAGTCGTCGCCGCCGGCCGTGAGCCCGAGAACCCGGTCCTCGACGGCGTCCTTCGCAGTCAGGAACAGCACCGGGATGTCCGGCCGGACCGTCCGCATCCCGCGCAGTACGGCGAGCCCGTCCATGTCAGGCAGCATGATGTCGAGAACCACGGCGTCGGGCTGGAACTCCTCGACCATCCGCAGCGCGGCCTTGCCGGACCCGGCGGCGGCGACATCCCAGCCCTCGTAGCGCAGGGCCATCGTCAGCAGCTCGCTCAGCACCGTCTCGTCGTCGACGACCAGCACGCGCAGCGACCGGCCGTCGGCCGCCCGCGGTTCGAACGACCCCCCGCGCGCCGCTCGCACCCCGGCGGACTCCATCGGCACGACGGCCGCCGAGGAGGCCGAGGCGTACGCCGACGAACCGGCCGCGAGCGCGACCATCGAGCCGTCGACGGGCGGTGCGCCCGACTCCGCCTCGGGGACAGCGCCGCCGCCGGCGCCCAGGAGGGTGGTCGGAACCGGTTCACGCCATGCCATGCCATCAGGGTGGGCCGGTTGCCTGTGGACTTCCTGAGTCGTCCCTGTGAAACGCCTGTGTTCCCGGGCGGACGTTCCTTAACGGGATGCCAGGGCACCAGTCTGCAGGGCGACGAGAGGTAGCTCACGTGGCCGCCGCTCGGACGCGCGTCTGAGCCATCGGAAGGCAGAGGATGACGTCGTGAGCATCAGCATCCCACCGTGGACGCTCGCGCCCGAGCGGCCTGCCGCCTCGGCCTACCGCTGTGCGCCCTGGACACGGGCGCAGGGGGTCGACCCAGTCGGGTCGGCGCTGACCACCGACCTGATCGTGCTCATCGAGACGCCACCACCCTGGCCACAGGATGTCTCGGGGATTCCCGTGTTCGCCGCGCTCGCCCGGCTCAGCTCGAGCCCTGCCCGCCTGCTCGCGGTCCGACCGGCGGATGACGGCCCCATCGACCCGGACAGGCTGAGCGGGCCGGACGGGCCGGACGGGCCGGACGGATCCAGCAAGTTCGGTGACCACGGTGGCGGGACTGGCGCCGATCCGGCAGGCGTGGGGGTGACGATCTGGCGGCGGACCGAATCCGGCGGCTTCAGCGGCACCGACCACGTCGTCGCCGCCGGGCTGGTCGCCGCCGGGTTGGCCAGTGCCGGGTTGGTCGGTAGCGGGCAGGACGCGGCCGCGCAGGACACGGCCGGCGCCGCCGGGCAGGTGGCCGCCGAGATCGCCCAACTCCTCGACACGCCCGGCTCCGACCCGGCCGCCCGGCCGGCGCCGGCCGAGGTGCTGCTGTGTGGGCACGGGTCGCGGGATCGCTGCTGCGGCCGGTTCGGCACCCGGCTCGCGCTGGACGCGGTCGGCACCTGGCCCGGGGTGCGGGTCCGCCGCTGCAGCCACACCGGCGGCCATCGCTACGCCCCGACCGGTTTCACTCTGCCGGACGGCCTTGCCTGGGGATTCCTGGACAGCCAGGTTCTCGACGCCATCGTTCGCCGGTCGGGCCCGCCGCCGCTGGCTGACCACTACCGCGGCACCACCGCGCTGGACATGTGGGCCCAGGTCGCGGAACGCGCGCTGTTCGCTCGCTTCGGCTGGGGCTGGCTCGAACACCGGCTGACGGCCGTCGACACCGAGGTCGCGGACGATCGCCGGTCCGCGACCGTCCGGCTGGCCTGGGACGGCCCGACCGGCCCTGGCCGGGCGAGCGCCGTAGTCGAGGTCGCCCGCGACGTGCCCGTCCTCGTCTGCGGCGAGCCACCGGAGCACGCGAAGAAGACCTCCCCCGAACTGACTTTGCGCTCGCTCAGCCTCGGCCCGCCCGCCGCCGGCTGAGCCAGCCCGGCCGCCGCGACCAGCGCCCCACCAGCAGGCCGGCCCGGCCCGGGTCAGCCGGGCCGGGCCGGGGTCATAGCGCCACGGGCCGGGGTCATAGCGCCACGGCTCAGCGCACGGTCACGGTTCCGATGACGGGAGTCGTGGGCTGCTTGGAGCCGCCCGACGGTTCGACGGTCACCTTCACAGCGCGCACGTTGCGCTGGAGCTGGAGCAGCCGGGTGGCCCGGCCGGAGTTGCCGGCGACGACGCCCGCGGACTGGATGCTGCCTTCGGAGGTCGACATCCACAGCTGGTAGACCCGGTTGTTGGTCAGCCGCGGCAGGCCGCGGACGTCGACGTAGGCCTTGTCACCCATCGGGATCACCGCGATGGTCCCGCCGCCGGCCATCGGCTGCGCCGAGCTCGCCGCCGCGGCGGCGACGACCGCGTCGAGGTCCGCGACCCGGGCCCGCTCGTCGGCGAGCTGGTTGCGCTGGTCGACGGACACGGCGCCGACGACACCGACGCCTACCAGCGCCACGGCCGCCGCGATGCTGGCCGCGACCGCGACCACCTTCAGCCGGCGGCGTTCGCGGCGCTCCCGCAGGTCGTCGTCGCCGGGAACGTCCGGCGGAAGCTGCCGAGTCCGGTCGATCTCGCGCAGCAGCGAGGCCCGCAGGGCCGGCGGCGGTGCCTCTCTCGCCGACTCGCCGAGCGCGGTCGCGACGGCGCGCAGTTCCGCGACCTCCACCGCGCAAGTCGGGCAGTCGTCGAGATGGGCCTCGACCGCGACCCGGTCGGCTTTGTCCAGCGCGTCCAGCACGTAGGCGCCGGTCAGAAGGTGTGTCTCCGGCGACGGCGAGGTCATGCGGTCACCCCCAGGCAGTCGCGCAGCCGGATGAGACCGTCGCGCATCCGGGTCTTCACAGTTGGCACCGGGGCCGACAGCAGGTGCGCGACCTCTCGGTAGGTGTGGCCGTTGTAGTAGGCCAACATGATCGATTCCCGCTGGAGATCGGTGAGACCGTCCAGGCAGCGACGAAGCCGCTCGTACTCGAGCCGAAGCTCGACCTGCTCGGTGACCTCGTCATAGCCGGCGTCGTTGTCCGGCGGCGCCCACGCCGCACCGACCCGCCGTTCCCGGTCGGACGCGGCCTGGACGGACCGCACCCGGTCAACGGCCCGGCGGTGCGCGAGCGCGCAGACCCAGCCGGCCGCGCTGCCCTTGGCCGGGTCGAAGCGGCCGGCGAGCCGCCAGACCTCGACGAAGACCTCCTGGGTCACCTCCTCGGCCTGCGCCGGGTCGCGGACCACCCGCTTGACGAGGCCGAACACCCGGGCCGACAGCTGGTCGTAGAAGATCGCGAAGGCGTCACCGTCGCCTCTGCCGGCACGTTGCAGCAGCTGCTCCGGGGGCGGAACCGAAAGCCCTCCGCTGGCGGTGGTGGTGGTGCCGCCGTAGTCAGGCGTCTGTACCGCATAGAGTGCTCGGCCGTCGTCGTCGTCCGCGCGTCGAGGCATGGGGCCGGAACCTCCGGATCATGAGTGCGGCGTCACCGCCGGCCACGCCCTCTCGCGGCGCGGTCACCGGTAGTTCGACGCGGCGGCCGAGTTGGATTGCCCAAGTTCCCAAATCATCCCCAACCACCGGTACCGGCTTCTACCGGCTTCCGGCCGGTCGCGGCGCCGGGACCGGGACCGGGACCGGGACCGGGACCGGGACCGGGACCGGGACCGGGACCGGGACCGGGACCGGGACCGGTTGATCACCAGGCCCGGCCGCGCGGCCGGCACGCGGAGTCGGGGCCCAGGGTTGCGGTCCGCAACACGACACCCCGGGTAAAGAAATCATACCGCCACCCGCTCCGGCGTCGCTGGCAGAATTTAGGACCTGAGAGGTCCGGGCTTTCGCCACCGCATCGGTATCGCCGCGAGCCGATTCGGACGTCGTCAGCCCATCACGGCACTGTCGTTTCCTGGACACCGTCGTTTCCTGGCCGACAGCCGGCACACATCGGCGTGCGGGAAGCATGTCGCGGCGGCCACCACCCGCCGATGGCCTGATTTCCCGGGAAATTCTTTCGAGGAGGACGTCGTGAACGTTCGCAGTCCGCGCGCGCTGGCCGCCGTCGCGGGGCTCACGGGAACCCTGGCCCTTGCCACGGCCTGCACGGGCGAGTCGGCGGGGGCTGCGGCGACCGCCCAGGCGACGGTCACGGCGCAGGCCGCGACCTCCTCGCCGCCCGCTCCTCCCGTGGGTGCCGGGTCGGGATCCGGCGCGCCGGCCTCGGCCGGTGGCACCACCCCGACGCCTGGGCAGGAACCCGCCGGGGCCCGCGGTGCTCGGGAGGGCGACGTGGACGGAGACGGCAAGGCGGACGACGTGACGATCCAGCCGTCGGGCGTCCTTCTTGCCCGCTATTCGGGCGGCGGCTCGGATACTGTCTCTTTGTCCGCTTTCGGCAGCGCCCGCGTTCTCGGTGCCGTCGACGCCGATGGCGACGGGCACAGCGAGGTTTTCGTTCAGACCGACCAAGGCGCTGCCCACAGCCTCTCGACGGTGTTCCGATACGTCGACGGCCACCTTCGCCCGGTAAAGCTCGACGGCGACCAGGTCTCGCTTTCGGCCGGTGGTTCGACCGGTTTCATCGCTTCCTGGACCTGTCGACCCGCCGGGGTGCCCGAGGCCGCACTGGCCACGGCGTCAGGGCCCAGCAGCGAGCCGAACGTCTACACCCTGGCCATCGCGTACTACCGCTTCGACGCCGACCGTCTCGCCCAGATCAAGGCATCCTCCGTCGGCCCCGCCGCCCTGGACAGTCTCCCGGCCGAGCGCGACCGGATCACCGGCAAGCCCGGCTGCGGCTCGCTGAACCTCACGGAATAACAAGCCACCCCCGTCAGGGTGGCCCTAGTAACCGGCCGGCTCCCGGACCGCTTCCTGCGGCTTCAGGTGGTTGAGGAACTCCGGAAGCCGGTTGGTGTGCAGGACGCCCAGGGAGCGGGTCGCCCTGGTCAGGGCGACGTAGAGGTCGTTCAGACCGCGAGGGGACTCGGCAACGATGCGGTCGGGGTCCACTACCAGGACGGTGTCGAACTCCAGGCCCTTGGACTGGCGGACGGTGAGGACCGCGGCCGGGGACTCCAGGTCCGGGTCCTCGCCGACGGTGGTGGCACCGGGCAGGGTCGCCTCGACGGCACGGCTGAGCTCGTCGAGCAGGTCCATCGGTACCAGGACCGCGAGGCGGCCCTCTCCGGGCCCGTCGCCCAGCGCCGTACGCAGGTCGGCGGCCTCGCGGGCGGTGGCGGCGGCCAGCTCGGCGGCCAGCGCATCCGGCTCGACGGCCAGGCTCCACGGAGCGGCGCCGGTCTCCCGGACGGACTGCGGCAGGTCCAGCTCCGGGTCGATCACGGCGAGCACGCCGGCGGCCACCGACATGATCTCCGCTGGCGTCCGGTAGTTGACGGTCAGCCGCTCCAGCCGCCACCGCTCGCCCAGATGCGGGCCGAGCACCCGGTGCCAGGAGGAGGCGCCGGCGAGGTCGCCGGTCTGGGCGACGTCGCCGACCAGCGTCATGGAACGGCTCGGGCAGCGGCGCATCACCATCCGCCAGGCCATGTGGGAAAGCTCCTGGGCCTCGTCCACGATGACGTGCCCGTACGCCCAGGTCCGGTCGGCGGCGGCCCGTTCGGCCGTCGAACGGTCGTCGTCGTCCTCGTGCCGGTCCGCGAGCTGTTCGGCGTCGATGAGGTCGGAGACCATGAGGATGTCCGGGTCGTCGTCCATGTCCCGGGTCAGGATGTCGACGACGCCCTGCGCGTAGGCGATCCGCGCGCGGCGGCGGCGCTCGGCGGCGAGCAGCGCCGCCCGTTCGTCCTCGCCCAGCAGCTCCGCGGCCTCGTCCAGCAGCGGAGCGTCCGCGGCCGTCCACATCCCGTCGGCCGCCCGGCCGCCGTGCGGGTCGGCCCGGTACAGCAGCGGCCACTCGTCGCCGCCGAGGCCGGCCTCGGCGGCGGCCGAGGCCAGCAGGTCCTCGTCGGCGAACAGGTCGGCGAGCAGCCACTGGGGGGTGAGCACCGGCCACAGGTCGTCGAGCGCGGCCAGCACCCCCTCGTCCTGGCCCAGCTCGCGGCGGATGTCGTCGACGATCTCGTCGTCGAGCAGGTTGCTGTCGGCGCCCGGCGCGTCGTCCTCGCCGAGGGGGTCCTCGGCGTAGGGGTCGGCGCCGAGCCGGTCGGCGTACTGCTGGGCGAGCGCGTCGATGACGGCCTGGACGAAGACCGACCGGGCCTGGTTGTGCGGGCGCCGGGTGGCGCGGGCCCGGTCGCGGGCCGCCTCGCAGGTGGCCGGGTCGAGCAGCAGGACGTCGTCCTCGAAGGGGATCTCCACCGGCTCGTCGGGCACCCGCTGCCGGTCGCGCACCGCGGCGTCGATCAGCGGCACCATCCTGGCGGTTCCCTTGAGCTGGGCGGCCGCACGCGGCTCGCCGCGCTCCGCGCGGACGCCGGGGAACAGGTCGCCGACGGTGGACAGCACGACGCTGGACTCGCCGAGCGCGGGCAGGACATGGGAGATGTACCGCAGGAAGGTCACGTTCGGTCCGATGACCAGGACGCCGCGCTTCGACAGCTGCTCGCGGTAGGTGTAGAGCAGGTAGGCGGCGCGGTGCAGGGCAACGGCGGTCTTCCCGGTGCCGGGACCGCCCTGCACGACCAGCACCCCACCGGGATCGGCCCGGATGACGCGGTCCTGCTCGGCCTGGATCGTGGCCACGATGTCGCGCATGCGGCCGGTGCGGCTCGCGTC
>Ga0105249_10004779_pt1 | contig 11689 bp, 6 predicted proteins | sample KBSS44metaG_FD_81522 | JGI IMG/M metagenome (GOLD analysis project Ga0105249, IMG submission 81522) | Switchgrass rhizosphere microbial communities from Kellogg Biological Station, Michigan, USA - KBS S4-4 metaG | ecosystem: Host-associated > Plants > Roots > Rhizosphere > Soil | place... | reverse complement strand
GAGCTGGCGTGGCCGAGGCGGCCCTCCGTGTCGACTGCGTACGCCCGCTGCATGCCGCCGAGCACGTACGGCGTGACGGTTGCCACTCGGCGTACGGGGACGCGGATGCCTTCCATGGTTCCGGCCCGCGAGAGCCGGTAGAGATTGAACTGGCGTGGGATGAATGCCCAGAACGCTTCCTCGTTCTTGCGGCGGATGCTGCGCGCGAAGTTCAGTCCCCAATTCTGCGTCGCGCCGCCGCCGTAGCGCAGGGTGGAGAAGGGGATGCGAAACTCCGCGTACCAGCCTAACGAATCGACCGAGGTGGCGACTGTCCAGCTGCCGTCCCAGTTCAGGTTGAAGCCGCCCATCGATCCCGACTGCGCGCGCGTCTGACCCGTCTGCGTCACACCGCCGCCTTCACCTTCCTTCACGACCTGTCCGTCGTACTCGACGGCCGCCGGCGTCGTCGCGAACACAAAGCCGTTCTGGCGGTCGAGGTAGGTATCGAGAATGATCGCGAAGTAGTCGCTGTTCGTCAGCGTGACGTCGCGCACCTTCTCGCCCGGGACGATGCGCGCCGGTTCGCGGTCGTACAGCCACGCGCCGACGTAGAGCGCTTCGCCGTCGGTGAGGATGCGGACCTCCGTGCGCTCGCTGATCGGCGCGCCCTCCTGCAGCTCCCGCTGGACGAAACCGGAGAATGGCTGGGCGGCGGTCCAGGCCGGGTCGTCGAGCTTGCCGTTGATGACAGGCGCGGTGTTGATGGCGTGCGCGCGGGCGACGGGCGCGGCGCGGTGGGCGCTCGACGAGTCACGGCTCCCGTTCTGGCCGAGCGCTGCAGTGGAAAGCGAGACGCTCGCGGTCGCAACAAGGGTCATCGCCACGCGCGTGACACGCAGGCGAGGGGACTGACTGAGGGCAGTATGCATGCAAGGCGGCAACGGGGTGGCCCGAGGGTCCGGACATCCGATCGGGCGCAGGGACAAATTTGCACCTGCATGGTTCGGGCGGCCACTGGTATCGGCGAGGTTGGGCGAATGGCCCATACGGCGCACGCCGAACTGCGCAGAGCCCGAAAGGCGCACGACCCGAACCGCGCAGACCCGAACAGCGCAACGCCCGACGGGCGCAACGGCGCACGGCCCGAACGGCGCGGGACCCAAACGACAACCGCACCGTTTGGGACCCCCGCCCTTCATGCTACGCGGCGGGTTTCGTGATCGCCGACCAGATCAACGGGAACGTCGAGTTGGTCTGACCGCGATACTGCGGGCGGAACCCGTACAGCACGACGTGACCGCGCCCGCGTTTCACATCCACCATCGCTGCCTTCCCGTTCAGCTTCGCGGGTCCGAGGAGCCAGCCGGACAGCATGGCGTTGCCGCTGGCCGGGTACGTCAGCACCGCGGTCGCGGCGGCCGGGTCCGTGATGTCGAACGCCGGGCTGTCCTCGAACCACACTGCCGGAACCGGCGGGGTGAAGCCAGCGGCCAGCGGATGCCCGCGATTCACCTCGACGCCGAAGATCGAGCCGGGCGCGTAGAACTCGGTGTTCTTGGCACCGTCGAGCACGTTCTTCACCGGCAGCTTGAGCGCGTCGATGGCGAATGACGACGCTTCATTGAACGCGAGCACGCTGCCGCCGCTCTCGACGAACGCGCCTAACGCGGCCGCCCCCGCCGGCCCGAGCGCGCCCTCGATCTGCTGTGGTGACTGGTCGGGTATGAGAATCGCGTCGAACTTGCCGTTCAGCGCGCCAGCGGTGACGTCCTTCTCGGTGATCGTCGTGAACGGCACGCGGTACTTATCGAACATCCAGCGTGTCCAGCCGGCATCCATTGACTCCGACGCCGTCGTTCTGAAGATCGCGACGCGCCTCGTCCGGCTCTCACTGAGGGCGGTCGTGAACTTCGGCTCGGGGATGGCCGCGAGGATCCCGGCAGTGGCCGGGGCATCCCCCATCACGGCGGCGACGTCGACGCCGAACAGCAGCGGCAACGTGTGCGCGGTGACATCGTACGGCCGCTTCGGTGGCCCGCCGGGGTACTCGCGGAGATCCGGGTACTTCTGCCGCTCGAGCAGCGCTTTCGCGTACGATCCGAACGGCTGGCGGAGCAGGACGACGTAACTTCCGGCCGGGTACGTCTTGCCGTTTGCCGTGACCGGCGCCGTGGACTCGCGCATCTCGACCTGCCCGTGCTGCAGCGTCCAGATCATGCGCTGCAGGGCCTGGGTGTCGGCCTGGGTCTTCGGAATGACGAACGCGGACGGCCAGGCCTCGCGTCCCCAGGACGGGTTGGGGCCTAACGCGCGGTCGCCCATGTCGGCGTAGCTCTCGAGCCATCCCTGCCGGTCGCGTGCCGCCTCGACGAGCATCGCCCAGCTCGCCGCGGTCTGATACTTCACGATGTCGCCGATGCCCCATTTTCCCCCCGGCCAGAGCACCGGATAGTTCCAGGTTGTCTCGCGCGCGTCGTACCCGCGGCCTGGGCCGAGGCGGTCGAACGGCAGATCCATCGGCGAGGCCAGTCGCGCGCTCGCGGTCTCGGTCAGAATGCGAACGCCGCGATGGTTGAGCGAATACTGGCGCGCCGGAGACCATTGATCGTACGACGCATTCGTGGCAACGCCGGTGAACCCGTCGGAGATCATCCGCCAGCTCATGGCCGAGCCTAACGAGTTCGTCCCGGCGGTGAGGATGGGGTCGATGTTGGGCTCGACCGGGTCCATGTACGGCGGAATGAAGATGCGTCCGGCGTTGGCGCCCTGCTGATGGATGTCGTTGACGATCTGTGGGTCCCACGGCGTGTAGAGCGAGTCCACCGTGTAGCGCGTCTCCACCTGCGTGAACGCGTACCAGTCACGGTTGTTGTCGTGCCCCGTGTAATGGTGATAGAGGTCGGGCGGGCCGCTGCCTTCGTTCGGCGAGCCCAGCGTCGCGCGATAATGATCGCCGACGATGTCGACGCCATCGGGGTTCTGCGACGGCACCAGCATGATGATCGAATTCGCGAGCACCTGACGCGCCTCGGGCGTATCGGCGCGCGCGAGACGCTCGGCGAGCACGAGCGGGGTGAGGATCCCGCCCACCTCGGTGGAGTGAATGCTGGACGTGATGAGCACGACGAGCTTGCCATCGACGATGAGCTGCTCGCGCTCGGCGCGCGCACGAAGCCGCGGATCCATGAGCTTGCGCTGGATCTGCTGATAGCGGCCGAGGTTGGCAAGCGTCGACGGCTCCGAGATGAACGCGACGAGGAAGGGCCGGCCTAACGTCGTCTTCCCGAGCGTCCGCAGCGTGACGCGCGCGCTGGCCTTGTCCAGCGCGGTGAAGTAGTCCGTGACCTGCTTCCACGTGGGAAGCTTTCGGTCCGTGCCGGGCTCGAACCCGATGACCGACGCCGGCGTGGGGATGGAGGTCGCCGCCGGACGAGGCTCACGCTCGACGGCGCGCGGTGCCGCCTGAGCGCCGCCCGCCGAAGCGCCGAGGAGGATGAACGTGGCGGCGCGACGGGCCGCCGCGTGGACGCGGATCATACGGGTAGCAGACATCGAGCTCACTGAGTTGACTCCACGGTTCGGATCTGAATGCCGCGCTGCAAACTTTGTTTCACGGGACAGCGGTCGGCGATGTACAGCAGGCGCTCGCGCTGCTCGTCCGTCAGCTGGCCGACGATCTCGACGAGGCGGTCGATGCGCCGCGGGCCGACCTCCGACGTCTCGCAGTCGAGGGAATCCTTGATGTGGGCTGGCGTGGGGCGAACCCGGACCGTGATCCGCTCGAGCGGCCACTGCTTGCGGCCCGCGTACATGCGAACGGTCATCGCTGTGCACGAGCCAATCGCGGCGAGCAGGTACTCGTATGGCGAGGGTCCGGCCCCACTTCCTCCTACGCTCACGGGCTCGTCAGCGATGAAGTCGTAGCCGCCCGCGCGAATGTCGGTGCGGAAGCCGGTGTGGTCGCTGGTGGAGATGATCCAGCCGACGAATTCGTCGGTGCCGGTCTGTCCTGCCTCGGCGTGGGTCGGCGGCGTCGTCATGGGCTGGCACAGGGGGTACAGTCGCGGAAGACGGCGAATCTACCGCTCGGCCACCCTCGTGTCATCCGCGGCAGCGCATCCGCGGCAGCGGTCAGTTCTGCTTCGTCGTACCCGGCTGGGTGCTCGGCTCCGACAATCCCAGTTGCGTGCGCACGGCTTCGGTGACGGCCGTACCGATCTCCGCGCGCAGGGCCAGCAGCTGATTCGCGTCGCCCTCGTAGCTCTGCGCCCACACCATGAAGCCGTCGGCGGCGTTCACCATGCGGGCGTCGACGCGCACGCGACCCGCCTCGCGCTGCACGACGCCCTCGACGTAGAGCGTGACGGCGTCGCTCACGCTCTGGCCGAGTGAGAGGCGCTTCTGCAGCGCGACGGCGCTGTTGCCGGACGCGACGCGCACGCGCCGGTCGCGAGCGAGCGCGCTCGTGAGCTCGGTCGCGATCGCTTCGGCCGCGAGGTTGCTCGAATCGCTCCCGAGCTCGACGAATGGCAGGACGGCGATGCTTGGCGTGGCTACCGCTGCGGCGGCTGCCGGGCGTGGGGGCGGCGCGTCGCGATTCAGGACCACGAGGGTCCCCGCCGCGGCCGCGATCGCGCCAGCAACGACTGCGACCAGCGCGAATCGCTTCCGCCGGGATGCGCGAGTGCGCGCGGCGATCGCCGCGCCGGTGATCGTGGACGGACCGAGCTCGCCGCTCAGGACGGCCGGATCTTCGAGCGCGATGAGGATCTGCTGCGCGTTCTGCGGACGTCGATCGGGATCCTTCTCGAGGCAGCGCATCACGAGCGACACGAGCGCCGATGGCAGTTCCGGACGGAGCTCGGCGAGCGACGGCGGCGTCTCGGACAGGTGCGCGGCGAGCAGTGCGTGCGGGGGGCGGCCGTGGAACGGGGTCTTTCCGGTCAGGGCCTCGTATGCCGTAACGCCGAACGCGTAGATGTCGACGCGGTAATCGGCGTCGGGATCAGCAGCGATCTGCTCCGGGGCCATGTAACCGGGCGTACCGAGCGATGCGCCAGCGGCCGTGAGGGTGCCCTGCGCCGCCACTCCGGGGGTGCGTCGCGCCACGTCGAGTGCCTTGGCCACGCCGAAATCCGCGACGACCGCGGAGCCGGCGTGGATGAGCACATTGTCCGGCTTGATGTCGCGATGGACGATGCCGCGGTCGTGGGCATACGCGAGAGCGCGGGCGACGTCGCGCAGCACGCCGACGGCCTCGACCACTCGCATGGGCCCGCCGCGCGCGATGCGCGTGCGAAGGGACTCGCCCTCGACGAACGGCATCACGAGGTACGGGCGACCGTCCATCTCGCCAGCACTCAGGACGGGCACGATGTGCGGATGCTGCAGTCCGGCGACGACGAGGACCTCGCGCCTGAAACGCTCGGCGTTGACGTCCGCCATGAGCTCGGGCGCCAGGACCTTCACGACGACCCGTCGCTCGAGCGTCTGGTCGTAGGCGACGAAGACGCGCGACATCCCGCCGCCGCCAAGCTCACGCTCGACGGTGAAGGAGGATCCGAGGGTTTCGCGTATCTGTTCGGCTAACGACAATGGCGATGTCGACGGAGGGCGTGAGGCTGGGAATTGGACATCATCCGGGCGGACAGGGTTTTGGTTCAGCCGCGGAATCCGGAATCGGGCGGGACCGTAACCGTGCCTAAAGTGGGTCTGCCGCATAGCTTGTGGCACCTGAACCCACGGAGCCGCCGAAGGTGCGTTTGAATCTACGACGATCGCTGTTCCTCGGGGTCGCCAGCCTCCCGATCTGCGCGGGCCTCGCGCTGTCACAGGGGGCTCCAAGCCGTGAGGCGAGCGCGAGCAAAGCACCGATCATTCGCGGGATCGTCATCAATCGCAGTGAGGTGTTCGACTCGGTTGAAGCCCGTGCGTTCTGGGGGTTCGGGCTCGTCAATGCGCTGCACGTGCAGACCCGTCCGTACGTCGTGCGCCGGGAACTGCTGTTCGAGGTAGGCGAGCCGTTCGATACCGCGCGCGCGAACGAGAGTGCGCGCAACCTTCGGGCGCTTTCGATCTTCCGTGACGTCGAGATCGACACCGTTTCCACCGACTCGGGTGTCACCGTCCGCGTGCGCACGACGGACGGCTGGACGACCAATCTGGGATTTGGGCTACGCACGAGCGGGCGCGAGCGTGTCATCAGCGCGTCCGTCCAGGAGATCAACCTGCTGGGCACGCGCACGATCGCGACGTTAGGCTACGAGAGCGACCCTGACCGCAACACGTTCATCGCGGGATTCGACACACCGCGGCTCATCGCGAACAGTGTGGGCGTTGGCGCGTCGTACTCGCAGCGGTCCGACGGGCACTCGGCTGGCGCGGGCGTGCACTATCCGTTCTTCAGTCTCTCGTCTCGTCGCGGGGCCGCGTTGAGCTGGGGATTGTTCGACGGGCGCGTCCTGCACTACGAGGAAGGAACGCGGGTGCCGAAGGATTCCGCGCGTCGCGAGTTCGAGCTGCTGCGCGGCGACGCTGCCGTTGCGGTTCGGGCGAGCCCTCGCGGATACGTGCGCGTCGGCCTCACAGGTCAGGTTCAACGCGATGACTTCGGCCCTGAGGGCGGGACCGCGCCGCTCCCACGCACCGTCACGGTGGCGGCGGGCCCGTTCGTCGCCCTGCGAACGCCGAAGTACATCCAGGTACGCAACTACGAGGCGATGGGTCGCGTGGAGGACGTCGACCTCGGTCCAACCCTCCGTGCGGACGTCGCGCTCGCGCCGGAGGCCTGGGGATACGAGCACAACGGCATCGGCGGTCGCGTGGCGGTGTCGGCCGGACTCGAGATCCCCGGGGGGTTCACCCAACTCGGGGGATCGGTGGGCGGATTGCGATCCAGCGCGGAAGTGGATTCGTCGAGCCTCGACGGCGCCCTGCTGGCGATGACGCAGCCTAACGAGCGCCACCTGTTCGTCGCGCGCGTGTCGGGGGGCCGCCTCAACGACGCGCCATTCGGCGTGGAGTACGACCTCGGTCTCGGCTACGGCGTGCGAGCGTTTCCGTCGCATTCGTTCACGGGCGACCGCTATTACCTCGCGAATGGCGAGTACCGGTGGCTGGCCCTGCCGCGCATCCTCGGGCTCGTGGGCATCGGCGTGGCCGGATTCGTGGATCACGGCGGGGCGTGGTTCCGCGGGCAGGATCGCCGCTCGGGCACCGACGCGGGCGTGGGGCTGCGGATCGGCTCGATCCGCTCGGCTGGCTCGATCGTGGGGCGGCTCGACCTCGCGTACCGGTTCGAGAACGACCGCGAGCCAGGCGGGTGGGTGCTGTCGTTAGGCCGCGGGTTCGGGTGGCAGCGGTTTTAGCCCCCTCTGTCATTCCGAGCGAAGTCGACGAATCGCCGGGGCGTTGTCATTCCGAGCGGAGCACCGCAGGTGCGGAGGCGAGGAATCGCACTCGTCCCGGCCGGGGGCCCCTCTACCGGGACGACGGCGATTCCTCGCCTCCGCACCTGCGGTGCTCCGCTCGGAATGACACACTAGTGGAGTACGTCCGAGGATGGGATAGTGGCGTGACGTGAAAGGTTTCTCGGTCGGGAGTCTCGCTGAGAAGCGTCATCGCGGACGCACGCAGACGGTTAACTGCCGCGGACGCACGCGGATCAACCGGACGCACCCACGCGAGAGCCTCGCCTCCGGCGCTTCGCGCCTCCGCTCCGAATGACAAGGATCAGGTGATTACCGTCGGTGCGCCGCGACCCGTCCGTTCCGGCAGCTCCGAGATTCGCAGCGCCGCGCCGATCAGCTCCACCAGGGCGACCTGCGCGTCGAGGTCGTGCTTCGACACGTCCGGCTCGAACGACTCGATGTAGACCCGGAGCGTCGCACCGCTCGTGCCGGTTCCCGACAGCCGGTACACGATCCGTGCGCCATCGTCGAACAGGATCCTGAGCCCCTGATGCGCGCTCACGCTGGCATCGATCGGATCGCGGTAGGAGAAGTCGTCCGCCTGGCTGACCCGTCGACCCGCCAGCAGCGTGCCCGGCAGCGTCGCGAGCTGCGACTGCACGTGACTCATCACGCCACGCGCCGCGTCGCTGGGGACTTCCTCGTAGTCGTGCCGCGTGTAGTAGTTGCGCCCGAACTCCCGCCAATGTCCGCGCACGATCTGCTCCACTGATTCGCCGCGGCGCGCCACGACGTTCAGCCAGAACAGCACGGCCCAGAGCCCGTCCTTCTCCCGGACGTGGTCCGAGCCTGTTCCGAAGCTCTCCTCGCCGCATAACGTGATGCGGCCGGCGTCGAGCAGGTTGCCGAAGAACTTCCACCCCGTCGGCGTTTCGTAGCACGCGATACCGAGGCGCCGGGCGACCTGGTCCGCGGCCTGGCTCGTCGGCATCGATCGGGCAACGCCCGCGAGCCCGCGCGCGTAGCCGGGTGCCAGCGTCGCGTTCGCCGCGAGGATGGCAAGACTATCCGACGGCGTCACGAAGAAGTTGCGGCCGAGGATCATGTTGCGGTCGCCGTCGCCGTCGGAGGCCGCGCCGAAGTCCGGCGCGTCAGGCGCCCGCATCGCCTCGACGAGATCGTGCGCGTACGTGAGGTTCGGGTCGGGGTGGCCACCGCCGAAGTCCGGCAGCGGCTCGCCGTTCATGACCGTCCCGTTAGGCGCGCCGAGCCGGCGCTCGAGAATCTCGCGAGCGTACGGGCCCGTCACCGCGTGCATCGCGTCGAACAGCAAGCGAAAGCGACCGCCGCTGAGGAGCGCGCGAAGGGCCTCGAAATCGAACAGGCGTTCCATCAGCGCCGCGTAATCCTCGACCGGGTCGATCACGTGGACGCGCATGTCACCGAGCTGGTGCTGCCCGTCGCGGTCGAGTGGCACGTCTGGCGCGGACAGGATGCGGTACTGCGAGATCTCGCGCGTGCGAGTCGCGATCGCGGACGTGACGTGCTCCGGAGCCGGGCCACCGTTCGCGAGGTTGTACTTCACGCCGAAATCGCCGTCAGGGCCGCCGGGGTTATGACTCGCGGACAGGATGATCCCGCCGTCGGCCCGTCGTTCGCGGATGACGCACGATGCCGCGGGCGTCGACAGGATCCCGTCGCGCCCCACGAGCACCCGGCCCACTGAATTCGCCGCGGCCATCTTCAGCACGATCTGGATGGCTTCGCGGTTGAAGTAGCGACCGTCGCCGCCGACGACGAGCGTCGCGCCGCGCGCGAGCTGCGCGGCATCGAGCGTCGACTGGATGAAATTCTCCAGGTAGTTCGGCTGCTGGTAGACCGTGACGCGCTTGCGCAGTCCCGATGTTCCCGGCGTTTGATCGGTGAACGGAGTCGTCTGAACGGTGCGGATGGTCATCGGCGGAAGCTACGCAAGGCCGATGGCGGGACTCAATAACACTTTTCGGAATGACACGGTCGATCGCGTCAGCGCGTCTGGAAGCTGGGGTGTCATTCCGAGCGGAGCCGCGCAGCGGCGGAGGCGAGGAATCGCCATCGTCCCGACCGAGGGGTCCCCTCTACCGGGAGGACAGCGATTCCTCGCCTCCGCGCCTTCGGCGCTCCGCTCGGAATGACAGCAGCGCCGGCCTTCGGCGCTCCGCTCGGAATGACAGCAGCGCCGGCCTTCGGCCTCCGCTCGAAATGACATGGTTGGCCTGCCACCTCCCCGCCCCCCGTCGAGGCGGCCGAGGCCATGGCCCGCATTTCGCCTATTGGGCCATACGACCGAACCCAACCGTCGCCCCCCGGCGCGATTACCAGGAGACTCTCAGCCATGGCGCTCCGCCTTGTACGTCCCGCACGATTCGCTTTCGCTCTTGGCGCCGCACTCGTCTGCGCGTCCGGCTGCGACCGGTTCAGCAGGGAGCCGCGTCCGAGCGCGTCGGGAGGCGAGATCGACGAGTCGTTCAAGCCGGCCAAGATCAAGTCCGTCAAAGGCGTTCCGACCGCCGAGGTTCGGACGGCAATCATCAAGCGACTCGATCAGGCGCGGCCGAAGCCGATCACCGAGACGCAGTGGAAGCACGCGAAGAACCTGTACAAGGAGTACGCGGGGAATCCGATCTGGCTCGATAAGGACGGCCTGCGGGAGCGTCGCACGAAGACGCTCATGACGGCCCTGCTCAACGCCGACGCGGATGCACTCGCGCTCGACGCCTATCCGCTCGACGAGCTGCATCGCCTGCTCTCGGCGCTGCTCAAGGCGAAGGAACCGAGCGCGGATCTGCTCGGCGACGTGGACGTCGTGCTGACGGCGACGTACGTGACGCTGGGGCAGGACCTGCTGACGGGGCAGGTCGATCCGAGCACCGTCTCCCAGGATTGGCACATCGAGCCGACGCCGGCGCAGGTGGACTCGGCGCTCGCGCGATACCTTCGCGATACCCGGTTCGACGTGTCGGTCACGCAGATGCGCCCCGAGTACGAGGAGTACAAGGCGCTGCAGAAACAGCTCGTCCGCTATCGGGAGATCATCGCGCGCGGCGCGTGGGAGCCTGTGCCGGAAGGGAAGGCGATCAAGCCGGGACAATCCGCACCGCTCGAGCGACTGACTGCGTTGCGCGAGCGGCTGCGCGCCGAAGGCTATGCGGGCGGTAGCGCCGCGTCAGGCACTGCGACGTACGACCGTGAGTTCGCCGGCGCCGTCGCGCAGTTCCAGCGAGAGCACGGGATTGCCGTGGACAGCGCGCTCGGCAAGGAGACGGTGAACGCGCTCAACGTGCCGGCGTCGTATCGCCTCGGCCAGATCGCCGCGAACATGGAGCGCTACCGCTGGATGCCGCGTGCGCTCGGCGACAAGTACGTGTTCGTGAACGTACCGTCGTTTCGCCTCGACGCGTACGACGACGCGAAGAAGGTGATGGAGATGAAGGTCATCGTCGGCGCGGAGTTCGAGAATCGCAACACGCCAACGTTCAGCGACTCCATGCAATACGTGGTCTTCCGCCCGTACTGGAACGCGACGGATTCCATCATGGAGAAGGAGCTGTGGCCGAAGGTGGAGAGCGATCCGACATTCCTCGAGCGGAACGACTACGAGATCTACACCGAGGGCGGAGAGCAGCGCATCCGTCAGAAGCCCGGCGACAAGAACGCGCTCGGTCACGTCAAGTTCATGTTCCCGAACACGTTCTCGATCTACATGCACGACACGCCCGAGCACACGCTGTTCGCGAAGGACGTGCGTGCGTTCAGCCACGGTTGCATTCGTCTCGAGAAGCCCGAGGAGATGGCGAAGTGGGTATTAGGCTGGACGGATGAGCAGGTGTTTCAGGCGATGCAGAACGGGCCCGATGATCGGCACGTCCGTCTGAAGAAGAAGGTGCCCGTCTACATTGTCTACTTCACGACGTTCATGCGGGACGGGCGCCTGCACTTCGGCAATGATCTCTACGGTCGCGACCGCCCGCTCGTCGAGGTGGTGAAGAACGGAGCGCAGCCGTCGGTCAGCGCGATCCAGGCGGTGCGGCTGCTGCGGGAGCTCGCTGAGGACTGACGCCAGGGTCTGTCATTCCGAGCGGAGCCGCGCAGCAGCGGAGGCGAGGAATCGCCGCACGTGTCATTCCGAGCGGAGCCCGCGCGCAGCGCAGGCGGAGGCGAGGAATCGCAGTCGTCTCGACCGAGAGGCCCCTCTACCGGGACGATGGCGATTCCTCGCCTCCGCACCTTCGGTGCTCCGCTCGGAATGACTGGGCTAG
>Ga0105249_10004778_pt1 | contig 11691 bp, 10 predicted proteins | sample KBSS44metaG_FD_81522 | JGI IMG/M metagenome (GOLD analysis project Ga0105249, IMG submission 81522) | Switchgrass rhizosphere microbial communities from Kellogg Biological Station, Michigan, USA - KBS S4-4 metaG | ecosystem: Host-associated > Plants > Roots > Rhizosphere > Soil | place... | reverse complement strand
CGCGTGGTCGTCGGACACATCGCGCACCTCCGCTCCTGGCGCCTCGCGCTCGAGCAGCCAGCCGAAATCGGGCTCACGGTTGGCAGCGTTGACGATCAGGAGGAAGCGCTGCGGGTCGAGCTCGTAGACGATCAGGTCGTCGACGATGCCACCCTGCTCGTTGGTGATCAGCGTGTACTGGGCCTGGCCCGCGCCAATTCGATCGAGGTCGTTGGAGAGCGCGGCCTGGAGCAACTCGCGCGCGCGAGCGCCTTCGACCTCGATCTCCCCCATGTGCGAGACGTCGAAGACCCCGGCGTCGGCCCGCGCGGCTCGATGCTCGGGAATCACTCCCTCGTACTGCACCGGCATCTCCCAGCCGGCGAACGGCACGAGCCGCGCGCCGAGGGCGACGTGGCGCTCGTAAAGCGGTGTCCGGAGCAGGGTCTGCATCGGCCACTGATGCTAAAGGAGCCAAGAAAGAAGCCGCCCCGGCTTCGGCTTGGAGAGCCGAGGCCGGGGCGGCCGGACCGGGTCATCGCGGGTCAACCGTCACGGTCGACCCGAGAGGGCACCGGGAATCCTCACCACAGTCCGCGGTCGTTAAACCTTTCCTTGCGAGTCGGTTCGAACTAGCCGTCGCGCAGGAAGGACGGCACCTCGAGCACGTCCTCCGTGACCTCGAAGCGCTCGGCCGGCACCTCGCGGGGCGTCTCGGACTCGCCCTCCGCCGGCTCCTCGGCCCGCCGACGCCGGCGCAGCCGCGCCGGTCCGAAGCCCGTGGCGATGACGGTCACGCGTACCTCGTCGCCCAAGGCCTCGTCGATGACGGCCCCGAAGATCACGTTGGCGTTCTGGTCGGCGGCGGACGTGACGACCTGCGCTGCCTCGTTCACCTCGAACAGCCCGATGTCAGGGCCACCCGTGACGTTGAGCAGGATGCCGGTCGCGCCCTCGATCGAGGACTCGAGCAACGGTGACGAGACCGCCGCGCGCGCAGACTCCGTCGCTCGGTTCTCGCCTGCCGCCGCGCCGATTCCCATCAGCGCCGAGCCCGCCTCGCTCATGATCGTGCGCACGTCGGCGAAGTCCAGGTTCACGAGCCCGGGAATCGTGATCAGGTCGGTGATCCCCTGCACGCCCTGACGGAGGACGTCGTCGGCCATCGTGAAGGCGTCCACGATCGAGGTGCGCTTCTCGACGACCTGGAGCAGGCGGTCGTTCTCGATCACGATCAGTGTGTCGACGTGGTCGCGTAGCTCGTCGACGCCTCGCAGCGCCACCTCCGCCCGACGGCGCCCCTCGAACGCGAACGGCTTCGTAACGACGCCGACCGTCAGCGCGCCGAGCTCCTGTGCCAGCCGCGCCACGATCGGCGCCGCGCCGGTGCCGGTACCCCCACCTTCGCCGGCCGTCACGAAGACCATGTCGGCGCCCTTCAGCGCTTCCTTCAGCTCGTCGCGGCTCTCCTCCGCTGCAGCCTGCCCAACGTTCGGGTCCGCGCCTGCCCCCAGACCCCGCGTCACGTCGGATCCGATCGGCATCTTCACGTCGGCGTCGCACATGAGGAGCGCCTGAGCGTCGGTGTTCACGGCAATGAACTCCACCCCCGAAAGCCCCGCGTCCACCATCCGGTTCACGGCATTCGAGCCGCCGCCGCCGACGCCCACGACCTTGATCAACGCCAAGTAGTTCCCCGTCTGATCCCTCATACTCAACTCGCCTCTACCTCAAGCTTTACTGGACAGTACGTCTTCTGCGCCGGCAGGGTACGCCTCGCCGGTGCGCCTGTCAACGCCGCTTGTACTGCGAAAGCCTTACGCTCAGGTTGAGAGTTGAGGGTCAACTCCCGCTACGGGGCGCTCGGGAACGCTGAGATCCACGTAGGCATAGCCGCCGTGCGCCAGGATGCCGGGCAGGATGCGAGTGGCGATCGCAAGCTTGAGCCGAATCGCTCGGAGCTCGCCCAAACGGAGCTCGAGCCCGGAGCCCAGCAGCAGCGTGAGGTCGTGCTCGCGCGCGCGCACCATTCGGATGCGGCCGCCGAAGTGCGCGAGGCGCGCCAGAGCCAGGGTCCGCACGGCTCGGAGCCCGAAACGATCGGTGATCGGCGCGCCGACTTCCGGGTCCCCGGAATGGGCGAGCCAGATCCTCGGGAGAGCGGGACGGGCGTGCACGGGCAGCGGCGAAATCACCCGAGAGCTCGCCGCCACGAGCCAGGCCTTCGCCCCGCGCCGCGCAACGGCGACGGGGTGCTCCGGCTTGACGGTCACCCGGAGCGTGTGCGGGAAGTCTCGGTCGTAGGTGTAGCCCGCAATGTCGTGAAGCGCCCCGAGTCGCCGGTCGACCTCCGACGAATCGAGCGACAAGAGGCTCCGGCCCTCGAGCGGTCGAAGCGCGGCGCGCACGTGCCCGGCGACACTCGGTGGCGCGCCTGCGACCGAGACGGTGTCGAGCGAGAACATCGGTGTGCTCCGGGCGAGTACGTACAGCCCTGCGGCCCCGGCCACAATCACGAAGCCGAGCAGCAGCGAGCGTCCGCTCGGAAGAGCGCGCATGATCGGAGCGCGCTCCATGGTCCCGGGAAGCGGGATCACGGCTGCGCGGGCTCGCGCACGCTGAGGCCGGCGCTCGGGCACGAGGCGGCTTTCGCCGCGGCGGTCGGCGCTCCTACCCGACCGGTGGGAGCTCGAGCGGGCCGAGGAACTCGACCTCGTGCCGTAGCTCGACGCCGAATTGCTCCAGCGCGCGTCTTCGGGCCTCGACCATGAGCGCGATCGCGTCGGCCGTCCGTGCTTCGTCCGCGTTCTCGATGAAGTTCGCGTGACGCGGCGAGATCTGCGCTCCTCCGATCCGGTAGCCCTTCAGTCCGCAGGCCTCGAGCATCCGGCCCGCGGTCAGCTCGTGCTCGGGGTTCTTGAACACGCTCCCGAAGGTCCGTTTGTTCGTGGGTTGTGCGGCCTTGCGCAGGGCCTGAAGGCGCGAGACGTTCGCCTTGATCTGCTCCTCCGGCAGCGGGGAGAGCGTGAACTCCGCTCGCGCGACGACCTGCCCGTGGTGAAGACCGGAATGCCGGTAGCTGAGCCCGAGCTCCGCCGGAGACGACCAGCGGGCCCCGTCCGCGTCCACGACGAGCGCGCGGTCGAGGATCCTCGCCCAGTCGCTGCCGTATGCCCCGGCGTTCATCCACACACCGCCGCCGATCGTGCCTGGGATCGCGCACGCGAACTCGAAGCCGCCCAGGCCGGCTGCCCGTACACGGTGGAGGCAGACGGCGTTCGCAGCGCCGCCGCCGGCGAGGAGTCGCTCCCCCTCCACCGTGGCCTCCGCGAGCTCGCCGCCGAGCTTCAGCACCAGGCCGGCAAAGCCCTCGTCGGCGACGAGCAGATTCGAGCCGAGACCGACCGTCGCAACCGGCGATTCACGTTCGACCGCCCAGGCCAGCGCCTCCTGAAGCTCCTCGAGCGTTTCCGGACGCGCGAAGGCGGCCGCTGGGCCGCCCGTGCCCAGGGTGGTGAAGCGCGCGAGGGCGACGCCCTGTTCGAGGTTCACGCGAGCTCCTCGAGGAGCAGCGGCCCCGCCCGTTCGATGTCGCCGGCGCCGATCGTGAGCACCAGGTCACCCGGACGCACCCGCCGCGAGACGAACCGGACCGCATCTGCGAGCTCCGGCGTCCAGGCGAGCGGCATCCCCGGCCGCTCCGCAGCAAGCGCCTCGACGACAAGCCTGCCCTCCACACCGGGGACGGGTTCCTCCCGCGCCGCGTACACGCTCGTCACGGCGACCGCATCGGCCCCCGCGAGAGCGTGCGCGAGCTCGTGGGCAAGATGGCGGGTGCGGGAGTAGAGGTGCGGCTGGAAGAGGACGAGCACTCGCCCCGAGCCCGCGGTGTCCCGAGCGGCCGCCAGCGTGGCTGCGATCTCACGGGGGTGGTGGCCATAGTCGTCGTAGACGGCGACCCCTCGCGCTTCCCCGCGCCGCTCGAACCGGCGCCCCACACCCGAGAACTCGGGCAAGACGCGCGTGGCGTCGTCCCGCTCGACTCCTGCGAGCTCCAGCGCGGCCAACGCCACCGCGGCGTTGCGCCGGTTGTGCTCGCCGGCAACCGCGAGGTCGAGGTCGACCGGCTCCAGCTCGTCCCCCCGGACGGATTCCGGCGCCAGAGCAAGCCACCGGTCGAAGAGCTCCCGTACCTCGGCCTCCGAAGCGAAGGTCGCATGGTGGTCGAGGTCGACGTTGGTGAGCACCGCGATCCGAGGGCGCAGCAGCTCGAGGGAGCGGTCCGACTCGTCGCCCTCTGCCACCAGCCAGCCCTCCCCGGCGCGGGCGTTCCCGTCCAGCTGAGGGATCTCGCCCCCGATCAGGAACGCGGGATCGAGCCCGAGCCGGTCGAGCACGAAGGCGATCATCCCCGTGGTCGTCGTCTTGCCGTGGGCGCCGGCAACCACGATCGAGTTGCGCATCGCGACGAGCTCGGCGAGCAGCTCCCCGCGCCTGAGCGTCTTGGTACCACGCGCGCGCGTGACCTCTAGTTCGGGGTTGTCCTCTCCGATCGCGCTGGAGACGACGACCTCGGCGCCCTCGGGGACGCTCGCCGCGTCGTGCCCGATCGCCACCTGAATCCCGGCCGCCTCGAGCCGCTCGACGTACGAGGATCGCGCTCGATCGGACCCGCCCACCTCCGCTCCCCAGGCACGCGCAACGAGAGCGAGGGCGCTCATGCCCGCGCCGCCGATGCCGACGAACCAGAAGCGCCTACCCTCGAGCGGACGCAAGTCCGATCAGCTCCTCGGCGATCTCGTCAGCGGCGTCGGGCCGGGATACGCGCCGCATCGCCCTGCTCATCTCCTCGAGCCGCCGTGAGTCACCGAGCAGCGAGCGCACGACCTCCGGCACGTGCCCGAGCTCGCCCTCCGGCACGAGAACGGCGCCTCCGGCAGTCTGGAAATATCGCGCGTTCTTGGTCTGGTGGTCGGCGGTGGCGAGCGGGTAGGGAACGAGGATTGCCGGTTTCGCGGCGGCCGCCAGCTCCCAGACGCCACCTCCCGCCCGTGAGAGCGCGAGATCCGCCGCGCCGAGCGCCGCACCGTAGTCGTCGACGAACGGAAGCAGCCGGTAGTCCGGACGCGTGACACGCCGGCGAAGACGCTCGTACTCGTTCTCGCCGCTGAGGTGCAGGACCGCCGGGCCTGCGGCGCCGAAGCTCTCGATCGCGATGTCGTTCAGCGCGCGGGCGCCCAGGCTGCCTCCGGCGACGAGCAGCACCGTTCCTTCTTCGGGCAGCTCGAAGCGGCGGCGAGCCTCCTCCCGCGGCAGCGGGTGCGAACGCTCGGGTATCGGCCGGCCGGTGACCCGGTACTTGGGCGGCTTGCGTCCGGGGATCGAGAAGGAGAGGAACACACGCTTCGCAAACGGCGTGGCGAGCCGGTTGGCGAGGCCGAGATGCGCGTCGGCCTCCATCAGCGCGGCGGGGATCCGCCGCCGTGCCGCCGCGAGCACCATGGGGCCGCTGACGTAACCCCCGCCTCCGAGGACGACGTCCGGCCGGCGCCGCGCCAGGATCCGCTCACAGGCCGCCGGAGCGGCGAGCGAATGCAGGGCGGCGCGGGCCTGCGCGAGCCCTGGACGCCGCGGTAGCCCGCTCACACGGAAGGTGTCGAGCTCGAAGCCGGCCTCAGGGACGAGACGCGCTTCTGCGCGACCCGGCGACCCGGCGAACGTCACGAGTGCTCCGCGACCGCGCAGCGCCTCCGCGACTGCGAGGGCGGGCAGCACGTGCCCGGCCGTCCCCCCGGTCGCGATCAGAAACGCTGGCGCTCTTGGCTCCGGCATCGCCCGCGATGTTAAGGAGGATGCCAACCGACGCGAGTGCCACCACGAGGCTCGAGCCGCCGTAGGAGACGAACGGGAGCGGGATCCCGGTCAGCGGCGCGAGGCCCATCACGGCGGCGAGGTTGATCGCCGCCTGGCCGGAGACGAGCACGGTCAACCCGGCCGCGAGGCGCTTGCCGAACGGATCCTTGCACTGGAGCGCGATCTTGAGGCCGACGTAGGCGAACGTGCAGTAGGCGAGGATCACCGCCGCCGCGCCGACGAGGCCGAGCTCCTCGCCGATGATCGCGAAGATCATGTCGGTGTGAGCCTCGGGCAGGTAGTTGGCCTTCTGGACGCTCTGCCCGAGACCGACGCCGAAGATGCCGCCTGAGCCGAGGCCGATCATCGCCTGAACGGTCTGAAAGCCCGCCCCCTGCGCGTCCTGCCACGGGTTGAGGAAGCTGAAGATGCGCGCCCGTCGGTAGGGCTCGAACCAGATCGCGAGAAGGCCGAGCGCGGCCGCGATCCCGAGGCCGCCCCCGAGCGTCCGCCCGGGCGTGCCAGCGACGAGAAGCATCGCGGCCAGCATCGCGACGATCGCAATCGCGGTCCCCAGGTCGGGCTCGAGGAGCAGCAGCCCGCAGAAGACCACGGTCAGGAGGCCGACCGGCCGCCACAGCTCGGAGAGCGACTGCGGAGGCCGCCGGCGGGCGAGATAGGAAGCTGCCCAGATCGCAAGCGCGAGCTTTGCGAGCTCCGAGGGCTGGAACACGGCGGGGCCGAAGGTCAGCCAGCGGCGGGCGCCGTTCACCGACTGCCCGATCACGAGCACCGCGAGCAGAAGCCCGATGCTCGTCACCACCAGGACAGGCGCCAGCCGGCGCAAGACGTGGAAGTCGAGACGCGACGCGACGACCATCAGTGCGATTCCCAGCACGGCGTAGATCGCTTGGCGCTTGAGGTAGTAGGCGGGGTCGCCGTTGGCAAGCGCGGCCGACGCCGAGGTGGCGCTGTAGACCATCACGAGACCGAAGGCGACGAGCCCAAGGGTCACGAGAATCAGGACACTCGATTCGAGTTGCCCGCGCTTCACCCGGACAGGTTCTGCACCAGCCTCCTGAACTCCTCGCCCCGCTCCTCGAAGTCGCGGAACTGGTCGTAGCTCGCACAGGCCGGCGACAGGAGCACGACGTCTCCCGGGTCGGCCTCGATCGCTCGTAGGGCGCCGGCCAGATCGCCGTCGCGCTGAGCATCTGGGATCGCCTCGGCGAGCTCGCCTGCGGTCTCCCCGATCAGGTGGACGCTCTTCACGTTCGGCCCGATCGCGGCCCCGAGCGGCGCGAAGTCCTCGCCCTTACGCGAGCCGCCGAGGATCAGGTGCACGGGCTCGTGTTCGTAGGCGGCGAGCGCCTTGAGCGCCGCGGCGACATTGGTCGCCTTCGAATCGTTCACGTAGAGGACGCCTCGCAGCTCGCGCACCGGCTCGAGGCGGTGCGGCACTCCCGGAAACGTGCGCAGCGCCTCGGCGATCGCCTCGTCGGAGATCCCGAGCTGGCGAGCCGCCGCGGTCGCAGCGGCGGCGTTCTCCCGGTTGTGCGCGCCTCGGATTCGCGGCTCGGCGGGGAGCGGGTCATCGGCGGCGAACTCGACTCCCTCGAGGCCGAGACCGTGTGGGACGACCTTCGCGCGCGCCCGCTCGAAGATCCGGAGCTTCGCGGCGCGGTACGCCTCGAACGAGTTGTAGCGGTCAAGATGGTCCGGCTCGAGGTTCAGCAGGACCGCGACCTCGCACGCGAGCTCGTGGACGTCCTCGAGCTGGAAGCTCGAGAGCTCGCAGACGACGAGCGCCCCGGTCGCGACCTGTCCGTCCAGCTCGGTCAGCGCGCGGCCGACGTTGCCGGCCACGGGCGCACCGGTCATCGCTCCGAGCAACTCGGCGGTGGTCGTCTTTCCGTTGGTGCCGGTGACCCCGACAAGCCGAGGCCGCAGCAGCCGGTAGCCGAGCTCGACCTCGCTCCACATAGCCAGCCCGCGCCGCTCGGCCTCGGCGACGACGGGTGACTCCCTCGGCACGCCGGGGCTCTTCACGAGCAGCCCGACCCCGTCGAGCAGCGTGAGGTCGTCGTCGTTCCCGAGCTCGCGGTCGGCGCCGACCACCTCCACCCCGCGCCGCTCGAGCGCCGCCGAGGCCGCCTTCCCCGATCGCGCGAGCCCGAGCACGAGCGCCCGCTGCGGCAGCGCAGTCATGGGGAAACGGTAGACCCCGGCGTGCCGGCCAGCGGCGCAGACGGTCGGGCCGGCACAGCCGGCTCAACCTGAGGGCGACATCGCGAGCGACGTCTCAGCGGAACCCAGTGAAGTAGCGGTAGTACAGAGCGAAGCCGATCGCGCACAGGATCCCGGTCACGATCCAGAAGCGCACCATGATCCTCGTCTCCGACCACGCCTTCAACTCGAAGTGGTGCTGGATCGGCGCCATCAAGAACACGCGCCGCTTGAAGTACTTGAAGCTGAAGACCTGGATGATCACTGAGAGCGCTGCAACCGCGAAGATCCCGCCGATCAGGAGCAGCAGGAAGATCGTCTTGGTGAAGATCGCGAACGACGCGAGCGCGCCGCCGAGCGCCATCGAGCCGGTGTCGCCCATGAACACCTCAGCAGGCCACGCGTTGTACCAGAGGAACCCGATCGTCCCGCCGATCAGGGCCGCCGCGACGATCGCCAGGTCGAGCTTCGTGTCGAAGCGATGCCCCGGCGGCCCGGAGCGGATCCACGAGATCACGATCATCGAGGCAAAGGTGAAAAGCGCGATGATCACCGTCCCCGCCGCGAGCCCGTCCACCCCGTCGGTCAGGTTGACGCCGTTCGCGGCGCCGGCGATCACCAGGAAGAGCAGGCCGTACCAGGCCCAGGAGAGCTCGAGGTGGCCCGCGCCCGGGATGTAGACGTTCGTGGGCAGGTGCTGGTGCTCGGCGGCGATGCCCACGCCGACGGTGATGAGGCCCAGCAGCAGCAGCTTCCAGCGACCGTTGAGGCCGAGCGAGCGACGGTGGGTGAGCTTGATGAAGTCGTCGAGGAAGCCGATTGCGCCGCACCCGAGGGTGACGAAGAGCACCGTCAGCGCGGGCACCGTTTAGGTGCTGAAAGCTAGGAAGGCGATCGAGGCGGCGAGCAGGATCAGCAGCCCGCCCATCACCGGCGTGCCTTGCTTGGCGAAGTGGTGCTCGGGGCCCTCTTCCCGGATGTGCTGGCCGAGCTCGTTGCGACGCAGGAACTCGATGAACTTCGGGCCGACCAGGATCGAGATCAGCAGGGCGACGACCCCTGCGATCAACACCCGGCTCAAGCGCTCACCGCCGCGAGCGCCTCGGCAACTCGCTCGAGCCCAACCGCGCGGGACGCCTTGACGAGGACGCAGTCACCCGGTCGGACGGCCTCCTCGACCGCGAACATTGCGCTCTCGGCGTCGGGCGCCCAGCTGGTGATCGGGATCCCGCTCCCGCCGACGAGGTACCCGCGCGCGAGCTCTCCCACCGCCACGAGCGACGCCACCCCTTGGCGCTCGGCCTCGGCGCCGATCTCCTCGTGGAACGCCGGAGCACTCGGGCCGAGCTCGGCCATGTCGCCGAGCACCGCCACCCGTCGCCGCTTACCGGCCGTTGCCGCCAGGTGCGCCAGCGCCGCCCGCATCGAGATCGGGTTGGCGTTGTAGGCGTCGTTGATCAGCAGCCCCCCGCCGGCGAGCGGGAGCTCCTCGTCGCGCCAGCGCGAGAAGTCGACATCCGCCCGTTGCGGTCGCGGGAGTGTCAGCGCGTCGAGCGCGGCGAGGGCCGCGGCCGCGTTGGCCGTCTGGTGCCGGGCCGTGAAGTTGAAGCTCACACCGCCGACGATGGTGCGCCCGTCGTCTGGACCGGCCTCCGGCTCCCCGAGACGAATGACGTCGATGTCCTCGCGTTCGACCGGGAAGTCCATCGGCACGATCGCCGTGCCGCCCACCGGCAGGGCGGCAACCAGCTCGCTCTTCGCCCGCAGCACACCCTCGATCGACCCGACGAGCTCCAGATGGACCGGGCCGACGTTGGTGACGACGCCCACGTCGGGCCGCGTGATCGCGCAGAGCTCGGCGATCTGCCCAAAGCCGCGCATGGCCAGCTCCACGATGCAGACCTCCGTGTCGGGCTCGAGGCGGCAGAGCGTGAGCGGGACGCCGATCTCGTTGTTGAAGCTTGCCTCCGCCGCGACCGTCCGGGCAACCGGGGCACAGAGCGCGGCGAGGATGTCCTTGGTCGACGTCTTCCCGGTCGAGCCGGTGATGCCGACGACCTTCGCGCTCGACCGGTTGCGGACGGCCGCCCCAAGGGCCGCGAAGGCTGCGAAGGGCTCCCGCGGCACCAGGGTCGCAGCGGCCCCTCGAACACGGGCGTCGTCGAGGAACTGGACTCCCCGGCCGACCGCAACGAAAAGGTCTCCCGGCGCGACACGGCGCGAGTCGACCTGGACACCGGTGATCTCCTCGGCGTCCGGCGTTCGCTCGAGCTCGCCCTCGACGACGGACGCCACCGCGTCAAGTCCGAGGGGGATCACGTCGGCGCTCCGAGGCGCCGCAACGCTTCCCGGGCGACGTCGCGGTCGTCGAAGGGGACGGTGGCGTCCGCGAACTGCTGTCCCTGCTCGTGGCCCTTGCCCGCGATCACGACGACGTCTCCTTCACGCGCGATCTCGATCGCCCTGGCGATCGCGTCACGCCGGTCGGGCTCGACGTCGACGTCGGCCTCGGCGCCGGCCACGATCTCGCCGATGATCGCGTCGGGGTCCTCGCTGCGCGGGTTGTCGGAGGTCACGATCGCCAGGTCCGCGAGCTCCGAGGCGATCCTGCCCATGAGCGGCCGCTTGCCCCGGTCCCGATCGCCGCCGCAGCCGAACACGCAGATGAGCCGGTTGTGGGCGAGGTCGCGCGCAGTGCGCAGGACGTTCTCGAGTGAATCCGGCGTGTGGGCATAGTCCACGAGCACCGTGAACGGCTGGCCCTCGTCCACGGCTTCGAAGCGGCCGGGAACGCCGCGCAGCTCCTTCACGCCGTGAGCAATCGCTTCGTCCGGAATACCGAGCAGGCGCGCTCCGGCGACGGCACCAAGCACGTTCTCGACGTTGAACCTGCCGCGAAGGCGCGTGTCGAGCTCGATCCCCGCCGCGGTGAAGCGAGCCCCACGAGGGCCGACCTCGAGGTTCTCCGGCTTGAACTCGGCGTCCTCGGCGAAGCCGAAGGTCAGCAGGCGTTGGTGGCCCTCGAGCTCCTGGGCCAGCTGACGCCCGTGCGCATCGCCGAGGTTGACCGCCGCCGGCGGGCGGGTCTCCGTGAAGAGCCGGCGCTTCGCGTCGAAGTAGCGCTCGATGGTGCCGTGGAAGTCGAGGTGGTCTTGGGTCAGGTTCGTGAAGACGAGCGCCGAGAAGCGGACGCGGTCGAGCCTGCCCAGCTCGGAGCCGTGCGATGTCGCTTCCATCGCGCAGCTCCGATCTCCGCCGTCGAGCATTTCCCGGAAGCTCCGCTGCAGGTCGATCGCCTCGGGCGTCGTTCGCAGGGCGCCTCGGCGCTCTCCGCCGACGCGGCTCTCGATCGTCCCGAGGAGACCTGGCCGTCGTCCGGCCGCGGCAAGGATCGAATAGAGGAGGAAGGCGGTCGTCGTCTTGCCGTTCGTACCGGTCACCCCAGCGACCTCGAGCCCCTCGGTCGGGCGCTCGAAGAACTCATCGGCGGCAACCCCCATCGCGCGGCGCGGATCGGCTACGACGATTTGTGGAACGTCGAGCTCGAGCGGTCGCTGGACGACGAGCGCCACGGCCCCGTTGGCAACGGCCTCCGCCGCGAACTCGTGCCCATCGACACGGGTGCCCGTGATG
>Ga0105249_10004771_pt1 | contig 11696 bp, 7 predicted proteins | sample KBSS44metaG_FD_81522 | JGI IMG/M metagenome (GOLD analysis project Ga0105249, IMG submission 81522) | Switchgrass rhizosphere microbial communities from Kellogg Biological Station, Michigan, USA - KBS S4-4 metaG | ecosystem: Host-associated > Plants > Roots > Rhizosphere > Soil | place... | reverse complement strand
CGGGTTTGCAATACGCATAATAAATGTTTTGCCCAATCTTTCCAGTTGTATGATCTGTATATTCTTTTTTACTCCCTTGATCTCATTTTGGTTTGCCAGCATCCATGCGCCACGCAGAGGTCTCCATTGTAATTCATTTGTTCCATCACCATGCAACGTAGCGCTCATGTGTGCTGCATCATCCTGTTGTGATACACGAACCATCCATCCTATTTTGCGATGAGCTTCTTTACCAACTCCTGATAATTTCACATTGGCGGTAAGTATGAAATTTCCTTTAAGCATGGTATATGCGTAATGAAATTCATCCCTGTTGTTCCAGATATTGGCACCGCCACCTTTTAGCTTATAACTTTGATCAGCGGGGTTATAAATCGTTTCTCCCTTTAATTTAGGATTCCCGATATCAATATGATTGGTCAATGGGTTAGCAGAATTCTGTGACATAACTTTCAGGCCAATGAAAAGAAAAGCAATAAAGAATTTTATTTTCATAACAGTTGTATTGATTTGTGATATTAAAGTTGAGTTTGTTATTTGAATTGCTCAGTACGTTAAGATAACCATTGTTATTTCATCTTTTTCAGGTATTCCATATCCTCTTTCATACTATCATAAGCATTATTCGTGTATTCTTCCTGCTCGACAAAAATGTACTTCATCCCGGCTTGTTTTTCATTGTCAAGCATCTTCTTAATGTCCAGTATTCCTTTTCCAAATTCAGTACTATGCCTTTTCACCATATCCATGTCCTTTAAATGCCATAAAGGAAAACGACCCGGATATTTATTAAAATAAGCAACCGGATCTTTACCTGCAAAAACTGCCCAGCCCAGATCCATTTCCATATGCACTAATACAGGATCAGTATTTTCCAACAACACATCATATAATATTTTTCCATTTTCCTGTTCAAACTCGGCGTCATGATTATGATAGCCAAATTTGATATTTACTTTTTTACAATCTTCGCCACATTTATTAAAAGATTCGGCCGCTTTTTTATAATTATCTACCGTCTGTCCTGCCTTCGGTAAGCTGGAGCATATCATATATTCCTGTCCTGACTCTACAGCTTCGTCTATAGTTTGTTTCCATTTATCATCCACATGCACATGGCCGCTGCGAAGCGTCATGCCAAGGTCGGAACAAGTTTGTTTCATTTCTTTGGACGTTAATCCATAATAGTGGCCCTTATCGCTGCGGGCAGATTCTATTTGTTTAAAACCAAGTCCTGCTATTTGTTTTAATGTGCCTGTTACATCGGCCAATAATTCTTTCCGAAAAGTATATAATTGAATGCCGGTGTTTTTTATACGTTTCTTATCGATAAGCAGGTCAAGTGAAGGTAAAAGCATTGAACCGATAGCTGCGGCCCCGGTCTGTTGTAAGAACTGGCGTCTTGTCTTCATGCAATCGTTGAATAGGATGTTAAAAATAGAAATACAAATATGCTTAAAATTGCTTAAAACAATTTCTAAATTAAATCGTCAAAATTGTACCTTCCATAAAAGTTTTTTTCAATGAAATTAATAGTTGCTTCTGCCATTATCATTACAACATTTCTTACTTCTCATAAACCACTAAATCCAAAAGAAGAGATTCCAACACTTGCCATTGGAGCCAAAGCTCCGGATTTTAAATTGATGGGAACAGATGGAAAAATGTATTCGCTTGCATCTTTCAGTAAAGCGAAAGTATTAATGATCGTTTTTACCTGCAATCATTGTCCTACGGCCCAGGCGTATGAAGATCGTATCATCCAGATCACAAAAGAATATACTCCCAAAGGCGTAGCTGTTGTAGCAATTATGCCAAATGATCCAACCGCAGTTCGCCTCGATGAGCTTGGCTGGACAGATATGGGCGATTCATTTGCGGAAATGAAGCTGCGGGTCAAACAAAAAAAATATAATTTCCCCTACCTGTATGATGGCAAAACAGAAATTACTTCCAAAGCTTATGGGCCTATAGCCACTCCACATGTTTTTATTTTTGATAAAGAAAGAAAGCTTCGCTACCAGGGAAGGGTCGATGATACGGAGAAACCAACCAAGACACCCAATAGTTTAGATACCAGGAATGCATTGGATGCGGTGTTAGCAGGTAAAGACCCGGCTGTGCAAACAACTAAAGTATTCGGCTGTTCAATTAAATGGTCGAGCAAGAGTAATTGGGTAGCCGAGTATAAAGAAAAATGGGCAAAGGAACCAGTCAATGTAGAAATGATAGATGAAGCAGGAATAAAAGACCTTCTGAAGAATGATACTAAAAAAGTAAGGCTTATAAATGTATGGGCTACCTGGTGCGGACCCTGCGTTACCGAGTTCCCTGAATTTATTACTATTAACAGGATGTATTCTCCGCGTCGTGATTTTGAATTTATCAGTATCAGCGCTGATGATCCCGCTAAAAAAGACAGGGTATTACAATTTTTAAAAAGGGCTGAAGCTTCCAATCAAAATTATTTATTCAGCGTTGATGATAAATATAAATTGATCGAAGCTATCGATCCGAAATGGCAGGGTGCATTGCCTTATACCATATTAGTAGAACCGGGTGGAAAAATTGTATATGGCAAGCAGGGACCTATCAATCCTGCTGAAATGAAGAAAACAATTGTAGAAGATCAATATATAGGAAGAGTATATTAAACCCATGTCCCCTAAAGGGACTTAGAACGATTGTCTGTTTAAACATTTTAGTTATGAAAAAAACAACAAGACGACAGTTTTTAGGAAACAGTACAGTGGCAGCAATGGCGGGAACCGCTATTTTTGCCGCAAACAAACCTGCTGAAATGGAATTAAAAAATATTTTTATACATCATGTATATTTCTGGCTGAATAACCCGGACAGTAAAGATGATCTGAATAAACTAAAGGAAGGATTGACAAAACTATCTAAGGTAAAAACGATCAAACAATTTCATATGGGCAAGCCAGCGGGTACAAGCCGGGAAGTTATTGATGGCACTTACGCTATATCATGGTTTACCATGTTTGAAAACGCTGCCGACCAGGATAGTTATCAAAAAGATCCGATTCATCTGAAATTTGTGGAAGACTATTCTTCTTTATGGAAAAAAGTTGTGGTGTATGATTCTATAGACGCTTAAAAAATGATGATATGGTACAAATAAAAAAAGTTTTGCAACTGGCTCTTGCTTCAGGACTTTTGTTTAGCTGTATAACAGTTTCGGCACAACAAAAAATTTTTCTTCCTGATAAACAAAGTGAATGGTATGTTTATACTTCACAATCAAAAAAGAATAATGATACCGCCAAAGTATTTCAATTTGAAAATGGAGTATTACATGTATCAGGTGCAGAGACAGGATATATAGCCACTGTAAAAAAATATAAAGACTTTCATTTTACTGTTGAATTCAAATGGGGCGAAAAAAAATACCCGCCGCGGCTAAATGAAAAAAGAGATGCAGGTATTTTATATCATGTAGATTTTTATAATGGCGATAAGGTATGGCCCCGTTCATTAGAATGCCAGATCCAGGAAGGAGATTGCGGAGATTTCTGGATGACAGACAGCACAACGATTATACATGCCGATACATTAACACACCCGACAAGGGGACTTCGTGTTATAAAATCAAAGGATGCAGAAAAACCAACAGGCGAATGGAACAAAGCAGAAGTGATTGTACAAAACGGGAATATCACTCATATAATTAACGGAGTAGTTGTAAATACAGGACGGCTTGGCAATACTAAAGAAGGAAATATATTATTGCAGTCAGAATTTGCTGAGGTTTATTACAGGAATATGGAGGTGAAAGAACTATGATTCCAACCTTATTTACCTGAGACTATAAGAAAATTTTGCTTTCTTATCACCGATCATTATTTCAAAATCACCAGGCTCGGTAACAGTTTTTAATTTTTCATTTACAAAGGCAAGATCATTTTTATCAATAGTAAATGTCACGGTTTTTGTTTCGCCTGTCTTTAAGCTGATCTTCTGTAATGCCCGAAGCCGGCGTATATTAGGAGTAATGCTTGCATACATATCTCTTGTGTATAGCTCTACAGTATGCTTGCCATCTCTATTGCCTGTGTTCTTTACAGTAATATTAACTGTAAGTTTACCATTGCCTGTTAATTTATCAGAGCTAAGTTTTATATCGCCATACTCAAATGTTGTATAGCTTAATCCAAAACCAAATGCAAATAATGGATCGTATCCGCCACTTATATTGTCATTAAATACTTCTCTCACTTCTTCGGTAGGCTTTCTATCGTATAAAACAATTTCACCCATACTTTTTGGATAGCTGAAAGGAAGAATACCATCCGGGTTATAATCGCCAAACAATACATCACTGATAGCTTCAGCTGTTTTTTTCCCGCTCCAGTAAGCCATTATTATTCCTTTTACCTGTGGAGCAATATCTGTAATGAATCTTGGGCGGCCTTCGGTTAAAATCAAAATAACAGGTTTGCCCGTGGCAATGGCTGCTTTTGCGAGTTCAATTTGTTGTAATGGTAACGCAAGATCTCTTGTATTACCGGGACTTTCAGCATAAGCATTTTCACCCAAACATAAAATGATTACATCCGAATTAACTGCAGCAGCTTTTAATTTTTCAATATCATAGTTTACCGCATTGTCAAATCCCTTTGCAGTAGTTGTTGCAACGTTAGCAGCTCCCAACTTATCACCGATTGCCTGGAAGATAGTTTTGCTGTCTGCAGGATACCATTGTTCCTGGTTGCCTTGCCATACATAACTCCAGCAACCATTTAATGCAGTAATGCTTTGTGCTGAAGGGCCCGCTACTAATACTTTGGCATTTTTGGATAACGGTAAAATTTTATCCTGGTTCTTTAATAGTGTCATGGCTTCATGTGCTGCATCTAAAGCGAGAGTTTGATATTCGGGTCTTCCAAAATTGTTAGCGACATCTTTTTCCGGGTAAGGATTATCAAATAATCCGAGTTTCAATTTCATTACCAGTATTCTCGTTACCGCATCATCGATACGGCTCAGCGGTACTTCATTTTTTTTCACAGCTTCGATTAGCAGATCGTAAAACGAATAATCACTGGGCACCATGCTCATATCAATACCAGCATTAACGGCCATTGCCACGGCTTCTCGTGGTGTAGAAGCAACAAAGTGACGGTCATGTAAACGTTTGATATCTTCCCAATCGGTTACTATCACACCTTCAAACCCCAATTCTTTTCTTAATACATCAGTCAATAAATATTTACTTGCATGAACAGGTACACCATTTATTTCTCCCGAATTAACCATTACGGATGATGCTCCTGCTTTTACTGCTTCACGAAACTGGGGAAGGTAATATTCTCTCAATTCGATCTCGGGTATATATGCAGGAGTTCTGTCCTTACCACTACGCGGCATTGAATATGCGAGATAATGTTTCAAACTTACAGCCACTGCCGTTGGATTCTTTAAACCATCTTCTTCATAAGCTTTTACGGCAGTTACTCCCATTGTTTTACCTATATATACATCTTCGCCGTAGGTTTCAGGAAATCTTGACCATAATGGCTGGCGGCCGCAATCCAATACCGGTGCAAAGTTCCATCGAACACCGGAAGCTCTTAATTCCTTTGCAGTGACTTTGGCTGCTGCTTTCACCAAATCAAGATTGCGTGTAGCTGCCATTCCTATATTTTGCGGAAATAAAGTTGAATTCAATGTATAGGTTTGGCCGTGTATTCCATCCAATCCATAAACAACAGGAACTTTTAATCTTGTATTTTTAACTTCATCCTGTATTTGTGTTATAACCGATCTCCATTGTTCAGCAGTCAATGCATGATCAGTTACATTTAATATAGAACCTACTTTATGATCAATGACGGCTTTTTTTAATGCTACCGGATCAATACTTCCATCCTTGTTTGCTGATCCACCGTTTGCAACCACAGCAAAAGTAATCTGCGTCATTTGTCCTACTTTCTCTTCCAGGGTCATTTGCCTGACAAGTAACTGTGCTTTTGTCCATTCTGAAGTTTTATTTTGTGCATTTATTTGTATATGAAAAATAAGAATGGCAATAAAGAAAAGGATTCGTTTCATGATGGAATTCTGTTTAAGATAGTTATAGAACCTTCTATTTGTCTGGAAGATAGTGGAATTCATTTTTATTTCGGCTGTTGATTTATTTTTTATCAATCGCCATAAATACAGCTCCCCTCGCGGGCACAGTAACACGTATTCCATTTACTGTTACAGCCGAATAAGCTGGCAGCGAAGTGTAATTAGAAGGCCCTCCCGATACATAGTCAGGACCTCTGCCATTTACAAATACTTTACGTGAAAATTCACCATTATCATTTCCCCCAGCCAATGCATACCAATAAAAGCGGTTGCCAGGTCTGAAATTTTTCACTTTTATCTCGATTGCTTTGGGACTTGTGGAACTGTTGATCAATGCCACACCAACCTCTCCTGAAGTGTAAGTGGATGCATAAACTGACACATCGGTACCGCCTGTAACGGAAATATTCACTGCACGATCACCCAAAAATTTTTGAAAAAAATACATATGATAAAAAGCTGGTCTTGGATTCCATTTCGGAACTCCTCCAGGCTCGTCACCGATATTGAACATAGCATGATCGTTACCATTGTCCCATCCGTTTGCAAAATCCCAACGAGCCGACATACCATATTTATTTTTAAGTAATTCGCCGAGTAAAAGATCAGCATGTAACCCATTAATATGAGAAACCATTTGCATAGACCCTGTGGAAAAAATATTCCATTCATCAAGTGCGATGGGTTTTTCTGTCACTCCATTAGTTTGTAATTCCTGCTTTATAAAATTCATCATTGCAGAAGGTACAGTAATGGCCGTTGATAACACTTCGGTAGCATTTGCATTCGTCTGGTAATTGGTAAAATAATTATGCACTACATAATAGTCAGCCTTGTTATTAGAATTCCCAAACATACCGGTATTCCATGTTTTGCGGGTATTTGTTTCCCATGATTGTGGCGCTGCTTCGGCTGTTACAGCTCCTATGTATATTGTTTTGCCAATTTCCTGTGCAGCTTTTTTCATCGAATCTGCAAATACTTTAAAATGTTGGCCATATAACTCGCCGGTGAGAAATTCCGGCTGTCCACCCATATTCGCAGCAACATTTATTCTATAGCCGGCTTCCCAATCGCCAAAATTTTCATTTCCAATTTCCCAATATTTTGTACGACCGTTATCATAACGAACCCAATCAGCGGCGAGATGAGCAGCGGTTGCAACAGGATTACTGCTTTTTCCGTATCGTGCATATCCATAATTAATAGTGATCAGTCCCTGGTTACCCGTTTGCAGCAACATATTATAATAGTTATCCAGTGAAATGGTCCAGTTAGCATTATTTTTTCCATACCAATATCCTGCTGAAGTTGTACTTCCATTTGCCTGAACCAAAGTTGTCGGAGCATCAGCAGGTGGTATACCATCAGCAGCATTCCAAAAATATACATCGCTGATACTGCCACCGGGAAAACGAATTATATGCGGATGTATATTAGTAATATGTCCTATTAATGAAGTTTCCGTAACCATTTGTGTCATCCAAAGGTTTGCATTATTCCCAAAAAGAGATCGTGGTATTTTCGTAATGATAGAACTTGCATCCACTGTTGCTGTATAGCCGCTTAATGCGGGAAGAGAAGTATCAATATACGTGGGGGTCGAAAAATTTTTGGGTTGCCAATCATCAAGAAAGAATCCTATTGAACCGGCAAGTGGAGGGTCTACAGCAGGCTGAATAACAATAGTAGTATCCGGGGGAAGAACAGGCGGAGTGACAGGATTGCTATTGTTTTTTTTACAGGATAAAAAAATATTCAAGCATCCTGCAAGAGCAAAAAATGAAATGATTGATTGCTTTTTCATAAAATTTATCTCCTAATACTCACCAATAATTATAAACATTTCACCTTTTTATTAAGAAGAAACTGCCAGCTGAGTATTTAAAGAAATATCATTTTTGATTTACGGTAAACGCCTTGATTTTTGAATCATTTACAGCTGACAGTAAAATCTTTTTCGATCCAACCATAATCATTTTGATATCCTTTACATCGCCATCTATTATCAAACCACTTACTGCAGGTGCAACTACTTCAAACTTTCCGTTCTTGCTACCCTTTAAAAACAGACCATAAGAAGCATCATATCGTCCCGCCATTACATCGGTCTGGTATTCATTACCGCCAAGGATAATATCATCAAAGCCATCGCTGTTTACATCAAATATTACTATTGCATTGACCGGCGCTTCCTGTGCCATTAAAGGAAAAGGATGAAAAATGAACTTTCCACTTCCATTATTTTCAAAGTAGCCGCTCCTTGCTTCATTGCTGCTAAGTACGACTGCACTATTCATCATCTCTTTAGTAAATATTTCATCCATAGTTGCTTTTGCAAAAGAGCTGTTTATTTCAAATCTTTTTTTTATGGATGGCATTTGTCTTGCCCACTCATCTCTTGACAGGCCAGATGATAATTTATATTTGCCATCATTGCCCTTAATGTAATAACAAAATATATTATCCATTACCCCATTGCCATCAAAATCCTTTGCAATTAACTCTGCCGGTTGTTGTGCATTAATATGAAAGGGATTGTTCAGTCCAATATTACCAGCCACAATATCCATATCACCGTCTTGATCAATATCGGTTACCAGCAGGCTTCTCCAAAAACCCCAGAAATTTTTTAGATCTGTTCCATCTGTAATTTCAGTTAAGGCAGTGCCGGTATTTTTAAATATCCGTATCGGCATCCAGTCGCCTGCAATGACCAGGTCGGGTTTTTTATCATTATCAACATCAATCCAGGCTGCAGAATTAAGAAGACCGATATCTTCCAATACTGGGCATATAGAAGTTGTTACATCGGTAAACCTGCCATGGTCATTTCTTAGTATATAGCTTCTCGGTGGCAACGGGTAGTTTCCCAATAAAACTCTTCCACCAATAAAAATATCCATATCCCCGTCTCCGTCCATATCAGCGACAGCCATACATTTGGCAGGTGTTCTTATAATTGGTGAAAAAGCTTTTTCATCCAATTTAAAATTGCCCTTCCCATCATTCAAATACAAACGTGGCATGTAAAAAGATGAATTGACTTCAAACTCACTGCTGCCTCCGGCAATGAGCAGATCAAGGTCTTTATCACCATCAGCATCGAATAAAATGCTCTGCATATCTTCTTCATTTTTTGTCCCGTTAACAAGATCCTTACTGCTAAAAGTCCCGTTTTTTTGCTGCAGAAATATTTTGCCTGATTGTTTGAATGCACCACCTATGAAAAAATCCTCAAGGCCATCTCCATTCATATCCCCTGTACTGATAAATGGTCCTTCCTGTGAATATTTTTGCTGGATGAATGTTTGAAATCCATAGTCGAAAAAAAGAGTTTCCTTATGTTGAAAGTCTATATTTATTTTTTGAGATACCTCTTCAAAAAAAGACCCGGCAATGGAAATCGTTTCATGGTAAACGACATCAGCATCTTTATAATTCACCTGCAATATCTTATTAATGTCAGGATGCTGTATTAGCTGCGTTTTAAGATCAGGCCAAATGATTTTTATTGAATCAGGATAGCTATTTCCAAAACCAAAATGCAAGCGATCATCTACGGTTGATAAATATCCTCTTACGGGATTTTGTTCCAGCATTTGTATCACCCCTTTACTATAAGCATAAGCGACGGTGCCAACTCCATCCTTATTTAACATGTCCCCGTTCAATTTAAGTGTTAAATAGTTGTTCTTATTACCTGTATCGGATCGTTTATCAATATCATTTCGCATAATAAATGCATTACCATTAATATTATTGGTGATAATATCCAGATCGCCATCATTGTCCAGATCGGCATAAGCTGCGCCATTGGAAATTGATGCCCGATCTATTCCTGCCTTTTCTGAAACATCTTCAAACGAAAGACCACCCTTATTGACATATAAATAATTGCGGAGTGACAAACTACCTAACGCGTCGAGCTGACCTCTAATTTTTTTTCGTTGTCCGGGATCATTATCAGCAATGCCGGTATTTACAACTGTATTATGCCTGTATTCAAGAAAATCTATATTAGTTGGGTCACGCCCTAATCCGTTTGTTATATGTAGATCTTTAAATCCATCATTATCAAGGTCGGCTATTAAAACACTCCAGCTCCAATCTGTTTCTGCTATTCCTGACATTTCACCTATTTCGCTAAAGAATGGTTCATTCCGGTTATTTATCTGGCGTACACCATTATTTAGCTGCAACATGTTATGAATATACTGCGGTTCATAACCTTTGTCCATTTCTAATTGATGACGCTGGTTAGTTAAAAATGAATACATCATTTTTTTACGTTCGTTCGTTTCAGGCTGCATGTCAAGAGTTACTATATCCGGCAAATTATCGTTGTTAATATCTGCGGCATCTGTGCCCATGCTTGAATAACTCTGGTGTTTAATCGAAGAAGCTACACAGTTACTGAAGGTCCCATTTTTATTATTCAGCCATAAAAGATCGTTCCTTATATAGTCGTTTGATACATAAATATCCGGATAGCCATCCTCATTAAAATCGCTAACTACTACACCCAAACCATTGCCATCTTCTATTATACCTGCTTGTTTAGATACCTCTTTAAATACAGGATGGTTCATTCCGGAAGAATCGCCTTCATTATGATATAATTTATCTCCTGCTATTGCACTGCTGTCCACTTTTCTATCCCGGATATCATTAGGACGATTATCGTTCAGGGTATGGTTAAGCAGATACATATCAAGTCTGCCATCCTTATCATAATCAAAAAAAACAGCCTGTGTAGCGTATGAAGTATCTGCAATGCCATACTCTCCAGCCTCTTCTTTAAAAGTAAGATCATGCTGATTGACGAATAAAAGGTTTTTTCGTTGGCTGGACGCAACTTTTCCTGAGACGGAAACATAAATGTCTGGCCATCCATCATTGTTGATATCAACAATACTTACACCAGTACACCATGTATTTGTTGATACGCCAGCTTTATTAGTGATATCCTCAAAATGCAGATTGCCATTATTAATATACAGTTTTGAGCTTACCTGGTTGCCCGCAAAAAAAACATCCTCTAAACCATCATTGTTAAAATCACCAATTCCCACTCCACCGCCCATGTAAGTATATTCATTAACAAACATGTTTGTTGAATCATTTTCTGTTATTGTATTGACGAAATCAATAGCAGTTTTTGAAGATGGGAGGATGCTTAAATATAAACCTTCCTTTTTTTTAGGTGAGAAGCATGACGTGGCACAGAACAAAAAAATTAACCAGAAAAAATTAGAATTTTTCATAAAGAAGAATCTGTGAAATTATGGGTATTGGACAAATTTTCCCTATCACTAGCTTATCTATGTCTCGTTCACTTTGTATGTAAGCACAGTCAATGAAAACAATAAATATTATCAATAAAAAATTAAAGCTATTGTTTGTGCAATAGCTTTAATTAATCTATGGAAATTAAAATTAATTTCCTATCATTTACTTTATTGACCTTTTACAATCCTTACATTATCAATTGCTATATTGACGCTGCCTGTAGGTACCGCCGCTGGTAGATCATTTGCAATCAGGAACCCTACCTCTGTCGTCGGATAATCCGAAAATTTGCTTGCTATGGCACCCGAAGT
>Ga0105249_10004762_pt1 | contig 11708 bp, 10 predicted proteins | sample KBSS44metaG_FD_81522 | JGI IMG/M metagenome (GOLD analysis project Ga0105249, IMG submission 81522) | Switchgrass rhizosphere microbial communities from Kellogg Biological Station, Michigan, USA - KBS S4-4 metaG | ecosystem: Host-associated > Plants > Roots > Rhizosphere > Soil | place... | reverse complement strand
TCTGCCGGAGCCGATCCCGGTCCGATCTGCTACGGCCGCGGTACGGAGCCCACGGTGACGGATGCCAACCTGCTGCTCGGCCGGTTGCAGCCGCATCGCTTTCTGGGCGGCGACTTCACTCTCGATCTCGAGCGCACCCGCCGCCTGGTCACGGAATGGCTCAAGCGAAATGGATCGAAGCTTACTCTGGAGCAATTCGCCGCCGGAATCATCCGGGTGGTCAATGCCACCATGGAGAAGGCGATCCGCGTGGTCTCGATCGAGCGCGGCTACGATCCGCGGGAGTTCGCGCTGGTCGCCTTCGGCGGCGCGGGTGGGCTCCATGCCTGCGAACTGGCAGAGGCGCTCAGCATTCCACGAGTGATTGTTCCGGCACTGCCCGGAGTTCTCTCCGCTTTTGGAATCCTGGTCAGCGACGTGGTCAAGGATTATTCGCGTACTGTGCTCTGGCGGGTTGCGGAAAAGCTTCCAATCGAGAAGCTGGAACGCGAGTTCGCCGCACTGGGCCGTCGTGCCGAAAAAGATTTCCGCGACGAAAAATGGGTGGGTGCGATCAAATACCAGTTCCGCGTGGATGTCCGCTATCAGGGCCAGGGATACGAATTGAATGTCCCATTCACCCGTTCCCTGGTCCGTGATTTTCGCCGTGAGCACCAGCGCCGCTACGGCTACAGCTATCCGGCACGCGCAGTCGAACTGGTGACTCTGCGCTTGCGGGCCACAATCAAATCCCATCAAACCCGAGCCCACGTGGGGACGGGCGCCCCCGCCCGTCCTGGCCGGGCAAAGCCCGGCAGAGGTTCCCCGAATAGTGCCGCAGTATTTTTCTCCGGCAAAAAGTTTACGGCTGCAATCTATTCCCGCGATACCTTGCCGGCTGGCAGGAAATACTCCGGCCCCGCTGTAATCACGGAGTACAGCGCGACCACCGTGGTTCCGCCCGGCATGAGGTTCCGTAGAGAGCGATCCGGAAATCTGATCATTGAAATTGGCGCGTCCTCAAAATCTCAAGCCCGATAGCGCTGCACGCCCGATCCCTTTGCCTTGGCTCGGGGCAGGGTCTTCGAGACTGAAGCCTCTCAGAATGATGCCGGGGTTGGGGAGAAACGGCCGATCCCGCAAGACTAGGTCTCCCACAGGCCCGCCCGCTACAATACGTGCCATGAAACCCAGCATCTTTGTGGTTGAAGACGATCCGGACATTTCCCGGCTGGTGCGGCATCATTTGGAAGCAGATGGCTTCGCGGTGAAAGTGTTCTCCACCGGAAACACGGTGATCGGCGATTCCGAACGGCAGCGCCCGGCGCTGTTCATTCTCGACATCATGGTCCCGGGCAAGGACGGTCTCGAGCTGTGCCGCCAGATCCGGCAGATCCCCGCCCTGGCTGCGACCCCGGTGATTTTTCTGACCGCAAAGAGCGGCGAGGCGGACCGCATTCTCGGCCTGGAACTGGGCGCCGACGATTACATCCCAAAGCCGTTCAGTCCGCGCGAACTGGTGGCGCGGGTCAAGGCGGTGCTGCGGCGGTTCGAGCGCCCCCTGTCACAAGCGCCGGTAAAAATTGGCGAGATCGAGATCGATCCCAGTGCGATGACCCTTATCGTGAGTGGGAGCGTGGTGAGCACGACGGCCACCGAGTTCCGGTTGCTCGATTATTTTGCCCGTCACATCGGGCGTGTTTTTACCCGCGACCAGTTGCTCGATTCGGTGTGGCGCGACACCGCCTACGTCACCCCGCGTTCGGTGGATGTGTACGTGCGCCGCATTCGCGAAAAAATCGAGCCCGATCCCGAAAATCCCCGCTACCTGAAGACGGTGAGGGGGGCCGGTTACCGCTTCGAGGCCCCGAAGTGAGGAAACGGATTTTTTTAAAACTGGTGGGCGCGTTCGTCCTGGTGATCGCGGTGGCGCTGATCTTCGATTTTCCTCTTCATGCCTGGAAGGGCACGCTGCTGGCGTTGGTGGTAGCACTCATCATTTCAGCTGTCGCAGCTCAGGCCACGGGGCGCCGCCTGGACCGCATCGTGCGGTTTGCTGAGAGAATCACCGCCGGAGACCTGGCGGCCCGCATCGAGGAAACTTCCGGCGACGAAATCGGACAGGTGGCCGCCTCGCTGGACAAGGCCGCCCGCCACCTGGAAGAAAGTTTTGCCGCATTGCAGCACAGCCAGCGCCAGCTTGAGACCGTGCTCAACAGCATGCAGGACGCCGTCATCGCCGTCAGTGCCGATGATCGCGTGCAGTGGGCGAATCAGACCATGGACAAACTGGTTCCGCAACACACCCGCAAGAACGCCCTCCTGGTGGAAACGGTTCGCGACCCTGACTTCCTGACCGCGGTGCGGGGAGCGAGTGAAGCGCGAAGAGTGTTTGCCGTCCGGGCCGCATCCATCGTCCCGGGACGCACCTTCGATGTGACCGCCGCGCCTATGCCTGGCGGCGGCACCGTGGCAGTCCTGCGCGACCTTACCGAGACGGAACGAGTGGAGAAGACCCGTCGCGACTTCATTGCCAATGTCTCGCACGAATTGCGCACGCCGCTGACTTCGATCCAGGGCTACACCGAAACCCTGCTGGACAGCGCGCCGGGTAATGACCACTCCCGCGAGTTTCTCGAGATCATCCGCAAGAGCGCGCTGCGCATGTCGCGCCTCACCGAAGACCTGCTTACTCTGGCGCGGGTGGAATCCGGCGAGCAGCGTTTCGAAATTGAATCCACTGCGCCGGCGGAGCTGCTGCAAGAGGCGGTGCAGAGCTTTCGTGAAATTGCCCGGACGCAAAACGTAGAATTAATTGTCGAAGACCAGGCCGAGGCTCGGGTAGGAGCTGATCCCGAGGCCATTCATCAGGTCTTCTCCAATCTGGTGGACAACGCTTTGAAATACGCCCCGTCAGGAGGAAGGATCATTCTGGGGGCAAGGCCGGTCGCGGAAGGCGTCGAATTCTATGTGCAGGATTTCGGTCCCGGCATTCCCTCCGAGCACCTGGCCCGCCTGTTCGAGCGCTTCTACCGGGTGGACAAGGCGCGCTCGCGCGAATCGGGAGGAACCGGGCTGGGACTGGCGATCGCCAAACATATCGTGCTGGCCCACGGCGGCTCCATTCGCGCCCAGAGCGAACTCAATCACGGCTCAACCTTCCTGTTTACCCTGCCGCTGGCCTAGAAGCCGGATGGAGGACGGGCGGGACGCCCGTCCTCCAGATTGCGGAGCTTCGCTCCGCCGGACAGCCGAGGGCGGCGTTCCCACGCGAGCAGCGCCATAAATTTACGTCCTGTTAACCAAACTGTTGCCAAAACAACCTATCCTCCATTAGTGGCCATCCATATCAGAAAGAGCAGAACCAGACTGAGCATGGTGCGGCCGGTCAGAGTCGCCGGGAGGCGCTCGCGCATGAGTACCGCGATTTTGAGGAGCCCGGAACCGGAATCCCCCTATAGCTATCTGGTGAAGCGCACGGTCGAGGCTTGCCGAGTCGCCAAGGAAGCGGCTGCCACCGCCGCCGAGGGGATTGCCACCGCATCTTGTCCGCTATTGAATACTCTTCGTGAGCGCGAAAAAGAACTCGATCGCCTGGACATGGAAATCGATGCCGGCGTGACCCAAGTGGTCACTCAGGTCAGCGATGCGGAAGCGCGCGAACTGCTGGCCTGCATGAAGTTCATGATCAGCCTGGAGCGCATCGGCGACCTGCTGCTTAGCTTTGCCGGAAGCGCGCAGGCAGTTTGTGCCCGCATCGACCCGCAGGACATTCGCGACCTCACCCACATGGCGACGGTGCTGGAAAAAATGCTGGCCGATGCCGGCACTGCTTTTTCCACTCGCGACGTAAAAAAAGCGGTTGACGTGTTGCGCGCCGACGCCGAGATCGACCGCCTGCGCAATCTCATCTTTCTGCGTCACATCGAAAACCCCGAGAATGTGCAACGTCACGCCAGCCTGCAGGTCATTTTCATGACCCAGTCGCTCGAGCGCGCCGGCGATCATGCCAAGAACCTTGCCGAAGAGGTATGCCATTTCGTCAGCGGCCATACCGTCCGCCATGTCCTGATGACTTACGACAAACCTATCGAACAGATGTTTCTCGATTGGTTACGTGCCCGCGAAGACCAGCAGTAAAACAAAGTAGCGCCGGCGTCCCGCCGGCTGTCGGGCGGGCATCCTGCCCGCCCATGTCCTGACGACCTGCGACAAGCCCATGGAATAGAAGCTTCTCGATTGCGCACCCACGAACCACCAGTAAGTTGCGCAGTATTGTGACGTTCGTCACATCTTTTACTAATCCCGCAACTTACACTGTGCCACACCTAGCGCGTCCGAACGGCGGGCAAGATGCCCGCCGGACAGCCGGCGGGACGCCGGCGCTACAACGACCATGCTTTCCGGCCGCATTACTCACGCCACAATTCGCATCCTCGACTGGATCGCCCGCCGGACCCTGCCGCCGGACAGCACCGCTGAACACCTCCGCACCGGCCGCCGAGGCGAGGAAGACGCCTATTTCCACCTGCGGAAGCTGGGATACGTGATGGTTGCCCGGAATTTTCGCGCACCCAACCGGCGCGGCGAAATCGACCTGATCGGCTGGCACCAGGAGATCCTCTGTTTTGTCGAAGTCAAGACCCGCACTACCCGCGATGTGAAGCCGGCCGAAGCCGCGGTTGATCGGGACAAGCGCCGTGAACTGGTGGCCGTCGCCCGGGAATACCTGCGCCATCTGCCGGCTTCCTGCCCGTGGCGCCTCGAAATCGTCAGCGTGTACTACGATCAGCCAACCGGGCAGCCGCAGATCGAACTGTTCCGCAACATTCACCTCGAGGCGTAAAATACTTCCATTCGCTTCGCGCGCGGCAGCCTTTGTGGACCGCGTGGAAAGGAATCCAGTAATTGCCTGAGCTCCGCAAGGACCCCATCGTCGGCCGCTGGGTCATCATTTCGACCGACCGCGCCAAACGCCCCACCGACTTCGCTCGCGAAGCCGTCAAAATCAAGGGCGGATTCTGCCCCTTCTGTTACGGCAACGAATCCAAGACCCCGCCTGAGATCCAGGCCTACCGCCCTAATCCCAACGGCGGGCCTCCGCCGCAGCGTGATTCCCCGGGCTGGACGGTGCGCGTGGTTCCCAACAAGTTTCCGGCACTCGGCATCGAGGGTAATCTCAACCGCCAGGCCGAGGGGATGTTCGACCGCATGAACGGCATTGGAGCGCATGAGGTCATCATCGAGACGCCGGACCACAACGCCAGTCTGGCGAATCTTCCACCCAAGCGCATCGAAGACGTGCTCTGGACTTTCCGCGACCGCATTCTCGACCTCAAGAAAGACCGCCGCTTTAAGTACATCCTGATTTTCAAGAATCACGGAGAAGCGGCCGGGGCCTCGCTGGAGCACGCGCATTCGCAGCTGATAGCACTGCCCATTCTCCCGATCTACGTGAGCGAAGAGATCGAAGGCGCCAAGCAGTACTACATTTACAAGGAGCGCTGCGTCTTCTGCGACGTGATCCGCCAGGAGAGCGAAGCCGGGACCCGCGTGGTAGCGGAAAACGCCGACTTTATCACGCTCGCTCCGTACGCGCCCCGCTTTCCATTCGAGACCTGGATCCTTCCCAAACAACATGAGTCGGCATTCGAGAATTCCTCCACTCATATGTTTGAGAATCTGGCTCGGGCGCTGAAGACCCTGCTTACCAAAGCGGAGCGTGTGCTGGACAATCCTCCTTACAACCTGGTCATCCACACCTCACCGGTGCAGGACCCAACCAATGACCACTATCACTGGCATATTGAGTTCATGCCCAAGCTGACCAAGACAGCGGGCTTCGAGTGGGGAACCGGCTTCTACATCAATCCCACGCCACCGGAAGAAGCAGCCAAGTTTTTACGCGAAGCCAGCGTGGAAGAAGCTGCGACCACGACGACGGGCTAGCGCAAGCCGATCGGTAAAGAGTGTGGCCGCGGTTTGACCCTTGTGCGCCCTCACTAAGATTCCGCACTTGCGAGACTGCCTATGAATCGTCTGCTCCTCCTCCTGCTGGCGCTTACCGCGTTTAGCAACGTCGCGAATCCTGCCGCGCTTATCAACAACATTCCCAACCGCACCACCATCAGCCTGAATGGCGCATGGCAGGCCATCGTCGATCCCTACGAAACCGGTCTCAACGGCCGCTTCTACCTGAACAGCAAGCCCAAAGACAAGCATGAGCTGGTGGAATACGATTTCGACAAGTCCGATGTTCTGAACGTTCCTGGAGACTGGAATTCACAGAAGAAGGAACTGTATTTTTACGAAGGCCCGGTGTGGTACAAGAAGTCGTTTTCCTACCACAAGCGGGAACACACGCGCGTGTTCGTCTATTTCGGAGCCGCCAATTATTTCACTCGCGTCTATCTCAACGGGCAGGACCTGGGCGAACACGAAGGCGGATTCACGCCCTTCAACTTCGAAGTCACCGACCAGATTCGTGAAGGCGAAAACTTCGTGGTCGCGGAGGTCAACAACGCCCGCCGCCGCGATGCCGTCCCGACGGTAAATACCGACTGGTGGAACTACGGAGGTCTTACCCGCGACGTGATGCTGGTGGAGGTTCCCGAAACCTACATCCAGGATTACTTTGTGCAGCTCGGCAGAGGCTCGGGCAACGAGATCTCAGGATGGGTGCAGCTCGGCGGCGCTACGTCGGCGCAGCAGGTCACGGTTGAAATTCCCGAGGCGAGGATCAAACAGACCGTTGCCACCGACGCCGCGGGCCGCGCGGAATTCCGCTTTCCCGCCAAGCTTGAGCTGTGGTCGCCCGAACATCCCCGGCTCTACGACGTGGTGGTGTCGAGCGGCGCCGACAAGGTGCACGATGCCATCGGCTTCCGCACCATTGAAACCCGCGGCACTCAAATATTGCTGAACGGCAAGCCGATTTTCCTGCGCGGCATTGCTTTGCATGAAGAGGCCCCGGTTCGCGGCGGCCGGGCGTTCACCCAGCAGGACGCCGAGACTTTACTCGGTTGGGCTCGCGAGCTGGGCTGTAACTTCGTTCGCCTCACTCACTATCCGCACGGCGAGAACATGGCCCGCCTGGCTGACCGAATGGGAATCATGGTGTGGTCTGAAATCCCGGTTTATTGGGACATTGACTGGGAGAACCCGGCCACGCTGCAAAACGCCGAGAGCCAGCTGCACGAGATGATGGCGCGCGACCACAATCGTGCTTCGATAGTCTTGTGGTCGCTTTCGAACGAGACTCCGGTAAAGCCCGCGCGAACCACATTTCTGCGGCAGCTGGCAGAGGCTGCGCGCCAGCAGGACTCGACTCGCCTGATCACCTCCGCGCTGAACCACGTTGACGAGGCCGGCCCGGACACTCGCGTCCTCAATGATCCCGTAGGCGAGTACCTCGACGTGTTGGGATTGAACGAGTACCTGGGCTGGTATGGAGGGCGTCCTGAAGACGCCGACCGCATGCAGTGGAAGTTCGCATGGAACAAGCCCGTCATCGTGAGCGAGTTCGGCGCCGGAGCGCCCTTTGGCAGACACGGCGAGGCGGATGAGCGCTGGACCGAGGAGTACCAGGCCAATCTTTATCAGCACCAGATCATCATGCTGAAGAAGATTTCATCGCTGGCAGGCATGTCACCCTGGGTGCTGATGGACTTCCACTCGCCACGCCGCCTGCTGCCCGGCACACAGGATTACTACAATCGCAAGGGCCTGATTTCGAATACGGGACAGCACAAGCAGGCTTTCTACGTGCTGCAAAAGTTCTATCGGGAGATGGACACTGGAAAATGAATCGCAGGATCAGGCTAGTCTGGTTGGGGAAGGGCACGGCTTCAGCCGTGCCGCCACAGACCGCAAGGTAAGAGGCTATAGGATGCGGCCAGCTAGGCCTGCGTGCGGTCGAGAAATTCCGAGTGCCATGCCATCTGGATCGCTTCCAGTTTGCCCTCGTTCGATTTCTTGGGATCGTCCTTAAACTCGGGCAGCTCCGTCACCAACCGATGCAAATCGGTGAAGCGCACCGCCAGCGGATCCGTGTCAGGATGCTGCTCGGAGAGCAGGATTCCGAGGTCTTCCGCATCATCCCAGGTCAGCTCTTTCGGCATGCATTTGCTCCTTGGAATCAGTTTCCAGTTCCAGTTTCTGGTTTCAAAATCAGAAACTGGAAACCAGAAACCGCCCTAATGTTCTTCCGAAACATAATTCCGGTTCCATGCCGGAATCTCGACTACCACTTTGCCGGGCTTGTTGATCACGGCCTGGCAGCCGAGTCGGGAGTTTAACTGCAAATCGGCGGCCATGTCCAGCCGGTCGGCTTCGTCGTCATCCATCTCGGAAAGATTATCGGAGCCCTCTTTGACCCAGATGTGGCAGGTGGTGCAGGCGCAGTTGCCGCCGCAGGCGTGGTCCAGCCGGATGCCATTGTTCAGCGCCACGTCCAGCAGGGATTCCTTTTTGCCGTGGTCCTTGTAAGGCAGTTTGCCGTGCTCGAACTGCACCGTCTTGCCCTCGGGCAGAAATGTGACCTGCACCGTGTTCTCGCCGGGCGGATCAACAATGGCCGTTCCTGCACCCTGAGTTTTCTGTTCTGCCATTTAGCAGCTCCTTGTAGCGCCGGCGTCCCGCCGGCTGTCGCGAGGGCATCTTGCCCTCGCATCTCGCATCGTTAGGGCTAAGCCCCAAATGAAAATGGGCCGCAATTGCAGCGCTAAAGCGCTTCCCCCACAAGCTCATTCGAACTCAGCCTTGGCCACGGGATGCGGCGCGTCGGGGCCCTCGCCCACATCTGCCTGGTCCATGGTCTTGCCCTTCAGGGCCGTGGACACCGCGCTGTCCATCATCAACTCCGCCAGTCGCATCGTGCCCTGGTTGAGCGCGTCAATCGCGCTGCGGATCGCCGGATAGTTGTCTTCACCCTTCACTTCGTTCAAAGCGTTTTCCAGCTTGGCGATGCGCTTCTTCTCCGCGCTGGTGAGCTGGCCCCAGGCCGGGCTCTTCTTGCCTTTTTCGAGCGCAGCCAGGATGGTGCCGGCCTCATTCCGCGCTTCGATCACCTGGCGCTGACGGAAATCTTCTTCCGCCGAGTCAAACGAATCGAGGATCATGCTCTCGACTTGCTCATCGGTCAACCCGTAGCTGGGCTGGACTTCGATTTGCGCTTCCGTCCCGCTGCGTTGCTCACGCGCGGAGACGTGCAGAATGCCATTTGCGTCGATGAGGAACTTAACTTCCACGCGAGGAATTCCGGCCGGCATCGGTGGAATGCCTCTCAGATCGAAGCGCGCCAGCGAGCGGCAGTCCTTTGCCAGTTCCCGCTCGCCTTGCAGCACGTGAATGGCGACGTTAGCCTGCCCGTCCACCTGCGTGGTGTAGTGCTGGGTGGCGGAAGCGGGGATGGTCGAGTTGCGCAGGATGATCTTGTCAGTCACGCCGCCCGCCACTTCAATGCCGAGCGACAGAGGCGTGACATCGAGCAACAGCATATTTTCCGTGGCTTCGGACCCGCCGGCAAGAATGTTCGCCTGCACCGCAGCCCCCAGGGCCACCACTTCGTCCGGATTCAGGTCGGTGTGCGGCGTACGCCGGAACATGTCTTCGACTAACGCACGCACTTTGGGAATTCGCGTGGAGCCCCCAACCAACACCACTTCATCGATCTGCTCCGGCTTCAAGCCGGCATCTTTTAGCGCTTGTTTGCAAGGGCCGACGGTGCGCTCGATGATGGGCTGAATCAGTTGTTCGAATTGCTCCCGAGTGATCGCTCTCTGATAGTGCTGCCCACCCGGCAGTTCGACCTCAAGCCTAGTCACAGGCTGCGAAGAGAGGACAATCTTGGCCTCGATGACGGCTTTGCGAATGGTGGCCACGGCTTCGCCATTACCCGATACATCGACGCCCATGTCGCCGCGAATATCATCGAGCGCAATCGTGATCAGCAGGTTGTCGATGTCGTCGCCGCCCAGGTGCGTGTCGCCATTGGTGGCCACGACCTCAAAGATTCCGTCATGCAACTTGAGGATCGATACATCGAACGTGCCGCCACCCAGGTCGTACACGGCGACAGTGCCGTTCTGTCTCTTATCGAGCCCGTAGGCCAGGGAAGCAGCTGTCGGCTCATTGACCAGGCGAAGAACTTCGAGGCCGGCAATGCGGCCCGCGTCTTTCGTGGCCTGGCGCTGGGCGTCATTGAAGTATGCGGGCACGGTAATGACCGCCTTGGTCACCGGCGCATTGAAGAATCGCTCGGCGTTTCGCTTGAGCTGGCGCAGCACGAAGGCGGAAATCTCCGGCGGAGTGAAAGTCTTTTCGCCCAGCTGGATGCGCAGCACTTCGCCGGGCTGAAGATTGTCGGCCAGGCGGAAGGGAAACAGCTTCAATTCCTGCTCAATGTCTTCGATGCCGCGCCCCATCAGGCGCTTGATCGAATAAACGGCGCGCTCCGGAGTCTCGATCAAATATTTGCGGGCTGCGTTGCCGACGATGACCTGGTCTTTGTCATCCAGCGCCACCACCGATGGCACCAGGTTCAACCCATCCTCGCCCGGAATAACGACAGGCCGTTCCCCCGGCATGAAAGCCACCAGCGAGTTGGTGGTTCCGAGATCGATGCCGACGATGCGTTCAGTTGACATAGAGGATTTCAGATTGCAGATTTGAGATTGCAGATTTCAAATCTAAAATCTGCAATCGCAAATCTGAAATCGACTAATTTCCCAGCACTTCATTCACGTCCCGAACCAGGTTCCTGATGTAGCTGCGGCGGTTGAGCAGATCGACCATGCGGTCCAGCGCCCGGCGCCGGTCTTCGTCGTTATGGCCGTCGATGGCCTGGTCCCACTGGTTCCAATGGCCCTTCAATTCTTCGGCCAGCTCTTCGTACTTCTTCTCAAACTGCGCCCGGTGCGTTTCCAGGTCGTTCACCAGGGCAGGATCGTCTTCGCCCATCTTCTGATTCATGCGCAGCTCTTCAAGCTGCATGTTGAGTTCGAACACTTCTTCCAGAAGGTCGGGAGGCACAATCTGTTTTTTTACTTCACCGCTGGCCCGCGCTTTCTCGGTCGCGGTCTTCGATTGCTCTTCTAGCTCTACTCCTTCCAGACGCAGCAGGTATTGGGTGCGCTTGATGGGATCTTTCAGGGTGCGGTAGGCGTCGTTGAGCAGCGAGCTTTGCTCCAGGCTCCACTCCTGTTCCCTCTTGTCAGCGCGGGCATTGAGGTCGGGATGGAGTTTCCGGCTTAATTCGTAGAACTCCCGTTCCAATTGAGCTACGTCCACATTCAGCTTCCGCGGCAATCCGAAGAAGGAGAAGTAGTCCACGGGCAAGGGCGGCTGCACTTTGCCGCAGGCGTGACAGAAGTGGGCGGCGCGCATGTCGCCGCACGACCAGCAACTGGCGGTGTCTTCGCCGCTGCCCGCCGCTGCCATCGTTTTGGAGGTATCAATCGTCATGTCTACTTTGTGTGGCTGCGGGCGACTCGCACGCGACCGGCGCATGCGCCGCAAAACTCTCAGAGGTTCACCAGATCGAGGAAGTTCGACCGGAGCGCGGAAGGCCATGCCGCTCCAGGCTTTCGCGGGCGAGTCGCCCGCGGCCACATAACTCACACACTTACCCTGAGAATGATGTACCGCAGCCGCACGACTTCGATGCATTGGGATTGACGAACACGAATCCCTGCTGCATCAGAGTCTCCTGATAATCCAGCACCATGCCG
>Ga0105249_10004759_pt1 | contig 11710 bp, 8 predicted proteins | sample KBSS44metaG_FD_81522 | JGI IMG/M metagenome (GOLD analysis project Ga0105249, IMG submission 81522) | Switchgrass rhizosphere microbial communities from Kellogg Biological Station, Michigan, USA - KBS S4-4 metaG | ecosystem: Host-associated > Plants > Roots > Rhizosphere > Soil | place... | reverse complement strand
TTCCTGCCGGTGCATTCCTGATTGATAACAGCGCGGCTTCAACATACGACGCGCTCCAGGTTGAGGTGCGGCGCCGAATGTCAGCCGGTTTGTTGCTGCAGGCAAATTACACCTTCTCGCACTCGATGAGCGATGCGTTCGCCAGCAGCTCTTTCGCTCAGTCAAACTTCACGAGTCTTCGCAATCCGCGACTGAACTACGGGCTCTCGCCTTACGACATCCGCCACGCATTTAAGGGTGACTTCATTTATGAATTGCCCTTTGGCAGAGGTCAAAGATGGGGCACTGACGTCGGCACGAAGTCGAACTGGCTGGTTGGAGGATGGGGAGTCAACGGTACGTTTCGCGTTCAAAGCGGCTCGCCAATCAACTTCGGCAACGTACAGCTTGTAAATATGGATCGTGGCGACTTGCAGAAGATGATTGAGATTCGAAAGAACCCGACCACTGTCACCTGGTTACCTGATGACGTGATCACTAACACGATTCGGGCGTTTAGCATCAGCCCCACGTCAGCAACAGGTTACGCGGGTACGCCGCCAGATACGACTAAGCCGTTCATCGCGCCGGCGGGCTATGGCAATTGCCGGGCAAGCTTCAACGGAGAATGCGGAATTACAAACCTGGTGGTCTATGGACCGCGGTTCACTAGAATCGACGCCAGCTTAATTAAGAAATTCACCTTCTCGGAAAACAAGAATATCGAATTCCGAGTGGAGGCCTTGAACGTAATCAACAACCAGAACTTCAAGGTTGGAAGCTTTGCAGCGGATACAGTTAGTTTGGCGGGTACGTACTCGAATCCGACTTTCGGACAAACGACGGTTGCTTATCAGGATACGTCTACGACGACGGATCCCGGCGGCAGAGTGATTCAGTTCGTACTTCGCGTCAACTTCTAATTTGAGGTCACAACCAAAGGGGAGAAGACCGCATTCAAATGCGCTTCTCCCTTTTGCATAGTTTGAATCTTCAGAATTCGGACAAGGACTATTATGAGAAGACTAAGCTCAATACTCTGCCTTATGTTTTTAGCGACTTCAGCTCTCATCGCGCAATCTGGCAAGCCGTGGCTCGAATGGAACGCGAAAGAGACTACAAAGATCTTGAATGATTCGGCCTGGGGTCAAACACAACTGGAAACCAAAGAGGCTGAAAACGCGTCTGCCGCAATCACCAACACCGGCTCGTCCCGGACCATGGTTCCGCGAGACGCGAGCAAAGACTCGCCGGGAGCAATTACTTCTTACATCAAATATTACATTCGACTGCTTTCAGCTAAACCGGTTCGACAGGCTCTTGTTCGTAAGTTGATGCTCGATTCACCTGAGATGGAGGCGGCGCGCAAGGAACAGTTGAAATCGTTCGCGGAGGCCACGACGTCTGATTTCATCGTCGTCGCTGTTGTGGCTGAAGCGAAAGATGGGTCGACAGGTCGCGACGCATTGCAAGCATTTCAGACCGCAACTTTCGATGCCCTGAAGGATTCAACATATCTTGAAAGACGTGATGGCCAACGAGTGTTGCTGGCAGATTTTAAGGCTCCGATTGCTGACGGGCTGGGGGCAAAGTTCGTCTTCCCGCGGATGCTGAACAATCAGCCATTCCTCGACGCGGAGAGTGGTCAACTGAAGTTCTCTGCCCAGCTCAGCAAAAAAATCAAGATCGAGGCGCGTTATAAGGTTTCCGACATGCTTTACGACGGGCGACTCGAGTACTGAAGGGCTTTCCCTCAAAGTCGGGAATTCCTGTGGAGACGGTCAGTACCACCTGCGGTAGCGGGTGGTACTGACCGTCTCCAACAACAACGCTGACTCTGAGGCAAAGCCGTACTGAATCCCGGGGACGGTCCGGTGAGCTTGCAACTTGCCTGGTACATAAGGCATCATAAAGCCCGTTAACCCTTCTCTCGCGCATCGACGGTGATGCGCTCCGCGCACAAAATGATCAGCGCTGGACGTTTGGATAGTTCGAGAGCAGGCTTGTTTCACACACATCGAAGCCGCTCTAGTTGAGCATCCGAACAAGATCCTTCGAACGCTACCGTTCGCCGAAGCCAAATCTGATTCGCCGCTTCTTTTTCATTCCTAAACAAGGAAAGGTATATCTCTATGTCGAAAAAACTTTATGTTGGAAACCTCGCTTTCCAAACTACCAGTCAAGATCTTCAGCAACTGTTTGGTCAGGCTGGATCGGTTGAATCAGCGCAAATCATCGAGGACCGCGATACGGGACGATCGAAAGGTTTCGCTTTCGTTGAAATGTCTACTGAAGCCGAAGCGGCTGCAGCCATTGAACAGTTCAACGGAAAGGAAGTTGGCGGTCGCGCGTTGAAAGTCAACGAAGCCCGGCCAAAAGAAAATCGTAGCGGCGGTGGTGGTGGTGGACGTGGCTTTGGCGGTAATCGCGGCGGCGGCTTTGGTCGCAGTGGCAACAACAACCAGGGACGCAACTACGAGCCACGCTGGTAATCATCCGCTTCTGAGTAGTGTTCGATCTCCGCATGACTATTGATCGCGGAGATCGACACTGCCGATTTAATTTTGACGACGAGCTAAAGCAGCCGTCGCATCTACAAAGGAACCTATGAATTTTTCTCAGTTAGGATTAGCAGACGCACAATTGCGCGTTTGCAAATCTCTCGGGTACTCAACCCCCACCCCAATCCAAATTAAATGCATCCCCCTCATTCTGAGCGGCGAGGACGTAATTGGCTGTGCCGAAACCGGAACAGGCAAGACGGCCGCATTTCTCCTTCCCATCATTCACAACCTGAGCGCACAAGCACGCCCTGGCATTCGTGTCCTCGTGCTGGCGCCTACGCGCGAACTGGCGCTCCAGATCCAAAAGAACTACAGCGAGCTCAATCATCTGAACGCTAATCGCAGCGTGCTCGTGATCGGCGGCGCCAACATCAGGACGCAAATCGCCGAAGTACGTCGCAAGCCAACTATCGTCATTGCTACACCGGGCCGCTTGCAGGATCTTAAAGAGCGTGGCGCGATCGATCTTTCCAGTGTTGAAGTGCTTGTCCTTGATGAAGCCGATCGCATGCTGGATATGGGTTTTCTACCGGCGATCAAAAAGATCCTTGCGCTGTTGCCGACAAAGCGGCAGACGCTGTTGTTCTCAGCCACGATGTCTTCAACCATTGAGAGTTTGGCCCGCTCAACAATGCGACAACCGAAGCTGATTGAAGTAAACCAGCGCGGCCATGCGGCGCAGATGGTTGAGCAATCCGCCTATTCAGTTTCGCTGGAAAACAAGACCGCGCTCTTGCTTGATTTGCTCGAGCGAGAGAGCGAAAAAGAATCGCTCGCAAAGGTTTTGGTGTTTACGCGCACTCGACGCGGCTCTGAACGCCTGTCGCACATTCTCAGAGCTCGCAATCACAAAGTGAATCGCATTCACGCCGACCGCAGTCAGCCACAACGCGAAGCCGCTTTGCGGGAGTTTCGTGAGGGCCATACACGCGTGTTGGTAGCCACAGACATCGCGGCGCGCGGGTTAGACGTTGATGCCGTTTCACACGTCATCAATTACGACGTGCCTAGTGCGCCTGAAGACTACGTGCACAGAGTTGGTCGAACGGGTCGAGCCGGTAAACAAGGCAAAGCAATCACGATCGTAACGCCTGTCGATGAGTTGTCGATGAAAGCAATCGAGCGACTGATTGGACAACCGGTAAAGCGCGTCGTACCGGAAGGTTTTGGTGGTCTTCAGGTGGCGGCGTCCAGCCCACGCAAACCCTTCGTGCCTTTCGGACGGGCTTCCAGAGGAGGCTCTGTGCGTTCTTTTAGGCCACAGCGCGGGCGCTAATCCGACGTACAACCACTGTGTTCTCTCTGCTCCGTGTTTGGATACTCTCTGCCTTTGTGTTTAAGATAGGCCCGGAGCGCAGAGATTCCCCCTAAATAGTTTGCGTTGGTATGAGGACGCCCCCTCAGCGGCTCACATAGGATCAAATCGTTTCGATCGACGGGCAGGCAACAGACCTCAGCCAATCCTAGTCAGCCTGGGTTTATCGCTGAATCAGAGTAGGAAAGTAGTTATGAAGATCTTACTTTATAACCCGGATAACGGTGTGACGCGTAACTTCATGCCACATCTGTGGATGTTTCTGCTGCAATCGCTGACACCACCGGGCCATGAAGTTTTACTAATCGACGGCAACGCCCGCGCGATGAATGAGGAAGACATCGTACGATTCGTTCGCGAACAAGATGTCAAGCTCGTCGGTATCGGCGCGATGACCAGGATGATAGCCAAGGCTTACCGAATGGCTGATGCTATTCGCGCCGCGGGGGTACCTGTTGTGATGGGTGGGCCACACGTCACTGAAGTTCCGAACGAGGCGCTCGGACGGGACGGCGGACCACGCCACGCTGATGCTGTGGCTCTTGGTGAGGCCGACGAAACCTGGCCAGAGATCGTCAAGGATGCCGCCAACGGCAAACTCAAAGAGATCTATGAGCCAGTAGACGAAAACGGTAAGGAACGAAAACCCAGCCTTCAACCATATCCGTCCATTCCCTGGAAGACCATGGATTTGGATCAGTTCAATCTGATCCCGAAATTCGTGGCCCCAATGCTCAGACGACACGGGACCGGCTGGGGAACATTTCGACTCATTCCGATTGAGTCTGGTCGAGGGTGTCCGTATGGCTGCGAGTTCTGCACCGTGACTGGCTTCTTCGGCGACTCAATAAGGTTCCGTACAAACGAAAGCGTTGTCAGTGAGTTGCTGGAGCTGAAAGCGCGTGCGTCCAGTGAGCGCGGGCAAATTGCCGTCTTCTTTATCGACGACAATTTCGCCATCAACATAAAGCGCACGAAATCATTGTTGCGCGACATCATCGCCGCCGGCGCACAAATGAATTGGATAGCGCAGATTAGCGCCAATCTATTGCGAGACGAGGAACTGGTCGATCTGATAGCAGCGTCTGGAGGCAAGTGGATATTCATCGGGATGGAGTCAATCGACTCGACGAATCTTGCCGATGTGAGCAAGTCGTTCAATAAACCGGCCGAGTACGCGGCGGTCCTGGAGAGACTTGCCAGGCGGCACATTCATGCGATCACTTCCTTCATCTTTGGGATGGATAACGACACGCCGGGCACGGCAGAGCGGACGCTCGAGCAAATCCGTAGTTGGCCGCCTGGATTGCCTGTCTTTGGAACTCTAACGCCCTTCCCCTCAACTCCGCTTTACAAGAGGCTCGAAGTTGCGGGGCGGCTCACACGGCCAAAGCACTGGCTCGACTTCAAGCCGTTCCACATGGCCCATACGCCTCTAAAGATGAGCATTGAGCAGACTCAAACAGAGGTCGATCACGCGTGGGTGAATTCCTACAGTCCCGAAGGCATTGCGAGTGCCGTTAATTCGATCAGTGATCAGCCCGTAGGACAGCGCGCAACCATACTGATTGCGCGTCTTTGTTTTCGTGGGATCTACTTTCCGCAGATGGGTCGATGGGCCTGGACCAAGGTGATCGCTCAGAATTGGCAGACGATTTATAGCCTCGCCAAAGAAGGGGTGGCTACGCGCCGCCTCGGGCGAAAGGACCGAAAGGTCCGAGTCAGCAATCCGTCGCCGATCTAACAAACCCGATCACATAAAGCACAAAGCAGATCACAAAAAGGCGCAAAAAACTTTGTGTTTTTGCGCCTTTTTGTGGCTAATAAGTTTACTGCTTCACCTCGAAGCGCCTGGCCGACGACCAATTGCCCGGAGTGCCCGAGGCCGAGTTGGCGCGCACCCGCCACCACATCCTGACCGCCGGAAGCGTGCTAGTCGTGAACTGCGACGCCGTCGTGGCTTGATTCACCACTGGCGAGGAAAAGGTATCCGAGTCGTCAATCTGGATCGTGTAGCCAGCCGCGCCGCTGACGTCGGTCCAATCGAAGGTGATGCTCGCGCCGGGACTGAAGCGCGCATCCGTCGCTGGGCTGACGAGCGATGGCGCGGGCAGCGGATCAGTCGACGGTGGAGTGGTGGAAGCGGGCGTGACAGTCAGCGTCGTCGTGCGGCTTACTCCGCCGTAGCTGGCGGTGATAACGACACTGGTGTTGGCGGTCACGGCCGAAGTGTTGACGGAGAACGTCACACTCGAGGCGCCCGCCGCCACAGTCACGCTAACGGGCACGGCGGCGACTGACGGATTCGCGCTGCTCAGAGTCACCACTGCTCCGCCGCTCGGCGCTGCGCTCGTCAATGTAACCGTACCCGTTGCGTTGTTTCCGCCGACGAGAGAACTCGGGTTCATGCTCACGGCGGAGAGACTGGCTGGTGCAGGCGGCGTGGAAACGGCCCCTGCGGTGAACCGGCGCGAGCTGGAGAACGGACCAGCAACATCCGCCGAGTTGAAAGCGCGTACCCGCCAGAAGAGCCGTTGCGCGGGCAGACCCGTAATCGTCGCCTGCGACACACTCACCATCTGGCTGAACGTGAGCGGCGCGTTAAAGTTTTGTGAACTGTCAATCTGTATCTCGTACCTCGTCGCGTTGGCGACGTCCGACCAGTCAAAGGTGATCGGCTGCCCGACCTTCGCGTCCGTAGCGGGCGACAAAAGGGTCGGCGCGCCAGGTGTCGGCGGCGGCGCTGTCGCCGCGGGATTGACTGTCAGGTTAGCGGACTTCGTCACGCCTCCACCGGAGACGGAGATCGTGACGATTGTTTGCGTGCTCACTGAGCTCGTGGAGATGTTGAAGCCGCCGGTCGTCGAGCCAGCGGGGATCATCACGCCATTTGGCACGGATGCGACCGCCGGATTGCTGCTTGCGACCTGCAAGATCTGGTCGGTGGACGAAGGCGACGCGACCGTAACGGTGGCGAAGGAGTTCCCTCCCTGCCCGGTTGTCGATGTCGGACTAAGCGTCAGCGATAAAGGCGGCTGCTGAGGCGTCAGCGTGACCTGCGCTTGCGCAGACGCGCCGCCGTAGCTCGCCGTGACTGTAGCGCTTGTGTTTGCCGCAACGGCGTTCGTCGGGATTGGGAACGAGGCAGAGAAACTGCCGGCGTCAACAACCACCGATGCTGGTGGGCTCACAGACGGTGAGTTGCTTGTTAGCGTCACCACCGCTCCGCCCGCAGGCGCCTGCCCATTGAGCATCGCGATTCCCTGCGGCTGCGCTCCGCCGCTGATGCTGCTCGGCGAGATCGTAAGCGACTTCAACGAGGGCGGCTGCAAGGTAAACTGCGCGGCTGCAGAGCCGGAATTGAGCGTCGCCGTGATCGTCACGGGCGTCGGCGTTGCCACCTGTCCTGCCTGCACCTGGAACTGCATCCAGGCGGTATTGCCTGGCATCGTTACAGTCGCCGGGACGGGAAGCGCGCCGGGATTTGAGCTGTTGAGGTTGATAGTCGCGCCGCCCGCCGGTACCGCAGCCGTCAACTGGATTGCGACAATGGTCGTCTCGCCGCTATAGAGCGGATCCTTGGCGAGCTTCACAGAGACGGGCGTTGGCGGAGCTGAGCTGATGGTGAATGTGCCGGTCGCAGACCAGGCCGTCAGAGCGGCAGTGGTGGGCGACGAATCCCCCTGAGCGGAGCGTACGCGCCAGAACTTCTTCCCCGAAGTAAGTGACAGAATCTCTCGCGTCGGACCGTTGAGCTGCGGGTCGTCCACCTCGATGGAAGAGAAAGCGGAGTCGCGCGCGATCTGAATTTCGTATCCGCTCGGCTGCGGGTTAGCAACGTGCGTCCACTCGAGCGTGACCGGCAGCGTCAAGGTCGGGTTGTTCACAGGCGCGACGATCGAGGGCGGCGGAGGCAGCGGATTGTTATAAAAGACTGAGAAAGAGATGACGTTCGACGGCGCGCTGAAGTTGCCGTTTGCGTCCACGGCGAAGACTCGCGCAAAGTAATTGCCTTCGGGGTCCGCAATAGCGAACGAGAAGGTGGTGTCGGGAATGTTGTTGAACTCACCGCGCGACGACACCGAGAAGCTCGGGTCAGTCGAATACTGAAGGACGTAGGACGCGGCGTCCGGTACCGCGCTCCAGACAAAAGTCATTACCTCCCACGGGTGGAAGGTAGAGTAGCCTTTGGTCGGCCCGAGGCTGGGCGCGCCGGGCGAACCGGCGCTCGCGCCAGTGACCGTGAAGCTACGTGGCTGCGACCACGCCCCTTGCACGAAATCACCGTTGACGGCCTGCACGCGCCAGAAATAGGTCCCATCGGCAAGGCCGCTGACCGTATCCTGCGTTGCGCCGTTGGTCGAAGATTGAATTAGCAACGACGTGAAGGCAGAGGACGAGCTGACCTGCCAGTTATAAGCGACAATCCCGCTCGGGTCGCTGACCGCCGTCCAGGAGATCGTGGACGGCTCACTGACGACCGCGCCATCCGCCGGAGAAACCAGCGACGGCGCGAGCGGAGCAGCAACTGCTCCTCGGCTAGTGGCACTGAGACATAAGATAAGACTGAATAATAGCGTGAGAGACCAACGGACAGACGTTTGGCGCTTCATAACATACCCCCCAAGGATTCGAGATAGTCACACTCCCTTGACTTCCTCTGTACAGAGCGCTGATGGGGACGAAAAATACATCCCTTTGGGACAGGACGTGGATAGGATTTAGGAGGGAACGCGCAATGCGTTTTCTGAAGGAAATCTGGAGCGGGCGACGGGATTCGAACCCGCAACCCTCAGCTTGGGAAGCTGATGCGCTACCGTTGCGCCACACCCGCTCAAGAAGGTGAGAAGAAGATAGTTAAGGATCTGATCCGTGTCAATCCGCGTCTTCAGTCCGCGTTAATCCGCGTTAATGTAGCTCGCGATTAGGTCATCCCACCGGCCCTGGGCTTTCAGTATCAGCTCGATCACCTCACGAACGGCGCCGAAACCACCAGGAGCTTTCGTCACGTAATGCGCCCGTTGGCGTGCCTCAAAGGCAGCATCTCCGACTGCCACACCGAGTCCGGATTGCAGTATCAGCGGAATGTCATTGAGATCGTCGCCGATGTAAGAGACTTCATCATTTGTCACGCCAGCCTGCGCTAACACATCGGCGAACGCATGCACCTTGTTTTCATGTCCCTGGACAACGAACGACATGCCCAGCGTTCGCGCACGAGTCTCAACAGCGCTCGACGTTCGGCCCGAGATGATCCCCGATCGCAAACCGGCCCGGTGCAATAAATCGATTCCGAGTCCGTCGCGCGTGTGAAAACCTTTCTGCTCTTCGTCATTTTCGAAGAGCCAGATGCGACCGTCAGTTAACACACCATCGCAATCCATCAAGAGCAGCTTGATGCGTGCGGCGCGTTGTTCGACTTCAGAGCTCATCGCACCTCGAAGAGATCGATGCCGGAGAGTTTCCAGCCCGACGGTGTGCGCGCAAGCAGCAATACAGCCGTGCCGGCGCCAACCGTGCCCAGTTTGCTCGCACGGATCTGCACGTCCGCAGCAATCAGGTTCGCGTTGAGCTGCTCGGTGCGCACGACTTTCGTCTCCCACGCTTCCGTGCCGATGCTCCCGTTGATAAACCGCACGAGCTCACCAGGGACGATCCGAGCTTCCAGCTCCGCTTTCTTGTTGCTGACGACCGCCTGCGAGAGCTGAGTGATGAACGTGCGCGCGTTCTCGTCAACAGGCGGCGCACTGTTGGCTGCAGCTTCCGCACGAATTCGCGCCGCACGCGCAGCCAGCGACGACGGATAATCACGACTCGCCAGCACCGCGTCGTTGAATCGTTTGACAGCGTCAGCCGCCTGGTTGCGCTTCATCGCGATCTCACCGAGACCGATGTTGGCCCATGCAACGGTCGCCGCAAACGGCAACGGCTCGTCCAGCGCCGCACGGAAGAGTCGTTCCGCGTCTTCAATCCGGTTCTGGCCCAGCAACGCACGCGCGAGAATGATCTGCGCCTCCTGGAAACGTGGCGCGGATGCCAGCATCGCACGCGCAGTCGCTTCAGCCTTGGTGAAGTCCTGAGCGCCGAGCTGCAAAGACGCCTCATTCAAAGCCTGTGAAAGATCCTTGGCGCGCGGCATCACGTCGTTGCCATAGTCGAGTTGCGGGTAAAGCTTGTCCGGATCAACTTCGACGCGAACGATCTTCCCCGTCGTTTTGAAAACTGCTTCGCCAAAGTTCTTCGCAGGCACAGTCGCTTCCGCTCGCACTTCCTGCCCCTGTTCAGTCGTCGCCGCCGCGGTAACCGTGACGTCGATCGATCCGAGATTGCGTAGCGCTGAAACCCAGTCAGCACCGCGTTGCACCGGCAAACCAATCATCAGATCAGTATCGACTATCTGATCGAGCTGCTGGTCTAACAACGCCTTCAAGCCATCGCCACCGCGCGCCACGAGTGCTTCACGTACGGCAGGAAGGTTGAAGCCATTCGGATCACTCTTTCCAACCTGAAGCGAAGCACGTAACACACCCATCAAAACGTCTCGACCCAAACGACGATCGACGAGACGCCAGAACATCGCGCCACGATTCGGCACTGACGCAAAATAAGTACTGTCCAACTGGCTCGTACGTGCGAGTGGCCCATCGCGCTGTGCGACTGTCGCATAAGCGAGTCGCTGCTGGTACAACTCCGACTTCACCGCATCGGCGCCAAACTGTTTTTCGAGAAACTGCGTCGCGAGGAAACGTACGAGCGCGTCGCGCAAGACACCACCGCCCTCACCGCGGACAGGTGTTTGGCCGCCAATCCACAGCCGCGCGACTGTCTCGGCCACGGAGAGCGCCGTGGCGGCTTCGAGTTTTGGAAGACGCAACGTGTCGGCGTCGAACAGCACCGTGCCGCCATCGGTAAACCCCGCGCCTCGACGCACTGCAACCAAACGTATCGGCGCATCAGGCGCTGGTCCAAGCGCCGCCGCAAAAAAGGCGCGCGCCGCAGCCGTGAACGCCATCAACGCCTCGGCGTGTTTGCGATCGTCCGCGCCCGCGCCTTTCTCGAGCATGACGATCACGCCCTTTGCATCAGCAGCGCCTTCGAGTTTGTCCCAGTCGCCCTGAAGAAAGAACGGTTGGCCATAGAGTGACTGATCGAACGTGACCGAACCCGGGGAGCCGGCCTTTTCAACGCCCGATGAGATCGCGTTTGGAATATTGACGGTCAAATGAAAAGGAGCCGTGTCAGCGCCGCGCGCCGAGTAAGGCGTGTTCGGTATTGGATACCAGAACGCGAGGGGCAGAAACTGCGTTGCAATCGGACTAATCGCGGTAAGCCCACTGTTACTCTCAACTGGAAGCGAGTAAGTCACTGTAGCTGACATAGTCGCATTCGGAGCGACAGTCGCGGGTAAATTGATCTCGATTCGCTGCAAGTCGCTGCGTGGCTCTTGTATCGGTCTAAAATTCGCCGCTGCGCCACCGGCAGTCACCGATTTCACACTCGCCTTTGAATTGATACGGAGTGTCATCGTTCGACCTGATCCATTGCCGACGTTCGTCGCGTTGATGGTCGCGACTGCATTGAGCAAACGTTCGGTCTGCTGTACGTTCGCCTGCACGTCAAACGAATTGACCTGCCAGACAACAATCGCCGGCGCCTGTGCGCCCGCCTGCATCGTCGCAAGACACAGCATGAGCGCGAGTAGAAGAAGTGTTCTCATATAAGGATTAATCAGAACTAAACTAACGTCGATCACCAGAGTTATTAACAAGCTGGTGAATATCGCGCAACATCAGGAGCAACGGCGCGAGACGCTCAAGCGGCAATGCATTCGGTCCGTCTGACAATGCTTTCG
>Ga0105249_10004756_pt1 | contig 11713 bp, 14 predicted proteins | sample KBSS44metaG_FD_81522 | JGI IMG/M metagenome (GOLD analysis project Ga0105249, IMG submission 81522) | Switchgrass rhizosphere microbial communities from Kellogg Biological Station, Michigan, USA - KBS S4-4 metaG | ecosystem: Host-associated > Plants > Roots > Rhizosphere > Soil | place... | reverse complement strand
TATTCGGGTGGCCCCGGATATGGGGGCGGTCCCGGCCGCAATCGCTGGGCGACCGATTATGACGCCTCGCGTTACTATCGCGACAGCGCCAGCTATCAGGAGCGCCGCCTGCGCGACACCGACGAGGTCTATCGAGGGTCCGATGGCCGCTATTATTGCAAGCGCAGCGACGGCACGACCGGCCTGATCGTCGGTGCGGCCGCTGGCGGTATCCTCGGCAACCTGATCGACGGCGGCAGCAACCGCGTTGCCGGCACCCTGGTTGGCGGCGCACTTGGCGCCATCGCCGGCCGCTCGATCGAGCGCGACCAGGATATCCGCTGCCGCTGATTCGGCGCTCCCATACGTCCGGTGAGCGCAGATTGGTGCCCATCGGACGCCTTGGAAGGAAGCTGTTCGGCCACCGTTCATCCATATTTAGGCATGAAGTGATGTTCCGGAGCCTGTGCTCGTTTATTACGGGTGAACGATGATCGCTCCGGCTTTAGGAGGACTTGCGATGAAACATTGGATGAAAGCGGCGAGCATGATCGCCGTCAGCGGGGCGATGGTAGCAGCCGTCCCCGCGCAAGCACGGCCGGGCAACTGGCACGGCGGTGGCGGCTACAGTGGAAATCATGGCGGACATCATGGCGGCTGGAACGGTCACGGCGGCCGTTATCGCGGCTCTTACGGCGGTCACGGCTATTATGGCCGCAGCCACTACGCCGGCCGCTATTACGGTGGTCGCGGCTATTATGGTTATCCGCGCTACGCCTACTACGGCGGCTATTATGGCTATCCGCGCGGTTACGGCTATCGTTACTATGATCGTGACGACGATGCCGCTTTGGCGATCGGCGCCGGGTTGCTCGGCGTAGTGGTCGGCACCGCCATCGCCAACGATCGCCGCGACGATTATTACTACGACGGCTATTGAGTTCGGCGCCGCTCGCTGAGCGGCAGCTTAGGAAGCATCTGAGGGCGCCCCGACGGGCGCCCTCTTCTTTAGGCCCGAGGCATGGCGCGACAGGTCAAAATGGCCTGTCGTCCGGACAAAGCCCGTCTTTCTGCTTGACGCTATGTTCCCTCTATGTTCTGATGCGATTCGATCTGAAAACCGAGTGAATCGCAGGAGGGGGTATGAAGCGCTTCTTCCAATTAGCCGCGGCGCTGGCATTGGGCCTCGCTGCGCCCGCGTGCGACCAAGGCGGATCAGCTGAACAGAATCAATCTCGTGCTCATATGGTAGCAACACTGCCACCACCTAAATGCAGCCTACGGAATCCGTTGTTGTGCAAGTCGTCCGGAGAACTTCTTGCGACTCCGGATTTCATTGCAGATCTCGAGCGGTTCGGAGGCAAATATGAGTTATATAGTTTCCAATACACACCTGTTGACGCGCAATTTTTCGGGGGAGCGTCCGAATCGAAGTTACGGAGGATCGGCGATGGTTTGATATTCTCGGACTCTTGTCCTGAGCACAACTGCGGCGAGAACGTGGCGGTGATTTTGCGACCCGGCAAGATACTCGCCGTCGGCCGACAAAATTCTATGCCGTCATATCCTGAGGAAAACTCAGACTTAAATATCTTTGTCGAACACTTGACGCCGGAAAGTGAAAAATGGGTCGCGATCGTGCGGCGGTGGGGAACCAATGGGCAAAAGGTGCATGTGCACGAAACCGCTACGTTGAAGGTGACGGACTTCCCGCCATCGAAGAAACATTATCCAAAATGCAGCCTTCAAAAGCCGGAATTCTGTAAGCCCGTGGCATATTTGCTCGAGCAGCCGGAATTTTATCGGGAATTGTCACGTTTTACCCGCAGCAGGCGAGGAACCTTCACGCTGTGGAACGCCCCCCTTTTGGATCAGTTTCGTCGGGCATTCACCGGACCCTCGTTCGATCCAGACCAATTCGACGACGGTCTCGTTCGTATCATTGGATGCTCTTGGCGTTGCGCGGAAGACGGGCAGATCATCCTTCGGCAAGGACAGATCGTTGCAGCGTCGTTGCTGTATAAAGTTCGATCGGGCGACACGAGCGAGTACATACTTCAGGTCTTCGTCGAACGTTTAACGCCGGAAAGCAAAAAATGGATCGACATCCTCCGGTCCCGTGCCGGCGACGCCACCGTGCACTTTAATGAGCTTGGGCCGTCCCAGCGCAACTGAAATCGCGTTGGCTGGATTGGTCGCATTATCCTACCAGCCTCCTCCGATACCGCCACCACCAGACGGTAGTCCCGTGGGTCGCGATGCCGCCCAACGTTGAGACCTCCTCATCCTGTCCGCCTGCAATCTTCTGACTTTGTCAGCCTGTTGCGCGGAGTCGAACTCCAGGACCTTCGGCGCCTCGTACCAATAACGCGTGCGTTCCTTCGGAAATAACTTGGTCCGCTCGGAGAACATTCGTCGTATGCGGTCTTGCGAACTATCCCTCATTCCATCTCTGTGGACGGCATTGAGGATTTTCATCGAATTACCTTGGCCATTTTGAATGGCCATGCTCCAAAGCATTTCCTGCATCGGTCGATCGTTCACATCGAAACCCAGTTTTTTCGCATAGTCAGCGACGGGCAAATAATGTGTTCGGAGGAGATAAGCATGCTCCGCTCGCTGAAGCTCATCTCCCTTTCTTCCAGCTATATCTTTATATTTGGAGACTGATTCCTTTGAGCCTGGAATGAATCCGATAAACTCTTCCCTCAGTGGCTGAGCCTCAGGACTATCGATAAATTTTTTCATCGTTCCTGCATTCGAAGACAGCTGGTATCGCCCATAACTGATCCCGCCGGGATCGTTTTTCCCAGACGAAACCAGTTGCTGTCCCCCGCGGCTTTCCCAATCGCTTGAGATAAAGCCAAGATAATTCGGCCTCAAATAAAGATCGGCTCGCGGATTTCGATCGTCCATTCTTACCGGTAGATTTTCTATGGTAAAATGATCGTCATCAAACAGTTTTGGATAGCCGTGATTATATCTGCGAGGGATCGTTTCTACGATCGGCCGCAAGAAGTGTGTCATGTCCAAGATCGGCCGTAGAAAATTATTTGAGACGGGCGGTCTAGAGGACATTTGCCCCACATGCCCTGAAGGTACCGCTCGCTGACCATTTGGATTCGCTTGCTTTACACTTCGGCTCCGTGACAGCGACTCAGATTTGAGGGAATTGCCCGTTCCGCCGATATACGGCACCCGGAACGGATCTGGTGTGCTTGCAATCAATTGCAGTATACGCCTCAATCGAGGATCAGATGTCCATTGCGACATTGAATTTTTCTCCTTCTAATTCGAAATTTCGCCCACACCCATCCCACCCTCCGCCAGAAACATCCGCACCACCTCGGACATCCCCTTCAGCGGCGTGAACGTCAGCATCACGATCCCGTCCGTCGCGTTGGTGCGGGTCAGGCCTTCGGAATAGATGTCGAGCGGCGGCTCCTCGTCGAACCAGACGCCGTGCAGCGTGTCGCCCTGCCACTTGGCGCGGCCCTGCTCACAGGCTTTGAACAACAAGGTCGAGGTGCCGCCGGACGCGTGCCGCACCGTCAGGCTGTCCAGGCAGTTCGGTCCGCTCGACGACCGCCAAATGTTGCCGCGACGATTATTGGTACGGCTACTGACCTCCCGCCGCGCGCTGAGCAACACGCTTGCGAAGCATCTGAGGGCGTTCCGACGGGCGCCCTCTTCTTTTGGACCGAGCCGCATTGATGGAATATTAGTACAGCCCGTCTTTTCGCTTGACCCTATGTTCCCTCTATGTTCTGATGTGATTCAATCTGAAAACCGATTGATCGCAGGAGGGGGTATGAAGCGTCTCTTCCATTTCGCAGCCGTGCTGGCATTGGGCTTCGCAGCAGCTGCGTGTAACCCGAGCGGATCGGTCAAGCAGGACCGGCAACCAGCACAGGCCCAGTCGATTTCGCCCCTGAAAGGATGCTCGATCAAGCAGCCCTTTGATTGCGAATCCTTTTCGCAGCTTAAGGCGACCCCCGACTTCAAGGCTGAGCTTCTGCGATTTACAGCGCCAACTCGCCATCATTGGTTCATCAATGATCCGCAAGCCATCGGATATACCGACGATCGGCTGGCGCACGTTCCCGAAAGGTCGTTGGCCAAGGTAGTCCACAACGACCTGATTTTCGTCGAATCCTGCCCCGAACATGACTGCGGGGATAACGCAGCGGCAATCCTTCGGGCCGGCAAGATTCTTGCTCTGGCCACGCAATATTCCCGGCCACCCTATCAGGAGCGTTTTTCTGACCTGGAGATATTTGTCGAGAGCAAGACGCAGAAAAGTGCGGTGTGGATCGACATCCTAAAGAAGTGGGGGATGATAGGAGAAAAGACGCGGATATATGAGCTCACTGCACTTCCTTCAAACAGCGCCAAGTGGAGCCCCACCGCCTCCGGTTGCAGCCTTAGCATTCCGGAGGCTTGCACAAATGGCTTTGATCTAACGGAGAAAAAGGAATTCGCGCAGGAACTGACGCGCTTCACCCGAGGCCGTCGCGGCAGCTACATCGATAAGAACGCGACACTTAGCAGCCAGATTATCAACGCCATGATCGGCGGGGGCCGGGATCCTGAATTAGTGGGCGGAGGCCTAGTAATAGTTGAAGGCTGCGCTCGCGAATGCGGCCCCTCAGCCGCCGTGATTGTCGAACGCGGAAAGATCATTGCCGCAGCATTGAACTATAGCCTGCGGAAAGGCTCAGACGCGGAGGAACGGCCGCAATGGGATCAACATCTCGATATCTTCATTGATCACTTTGACGAAAAAAGTGGACCTTTAATTCAGATTTTACGACGTTGGGGTGCCCCGCCAGATGCAGCAGAAACCGTGCACGAACTGGGGCAATAGTGGGCGGCTATCACTTCCTGATCTTTGATGACGGCGGAAGTTTTTCAATCTTTGTCGAATTATATTGTGCATCTCTGTCATGGTTCATACCATCGATATCGCCCGTTCGATTTCCGTGAAGCTTCGTACATTCTGGCGTACTCTAGCGCCTGCGCACTCTCCGCGACATATCTTCTCCAATCGTTCGGTTTAGCTTTCTCTCTTTGCTCATAGAGCGCCTGTATTGTGGTAAGCGCATTTCGACGCACGCTGCCGTCCTTATCCGCATCGGCTACAGCGCTGATGATGTCGGCTCCCCTTCGTCGGTGCTGAACGGAAGTGCTCCATATGGCTTCTCGGATTATCGGGTTCGTTAGATCAAACCCTCTCGCTTTTGCTATATTTGCAAGCGGTGCGTAGTGGGTATCCTTTATAAAATTGTGCTGATCTTTGGCAAACTGATTTGGCCATCTATTATCGATCCGCTTATATATGTTGTTGAATTCTGCAGTTCCAGGCTTACTGTCTTTGAAAAATCGAGCATATTTTCGCCCTTGTTCGCTTTTTATAAAATCACCGACGGTGCCTTTCGCCGAAGACAATTGATCATACCCGTAGCTAGGACCACCGGGGTCTTTTTTGCCTGACGATATCATCTTTCTCCCCCCATCGGACTCGTACCGAGGCCCTAAGAACCCGGGATGAGGAGGAAACAGGCGAGGATACGATTTCAGATAAGGCTTCCACAGGGGATCTTGAGGATCGTTTAGAAGCGGTATCTTTTCTGACTGAAATTGCTCCTTATCGCTCCTATGCCGGGTGTCAGGCTTTCTTGCTTTCAAGAACTTGATCCGATCGGGTGAAGCGGTGACGGTGATCTCCTGTTCTTCTGACGGCGACCGCGTAGGCGCAGAGCGCTGGACTCTTGGAGCCGTTATAAGCGCAGAAGATGCTCCAACCGGCTTGCCGCCAACCCGGGCATCATAGCCGATCAGCTGAAGTATTTTGTTCAGTTGCGGACCAAAATCCCATTGAGACATCGTTCATTCACTCCTTCTCTATTTCATGACTTCCGCCGCACCCAACCCGCCCTCCGCCAGATACATCCGCACCACCTCGGACATCCCCTTCAGTGGCGTGAACGTCAGCATCACGATGCCGTCCGTCGCGTTGGTGCGGGTCAGGCCCTCGGTGTAGATGTCGAGCGGCGGTTCCTCGTCGAACCAGACGCCGTGCAGCGTGTCGCCCTGCCATTTGGCGCGGCCCTGCTCATAGGCTTTGAACAGCAGGGTCGAGGTGCCACCGGACGCGTGCCGCACCGTCAGGCTGTCGAGGCAATTGGGCCCGCTCGACGCGCGCCGCACATCGCACAGCGCCGCGCGCGGGATCGCGCCGCTGCCCCACTCGCCTTCCTTCTCAGGCTCGCCGACCAGCAGCTTCTGGATCGTGTCGCGCGTCGAGATCCGCGTCTCGCCCGCCGCCCACAGCCGCACCGGCCCCTCGAACCGCCGCCCCTCCCACCAGTCGGGATAGCGCCCGGTCAGGTGCATCGCCCATTCGAACGATCCGGCCAGAGTCTTGCCGAGCTGATTGCCGGCCATGAACAGCCGCTCGCGATGCTCCGCCCCGGCCGCATGGAATTCCGCCTGCTTGGGATAAGGGCTATACGTCGCCAGCCGATTATGGCTTCGGCGCCGCGCCAGCTCCTGGGCCAAGGACAATGCCTGCCGCTTCAAGCTGCCTGAGGACGGCGAAGAGCTGCGCGCCGATTTGCGCGTCGGTGAGCTCGTCAATGAGATTTACCTTCGCATTGTCTTCCCTGACGAAGAAGCTGGTGATGAGCTTGAGATAGTCGTGCGGCCGCTCGGAGCGGACATTGGCGATCGCCGCCGCGCCATGCGTCTCCCAATCCTCGAGCAGATCGTCGAGGATCGCGGTGGAGAGGCGGCGGTCCGGTCCCGGCCTGCGGCTCTTGGCTGCGGTGCGCCGTGGCGAACGCCGTGCAGGGCTTGCGCCGCGGACGATGGATGAGCCGGTTTTCGCCATGTCGATTCCTCGAGAGATGGCCCCGAACGCAGTGATGCTGCGTTGTCCGCGTTCCTCGCATGTGCCTTCAGGCTTGCCATGGTGCTGCAACTGCGCCACTACCGGCCGGCTGAAGCACGCATCAGCTGGGACGCTCTGCCCGAGAGGTAAGGCGTCCCGATTTTTTGGGAAGGAGACGAGTATGAGACGCATTGTCACTGTGTTGGCAGCGGGTGGCTTGATTGCCCTCGGAGCTTGCAACAAGACCCCGGCCGAACAGACTGCCGACAATATCGAAGCGACAGCGGAAAACACCGCCGACGCGATGGAAGAAACGGCCGACAACATGTCGAACGACGCTGCCGCCGACGCGATGGAAAATTCCGCGGATGCGGTGCGCGACTCTGCCGACAACACGGCCGACGCGGTGCGTGAGGACGCAGCTACCAACGGAATGTAATTTCCGGTTGCGAAGATATCATTGAGGGCGGCCCCTCGCGCCGCCCTCATTCATTTGCAGCACCTGCGACCGGGCGCCTTGCCGCCCCCTTCGCTGGCTGCCCTATGCTCCTCCTGCGGATCGAACGCTTCTCAAGGCCGAGCGTAAAACGCGGAATGCCACTTACGCCCAACTAGTCATGAAGCTCGCTGAGATAGGGGTGATGGACTCCGAGCCGGACATTCGTAACAGTTGGCGCGTGGAAAATTCACAGCCGTTTTCTTGCTCCAATGCCTAGAGGCTATCGGTGCATCATCCTTGCGGTTTTCGGATGGCTGATCGTAACTGGTGCCAATCAGCCAAGCGAACAGACCAATACTAGCCAAGCCGAGGCTCAGCCAGCGCCACCCGCTACGCCGCCGCCGCCTGAAACCGAGTATGCGCCGTATCCCAATCTGAAATCCGACGCCTGCTATGCCGCCAAGGACCATGACGCTGCCGACCTGTGCGCCCAGTGGCGCGCCGCCTTCGCTGCTGAAAAAGCAGCGCATGAAGCCCGGCGAGCAACCATGTGGGGCATCATCGCGACGATGCTTAGTGCCGCCGCCCTCCTCGCCATTCTTTATTCCTTGCGTCAAACCGAGAAATCGCTGGCCCATGCCTCTAAAGAGCGTGTCCGCGCGACCTTTAGAGCAATCGCCGGAGCCAATGAAACCGAGCAAGCCCTGAAACATGCCAGAACCAACGCGGCGGCGACAGCCAGACTCGTGAAGGCCGTAATCGGCAATGCTGAGGCTCAACTCAGGGCCTACATTGACGTTGAAATCACCTATCTTCCAGCTTCCGGAGAAAGCGACATCGCGGACGGCATTTGTGTTAAAATTCAAAATCATGGGCACACTCCGGCGACCGATACCCGTATCGTTATCGCCTACGAGCTTCATTCCTTGAAGGGTGACGTGATCCCACTCGGAGAAGAACCGTCCGTGGCGACGTTCCCCGCCATCCCCCCGCTTGACCACAGTGCGTATAGGATAATCCTCAACACGCCGGAGGAGGTATGGGATGTTCTCAAGGTAAACCTTGCGGTTCTCGTTATCGACGTAGAGCTGGATTATGACACGTTTGGCAAGCGACACACCTTCAAGAGAGCTTTTCAAAGCAACCAAGATGGGCGTATTTTTGATTTCTTGCCAAGTGGCGTGTCGGCAATCTTCCCACCGCCGAAGCAGGCAAGCTAAAATCCAAAACAAATACCAAGCGCCTCCTTAGCGCACGGCATCATGTAGGGCATCAATGTCGTCGTAGACGATGATAGGCGTAATCGCCTTGGTGCGTTTGCTAAATAATACCGACCATGCGCGCGGCGGCATCTTCATCCATACCATCCTTCCTCGGGATGAGTGACTAATGGCCTGGTTCTCACGGACCTGCCGATCTTGCTGTCCGGGCCCCCGTAGAGGGCGCTTCTCCAGCCGTTTCGGTTCGTCCGATTTCAACGTTGTTCTGGCTAAAGCGTCGTGGACTCGCCCCAATGGTTAACGCATCCGTCGGCCGGTGAGTCGGTGGGGGCCGGAGACCTGAAATGCCGCAATATCGTCTCTATTTCCTCAGCGCCGCGACCGGCAGCATCCAGCATTTCGAACAGTTCGAAGCGGCCGACGATGACGACGCGATCGCCCTGATCGACCATCATCTCGGCGATCAGCCGCTCGAACTCTGGACGGGAGGCCGCCGCGTCGGCCAGTTCGAATCCGCGCTTGCCCTGTCCGGCATCGCCTCTGCCGGCCTGTGGACCGACCGGACGCAGGCGCAGGCATCACAGACACGCCGACTGTTCCAATTCTAAACGTAGCGCGCGTTCTCCTGCTGAGAGGCTAAGTAAAAAAGTCCCGCCGCGCGCGCACAGGTGCCGCACGCGTGTGCCAGCATAGGTCATCGATCCGCGTCGGATGTGGGGCGGCGGGTTCCCGGCGCAGGGGAAGGGACCGCGCCAGGAATGGGTGGATTTCGTTGAAATGAAAAAGGCCGCCCGTTGGCGACCTCAAAAAGCTCTGGGTCTCCGGATGCAACTCTGGAGAATGATCATTGGCTATCACATGCCGTAACGCATGTCAACCAAAAAACGGATATGTCCGTCGAAATATCTCGCTAGCTGGTAACCGCTGGGGCTGTAAGCGGAAATCGCGGTATCTCGACCGGGAAGATGGCGCCGTCCTCGCCGACCATCTGGTAGCGGCCTTCCATGTAGCCGCTCGGCGTGTTGAGCGGGCAGCCCGAAACATAGTCGAACGCATTGCCGGGGCTGATCACCGGCTGTTCGCCGACCACCCCTTCACCCTGCACTTCGTGGCGCGCGCCGCGCCCGTCGACGATCGACCATTCGCGGCTGATCAGCTGCACCGCGCGCTCGCCCTCATTCTCGATCCGGATGTGATAGGCCCAGAACCAGCGGCCCTTGGCCGGCTCCGACTGTTCGGGAAGAAAGCTGACGGCCACCCTGACGGTGACGCCGCGTGTCGTCTCGCTATGCGGGAACAGGGCTTTGACGAACAGGGACTCCACGCCGCGGCTTCTCGCCTTTCCTGGCTGCGCCGTCAACGCGTCACGCGCTGCAAGCGGTCGACCAGGCGCTCGCGCGCCGCAAGGCAGTCCGATTGCCGCTCGATCAGCAGGTCGCGCGCGAGGAAGTGCCCGGTGATCTTCAGTCCCTCGAAAATCTCCTGCCACGACGCGCTCCCGCCTTCGCGCATGAACCGGGGCAGCGCGAACAGGCGATCGCGATAGTCCTCCGCCGCGCTCGCACAGACCGCGCGCCCGCTCTTCGGGCTGACGAAGTCGAGCTCGGCGGTGCTTCCGGTCGCCGCGCATTGGGTGAGGTCGAGCCCGAAGCCAAGCTCTCCGAGAATGAGCAATTCGTAGCGCACCAGCGCCCCGCCCCAGCCGCTGGCCGCGGGCGCCGCTTCGATCGCGCTCAGCACGCCGTCGAGCGCCGAATAGACTTGCGAGTAGCCCTGCTCTTCCGGCAGCGCCACCGCGGTGAGCGTGCACAGCCACTCGATCGCTGCAGCGGCAAGCGGCTCCTCGAACAGCGGCGCGCGGCTGTGGATCAGTTCGACGCTGAGCTGGGCAAGCTGGTCGGCGGTCCGCGCGCTATACTGCGCCTGCACCACATTGCCCGGCATCAGCACCGGCCGCAGCCGGCGCGAACGGCCGCCGCGCACATAGCCTGCGCAGAGACCGCCGGCCGGCGTCATTGCGCGGACGATCGCCCCATGCTCGGCGTGCGCACGCACCGCGCAGACAATCGCCCTGGTATCGACTCTCACCGCGGCATCCGCCGCTCAGCCGCGCGGGTGGAAATAATCATAGATACCGCGCGCCATCGTGCGTGAAATCCCGGGCGCCTTTTCCAGATCCTCGAGTGCCGCCCCTTTCACCGCCCGCGCGGTGCCGAAGTGCATAAGCAGCGCGCGCTTGCGGTTCGGCCCGATGCCCGGGACATCGTCCAGCGGGCTCGTCACCATGCTCTTCGCGCGCTTCTGCCGGTGCGCGCCGATCGCGAAGCGATGCGCTTCGTCGCGCAGCCGCTGCAAATAGAAGAGCACCGGCGAATTGGGCGGCAGCGTCACCTCGCGGCCGTTCGGAAAATGGAAAATCTCGCGCCCGGCGTCGCGATCCGGCCCCTTGGAAATACCGATCAGCGGAACGTCGTGCACGCCGGCATCCTGCAGCACCTCGCACACCGCGCTGACCTGCCCCTTGCCGCCGTCGATCAGCAGCAGGTCGGGCCATTCGCCATTGCTGCGGTCGGGATCCTCCTTTTCGAGACGCGCGAAGCGGCGGCTGATCACTTCGCGCATCATCGCGAAATCGTCCCCCGGCGTTGTCTCGCTGCGCTTGATGTTGAACTTGCGATAGCCGTTCTTCCTGAACCCTTCCGGCCCGGCGACGATCATCGCGCCGACCGCGTTGGTGCCCATCACGTGGCTGTTGTCATAGACCTCAATGCGCTGCGGCGGGCCCTCCAGCTCGAACAGCTCGGCGACCGCGCGCAAATTCTTCGCCTGGGTGCTGCTCTCGGCCAGGCGGCGCTCGAGCTCTTCCTCGGCGTTGCGTTTGGCCTGTGCGATCATCCGCACCTGGTCGCCGCGCTGCGGCATGCGCACCGTCACCCGCCGTTCGGCCCGCTCTGACAGCGCCTCGCACAACAAGTCCGCTTCGGGCAGCGCCCGGTCGAGAAGCACCGTGCGCGGCGGCGGCACCTCTTCATAGAATTGGACCAGGAAGCTCGTCAGCACTTCTTCCTCGGGTATATCGTGGGTATGCGCCGGGAAGAAGCTGCGGCTGCCCCAATTCTGCCCGCCCCTGATGAAGAATGCCTGGATGCACATCGTGCCTTCCTTGCAGGCCAGCGCGAACAG
>Ga0105249_10004755_pt1 | contig 11714 bp, 8 predicted proteins | sample KBSS44metaG_FD_81522 | JGI IMG/M metagenome (GOLD analysis project Ga0105249, IMG submission 81522) | Switchgrass rhizosphere microbial communities from Kellogg Biological Station, Michigan, USA - KBS S4-4 metaG | ecosystem: Host-associated > Plants > Roots > Rhizosphere > Soil | place... | reverse complement strand
TCACGATCTCCTGAATCACGCCTCTACCGTCAGCGACCTGGACCGCTCACACTCCAAGCCCGAGCCCTCCCACCCCGTACCCCCCCGGACTCACGGCTGGCGGGTACGGCGGCCGCCGATCCCGCAGTCCGTGAAGCTGGCGCATCACTGCATCGCAGTCATCGACTTTGATCAGGACATCGACCAGGCGCTCGAGTCGATCGCATTCATTCAGGAGCTCTACTCAGGCAAGGCGGCACTGATCGCGCGCTCTACCAGCCGCGATCCGGATATTTTGCTGCGCTCCATGCGCGCAGGCTGCAACGACTTTATCGGTGGCGCGTTCGACGCTGCGGCATTTGAAGAGACCCTGAAGCGGATTGCCCAGCAGTGGACGATGCGCGCGACCAGCAACGTGGCGCGCGGGTCCGTACTCACGTTTTTGGGGGCCAAAGGCGGAGTAGGTACCACGACTCTGGCGGTGCACTTTGCGTTTTACCTGGCACAGTGCCACAAGAAGAAGGTGCTACTGATCGATCATCATCCGCAGCTTGGCCACGTCTGCGTGTACCTCGGTATCGATGGCACGAGCTATTACTTCCATGAACTGGTGCGCAATCTGAACCGCCTGGACAGTGAGCTGCTTCGCGGATATATCGCCAGCCATCCGAGCGGGCTGGATGTACTGTCTTCGCCTGACGTTGTGGGCGCGAGAAAAGTCGTCGAAGCCGAAGACATGTCGCAGACACTCGACTTCCTGCGCGGCGAGTATGACTACGTCATCGTTGATTGTGACAGCACGCTGGACGAAACCAACCTGGCCGTGATCGACGCGTCAAACCACGTCTTCCTGATCGCGACGCCTGAGATTGGCGCGATCCGCGACCTTTCGCGCCTGATCGACAATTTGACGCAGAACGAGCAGAACGGCGAACGGATCAAGGCCGTCATCAATCGCTTCTCCTCGCAGCATGGTGTGAATATCGAGCAGATTGAGAAGGCGATTCGCCTGCCCGCGGCGGTACGCCTGCCGAACAGCTATGCGGAGGTCGTGCGTGCCGGCATTCTTGGCCAGCCAATCGGGGCCAAGGAGAAGGGCGAATTCCCGGCGCAGATGTTGAAGTGGGTCACCAGCATTGCCGGGCCCGCAGCAGGTATGGAACCGGTCGGAGCAAAGAAGTCCGGCTTTTCGTTGTGGAAGTAACGTGGACCGGCATTGCCACCGGTTCCCAACAAGTTTGAAACCAGCAGGTGAATTGAGATATGTCGGATCTCCACGCAGCACCCAGCAACGCTAACGGACGCCCCGAACGGCCGGGGCGCGCGCCGCAGAAGCCGGTAGGCGATGGTGTGCAGCAGCGCATCAAGACGTCCGTCCATAAAGAACTGATCCAGCGCGTCGATCTGGACAAGCTGGGCGAACTGCAGGAGACGCCTGGCGCGCAGGCGCAGCTGTTCAGTGTCATCCAGACCATCATCAATGAACAGGGTGTACCGCTCAGCGCGAATGAGCGCGACAAGCTGGCACAAGAGGTTGTCGACGAGGTATTCGGATTTGGCCCGCTTGAGCCGCTGCTGAAGGACGACACTATCTCGGACATCCTGGTGAACACGGCGAACTCGATCTACGTGGAACGCCGCGGCATGCTGGAAAAAACCTCGCTGACCTTCCAGGACAACCGCCATCTGCTGCACATCATCGACAAGATCGTCTCCGGCGTAGGCCGCCGCGTTGATGAGTCGTCGCCGATGGTTGACGCCCGTTTGCCTGACGGCTCACGCGTCAATGCCATCATTCCTCCGTTGGCAGTCGACGGTCCCATTCTCTCGATCCGGCGTTTTGGCTCAAACCCACTGGGCGCCGAAGACCTGCTGCGCTTCCAGGCGCTGACCCAGCCAATGCTGGACTTTTTGAAGGGCTGCGTTAAGGCGCGCCTGAACATCGTGATCTCCGGCGGTACCGGTTCCGGTAAGACCACGCTGCTGAACACACTCTCCAGCTTTATCTCGGAACGCGAACGTATCGTTACCATCGAAGACTCGGCCGAATTGCAGCTGCGCCAGGAACACGTCGTTCGTCTGGAGACGCGTCCCCCCAACGTAGAAGGCAAAGGCGCCATCCGGCAGCGCGAACTGGTTATCAACGCCCTGCGTATGCGGCCCGATCGCGTGGTGCTGGGTGAGGTCCGCGGCGAAGAGACGCTGGACATGTTGCAGGCCATGAACACGGGCCACGATGGCTCGCTCACAACAATTCACTCCAACACACCGCGTGACGCCGTTGCCCGTCTGGAGACGATGGCGATGATGGGCGAGGTACGCATCGCAGAGAAGGCCATCCGTGCACAGATTGCTGCCGCGGTGCACATCATTGTGCAGGCCTCGCGTATGAGCGACGGAACCCGTCGCATCACGCACATCACTGAGATCACCGGAACCAACGGCGACGTAGTCTCCATGCAGGACGTCTTCCTGTTTGAGAAGAAGGGAATCGGGCCAAACGGCAAGGTCCGCGGACGCTTCTACGCCACTGGCATTGTGCCCAAGTGCGGCGAGAAGCTGACAGCGGCCGGCGCTCCTCTTCCCACGGGCCTTTCCGACCATTCCCTGGAGATCGGATAGAGGACAGCCATGCTTCTCTTCATCGCATTCGGAGGCATCCTCGCCGTCACCTTCGGCGCGGTCGCGCTGTTGTCCTCCTCCTCGGGCAGCCAACGCGCTATTGAGCGGCGCTATCAGGGCATACGCGCGTCCAATCAGGACAATAAAGGCGGCGACGACAATGCCGCAGTCCTGCTGAAGCTTGAGCCGGTCAGCACCTCTGAGGGCATCGACGCGCTGCTACAGCGCTTTCAGATCATCCGTTCGCTCGAAAAGCAGATCATTCAGGCGGACGTCAAGGGCTCACCCGCGAAGTTTATCGGCATCTCGGCGGTCATGATGGTGGTCGGCGGAGTGCTGGTTTCCTTCTGGGTGCGAGTGCCGCTGGTGCAGGGTGGTGTGGCGCTCGCCTTCGGTTATGCCCCATTCGGCTATCTCGGGTTTAAACGCTCCCGGCGGTTGAAGAAGTTCGATAATTGCCTGGCGGACGCAGTGGACATGATGTCTCGCGCGCTGCGGGCGGGCGATGCCATGACCGCGGCGATCAACATCGTCGCGGAGCAAAGTCTGGAGCCGGTGCGCTCCGAGTTTGCTGAGGTCTTCAAGCAGCAGAACTTTGGCCTGCCCATTCGCGACGCCATGCAGCAGATGCTGGACCGCATTCCTTCACCTGACCTGCGCGTCGTCGTAACCGGCATTCTGGTGCAAAAGGAGACGGGCGGCAACCTGGCTGAGATCCTTGACCGCACCGCGAATACGATTCGCGAGCGGCTGAAGATTCAGGGCGAGATCCGCACGCACACCGCTCAGGGCCGGCTTACCGGATACATCCTGTGCGCGCTGCCGATCGTGATGTTGCTGGTCATCAACTGGATCAATCCGGGCTACTCCGATGTCCTGGTCGATACACCGACCGGGCACATGATCTGCTACATCGGTGTTGGATTGCTGATTCTTGGCGGATTGATCATCCGCGCCATCATTAACGGGATCGAGGTATAGCCGCCAATGATGATCTTCTACGGTGTCCTTGGAGTGATCGCGTTCTGCGTGGTGGCGTTGCTGCTTACGCCGAACCTCTTCCGTCCTTCCCAGGAGGCGCAACGCTTCTTCGACGTGGTGAAGACGGAGAGCGAGCGACCGGATCAGCGCGTGATCGGTGGCAAGGAGCAGATGCAGAACAAGCTCCTGGGCGCGGCCTCCGAGTTGCGCATGCGATTCGGTCTGGCTGAAAATCCGAAGCTGCGTTCGCGGCTGACCATGGCCGGTCTCAATGGCAAGGCATTCTCAGATATCTTCTTTGCCGCGCAGTTTCTGACACCGCTGGCGGGTGTGGTGGCCGGAACGCTGATGCCGTCCAATACGGTGCTGTGCGTGGTAGCGTTTGGCGTTCTGGGCTACATGGCGCCGGATTTCTGGCTCAACTGGAAGACTGGGCGCCGCCGCAAGCGGATTCGCCGCAGCATCCCCGACGCACTGGATCTGATGGTGATCTGCGTGGACGCCGGGCTGGGCATGGACCAGGCCCTGCTGCGCGTAGGAGCTGAGCTCACGGTCAGCCATCCGGACATCCATACCGAGTTCATGCAGGTGAATCGCGAGCAGCGCGCCGGAAGGCCGCGCCTCGAAGCCTGGCAAAACCTGGCTGACCGTACGGAGATTGAAGAGTTCACGCAGTTTGTCGGCATGCTCACGCAAACCGATCGCTTCGGCACACCGATCGCCAAGGCGCTGTCGCGGTTCTCTGAGGAGATCCGCATGAAGCGCCGCCAGCATGCGGAAGAGGCAGCTTCGAAGACGAAGATCAAGATCATCTTCCCGCTGGTGCTCTGCATCTTCCCGTGCCTCTTTATCGTGCTGCTGGCGCCTGCCATCCTGAACATCATGGCTGGCCTCAAGGGCATGTAAGCCAGGCAGATTGACAGGGACTGAACGACGCCCCTTCACGAACATCCATGGATGAGCCGTACCAGTAATTAGTAAACAGTTGTAGACATCACACGATGGTTGGATGGCGTATTCCCAACGCATAGAGCAACATAGAGCCAAGTTCTAAAGATTGCAGAAACAAGAAGTGGGCTCGTTGTCTCTGCATCGAAATCGCCGAGGTTCAACGGAAAGGAGGATACGCAAAATGACTGGTGCACACACCGTTCAAATTGTTGCCGGAGCTCTCGCAGCTGTCGTGCTTGGGATCATCGTTTATCGCCGGAAGCAGAAGACCGCTTAATAGCATTGCCGTAGTGCCGACTCGTTCCCATGTACAGAGTGAACAACCTAACCCGGGGAAGCTCAGTGGGAGATAGCGTCAAGCTAGCCGACACGTCGATGACGCGGATGTTCGGCTTGCTTGGCAAACGTGGATTGGACGCGGGAGGAGGGTTATGGATCAAGCCCTCCTCCGGCGTCCATACTTTTTTTATGATGTTCCGCATTGATGTCATCGGTTTGGACCGCGATCTCAAGGTCGTGAAGCTGTGGCGCTGCCTGGCGCCCTTCCGGGTCACCTCCGTCAGCCTGAAGATGCAAAGCGTGGTCGAACTACCCTGCGGTGTCATCAAGCGCAGCGAGACGCAGATCGGCGATCAGTTGGAGATCGTCGCTAACGATGATTCCGGGCGAGTATCAGCGTAATCGAGGACCTGGCTCCCGCGGCGTGTCTTGTGGACGGTATGCCACACTATCGTATTTTTCCGGGACGCGCTTTCCCTGCACGCCCCGGAATGGTTGGGTTAGAAGGTGAACCGCGTCCACAACTGCAGGCTGCGCGCGTTCTGATAGCCGTTGGCGACGCCGAAACCGGCATTTTTCGGGAGGTTTCTTGCTGTAGCGGTTGGCAGATTGGTGATTGCGCTATTGGACAAGCTGGTGAATGTCACGGTGTTGTTCATGCCTGTGATGTGCGCCTGGTTGAACGCGTTGAAAGCGTCAAGCCGTATTACGAGCGACCGCTGCTCGCCCAGCTTGATGCTGCGTTGTAACGACATATCCCACTGCTGGAAGAAACAGCCGCGCATGTAATCGGCTCTGGACTCCAGCCCAACGCTGTTCTGAGCGGGTGGCCCAAACGCGCTGGTGTTGTACTCCGCAAGTTTGTTGCCGCTGCATCCAGAGCCGGGACTACTGAGGAGGACTACGCGCCCACCGTAGTCTGGGGAGCCGGTGATAGCTTGATTGTTGGTGCCGTCGGCAAAGCTATAGCCGGCCGCGAAAGCAGTGCCTGTGTGCGCTTGCCAGATTCCGGACAGCTGCCAGTCTCTGGTAAACAGACCAAGGGCCTTCGTTGGGATTGAATCGTTCGCCAATTTCACGGATGGAATGGCATACACGAAATCGCCTTTAAGAGTATGCCGTGTAGGGACAAAGTTACCCAACAAGGCATCGGCCTGGGCCTGATCGGCACGCTCAGCGAAGGTGCCATCAGGGTTGTGCTGGTAACGGACGCCCGTGCTGCCCTTATTGACAAGGACCACGGTGTCGTTCAACACGAAGCCGATGCCATGGCTGAAGCGGCGATTGACGCCGAACTGCACCGTGTGAGACGTGAACCAGCCGCGGGCCAGGCTGGAGCTGATGGAGCCGAAACCCTTGAAGGAGCGCATCAGGTTGGCCGAGACTGCGCTGTTGCCCAGGATCGGGCTGGCAGTCAACGTCGAGTCCTGATTCTGCGGCAGGTACGCCGCGCCGAAGTCGATGGCGTTGATGTTGGAGAACTCGATCAGGTTATACGAGTGCTGGCCGTTGTACGAGAAGTCGAAGATCTGCGCGCCAACCTGGTACTGCGCGCCGCCGCTCCACGTCCAGGTGCTGGGTAGGCCGGCGTTGAGTTGGTAGGGGCTAAGATTCGGTGCGGCCAGTACGGCCTGTCCGGTTCTCAATCCGGTCAAGGGGGCGAAGTTGAGAGTTTCGCTCACTAGATTCGGCGGGTTTTGAATCTGGTTGTAGACGGCGTTGCCGGCGGAACGGTCAAAAGAGAGGCCCATGCCGCTGCGCAGAACCAACTTCCTGTTTGGCGTATAGGCGACTCCAAGGCGCGGCGCCGGAACCAGCGCCGGCGAGCTGAACGTTGTGGAGGGAACGGGAGCCTGTCCCGATTGGTACAGGCCGTTGAGGAAGTTCTTCCCATAGGCTGGCGTGGCCGTGCCAGGGGTTGTCACGATGGTGCCTATAAAGGCGGTGGTGTTCGGTCCCAGCAAGGCGCCAGAGACGGGGTCCTTTGCCTGGCGGTTCGTGCCGGTGCAGGGGTTGGCCGCACAACCGGCTACGTACAGGACCGGCGCAGCGGACTGGCTCCAGTGATCCGGTAGGAAGTTGACGCCCTGTCCCAGCGCATCGTATTGCGGCTGAAGGTAGGACAGCCGCACTCCGTAATCCAAGGTCAGGTTGCGCTTGATCTTCCAGTTGTCCTGGAGGTAGCCCTCGATGGTGTGGTAGATGAAGTCGCCCTCGATGTACTTGGAGTTCTGGCTGTAGCTGTTGAAGTTTCCCAGAAAGGCGTTCGCGAATCCAAACTGAGCATCCAGAGGATTCGAGGTGTTGTCACCAAAGTTGATCGTTGGCAACCACCCCTGCCGCTGCTGTGCCTTGAAGCTGTAGTTATAGAAGATTCCTGCTTTCGCGGTATGGCTGCGAATCGTCTTGGTGACGCTCCCGGAGATATCGCGGGTACGGTTGGTGTTCAGGAAGCCCGGGAACGGAAAGTTCGGGGGGGCACTGCCAATACGGCCGCCCCAGTTGAAGCTGGGAACCATGCTGATTGCCGAATGTGCCTTATCCCAGATGGGGGGCGCAAGGGAACTGATCGCCTGGTATGCATAGTAGTCTTTGTTGATCGGCACCGGGCTGGCGAATAGAGAAGGGAGCCCGGTCAAATTGGCCCCGGCCAGGCTGGCGACTGCATCCGTGGGAATGCCGCTTTGGCAGAAGGTTGGTGCTGACTGGTTGCCGCCTTGGACGCACCCGGTAAAGTCGTTGCGCGAGCCGCCGAAGGTAACCTCGACGAACAAGGTGGGGTTGACGGTGTAATCGATTGTGCTGGCCCACAGGTAGTACCACTTCTTGTATTCCTGAGAATCGTTGAAACCTGGCAGGGTGCCCTTGATTACGTCAGTCGGCTGTCCCCAAAGTCCCAGCTTGGCCGAGCCCCTCAGCTTGCTCATGGGCTGGTAGTCGAGCTTGAGGACCGGGACCTGTGAAGTCAGTGACTGATTCGGCGATGCGATCTGGTAGTTGTAATTATTTCCAGCAATCGTATTTCCACTGGAATCCGTGACGTTCGGCATGGGATACAGATTCAGGATGGTCTGGCCTAGAGAATAGACGCGGGCGGGATCAACCTTCCCCAGCGTGCCGCCATACTGGAAGCAGCCGGTGGTGTTGGAAGAGGAACAGGGCTTGCCCGTTGCGGGATCGCGAATGTAGGGAAACGCATTGCCGTTGTTGTCGAGGGTTTTCGAGAAGTCGCCGGCACGTTCCAGAGCGGTCGGAAAGCGGTACCGGGTGGTAACGCCGGACAGTGAGCGGGGATCGAATTCGTCACTGAAGAAGAAGAACAACTTATTGTTGTGGCCCGGCTTTCCGATGGGACCGCCGACCGAGAAGCCCCAGTCCTTCTCCTTGAGGTATGGTCTTGCATCGCCATTCAGCTTAGTCGTGTGGCTCGTGGCATTCCATCCCGACTGGCGCATGACGAGAAAGCCGCTGCCGTGGAACTGGTTAGTGCCGCTCTTGGTGACGGCGGTAAGTTGGATGCCGCTGGATCGGCCGTACTCGGCCTGGTAGTCCGAAACCAGAACCTTGATTTCTGCGACAGACTCCGTGTTGACCGCGACGCTCTGGGCATTGTTGCCGGTATCAATCGCTGAGACGCCGTCCACCATGATGTTGTTGTCGGCCCCTTGTCCGGCCGGGGTGGAGGAGCGATCGCCCGCGCGGTTGCCGTTGATGATCCCAGGTATGACCGCAGTCAGCGAGGTGAAGTTACGGTTTAGCAGCGGTAGATTCTTCACCTCCGAGGACGTAACAGTGGCGGACCGCTCTGCGCTTTCGGTCTGCATCGATGCTGCTGTAGTAGAGACTGTGACGGAAGAACTGACGGTGCCGATCTCGAGGGCGAGCTGGCCGAGGGCCACGCGGTCTCCAGGGGCTACTTCAACGCCAGTGCGCTTGAAGGTTTTGAATCCTTCGCCGGTAACCTGCACCGTATATGTGTCAGGGGGTATGTTGGGTATCACGAACTCACCGTTGCTCTTGGTAGTCACCTCGGGAAGGTGTGTGCCCCGGCTCTCGTTGATGAGGGTGATCGTCGCGTTCGGCACCATTGCGGCGGAGGGATCAGTAACCGTCCCCGAAACCGTGCCCGATGCCAACTGCGCATCGGCTTGTGGGGCCGTAATCCCGGCGATCAGCGCAACGGCGAAGACTGCTATTAGAAAGAATGGGACCCACGAAGGAACCAACGAACGGAGTACAGACGAACGCAACTCTAAAGCCATCTACCGCCTCCTAAAGTGTGGTTCGCGGACAGAGCGGTCATTCCTCGCTCGCCGCAAGAAACAAGCAAGACGCTCCTGTGCGACCACCAAAGGGGGTTACAGTGCACGTCTTAAGGTCTGATTGATTTCAGCGACGGTTTGTACAGGTCGCGACATCCCATTGTCAATGGGATAATTTCAGGCAAATTTGACAGTAAACCGTTTTGGACGTGCGCTTACCATCTGAAAACATTGCTAATCGTTACGAGGTTGCTACGGTCGATCCCACGCGCGGAGCATCCCGGGAAACATACATCCGTACAACGGTCTGGTCCTTCCGGACTCGGTTTTCGAACCCAGGGGCCATCGCGTTGCCTGCAGCTCCGTTCACCTGGATTGTGTCAATAGTCGCAAAGCCGTCTCGAACCGCCCTAATATCGGTTTGCCGGCGATACGCCCACCATTTATTCCGAGGGTCTGTGATATACCCGAAGTGACACGCCTACCTAGACGCTGGCGGCCAATCGAAAATGATCATGGGTTATGAATTTAAGTAAGCCGAGCCCATTGAGCAGTCAATCAAAAGCAGTCCACCCCCGGACCTAAAAGCAATACATTCTCAAGTGTCGCCGCGATGTCCCTTTAGCCGTTCGCGTTGCGTCTGATACACGCGTTCACGCCCGGTCTGGTACACCGCCGCAATCACGAAGACCACAACCGTTGCTGCCACAAAGATGGGGGTGTCCATTGTCACTCCTTTCGGCAGGGCCAGACCGTTCGCCGCCCTCAGTCATGGGTGACTGTGGCGAACGGCCAGGGCACTGCCTTAAGCTGATCCGCCGCGCCCACCAAGGAGGCTCGGCAAATCATCTGCATAAGTGTCTGTCGCCCAGGTGTATGAATTCCGTAAAAAGAACACTAAGAGTCCGTAAGTCCTCGCCCTCGTTCAGCAAGCCGTTCCATTGCGGACTATTCAACCCACGGTCTTGCGGCCTTGCAGTTACTGGCCAGCTGATTTGCTCTTCATGCTCCCGTCACATGAGTTGATTGTGGTGGCAGCTCATCCAATGGCTCGCCGAGGATGTCTCTAGGTTCCGTATCCCAGTGCTCGATGTCGCATGCTAATGCACGGACACCACCGCAATATCTGGTATGCAAGTAACCGTGCATTCCTGAGCTCGGGTCGCGGATAGGACCCACAAGTCTGTCCCCTACTTTGTCAGTCGATTGATGCTGGCCTCTTTCGGCCTCGGACTCCCTTTCCCCTTCCGTTTTTACTGCTTTCTTATGACTTTCCAGAGATTCTTCATGGGTTCCTTATTCCACTATTGCGTTCATGGAAATCGGGAAAGCAACACCCTTGTACTTACTGCTATTGCATGCATGCAGCATAGATCTGAAAAGTCTAACTCAAGCCGAAAAATTGAGAGCCGCACTGGTAGAAGGAGGATTTCCAAGTGAAACAGATTACCGCGGTTATCAGGCCGAACAGGCTTGATGAAGTGAAGCAATCACTGGTCGACGTTGCTGTACAAGGGCTCACCGTCCAGGAGGTTCGCGGATTCGGCAGACAGCGGGGGCATACAGAGATCTATCGCGGCTCAGAATATTCCGTAGATTTCCTTCCCAAACTGCTGGTCACGATCCTCGCCCAGGACGAGCGGGTCGACGAGATTATCGAGGCCATTATTCGTGGAGCACGTACCGGGGAGATGGGAGACGAAAAAATCTGTGTCACTACCGTCGAGGAGGTAATCCGGATCCGGAACGGCGAGCAGGGCGAAGCAGCGATCTGAAAGCGATTTTTCGCAAGAACCATAGACCAATCGAAATGGAGCGAAGGGAAAAGATGAAAGAACAAATTAGAAAATATGGACTATCTCGTGTTTTCCGAGCGACAGCGCTCGCAATCGGCTTGGCTGCTGTCTTCTGTCTATCGCAAATAAACGTTGCTGCGCAGGGACCAAAAGCTGATCCCGCTGGTACCGCCACCGGCGACAGGACTTCAGTCGTAGATGCAGCAGGCAATCCCTTTGTCGTTGCTGCCCCAACAGATCCAAGCGCGCCGGACTATGCAACGGCGAAGAAGAACTATGACGAGTATCAGGCCGAACTGTCCAAAGAGCCGCTCGCTGCCAAGCTCGCAGATTCTGTTGGCCACGTACGCGTGGCTACGAACTTCGGTTGGACGTTGAATACTGGGTATCTGGTCTTGTTCATGCAAGCCGGCTTCGCACTGCTGACATGCGGCCTCGTTCGGAAGAAGAATGCGGCACACCTGATGATGTTGAACTTCGCCGCGTTTGTGTTTGCACTTCTCGCATACTACGCAATTGGCTACGCGTTCCAATTTGGTGCAGTCGCAATCAACGCAGCCCCTGCAAACCTTGGGGGAGTTCCGACCCTGAACCACTTTCTACTAGGCAGCAATTCATGGGGAATCCTTGGAGGCAAAGGATTCTTCTTGACCGGACCGGCTTACGACGCTGGCAGCAATGTCCTGATGCTGTTTGAGTTTGTTTTCATGGAGACGGCCGGCTATATCATCGTCGGAGCAATTTGCGAGCGGATCACGTTCTGGTCTTTTGTCCTGGCTGAGCTTTTCATTGGTGGGATTCTGTATCCGGTGTTTGGCTGCTGGGTGTGGGGAGGAGGCTGGCT
>Ga0105249_10004754_pt1 | contig 11715 bp, 11 predicted proteins | sample KBSS44metaG_FD_81522 | JGI IMG/M metagenome (GOLD analysis project Ga0105249, IMG submission 81522) | Switchgrass rhizosphere microbial communities from Kellogg Biological Station, Michigan, USA - KBS S4-4 metaG | ecosystem: Host-associated > Plants > Roots > Rhizosphere > Soil | place... | reverse complement strand
CCCGCCCGCCGCTGCGCGACGGGGTGAGCAGCTACTTCGGCCAGCTCAATGCCGGCAAGCGGAGCCTCGTGCTCGATCTCAAGCAGCCCGCCGCCGTCGAGATCGTCAAGCGCCTGGTCGGCGAAGCCGATCTCGTGGTGGAGAATTTCCGGCCGGGCGTGATGAAGCGCCTCGGGCTCGACTACGAATCCCTCCGGGCCGTGCGTCCCGATCTCGTGTTCTGCGCCATGTCCGGCTATGGCCAGACCGGGCCCTCGTCCGGATTGCCCGCCTACGCGCCCGTCATCCACGCCGCCTCGGGCTATGACCTCGCCCATCTGTCCTACCAGGACGGCCGCACGCGGCCCGACAACAACGGCGTCTTCATCGCCGACGTGCTGACCGGCACCTATGCCTTCGGGGCCATCGCGGCCGCGCTCTATCATCGGCGCGTCACCGGGCGAGGACAGATGGTCGACGTGTCGATGCTCGAGAGCATGCTGACCATGACGCTCTCCGAGGTCCAGCGGGCGCAGTTCGCCATGGCGCCTCCCGGCCGTCCGATGTTCGGGCCGCTGCAGACCCGGGACGGCTATCTGATGCTGGCGGTGGCGAGCGAGCGCACCTTCCAGGATTTGGCCCGCGCGGCGGGCCGCCCGGACTGGATCGACGACCCGCGCTTCGCGGTCTACGCCAACCGCCGGCTGAACTGGCACCTCTTCATGGACGAGCTCGAGCACTGGTCGCGACAGCTCGCCACGGACGAGTGCCAGGCGGCGTTCGAGCGGTTCGGCGTGCCGTCCTCGCGCTACCGCACCGTCGAGGAGGCGATGACCGACGCCCAGCTCGCCCATCGCGACGCCTTCACCGAGGTGCGCGACGCCGCCGGCACGTTCAGGACGCTCAACCCGCCGTTCCGGTTCTCGGACGCGCCGGCCGCGGCCCGGCCATTCGCCTCGCGCCTCGGCGAGCACAGCGACGCGGTGCTCGCCGAGACCGGCTATACCCCGGAGGAGATCGACGCGTTTCGCAAGGCCGGCATCCTCGGCTGAGCCGCCCTCCCTGCTCGCGCCTGGCCCACCTGATTCGCGAGCGGACCACGCACCGGGCGGGCGCGTGACGCGCGGGGGCCGGGGGGGTGGGTCGACCGCACCCATCCCCGGCCCCCGCCGCAACACCCGTCCCGCCACCGCATGCGCGCTCGAATCACGCGGCTACGGACCTGCGTCCCAGCGGATCACACGCGACGGCCCGTCGGCGTGGAACGTCCCGTCCCGTCCCTCGAACCGCGCGCGGTGTGCGAGCACGCGGTCGCGCGCCTCGGCAGTGCCCATGCGCAAGGCGACCGACTCGGCGATCCTCAGGCCTTCCTCCGCGATGTCGCGGTCTCCAAGTGTCGCGAACGCTCCGGTCGCGCGCAAGACGCCATCCAGCGACGCCTCGGCCCGGGCGCGGAACAGGGCGCCCAGGTAGGCCTGCCGGGCGTCCGCCTCCCACGGCTGGCGCGTGCCGGAGCCGCCGGCAACCTCCAGGGCGGTGTCACCGAGCGCGGCCATGCCCTGCCAGTCCCGCGTGCGCCGCAGCGACCGGTACGCGTCGAGCCACGCCGTGCGAGCCGTCGCGAGGTCGCCTCGCTGAACGGCCTCGCCGATCGCCGTGATGAGCTCCCCTGTCGAGTCCGCCGAGGGAGCCTGGCCACTGCTCACTGGCTGCGCCGCCCCCGGCTCCATGGCTCGATGCGCGTGAGGGAAGACCCACACGATCACCGCGGCGCCGACGACGACTGCCGCCGTCAGGGAACGCCAGACGAACCGACCGGTGAGCCCCGGCCCCGTCGATTGCGCTCCGGTCATTCTGGGCGCTGCCGAATCCATGATGACCTCCCTCCCTTCCCACGATCTTGCGAGTGTGTGTGTAGCTGTGGCCGTGTCGCTCGGGGCGCGACCATCGCCTGGGGAAATGACAGGCAGAAGTCGTGCCGAAGGAAGAAGTGCAAAATGCATCCCCTGTTGTACGGGCTTTGGAGAGTGGGTCCACCGGGATCGGAGGCATCGTTCCCGATGCCCGGGCGTTCTACCCATGACGAGAGACGCCGTCCGTACACGAGTGCGTTCGGTCTACCGCGGACACCTCCCGGCTTGCCCGCTGACCATGCTGTCTCGCGATGACGTGATCGGCACCCGGCGCGAGCCAGCCCGGGTCGTCCTGCGCGACGCTCCATGCAAACGTGCGCCCGCGTCATGGGAGAAGAGCGGCGACGACGATGCTGGAGCCGAACGCGCCGACCGGGGTCGCGCGAGGCTAGACTCGGCCACCTCCAACCATGCGGGTCGGCCGCGAGGGATGCTCGCGGCGATAGTCGTCCGGGCTCGCCGGCACCGCAGTCACCGTCAGCGAGCCATGCGCACACTCGGAGCACGCCGGCTCCGGGCGGCGGGTGGCACGGGCTTCGACGCGCGGCTCCTCCTTGCCAGGCGAGCCGCCGAGGCCTGTCGCTGCACCTCGCGCCGCGTGAGCTGCTCCTCGAGGGCGATGGACCGCACGCCTCCCAGGCATCGCAGCCCGGGCGTCTCGACGATGGGCCGGTGGAGAATCCGGCCGGCCAGGCCCACGCGGACCGCCCGCTCCGTGTAGAGGCGGCGAAGCGCCCGGCACATGAGGGCCCGCCGGCGGTTGTAGCCGAACCGCGCCCGGTACTCGGCCACGCCGGTGCCGTGGGCGCGAAGGTGCGTGTTCGTGAGCTGTCGGAACCGCGCCCCGCAGATGAGGCAGACAATGCAGTCTTCCTGCACTGCCAGCCTCGGATCCGAGAACAGCATCTGGAGGCTCGTCGGCTCGTCGATGACCTGCCGCATCGTCTGCACCCTCATGGCTTCCTCCCCGCGCTCGATGTGGACCACTGTGGCGCGACGACTACGCAAGCCTCGGGCCAGGCGGGTCCTCCCGAAACGAAGCGGAAGGACGAGATGGGGGTCGGGAGCGCAAGCCGGCGCGCACGTAGAATTCTCTCTGCGCGAATCCGGCGATGGGGCGTGCGGCGGCGACGCAGGCGCTGGCGGGAGCGCGCACCGCGCTGCGTCGCGATAGGGTCGGCGGTTGCAGGCTGGAACGCGGTTTCACGTTTCAGTCTGCAACCCGCGGCTTGGATCAGCTCAGGGGTTGCCCTCGGGGGCGCCTTCGGGCCGCCCCGTCTGGATGCGATACTCCTTCATTCGTCGCCACAGGGTCGTGCGGCTGATGCCGAGGTCCTCGGCGGCCAAGGCGACATTGCCCTGGCGGGCCTGGATCCGCTCGACGATGAGCTGGCGCTCCATGTCGGCGATGCGGCGCGAGCCGCCGGAGGAGGGCCCGGAGGGCTTTCCGCGAGACGGCGGACTGGAGGGCGCTTCGCCGCCAGGGCCGACATCGCCGGGCCGATCGTCATCGCCGCCGGCGCGCAGGTCCGGCGGCCCGAAGCCGGCGGGCAGGTCGGCGACGTCGACGACCGAGCCGCTCGCCAGGGCCACCGCGTGCTCCACGACATTGCTCAGCTCGCGCACGTTGCCGGGATAGTCGTGGGTGATGAGGGCGGCCAGCGCGGCCGGCGACACACCCGTCAGGTAGCGACCCAGCCGGCTCGCGTGACGCTGCAGGAGGTGGTTGATGAGGAGCGGGATGTCGTCGAGGCGCTGGCGCAGTGGCGGCAGGTGCAGGGTCAAGACGTTGAGACGAAAATGGAGGTCGTCGCGGAACTCCTTCCGCCGCACCGCAAGGTCGAGATCCCGATTGGTGGCGGCGACGACGCGTACATCTACGTGGATGGGCCGGTTGCTGCCGAGCGGCCGGATCATACGCTCCTCGAGGACGCGGAGGAGCTTGGCCTGGACGCGGGGAGAAGCCTCGCCGATCTCGTCCAGGAAGAAGGTCCCGCGATTGGCCTCCTCGAACAGGCCCTTGCGCTGCGGGACGGCGCCGCTGAACGCGCCCCGGACATGCCCGAACAGCTCGTTCTCGAGCAGCTCGTCGGGCAGGGCGGCGCAGCTCACGGAGACGAACGGCTCCCGCGCCCGGGCGCTGCGCGCGTGGATGGCCTTCGCCGCCAGCTCCTTGCCGGTGCCGCTCTCGCCGGTGATCAGCACGGTGCTATCCACCTGGGCGAAGCGGGTGAGCCGCTCCTGCAGCTCCCGTATCGCGCGGCTGTCGCCGACGATGCCGTCGGGCGCCGCGGCCTCGCGCACCTCGGCTTCGAGCCGTGTCACTTCCTGGGTGAGTCGCCGCTTGTCGAGCGCATTGCGCACGCGGAGCAGGAGCTCCTCGTTCTGGAACGGCTTGCCGACGAAATCGAAGGCGCCCAGCTTGATGGCCTCGACGGCGGTCGTGAGGGTGCCGAAGGCGGTCATCAGGATGACTTGGACCTGGGGCTGCTCCTGCTTGACCACCCGGAGCAGATCCATCCCGGACACCGGATCCATCCTCAGGTCCGCGATGACCAGATCGAAGCTGCCTTGGCGCAGCCCCCCGACCGCCTCGGCCCCTCCGCCGGCCTCGGTCACGTCGTACCCCTCGCGCCGCAGCATGATGGCCACGCTCTTGCGCATGCCCGGCTCGTCGTCGACGACCATGATCTTCGCCATCGCGAGGCTCGTCATCGGTGCCGAGATGCTATCGCGGGAGGCAGGGCTAGGGGAAGGACCCGTCGAGGGGCCCCCGCGGCGCCCCCGGGAGGGTGTGCGTACTGCTCGGTGGTCGGCAAGATCCTTGCGTGCGTCTCGGGCGGAAGTCAACAGGCCGGCTCGTAGGGAACGCAGTAGTATGCTCTGGGGCTCGGCGACGGGATGGGCCGAAGCCCCCGGCGACGACCGGCGGGTCAAGCCGTCGCGAGGCGGAAAAACGTGGACGCATGGCAATTGGCCGCATGAGAGGGGAGACTCGCGGGGAGCGGGCGCGGGCGCTCGGCGCGCTCATCCTCGTCGCGCTATCCGGGTTCGCCCCGGCGGCCGCCGCGGCGGAAAAAGTCTTCACGTACGCCCTCGCCGCCGCGCCGGAGTCGCTCGACTCGGCCAAGACGACGTCCGAGCGAGCCTGGTACGTGACGTGGCTGCTCTGCGATGCGCTCGTCAACGTCTCCGCCGACGGCCGGCGGCTCGAGCCGAGCCTCGCCGAGTCGTGGACGCTGGCGGCCGATGGCCTCTCCGCCACGATCCGGCTGCGGGCCGGGGCGCTCTTCCACGACGGCAGCCCGATCGACGCCGCCGCGGTCAAGACGAGTTTCGAGCGACAGTTCCGTCCGGAGTCCCGACTGTACACCTCGGATCCTCCGAACGGCCGGGAGTCGATGCTGCGCGATCTGATCCAGGACATCGAGGTCCAGGGACCGCGCGCCCTGGTATTCAAGCTGAAGTACGCCGGGCTGCACTACTTGAGTCAGGTCGACATCATCAGTCCCGCCGCGCTCGAAAAGCGCGGGCGTGACTTCGGACGAAAGCCCGCGTGCTCCGGTCCCTTCAAGGTCGAGAGCTGGACGGGCGATCAGCTCTTGCTGACGGCGCACGCTCAATACTGGGCGGGGCGGCCGCTGATTGATCGCGTGGTGTTCCGGTTCATCAGCGATCCCAAGGCTTCCGTCGAGGCGCTTCTGAAGGGCGAGGTGGACTTCACTCCACTGATCCGAGATCCCGCGCTGCTCGAACGGGCGCGGGAAGGACCCCGTGTCAAGCTCCTGAAAGTTCCCGCCCTGAACACCGTCTATCTCGGGTTCTACACCGAGCGCCCGCCTTTCGACAACGCGCTCGTTCGCACCGCGGTCGTTCGGGGGATCGACGTCGGGCGAGCGGCGCTCTTCCTGATGCGCGGGACGGCGGTGCCGGCGAAAGGTCCCTTGCCGCCGTTGGTGAGAGGTTACGACCCGGAGGTCGGCCAGCCGCCGTTCGATCCGCAGGCTGCCCGAGCGCTGCTGGCTCGCGCGGGGCACGCTGCCGGGCTGACGGTGCGCCTGGTCTACAACGACGCCCTGTCGTGGCAGTCGGAGTACGCTGCGGCGATCCAGGGCGATCTGCGCCGCATCGGCGTGCGCGTCGAGCTGTCCGGCAAGCCGAGCTACCAGGCCCAGGTCAGCGCGATCGTCGCCCGGGAAGGCGACATGTTCATCGATGTGTGGGGCCTCCGGGCCCCTCATCCGGAGCGGCTGCTCGTTCCCTTGTTCCACTCGGGCGCCGGCGACGCCACGAACTGGACCCGCTATCGCAACCGGGACCTCGACCGCCTGCTGGACGAGGCGAGGCGGTTGCCGGAGGGGCCCGCCCAGGTGACGGCATACTCGAAGGCGCAGCGCGTGATCGTGGACGACGCGCCCATGGTGTTCCTCTATCACGGCTTGCGGATGGCGGCCCATGCGGACCGGGTCAAAGGCCTGAGCCTGAATCCCCTCTCCCTGCCCGTGGACAAGCTCGTCACGGTCGATCTCGGCCCCTGACAACGGGCCGGCTCGACTCGCGCGTGAAGGAACGATGACCATCCGCGGGTTGGCCGAGTGGTACCGGGGCCTCGGCCTGCGCGCCAAGTTCGCGCTTCACATCGCGGGCTCGATCCTGCTGCTCTTCGGGCTCATCGTGCCTGCCGTCGTCTATCTGCAAACGGAGGCGGCGCTCGAGCAGGCCCGCCACCGCGGTCTCGAGTTGACCAAGGTCTTCGCGCATGCCAGCGTGCACAGCCTTGTGGCGGACGATTTCCTCGCCATGCGGCACATCGTGAACAGTATCGCCAGCGACCCGGGCGTTCTGTACGTGATGATCCATGATCGCCAGGGTCGACTGCTGGTCCACAGCGACATCCGCCGGGTGGGCGAGTCGCTGAGCGATCCCGTGAGCGCGGCGGCGGCCCGGGCGGACAAGCCGGTGATCCAGGATCTCCCCGACGCCCGCGCGCATGCCGAGGACTTCACGGTACCCATCTACGTCATGAACGAGACACCGGCTGTCGCGCGCATCGGCATCTCGTTCGCCGAGGAGATGGCGAAGATCCGTGAGACCCGTCACGTCATCCTCGGGGTCGCTATCCTCGCCCTCGCCGCGGGCGTGGGGCTGGCGGGCCTTCAAGCGCGGAGCGTGACGCGCCCCGTCGGACAGCTCGTGGAGGGAGCCGACGCTCTGAGCAGGGGGCGTCTGGACCACCGCATCCCCGAGAGCATGGGCGGCGAGCTGGCTCAGCTCGCCGGCGCCTTCAACCGCATGGCGGGCTCCGTGCAGGCCCTCATCGAGCGCCTCAAGCAATCCCACGATGCATTGTCGGCCGCGCAGGACGAGCTGGTCCGCCAGACCCGCATGGCCGCCATCGGCCAGATCGCCGCCGCCGTCGCTCACGAGATCCGGAACCCGCTGAGCGCGCTTTCCACGTGCGTGCAGTTACTCCGGCGGGACCTGCCCGCCGACAGCGAGGATGTGGAGCTGATCCAGATCATCCAGACCGAGGCCCGGCGGCTCAACGAGATCGTCTCGGACTTTTTGACCTTCGGTCGCCCGCGGCCGCCCCGCTGGGAGGCCGTCGTCTTGGCCGACGTCATCCAGGAAGCGGTCACCCTGCTCCAGCGCGATCCGCGGTGCTCGCCAGCGCTCGCCTTCGACCTCAGCTTGGATCCCACGCTGCCCGCGGTGCCCGCCGATCGCGACCAGCTCCATCAGGTGCTCTGGAATCTCTGCCTCAACGCCGTACAGGCCATGGGCCCCGAGGGCAAGCTGCGCGTGGATACACGGTGGGCGGACGGGCGGGCAGTGATCCGGATCGAGGACACGGGCCCGGGGATCCCGGGAGCGTCGACCTCCAGGATCTTCGATCCCTTCTACACGACCAAAGCCGGAGGCATCGGTCTCGGGCTCGCCATCGTCCGCCGCATCGTCGAGGACCACGGCGGGGACATCGCGGTCGAGTCAAGTCAGGAGAAGGGCACATGCTTCACGCTCACGCTGGCTCTCGAGCAGAAGCAGACGTCGCCGGGCGCATCCTGATCGTCGACGACGAGCCTGGAATGACGAGGAGCGTCGGCATCTTGCTGCGCCGCGAGCGCTATCAGGTGAATGAGGCGGCGTCGGTCGCCGCCGCCGTCGGCCTCCTGAAGCTCGAGCGCCACCATCTCGTGATCACCGATCTCATGATGGAGCCACTCGACGGGCTCGATCTCCTCGTGCTGATTCGGCGCTACCAGCCGGCTTGTCCTGTCGTCGTGATGACGGCTTTCGCCACACCGGAGAGCCACCGGGAAGCCCTCCGGCTCGGCGCCGTGGACTTCGTGGAGAAGCCCCTGCAGCCGGATCGCCTCTTGCCTCGGATCCGGTACCTCGTCAACGGCTAGGCGCCCGTCGGAGGAACGTCGACTAGAGCGAGGAGAAGGGTCCAGCTGCGAGGCGGCGCCCGGTGGCCGCACGCGAAGGCGTAGTCTCTCTACGTTGAGCGTGCGGCTGAGGGCGCCAACGAAGCAGATGGGCCCTTATCGTCGCTCTAGGCGAGGGGGTCGACCGTTGGGCCGAGACCCCCCGCCCCACGATCGCGCCGCCTAGTCCCCGCCGCCGCCCCCGTTGCCGCAGTAGAACTCCCACCCCCGGAACCGGGCGGGCTCGATCAGCTTGCCTTCGTACTCCTTGTTGAAACCGGCCAGCTTTCCTCTGAGAGTCTGGTGCCAGAGCTTGCTGTAGTGCTCGAAGAACCACTCGGCGTCGCGCTTCTGGGATTCCTTGTGGTCGTCGATGCCCCCATTTCCCTCGAATTCCGCCTTCGCCACGAAGGTGAGCCTGGTGTACGCGCCGTCTGCCCCCGGTTGCGCCCCTATCTCCCACTCGTAGATCTCCCACTTGCCCTCCAGGGGGTACACCTGTCTGCTAGCGGTGGCGCCGGAGAGCACCCTGGGGGCCGGCGGCGGCACGTTGGGCCGGAGAAACCCGGCCGGCCAATCGTCGTCGGCCACTTTGGCCTCTTCCAACGAGAGCTCGGGCCGCTCGTCGTTGCTCGGCTTGTTCCCGAACACGAGGCGCCATCGGTCTTGAACAGTTTGATCGCCGAAGGGAATGTTGACTGCGCCGCCGATCGTCAGCGTGTAGTACGTCTCGACCGCCATGACTGGGCCCTCCTCAGTCCGAACGTGGGGAATCTGCCGCGCATGCAACGATCGGTTCGTCGCCCGGCCCCGGCAGGGCGCGCGTCCGATCGCGTCAGCCTGCACAAGCAGTATCGTGGTCCCCGCAGTGGATCAAGTGATTTCTGTCGCTATTGCGTGGTATTTCGGCCATCTCGGTGCCCGATCGCCGCGCGTACAGCGCGACAACGTGTACGGCCGAGGGCCAGCCCGATCATTTGTATCTCCGCGATCAGTCGACGAGGAATCCGCCGTCGCTTCGTCTCTCTGCTTTACTCTCATGCCGTGCTTCCAGGCCCAGCACCGGTACGCAGTTAACCGGCGCCCCAGGAACTTTCCCGGCCTGTCGATCTCGTCCCGCTCCGCTCGACTAACCAGTGCGAGCGCGCCAAGCACGCGACGAGGCACAAGGACCTGGAAAGTGTGTGAGCGCATGAAAGGAGAGCCGCGATGATCAAGGGGCTGTCGGGGGCAACGACCTGGAGCGAGAACCTGGGCAACCTGCTGCCGTTCTACCGCGACGTGCTGGGCCTCCCGGTGGGCATTCAGATCCCGGGATTCGTCGTGTTCGGCAACCTGGACGCGCCGGCGCTCGCGCTGGGCACGCACAGCGAGGTGCGCGGGCGCAACGCCGATCCCGCGCGTCACATGGTGGGCTTCACGACCGACGACGTCCGGGCGGACTGGAAGCGCTTGAAGGACGCCGGGGTCGAGTTCGTCGAGGATCCGACCGACTACGGCAAGCACCGCATCGCCACCCTGAGGGATCCCGAGGGTAACCTGATCCAGCTCCTGGAGCGGACGGCGTAGCGCGGACCATGAAGCGCGCGGCGAGCTCGTCACGGGCGTCTTTCTCGCGTCGCCGGCGCTGCACGCGGGCGGGGGTTGATATGATTTCAGGGAGCGTTCGATCATTTCGCGAGGAGGGATAGAGTGGCCGCGAGCGGAAAGGTTCTGTGGATCGGTCGGGGGATCTCGGTTCTGGTCTCACTCATCTTCGTGATCAGCGCGGTCATGAAGCTGGTGGGCGGCGCCGAGGTGAAGCAAGGACTCGCGCACCTGGGATTGCCGGAGTCGATGCTCACGCCGCTCTCGATTCTCGAGCTCGCGTGCGCCGTGGTGTATCTGATCCCAGCGACGTCGGTCCTGGGCGCGATCCTCCTCACCGGGTACATCGGGGGCGCGATCTGCACGCACTGGCGAGTCGGCGATCAGTTCTTCATCCAGGTCGCCCTCGGCATCTTCGTCTGGCTCGGCATCTACCTCCGGGAGGACCGCCTCAAGGCCCTCCTCCCGGTGAGGCGATCCTGAGTCACCATCCTGCTGATCCAGACCGGGTGGACCACGACAACTGAGAACAGACGACTGAGAACAGGAGGCACGGATGAAGGCCGAGCCGCAAAGGGAGCACCAGTGGCTGCAGAAGCTCATCGGCGAGTGGACGTGCGAGAGCGAGGCGACGATGGAACCCGGCAAGCCGCCGGAGAGGTTCACCGGGACGGAGAGCGTGCGCTCCCTGGGTGACCTCTGGGTGCTCATGGCCGCGCACTACCGGCGGAGGAAATAGTGGAGCGCCTCGTGGCGCACCCGTCCGGAATCCAATACCCGGAGGAGAGGACATGCTCATCAAGGCTCTGATCGTCCTCGCGGTGATCGCGATCGTGGTTGTCGTCGTCGTGGCCGCGCGGCCGGCCGAGTTCCGCGTGTCTCGTACGGCCAGGATCGCCGCTGCGCCGCCGGCGGTCTTCGCGCAGGTGAATGATTTCCACAAGTGGGACGCCTGGAATCCGTGGGCAAAGCTCGACCCCACGATGAAGCAGAGCTACGGGGGCGCCCCGGCTGGAGCCGGCGCCGTCTACACCTGGGTCGGCAACTCCCAGGTGGGAGAAGGCCGCATGACGCTGACGGAGAGCCGCCCGAGCGATTTGATCAGGATCAAGATGGAGTTCCTCAAGCCCTTCGCGAGCACCAGCACCGCGGAGTTCACGTTCAGGCCTGAAGGCGACCACACCGTCGTGACGTGGAGCATGGAGGGCAGGAACAACTTCATGGCCAAAGCCATCCACCTTGTCATGAACATGGACAAGATGATCGGCGGGCAATTCGAGAAAGGGCTGGCGCAGATGAAAGCGGCGGCGGAAGCGGCGCCCAGGACGTCATCCTGAAGGTCTTCTGAACTCAACGCGCCACGACGAGGAACGCCGGTGAGTCGCGGCGAATCGGGCTGCGATCGAAGTCGCCGAACATCTCAACCTTCGTGAAGCCCGCGCGCTGCAGCAGGTGCTCGAGCTCGTAGCGCCAGAACACCAGCGCATCGAGAATTACATGCACCCCTAGCGGTCGAGCCAGAGCGCCGCCGATCGGTTGCCGTAGTCGAAGCTGGGGTTCGGCGCGTAATTCTTCACCGACGGGTGCCAGGATCCCGTGACGCCCGCGGAGTAGAGATAGACGTAGTACTGCTGCTCAGCGGCATATTGATGGATGTCGAAGATGATCCGGCGGCGCGCCTCGACGTCCCTGGTGCGCATCTGCTCCCGCAGCATCGCGATGATCCTGGGGTCGCTGACGTGGCTCGAGTTGCGGCCCTGCTCGGGCATGTACATGCCGTACAGGGTCGTGTGCGGCTCCCAGGCGAT
>Ga0105249_10004752_pt1 | contig 11717 bp, 11 predicted proteins | sample KBSS44metaG_FD_81522 | JGI IMG/M metagenome (GOLD analysis project Ga0105249, IMG submission 81522) | Switchgrass rhizosphere microbial communities from Kellogg Biological Station, Michigan, USA - KBS S4-4 metaG | ecosystem: Host-associated > Plants > Roots > Rhizosphere > Soil | place... | reverse complement strand
TGGCTCTTGCCGGTCGTCGGCTTGCTGCTCATCTCGCAATGGGCCAAGTTTGCGCGCACGCCAAAAATACGGCAAATCACTCAAGACGGCCGCTTCATCGACGCGCGCACGTCAGACTTGCCGGACGATTTCCTTAGCGTCAGTGCGCTCGCGATCGCGGCCGGCTTCGACCTCCCCAACTTCAAAGATCATCGGGCCGATTGGTACGCGTATTATTTGTGCCTCGCGTGCAAGTGCGTCCCGCGGCCCTGCCCCCCACCGGGCGGTGAATTGGTGGGCTTTGACTTCATCCTCGAAGGATTGCGTTGGACCGATGGCGTCGATGAGCATGTCGAAAACTTCGCGGCGAACCTCGTCTATCAGGCATCGCCGGATAACTGGGTATTCATCGAAGGCGCCCACTCGCGCGCTACGATTGTCCCGGTTCGCGACGGATTCGGCAATTTCGAATCGTTTGACGTCTTCTATGAAATCGAAACACCGGGTCCGCTGACCTCACCGTTCGTCTGGCATTTCGCCGCGGACGAAATGCTCGTCGGCGTCGACACGACGAGCCAGCCGGCGTTGTTTTTCCCGAACCCCGGTCAAGCCGTGCTCGGCATGGGCCGGCTCGTGATTCCGGCCGCGTTCCTGTTTCCACCGATCGACGGCGACGGGCCGGAAGGCGATTGGGACCCAATTCTCGACGGCGACGGGCCATGATTCTTCACCACAAGGGGAAACACTTATGGAAACTGTTTTCGGCAGAGTGCGATTCAAGCGGCGGACGGCGGCTCTGATGCCACCGCTAGAGATCGGCGAACCGGGTTTAGTAACCGATACGAATGAAGTGGTGATCGGCACCGCGGCCGGCAATCTACCGATGGGCAATCCTTTTACCCTACCGCCGCGGCTCGATGACATCAACGAGTTGACCCTCACCGGGCAAGCGTTGCTCGGATTCGAAGCCGACGGCGATCCGTTTCCATTTCCGCTGAGCAACCCCGCGGCCGATTTACTCGATGAAACCAGCTTCGCGAACATGGTCGATAAACTCGGCGGCGCCCCTTCAAGCGGCACGGGGGGCTTGCTGCGGGAAACGTCGCCCCGGATTCAAACGGACATTGCACCGGCGACGAACGGGCTTGCCGATCTCGGGGCACCGCTCCTCCGATGGAAGCGGCTCTATCTTGACGCGGGCGCCGTGATTAATTGGAGCAACGGCGGCATGACCGCGACGTACAGCACCGGCTTGCTAACGTTCTCCGGGTCGATCACCGTTGCCGGCACGGTGACATCCCTCAATGCGAACCTCACCAACGTGACGATCGCCACCAAGTTGGAACCCCTGCTCAGCGGCGCCATACCGATCGGCAGCGCGTCGTTTCCGTTTGCCGGGGTCTACCTGGCGTCAACCGGATTCCTGAACATCGGCAACGGCAATTGGGTTGCCACGCATTCCACCGGCGTCGTCACGATCGGCACCGGGGACCTGCGCATCACGACACCCGGCACGAACGCGGCCAGCGTGCCGACGCTGGAATCGACCAACACGTTCAAAAACAAGAGAATCACGAAGCGGACCGCGACCGCGGCCAGCTCCGCGACACCGACGATCAACACCGACACAACGGACCATTACCTATTGACCGCGTTGGCCGTCGCGGTGACCAGCTTCACTACGAACCTCACCGGCGCCCCGGTTGAAGGCGATACGCTCCGAATCAGCATCACCGACAACGGCACCTCGCGTGCGATCGCCTGGGGGGCGAAGTTCGAAGCAAGCGGCGAAGACTTGCCGGTCGCGACGACTCCAAGCGTTCGCGTGGACGTCGATTTCGTGTGGAATACCGTGACGTCGAAATGGCGAGTCTTTCACGTCACCGTTCCGCCGATCGTTCTCGATACGCCGACGCTCGCGGCCGCGAAACTATTGGCGCCGGGCGCATCGGTAGGCCATCTGCGATTGGCCGGTTACTACACGGCCGGCGACGGCGGCGGCGCGTTGTACAAGAAAGTGGCCTTGATTCCGTCGCACTTAGGGAGATTGCAGACGGCGAACGGTACGTGGTGGGAACTCGCGGAGCGCGTGCCTAATATTCGCATGTTCGGCGCTTATGGCGACGGCACCACGCACACCGTTCAAGAATGGATCACGGCCGGCATCTACGCGAACCTTGCCGCGGTGCAAGTGGATTATACGTGGGTCGGCGCCACAACCGATTCCCTCGATGGCGTGGCCCTGAAAGCCGCGGTGTCGATGCTGCTCGGCACCGGCTTCGACGGCGGCGATCTGTACGTTTCGGCCGGGACGTACAAGCTCAATGTCCAGGTAGTAATCCCGAAGACAAGCGGCAAGCTCATCAAGCTCCGCGGCGCCGGCAGAGCGACCATTTTTGATATCCAGGCGATGACCGCAACGGCCGGCATCTATTCGGGCAGCGCGTCGGCCGCGGAATACGGTTCCTGCGACTTCTTTGACCTGACTTTCCGCGGCATCACGCAAGCAAGCGGCCGGGCCGTCTCGCTCGAAAACGCGAACGGCGCGCGTTTCGAGAGGTGCTATTTCTTGCTGCATTTTCTCGCGGTCGCCATGCACGACTGTTTCTCCGTGCATTTCATGGGGTGCGTTTGGGTCAACATCGGTTCGCATGGCATCATCAGCGACACCGCGGCCCACAATCTGACGATCACGGACGGTTGTGCGATGTTCGATGTCGGCGTCAATCAAACGGGGAGGTGTATCGCGTTGTCGGTTGCCTCAGACAATGTCTCTATCCACGACTGCGATTTTGAGAGTTGCCGGCAAGTGTTGCAAATGAACGGCGGGTCCGCGTTGACCATCGTAGGCAATTATATTGAGTATTGCACCGTCGCCATGTTCGATTTCTATGCCGACCTTTCGGGCGCCTCGATCTGCCAGAATTGGCTTGCCTTGGGGGCCTCTACCGATCTGACGCATCTGATCGATTCCGAATTCCGCCGCAACTCGATTTACAACCAGAATTTTACATGGAACGCGAACTCGATCCGGTGCGAAAGCGTCGGCAACCGTCTCACCGGGACGTCCGTGCTCGGATCGCCGGGCTTCGGATCGCAGAGCAACAACCCGGCGATCTCGGCGACCACGGGCACGTTTACCACGGCTAGCGCTACGCTCTATTGGTGGACTTTCGGACGCTTTACCTTTTGGACGCTGACCATCACCATTACGAACGCGGGGACCGCGGCGGGCGGAATCAACGTGCCGTTGCCCTTCAACCCAAGCGTCAATGCGGCGGGCTATGGCCGCGAAATCCAAGCGACCGGATCGGCGCTTTCGATCCAATGCGTTGCCGGCGCCGCGGCGCTCGTCATCTTCAAATATGACAACACGACGATCATCGGCAGCGGCCGGACCGTCGTGGCGAATGGATTCGCGATTGTTGGGTGACTCGGCACCCGCCTTGAGGCATCCGGACGCGTCCTGAGCGATCCTAGGCGGTCATTTTTTGGCCCAAAGTCTCTGCATGGCCGAAATCACGTCCGTCGCCTGCAGATGGACGTATCGAGCGGTTGTTCGCGTCGACGCGTGCCCGAGAACGGCGGCAAGCGTCCAATCCCGCAAGCCGGCCCGCGCGGCGGCGGTCGCTCCCGTGTGACGGAGCGTATACGCGACGACCCGTTCGCCCCGGCGATCGACACCGAGGTTAAGCGTAACGCGAAGCCGGCGAAGCCGGCACCGCACCGCGTTGGCAGTCCACGGGCGCCCACGCGAGTTGCGGAATATCGGCTCGTCGTGCGCAGGTCCTGCGCTGAGCAGTCGGACGAGCAGGCGCCCAAGCCGCGGCGAGATAGGTATTATTCGCGTGGCCAATCGGTCGCGGCGCCGTTTGAAGCCTTTCCCTTCACCGAGCTCGAAGAAGGCGCCGCCGGCGAGCAGCTCCGCGGCCGCGGCCGCGGCGCCGCCGGCGGCGCGAATGTCGGCCGGCCGGACTGCTCTCATTTCTTGCGGACGGGCGTATGTTTCCTTTAACGCCAAAAGCAGGGCTCTGAAAAATCGGTCCGTCGAACGTATCATTCGACAAACGTCGGGGGCGATCAGAACCCTTTGCCGTGATCCGCCAGCAACCTTCGCCATTCCCTCGAGCGGATTCCGCTCGAGCGAACGTTCCTCTTTGTGGCACCACGCAACCAACCGCTGAACAGCTTGGATGGGATGGAACTTTCTCGAGAACGTGGTGAGCGTCGCGGGCGCCAGTTCCTCGAGGGGAACATTACCGACCGCGGCCGCGAACCGGGTCAAGTACAGGCGATAGCCGTAGACGGTCGATGGAGCGAGGTTGACCGCGGCCCATGCAAGGAACCTTTCGATCGATGGGACGAGCCGAGAATCGAGCATGGCAACTACCCTTTCGCGAAGTGAGACGTAAGAAATGCTGGGACCGCGAAGTGTAGCAAATCGGGGGCGCGCGACCTATTGAATGGGGTTCAAGAGGTCGCTGGTTCGAATCCAGTCGCCCCGACTGCTCAGCTTGGTTGGTGACCGTGCTGGGTAGGTCCGCAAGGGCCAAGGCCGTCGCTCTCTTGTAGTTTGGGGGGCGACGGCTTCTTTGTTTTTCGCGGTGCATTTCGGCCGAAGCGACGGCTTCGACTGTCCCCTATTATCCTGCCGGGGACTTGTGATACTACCTATAAAGGGTGCGATTTTCTTTCGAGACAATTGCGCGTTCGAGTCATTTCCGCGGCCGTTAAATTTTGCCTATTGACACATTTTCACCTTGTTACGCGGGGGACCTCCGCGTAACATCGTCGGCACGTGACCCTCGCAAACCTTTGCCCCCATCACCACGGGGCGGGTTTTAGCTCTCCTCACCAGGGGGCGAAGGGACGTCAAACTACGCCACGGCGAACTACCCTGCGATTGTCGCGGGAACCGTGGCACCGTCGCGGCCGGTCGCGTGTACGAGCATTTCTCATGGCGATCCTTCGCCGCGGTAAGCCCACACGGCCGCACCGCCCATCCACAAACCACATCTTCACACGGATCGACGGTTCACCGATTCGCATTCCGTTTGAAAGCATTGTGGCGTGGGACGAAATCGAGATGACGCGGGCAATTGGCAAAATCGTCATCGTGCATCACGACCTTTCGTCCACCAACGTTCGCGAGTCGTTCGACGCGATCGAAGAAATGGTCAACGGGAAGGCGGTGCAAGCATGAGTCACGATCTTCACCAACCGGACGGCCAAAAATGGGATACGGCGGACGGCGTTTGCGCATGGTGCAAAAAGCCCATGCACAAAGCGTGGAAATACACCTACGGTAGCAACGCTTGCAAACAAGCGGCCTATCGTGCTCGTCAAAACGCCATGATGGACCCGGACAATTTGTCTGCAGATGCCGTTCGATATCGTGCAAAGAGAAACCGGATTGCCTACCGTCGTCGCGTGAACAGGAAAGGCGGTGCGGCATGAATTACTCCGAAGTCAAGCCCATTCCGAACGCGGGCTTTTTCACGGCCTTCGTTTTCGACCACGGAATCAACATGCTCGTCCGGTCCGCGGATTGGTACAAAGTGTCACCTATTCGGCGGTATCTCTACAACATGGCGGCAAGCGTAATTCGCATGGAAGATGCCAAGACAGAATCGCGGACCTACACATTCGAACGCTTCGACCACTTGCGGCAACTGCTCGAACGTTGCGACGGGCAAGAATGGGACGTGGCGTTCGAAGCTTGCATGACGTGGGGGCAAACCGATCACCATTTCGGCGTTGTCCATCTCGACCAGCGCGACGGCAAACGCGGGGATTTGCTTCTTGGCGATGATCCTGCCGATTATGCGGAATGGTGCCCGAATGACGTCGTCATGGCGACTTTCGCACCGTCGCAAAAGCCGGACTTGGACCTGGGCGGGAGTCACGTGTAATGACAAAACCGCGGCCGCAAAAAGTGCGACCGTGGACGCGAGACGATCACGAGGAAAACGCTCGCCGGATACAACGGGATGCCGACCAGAAAATATGGACCAAGCTTGGACGCCTGGTCGGCATCCGCGGCCGCGAATTCGCGGCCGCATTCGGCCGGCTTCTCGATGATCGGATCGCGATCGCGATACGCACCCACAAATTATCCCTAATCGACCAACTCAAAGCCCCCGATGACGCCGAAGCGTTGCGGGGCGCTCTTTCCGATCTCATCTCCGACGACGTCGCGGAGATGTTCCAAATCCTTTCAGGGAATGAACCCGATGATCAATCCAGAGACACGGCGGAAGCTTCAGGAAGTGGCGAACCGGACGCCACGTACGAACAACGGGACTTTTACCAAGGAGAAACCGAAGAAACCGAAACCTGAGGCACCGCCAGAGGGCGAACCGGCCCCAAAGAAACCGAACGCGATCGAAGTCTATTACGATGCCGGCAACAAAAGCTTTTGGGCGGTGAATGGCGTTGGCGAGTGGCAAGAATTGACGAAGGAAAATCTCGGCCTCATTCTCCGGGCGAATTGGTATTCTACCTATGAGAAGCTGACCAACTCGCTCACCATCCTCGAAAGCAAGCTGCTCGACATCATCCAGAATCACAGCGTTCACTTCGCCGGACGAATCGCTGGCCGCTATCCGGGCCTCGCCGAAATTTGCGGCGATAAATGCCTCATCACCCGCGGCCCCAAAGTGCCGGAACCGAAGCGAGGCAAGTTCGACCTTATCAAAAAGCTCATCCGCGAATTGCTCGGCGAAGAGGGTAAGTATTTTTATGCGTGGATGAAGGCCGCGTACAATGCCCTGCGCGCCGGCCCCCCGTTCCCACCGGGGCAGCTCCTCGCCGTGGCCGGCCCGGTCGGTTGCGGCAAATCGCTTTTGCAGATGATGGTTACGGAAATGCTGGGCGGTCGCATGGCGAAATGTTACCGATACTTGTCGGGGCAAACGCCATTCAATGGCGACATGATCGGTTGCGAACATCTCTGCATTGAAGACGAGGTGGCAAAGAGCGACATCAAAACCCGCCGCTACTTCGGCTCGTCCCTGAAAAGCTTGCTGGTCAACAAACAACAGAGCGCGCACCCGAAAGGTAGGGCCGCTTTCACAACCGAACCGTTTTGGCGTGTGACGATGACCTTGAACGACGAACCCGAAGCGCTCATGATCCTCCCGCCGCTCGATACCGATCTCGCCGACAAGGTCACATTGTTGCAAGCGTCCGCGGCAACCATGCCCTACCCGTCCGAAGCAATCCCCACGATCGGAGCGTATTGGGCAGCTCTCAAAGCGGAGATTCCCGCCTATTTGCACGCGATCATGCGATGGGAAATCCCCGCGGAGCTACAGGATATTCGCTATGGCGTCAAGGCCTTCCAAAATGCGGAGTTGCTTCACCGCTTGACGAGTCTCTCGCCGGAAGCGAAGCTTTGGACGCTCATCCTGCAATCCGGCTTGCTCGACAATTCCATTCACGGCTGGTCCGGTTCAAGCGTCGATCTCGAAAAAGAACTCCAAGAGCGCGACAAGACCGGGCAAATAAAGGAACTTCTCTATTACCCCACCGCTTGCGGCGCTTATCTATCTCGCTTGTGCCGGTCGATGCCGGGAAACATCGAAAGGGAATTGAAGGGGCACAATCATCAAGTTTTTCACCTTGCTAAAGATAAGGATTGAAGCCTACATATATTACTTTTTTCCCCTATAGAATTGTAAAAAGCCCTCCCCTCCTAACATCACCTAGAAATAGGTAAGGTTAGGAGGGGAGGGCTTTTTGAATTTCTTACCGGACGGGCGGCGGCGGCGGCGATTCGCGATTTTCCGCGGATTATCGAGCGATTTCGATTTTCTCCGCCTTGTCGGTCGATCGACTGAATCCCGTCGCCAAGTTGCCCTCTCGCGAAATCGGGTACCGGCAACTCGTCGCCATCGCGAGTTTCAGGGCCTCGACGGCCGCGGTCAATGCCACGATGGCGTTTTCCGTCTGACTCGCCTGGGCACTTTGGCTTTTCCGATTCAGCTCCGCTTGCTCCGCGTGATACTGTCGCATGTCGGACGAGTATTTGAGGAACGCGGCCCAAATGTCAGGGATGCGATAGACGATCATCACCGCCAAAACGCTTAGGACGCCGCTTTGAACGAGTGTGGACATTTCGCTTATTGTCACGGTGAATTACCTGGGAGATGAGGGACACGAACCCGCGAAACAAACCGGCCGCGGAATTACCTAGAGCGGCAATTCCGCGGCAAAGCGAATCTCTACTCGTCCGCGGCTTCTTCCGCGGCCGCTTTCCCTTTGGCGCCCTTGGCGGCGGCTTGGGGCGCTTTCACGGGATGAGCGTTCTTTTCCAACACGGCCGAGTTCACGGATAAGAACGTTTCCGCCAGTCCATCGGGATTGCGTCCGTAGACGGACTCCAAATTGACGGTTTGCGGGTCGCCCGTTGGGGAGACGTCCGTTACCGTCGCAAACAACGTAACCTGGTCGCCCTTCTTAAGCGTCGTACCTTTTCGGTCCTTCATAGAGAAACTCCTTTAAAAGCGGACGGTTGCCGATCGAGAGGGAAAACAGCGAGAGAATAACGGTGGTTCGCTCCGCTGCCCTCAAAAGCCATCGACCCGCCAGCAACCAAAAACGGGCCAACGGCGTTATCGCCAACGCCAGGCGAACGCGAAAAGGAGGCGGTTACCGTCGTGCCGTTTGCGGAGATCAAACGCGGCGACGGGTTGTAGGATCGCCTTTCATGACGGCACCGCCCCCATTGACTTACAATCATAATCAGTTTAGTAATGTATTGGAAGCTCGGTTGTGTTTCCGTCGTTCGGAAGCAACGCCAAGCCGGCAGAAACCGAAAGGAGTTTCCGCAATGCAGATTTCCCGTTTGTTGTTCGAACGGATGGTTGCGCTTTTTGGCAACCCTTCGAACGCGCTGTTGCCAACCGCCGCGCTTTCGAACATCAGAATCCAGCCCGTGAACGTGCCCTTTACCCCAAGCCTCGATCGAGTGTTGGCCGACGTCCCTGTGCAAACGACCGATGTCAACACGCCGATCGAGGTCTACCCGGATCGCCCCGCAACGTTCTACACCGACGTACTATCCGGAGAACGAGTCGTTGAATTCGAATTGCTCAACACTCCCGGCGCCTTCATCAAGGCGTCCAATGGAACGCCATTCACCATTTTCGGAACGCGGCTTGTCAGTTTCGATGGCCTCACGCTTCTGGCCACGGAAACCTTGCCGGTTTCCGTTCCATTGGCAAAGACGACCGAAGCGGTCCGCAGTCCGCGAATCGAATTCCGCTTCCCGCCCGACATGGTGCGTTAGACCTGGCCCACGGGCCGCCCCATCAAATCAACGTATCGTTCCCAATCCGTTCCATTCATTTCCCGAAAGGAAATCAACCTATGAAACCAACCCGTTTACTCGCCAACACGCTGTCGACGCTTCTTGCGGCCGATACTGCGAACTTGGCAAATGCGGTCGCCATGAAAGTGGGCCTCATTACGGCGCCGTTCACGCCGTCGCTTGACAGAGTGATGGCCGATCTCACAATTTCGGCACTGACAGGGCTTGTGCCGCTGGCAATGACAGCCGGCGCGCAACTCGAATCCGTCGACCAAGCCAGCGGCGAGTTGGTCGTCGAAATCAAGGTTCCTGCCGGCGGGGCGCGCTGGGAGACGGGCGGCGGCACGACCTACCCCGTCACCGTCTACGGGTTCGCTCTGGGCAACGGGGCAATGACAACCCTCTACGGCACCCATTCCCTCACTACGCCCGTCACTCTGACGGGCGACAACCAGGCGATCACGGCACCCGCTCTGCAATTCCGCATCGACCCGACGCAGGTCAAGTAACCCTGGGATCGGGACGCTAGGCCGATATCTGGCCCCCCGTCAAAATGCCGGAAATCCCGTGGATTTCCGCGAAATTCCCGTACCATCCGCAATAAGGAGTTAGCAAATGTCTGCAACCAAAGTCACCCTGCTTTTTAACGCGGTCACGAAAAATCCGGCCGCTCAAGCCGAGCGCTCGGCGGGCTTTTCCGAGTCGTATTACAGCGACCTCGCCATCGACAGCGCGCAGCTCGCGCAGAATTGGACCGACCTTTGCAACGCCCGTGCCGGGCTGCTCGCGACCAACGTGTCGATCATCGGCAGTCGGTATCAAGTCGTCGATCCCGCGGGAGGTAGCCGTCAGTTCGACAACAACTATCCCCCCGGCTTGACCCTTCCGAACGATCTCCCCGGCGTGGCCTTGCAATGGACCGTACGTTCGGCCGGCACGCCCAATCAGCGAAGCTTGATTCTTCGCGGCGTGCCTGACGCTTGCGTTGCCACCGGCGAATACACTCCCGCGGCGGGCATGGGCGGCGCCTTGACGGCGTTCTTCGCCCAGCTTACGGCGAAGTGGCGATTCCGGGCGATCGACCGGACCGTTCTTCCGCTGCGCATCGTCGATATCGTGGCGAATTTGATGACGACGGCGGACGCCCACGGTTTAGTCGTGGGAAACATCGTCAACATCATGAGCACTTTTGTCGGCACCGACCCCGGCAAGCCGGTTACTTATAGGGCGTACGTCCGGACGGTCCCGAATCCGTCGACGGCTACGCTTATCCCGCTCGAACACATTCCGATTCCAAACTCCACGGGGGGAAAAGTGCGGAAAGTGCTCATTCACTACCCGCTCTTTTCGATCACCGTCGGCGAAGTGCAAACGCCTACGGCAATGTACCGAAAGGCAGGCGCCCCTTTCAAAAAGTTTCGTGGTCGCCGGACGGTACGGCACTAAAAGGCGCCTGCTCTGTCTGCGGTTATGCCGTGGAATGGGTTCGCGCGTGCTTCCGATCGAAGTGGCGAATCTTCCGCGACTCCGACCGCTTGCAAGAAGGCTTCTTTTGGTTCTGTCCGCCAACTACGCCGTTTTACCCCGGCGTACACAATCTCAGCTCCCGAGATTGGACATCCGACGAACGCGATCCCCCTCCGTTGTTGGGGGAGTACGAAGGGGAGCGGAGTTGGTATCGGGGCGAACCCCCGGCACGGCGTCCGCTTCCCATACTTGTTGGCGACCCAACTTGCATTTCTCACGGGGAATCCCCCGGAACTCCGGCAACTCTCAACGTTTCCGCCGAATGCAGCAAAGTTCTCCCCGATGCCTGCTATGGCCTTGAGGAAGAGATTTTCTCGAAAACGAACGTGTGGGACTGCGTTTTCGGACATCTCACGGCGCGCGTCATTGACGCTGCCTACACCGACCTGGCGGACGCGGCGACGATCGTCGCGGCGTACATGCCCCCCGGAACGGTCGTAAGCACTTTTGCCCAACCGGATGAACTCATTCCGGCCGGCGTCATTGCGACAATAAGCGACACGGTCGTCTTGTGGCTGACGGGAACAACCAATTTTCAACAGCTTGCCGGTCAAGGGCTGTATTTCGGATTGGGGCCGGTCGACCAAGGCGCCTACTCGGCAAGCGTGCTCGATGAAAACGCGGCCATGGCGATCCTCGACATACTCAACGCGCGAGGCCTGGGCGGCGCCGAGCGGATTGTACTCGCCGGGCATAGCTACGGCGGAGCGGTCTGCATGGTAATGGCGGCAAGGATGATCACCGCGAACCCCAACCGCAACGTTGAAATCCTGACGCTCGGGGCGCCGGCGCCTGGGGACGATCGCTTGCAAACTCTGATCGAACTGTTGGCCCAACGACACTACGCCACCGAACGCGATCCGATTCCCTACCTGCCTCCAGGCAGCTTCGCGTTTCC
>Ga0105249_10004747_pt1 | contig 11731 bp, 11 predicted proteins | sample KBSS44metaG_FD_81522 | JGI IMG/M metagenome (GOLD analysis project Ga0105249, IMG submission 81522) | Switchgrass rhizosphere microbial communities from Kellogg Biological Station, Michigan, USA - KBS S4-4 metaG | ecosystem: Host-associated > Plants > Roots > Rhizosphere > Soil | place... | reverse complement strand
TGTAGAATTTCGCGCAAATTCCCTTCCGAACTCCCCAAATCACCCGATGACCGCACAGATTCTCGACGGCAACGCAATTGCCGCACGGTCGCGCAAGGACGTTGCCTCACAGGTCGCGGCGCGCGTTGCAAGTGGACTCCGGCGGCCGGGGCTCGCGGTCATTCTCGTCGGCGACGACGGACCTTCCGAAATTTATGTGCGCGCAAAGCAAAGGGATTGCGCCGAAGTCGGCTTCAAGTCGGACGTTCGACATCTTCCGGCCGACACGCCGCATGCTGAGCTGGCGCGTCACGTCGACGAACTCAACGCCGATCCGACGATCGATGGACTTCTCGTGCAACTTCCCCTGCCGCTGCAGATCGACGCCACCGACATTCTGGAGCGGATCCTGCCGCATAAAGACGTCGACGGCTTTCACCCGTACAACATCGGTCGGCTGGCGCTACGGCAACCGGTTCTCCGATCCTGCACGCCGAAGGGCATCATGCAGCTGCTCGAACACACCGGCATCGCGATTCGAAGTCTGAACGCGACGATCGTCGGCGCGTCGAACCAGGTCGGACGACCAATGGGCCTCGAACTGCTGCTTGCGGGATGCACGGTGACGATCGCGCACAAATTCACGTACGACACCGAGCGCCATGTGCGCTCCGCCGACATCCTGGTGTCCGCGACGGGTAAACAAGGGCTCATCAAAGGCGACTGGATCAAAGACGGCGCAGTAGTAATCGACGTCGGCATCACGCGCGACGCCGATGGGCGCCTCCACGGCGATGTCGAGTTCGCGGAAGCACGCAAGCGCGCAAGCTGGATCACGCCCGTGCCGGGGGGCGTAGGTCCGATGACGCGCGTCGCGATCCTGCAGAACACGCTGTATGCGGCGGAGCATTTCCATTCGTGAAATGCAGTTTCATTTCCGACCTCCACCTCGACTCGACCACGCCGGAACGCGTCGATGCGTTCGCTCGGTTCCTGCGGCGCGAGTCTTCGCGATGCGACGAACTATATCTGCTTGGTGATCTGACCGAGGTGTGGATCGGCGACGACGACGATTCCCCGTTCGCCCAGGCGCTCAAGGTCGAGCTCGCGGCCGCCGCTGCGAACTGCCGGATTCGACTCATGCATGGCAACAGAGACTTTCTGATTGGCGACGAATTCGCCCGGTCGTCCCGTGTCGAACTGATCGACGATCCGTTCGTGATCGATCGCAATGGCCAGCGACTGTTGCTGTGCCACGGTGACGCCCTGTGCGTCGACGATGTTGCGTATCAACGCACGCGGTCGGTGCTGCGTTCGCAAGCGTGGCAGACCGACGTGAAGGCGAAGCCGCTGGCTGAACGACGCAAGCTGGCAGACGCAATGCGAGCGCAAAGCCGCGCCGCCAACGCCAACAAACCGAGCAACATCATGGATGTTGCCGAAAGCGCTGTAGCGGACATAGTCTCGCAGCACGAAGCGGCCGCTTTGATACACGGTCATACACATCGCCCCGGCATCCACGCGATCGGCAAGGCGGCGACCCGCTACGTGCTGGGCGACTGGAATCGCTGCGGGTGGTTGCTGCGATTCGACGGCAGCTTCAGCTTGCTGCGATTTCCGCTGGCAGGCCACTGTGAAATCTAAACTGCGTGTCGGCCGTCGACACCAGACCGCGATCACACCCAACGAATACATTGAGGCGCGATTCCAGCACGCCTTCGTCCGCTTCGTAGCGTCGGGCGAGATCGAGATAAACGCCGGCATGGCGCGCCTCCGATTCAAGCAATCGCGTGTAAAACGCCGCGAGGCGGCCGTCGAAGCGCTCGGCGAGACCTTCGAAGCGCTCGCACGAACGCGCCTCTACCACTGCGCCGACGAGCAGCGTATCGACCAGCCTCCCCGGCTCCGACGTGCGGATGGATGCCCGCATCGCACCGGCGTAGCGGCTTGGCGTGAGATGGCCGTATTCGAGGCGCAGCGCGTCCATCGTCGATAACACCTGTTCGTAGTGACGCAGCTCTTCGCGCGCCAGCCGCGACATCCGGCGCAACAGGTCGGGCTTATCGACGTAGCGATACAGCAGGCTCAGCGCGGTTCCGGCCGCCTTCTTCTCGCAGTTGGCATGATCGATCAACAGCGTTCGCAGATTGGCTGCTGCCGCAACGTACCAACTCTCGGGCGTAGCACAGCCGAGCAGCGTTCGCGCATCGAAGGCGGTCGCCACTATGAATCGACCGGCGTGTGGAAGCTGTGTTCGAAATAGGCCACGGAACGGAGATGAAACTCGGCGTCGATCGCGTCGCGCACCGCGATCGGCTCGGCGCGGCTCGGGTCCAACGCGACGAGTCCGATGTCGTTCACGGAATGGAGGTCGCGCGCCTTGCGCCGCAACAGTTCATATCCCAACGTGAGCAACGACGATGCCGCGCGCAATTCGACGCGCGATACCTCGGCTACAGCGCGCAGCGTCTGTTCGTCGGAAACGCTAACGAACGTCGCGGTAGCCTGATCGCGCAAAGCGTGGAGCCGCGTCCAGACACGCTCGCGCTGGTCGTCCGTGTACACGTTCCAGGCCACGATTTCGTGCGAGAACCGTTTGCAACCGCGGCAAACGAGATCGCCGTAAGTCGTCGAGCAAATGCCGACGCAAGGCGTTGATCGCATGACTCTCGACATGATTCGAACCGCGTTATGAACGCGCGCGCAGCGCAACGTCGACCTGCAATCGACGCAATCCGCTGCGCAGCGTGCGCAATGCGTCCTTGGTGCAGACGACGTCGGGATTGTAGAGCAGCGAGTCGAGATGATCGATCAGCGGTGCGATGTCCGACGGCGCGCGATTCCGCGCCGCGTTGACGCGCGCGAGAAAGTGGGCAGGGGTTTCTTGCGGCGCGCGCGACAGTCCGCTGCGAACCAGGCGCTCCGCGAACCGTCGAAACATGCGTTGCGCAGGATGGTCCGGCATGGGACGGCGGCGCCAGAACAGACTCACGACGACGAGCGCAAGACTGACGCCGCCACCGAGCAACATCGCAAGGCCCACCCGCGTCGGCGTCACTTCGCCCAACAGATCGGCGAGGTAGCGCGCCTGCACCTCGGTGTCGTATCCGACCACCCACAAGTTCCAGCGGTGTTGCATCGACTCGAACAGATACACGACGTCGCGCAGACCCGGTACGCCTTCGAAGCGCGCACCGGTCACCGATGACAGCACCGCGCGATCCGCTTCCGAGAGCGCTGCATTCAGTCCCGATTCGATACGCGCCGGTGCAACCGCAGCGGTCGGGTCGAAGCGTACCCAGCCGCGTCCCTCGAGCCAGACCTCGGTCCACGCGTGCGCGTCGCACTGACGAACGACGAGGTGACCCGTCAGCGGGTTCACCTCGCCACCCTGGTATCCGCCCACCATGCGCGCCGGTATGCCCACGGCACGTGCCATGTACACGAACGCGCCGGCAAAATGACTGCAGAACCCGCGGCGCGAATCGAACCAGAACGCATCGACGCTATCTGCATTGCTGAGCAGCGGCGGGTTCAGCGTGTAGAAGAACGGTTGCGTGCGGATGTACTGAAGCACGTTGGCGAGGAATGCTTCGTTACCGTCGGTGTTGGCGGCGAGGTCTTTTGCAAAAGCGATGATGCGCGGATTGTCGTCATCCGGCAGTCGTGTTTCGCGGATGCGCAGCCATTCGGGCAACTGCAGATCCATCGGCGCGTCGGGGTATGCCACGCCGCGGTAGCGGATCATCGTGTGAATCGGTTCGGCGGAGATCAACCTGAAGTCGCGAGTCAACGACGTGCCGTGCGCGACCGGCAGCGCGACATCGAGCCCAAACAGCCACGACGCCTGCGTCGGCTCCATCAGGATCTGATACGACACGGGTTCGATATCGGACACATCCGGCATGAAATCCGCTCGCGCACCCGCACCAACCGGAGCGTTCTCCGGTGCGGCCGACACGCCGCCGACCGACCACGTGCCTTGCGAGAAATTCGAGTACACCAGACCGCGCCAATAGAGCGCGCGCGCGGGCGGCATAGGTCCATAGAATACGGCGCGGAACGCGATCTCGTAGGCACGCGTCAGCGCCGCGATGTCGCCGGGTGCGACGTGATCGGTCATGCCCGTCCGCGTTCCGCCGGGAAGCGGCACCGACCACAACGGCGCAACGCGCGGAAAGAACAGGAACAGCACGAGCATCAACGGCATCGCCTGCATGACGAGCACAGCCGCGGTACGCAGCGACGTCGACACCCGCACGCGCGTGTGCAGTTGATGTAAGCCGACGAGCGCGGCGGTAACGATCACCATCGACAGCACGCTGTACACCGCGACGCCGATCGATTGATCGAACAGGAACTCTGCCGCAACGATGAAGTAACACAGGTGAATGACCAGGTATGCGTCGCGCCGGCTCTTCATTTCGACCAGCTTGAGTGCGAACGCGACGATCAGCAGACCGGTGGCCGTCTCCAAACTGAACGCGCTCTTGCCACTGGCGCCGACGCCGATGGCCGAAGCGACGACGAGCAACACCTTGATCCAGCGTTGTGGGTAATCCCATCGACCCTGGAACACCATCCAGCGCCAGTACCCGCAGATCAGGCCGACCGCAATGATCCACGGCGTGATGTGCGCCGCGTGCGGCAACACGACCACCGCTTGCGCGATCATCAACAACGCAAGGCTGTTGCGCGGGATCTGATATCCGATCCCGAGCGCCTCAGTTGCCTCGTTACGCCTGAGGAAGGCCATACAACGCCAGCGCGCGCAATATCGAGTCGCGATGCGGGTCGCCGATACCCGGGCGGACCTTGGTGCCGGGCAACACGAGGCCGAATTCGCGCCCCGAGCGCGCCGCGTTCAACGCCATCCCCGTCAGGCGCGATAAGCGCTCCTCCGTTCCGCCTGCAACGCGGTCGTAATCGAGCATCAGTCTCGGGTCCAGATAGCTCGTGTACTCCTTGACCACGAGCTGGTCGGTGCGCGCATAGGCGCGCCAGATGACGTGACGCACCGGATCGCCGGGACGATAGGTCCGCATGTCGCTGAAGTCGTCGCTGCCTTGCGGATCCATCAGTTCGCCCTCTTCACCGCGGCGCGCGATGAGCTCCGGCTGGTCGATGAACAACGGCTGCGGATACACCAGTGCACGGGCGCCAAGATCGACCCAGGTCCAAGCCCGCAGCAGCCCGAGCGGATACTGCGTCTCGATCAGCAGGCGCCCCGGATCGAGCCAGCCGCGCGCCTTTGCCGGCACGAACAACCGGACCGTACAAGCTTCCGTGTCGTACAGCTCGGCCCATTGCGCGATCGCACCGAGCCATCCGAGCTGGATGCCTTCGCGTCCTTTGCCTTTAGAACGGGACATTCGAACCTGGAACTCGACGTCTTCGCCGACGAATCCGGTGCCCGCCGCGATCAGTTCGATCGTCAGCCCCGACAGATTCCTGAACGTGTATAGAATCGTGACGAGAAAGAGGCTGCCCAAGGTGAACGCAACGCCATACACCAGGCTGTTCTGGTAGTTGATGGCGCCGAGAATCAGCAACACGATCAATCCGCCGAACAAGAATCCCGTTATGGTCGGAAAGATGAAAATGGATTGCTGACTGAGCGTGAGGCTGCGGGATGGCGGAATGCGTCGATCGAGCCAACGATTGAATCGGGGGGAACGCTCGAACGCGGACAGTTCCACCGCCATCGGTCGATTACTCGACGCGAGAACTTGGGTCAGCCGACCACATCGACGCCGGACAACAGCTTCTGCGCGAGCGCACCGCCGCCGTGGCCCGAGAAGTCTGCCGCCGAGCGCAAGCGATGCTCGACGACGCTCGGCAAGACTGCCTGCACGTCTTCTGGCACGACATGACTGCGCCGGTGCAGGAGCGCCCACGCGCGTGCACTTCGCAGCAGCGCGAGCGCGCCGCGCGGCGAAAGCCCGAACGCAAACTCCTGTTCATGGCGACTGAAGTGAACCAGACGTTGCACGTAGTCGATCAACGGGTCCGCCGCCTTCACGCCGTCCACCTCTGCCTGGATCTGCAAGAGGCGCTTTCGGTCGACGATCGCCGGCAGTAGCTCGAGCAGTTCGCGCCGATCGCCCCGCTTCAGGAGTTCGCGTTCAGCATCGGGCTCGGGGTATCCGATCTCGATCCGCATGAGGAACCGGTCGAGCTGCGACTCGGGCAGCGGGAATGTGCCGGTCTGCGTGCTCGGGTTCTGCGTTGCGATCACGAAGAACGGATCGGGCAACGGTCGCGTCTGACCATCGACAGTGACCTGCTTTTCTTCCATCGCTTCCAGCAACGCGCTCTGCGACTTCGGCGTTGCGCGATTCACTTCATCGGCCAGCACGACTTGCGCAAACACTGGTCCAGGCACGAAACGAAACGCATTCTGCTCGCGATCGAACACCGATACGCCGACGATGTCGCCGGGGAGCACGTCGCTGGTGAACTGGATCCGGTTGAACGAGAGCCCCAACACTCGCGCTAGGGCGTGCGACAGCATCGTCTTGCCCATGCCGGGCAAGTCTTCGATGAGCAGATGTCCCCGGGCAAACAGACACGCGAGCGCCAGCTTGATCTGACGCTCCTTGCCGAGCAGCACCGAACCCAGCCGATCGACGACGTCTGCGATGACGTCGTGTGTGGAACCGTCAAGCGTGGTTGTGTAGCTCGATGAAGGAGTGATCACCGCTGTAGTCGGCTTCACGGCGCTGTTTCATTAGATCGTTACGGTTGAACGATAGTCGTTCGAGGTACGCATCGTCTATGTCTCCCGTCACGTAATCGCCGTCGAAAATCGAGCACTCGTAACGGGTTATGCGCGGATTACCTTCGACCGCACACGCGACGAGGTCTTCGGTGTTCTGATAGAGCAGCCAGTCGGCTCCGATCACGCGCGCGACTTCTTCATCGGTTCTGTTGTAGGCAACGAATTCTCCGGCCGACGGCATGTCGATGCCGTACACGTTCGGGAACCGGACGGCCGGCGCGGCAGACGCCATGTAGACCTTGCGCGCACCCGCGGCTCGCGCCATGGCGATGATCTGGCTGATCGTGGTGCCGCGCACGATGGAATCGTCGACCAACAGCACGTTCTTACCTTTGAACTCCAGCTCGATGACATTCAGCTTCTGGCGCACCGACTTTCGACGCTGTTGCTGGCCCGGCATGATGAAAGTGCGGCCGATGTACCGATTCTTGACGAAGCCCTCGCGATACTTCACACCGAGCCGGTGCGCTAACGGCAACGCTGCGGTGCGGCCGGTGTCGGGAATCGGAATCACCACGTCGATGTCGTGATCGTTTCGGGGGTACATCGATACGATTCGGTCCGCCAGTTTCTCGCCCATCCGCAATCGCGACTTGTAGACCGAAACCTGATCGATGATCGAGTCGGGCCGCGCGAGATAAACCTGCTCGAAGATGCATGGCGTGTGCACCGGGCTCTCTGCGCATACGCGCGTTGCGAGTTCGCCCTGCGCACTGATGTAGACCGCTTCGCCGGGTGCCACATCCCGGATCAGCTGGAAGCCGAGAATGTCGAGCGCAACGCTTTCAGAAGCGATCATGTAGTCGGTCCCGGATTCCGTCTGGCGCTTGCCGAATACGAGCGGCCGGATACCGAACTTGTCGCGGAAGCCGACGATGCCGCCGCCGATCACCATCGCAACCACCGCATACGCACCGCGACATCTTTGGTGCACGCCGACGACCGCCTCGAAGATGTTGTCGGGCTCAGGACGGTGTCCGCCCATGCGTTGCAGCTCGTGCGCGAACACGTTCAACAGCACCTCCGAGTCGGATCCCGTGTTTACGTGTCGGAGGTCTTCTCGATAGACGTCGCGCTTCAGCTGCTCGGAGTTCGTGAGATTGCCGTTGTGTGCGAGCGTGATGCCATACGGAGAATTCACGTACATCGGCTGCGCTTCGGCCGAGTTCGAACTACCGGCCGTCGGGTAGCGCACGTGACCGATTCCCATGTTGCCGACCAGCCGCTGCATGTGCTGCTGCTGAAACACGTCACTGACGAGACCGTTGCCTTTGCGCAGATACAGAATTCCAGAGTCGCACGTAACGATCCCGGCAGCATCCTGACCGCGGTGTTGCAGAACCGTCAGCGCGTCATACAGCTGTTGATTGACAGCGCTTCCGCTCACCATTCCGACTACGCCGCACATACATGCTCCTTCATCGCTTCTCTCGAAGCCGGTTGACCATTGCGCCTGCCGACGAAAACACGTGCATCACATCCGATTCGAACGCGCTGAGCATCGGAATTCCGTGCGAGGCGCGCCACCATGTCTGCTCGTTCGCGAACGGGCGCAACGCAATCACTGCCACGACACATACCACCGCACCGCGCAGGCCGCCGAACAGCAAGCCGAGCAGCCGGTCGGTGCCGGACAGCCCGGTCGTTTGAACCAGGCGCGAGACGATCCACTGCGCCAGCGCGCCGATCACCAGCGAGCCGACGAACACGAGCGTAAAGGCGGTGACATAACGCAGCGATTCGCCTTCGAGACGTTTCGGCAGCGAAGCCGCGATATCGCTGGCGAAGCCCACTGCGAGAATCACCGCCACACCCCAGATTGCGAGCGACAGCACTTCGCGAACGAACCCACGTGCAAGTCCGATGAGCGCGGAGATCGCGATGACGCCGACGATGACATAGTCAGCAACGGCCAAGACATCGCCGCTTCATTGGCCTAACACTACGACGATGACGTCCATGCCGTACCGTTTCTCCAGTTCGCTTTCGAGCTTGGTCGCGTCGTCTCGATTGACCATCGGTCCAACCGCGACGCGCGTCGAAATTCCGGTCAGACCTTTCACCTCGGTGAGCACCGACTGGTAGCCATCCGCGCGCAATTGATCGCGCAGGGCAACCGCTTTCGCGCGATCGGCGAAACTGCCGAGTTGAACACCCCACGCAGGCGGCAACGTGGTCGACAGGCGGCGGTCGGCGGGCGCGACCACCGGATCGCCGACCTTCGTCGATGTCGACTGATCGAAACCTTCATTGTCGATGCGTTTGCGCAGCGCTTCCGCGTTCGCGAGATTCGCCGGGTCCATCGCCGGAACGGGCCCGGTATCGTTCGCGGGCGCCTGCGGCAGACTCGGCGGTGCCGGCGATTCGACGCCGGCCCCATCGAACAGCATCGGCAATACGATGATCGCGAGCGCGCTCAGGAACACCCCACCCATGACGCGGTCGCGCGTCCGGTCAATCACGCTGTGTCGCCCCACATAGAAGAATCGAACGCGCACGTTGCGCCAGATCGAAGCAACCGACGACGATCAGCCGATCGTGCACCGCCATTCGTCGTACCCAACCGTCGAGAACGTCGACCAGATCAGCCTCCGAAACCGCCGCACGTCCGCCCAAGCCGCTCTTTTCCGCTGCCAGCGCCGCTGATTGACCCCGCGGTCCGAGCGTTTCGACGAGCGTCCAGTCATCCACCGCCGGCGCGAGCGCGGCTACGATGCCCGCTGCGTCCTTGTCTTGCAAGAATCCGGCGACGGCGATCGTTCTGCCACGCGGCCGCTTCGCCCGCAGTTGCTCCGACAGGAATGCCGCGCCGTGCGGATTGTGTGCGACGTCGACGATGACCGATGCGCCGCGGTAGTCGAAGTGTTCGAACCGTCCCGGCAGACGGGCGGTCGATGCAGCGGCGACGAGCCGCTCGATCGGCGCGTTGGCCCCCCCGACCAGCAGGAACGCCTGCAATGCGGTGGCGGCGTTGCACACCGCGACCGAGGGCAACGCAAGCCCGGTGAGCCGAACCTGAGTGGCACCGGAAAATCCTTCGAAGCTCCAACTCCGCTCGGCCGCGGCCGCGGAAAAGTCCGTTCCAAAACGGACCACCGGTGCTTGCAGCGCGCGCGCGGCGGCCGTGATGCTCGTGGGAATCGATGCTTCGCCGTAAACGCACGGCACGCCGCGACGCAGAATGCCGGCCTTCTCGCGACCTATCGATTCGCGATCAGGTCCGAGATATCCGACATGGTCGATGCCGATGCTGGTGATGACCGACACGCAGCCATCGACGATGTTCACCGCGTCGAGTCGGCCGCCAAGGCCGACCTCGAGCACAGTCGCGTCGACGCGCGCGCGCCGAAACACGAGCAGCGCAACAAGCACGCCGAACTCGAAGTACGTGAGCGTCGTTTCGCCGCGCGCGTCGTCGATCGTCGCGAACGCGTCGCACAACGTCGCGTCGTCGACGGCCTCGCCGTTCACTCGTACGCGTTCGTTGAAACGGTTCAGATGCGGCGACAAGGTGGTGCCGACGCTGCGGCCGTCGGCGAGCAGCAATGCCTCGAGATAGACCGACGTCGATCCCTTCCCGTTGGTGCCTGCCACGACGATGTTGTGCGCGGCCGGCGGCAGCAGTCCGAGGCTCTCGGCTACGCTACGAACGCGAACGAGCCCCATGTCGATTCCGACCGGGTGCACCCGCTCGGCGTGCGCCAACCAGTCATTCAGCGTTCGCACCGTCATACGTTGTCGATCGCCGTACGAATCTCGAGAATTTGTTCGCGCAGCGCCGGTGGGATTCGCTCCGGCTCGCGTTCAAGACGCTCCATCGTCGTCACCAGCGAGGAACCGACCACCACGCCGTCGGCCAACGGCGCCACCATCCGCGCCGAAGTACCATCCTTGATCCCGAACCCGATCATGATCGGAATGTCCGTGTGCGAGCGAATGCGCGCGATCTGTTCGGCGATTCCATCGATACGCAGGTGAGTAGCGCCGGTCACGCCCTTCAACGCCACGTAATAGATGAAACCACCGGCGTGACCAGCGATCAGCCGTATGCGCTCGGGTGTGGTCGTTGGCGCGATCAGAAAGATCAACTCGAGACCGCGAGCTCGCATCGACTCGAGAAGCTCGCCGGCTTCTTCCGGCGGCAGGTTTACGAGAATCAAGCCGTCGACGCCGGCCGCCGCAGCCCGATTGACGAACTCCCCATATCCCATGCGTTCAATCGAGTTCAGATAGCCCATCAGCAACACCGGAGTGGTTGCGTCTTGAGCGCGAAACTCCGTAACGATGTCGAGGATATCGGCGAGCCGCGTACCGGCAGCGAGCGCCCGCTCGGAGCTCTTTTGTACCGCCGGCCCTTCCGCCTCCGGATCCGAGAACGGTACGCCCACTTCGATCACGTCGGCGCCTCCGGCAACGAGCGCGTGCATCGCCGGCGCCGTGGTGGCCTTGTTGGGGTCGCCGCCGGTAATGAACGCAACCAGCGCTTTGCGTCCAGAACCGCGCAACGAGTTCAGTGTGGTGGGGATACGGCTCACAGCTCGATCTCGTCTATTGCCGCGACGGTCATGATGTCTTTGTCACCGCGTCCCGACAAATTGACGATGATGATCTCGTCGCGCGGCGCGCGCGGTGCGTAGTCGCGCACCCACGCGAGCGCGTGGCTCGACTCGAGCGCGGGCATGATGCCCTCGACCTGTGTGACGAAGCGAAAGGCCGCGAGCGCCCCAACGTCCGTTACCGACACGTAGTCGGCACGACCGAGGTCCTTGAAGTAGGAGTGCTCCGGACCGACGCCCGGATAATCGAGACCGGCGGAAATCGAGTGAGTCTCGACCACCTGACCATCGGCGTCCGCCAACAGATAGGTGCGGCTGCCGTGCAGAACGCCCGGCGTTCCCGCCGACAGCGTTGCCGCGTGCTTTCCACTCTCCAGACCCAGACCCGCAGCTTCGACGCCGACGAATCGAACCG
>Ga0105249_10004746_pt1 | contig 11731 bp, 11 predicted proteins | sample KBSS44metaG_FD_81522 | JGI IMG/M metagenome (GOLD analysis project Ga0105249, IMG submission 81522) | Switchgrass rhizosphere microbial communities from Kellogg Biological Station, Michigan, USA - KBS S4-4 metaG | ecosystem: Host-associated > Plants > Roots > Rhizosphere > Soil | place... | reverse complement strand
CTCGCGGACTGGACAGGAACAGCACGATGTCGGCCACTTCTTGCGGCGTGGTGAAGCGGCCTGTAGGGCTGTCGGCGGCTGCCCGTTCGGCGATCTCCTGCGGGCTGAGGCCGTTGGCGCGCGCGAGCGTGGCCGCGACCCCGTTGTCGCCGAGCCACAGGTCCGTCTGCACGGGTCCGGGACTCACCGTGTTGATCCGCACGCCGCTCGCGGCGAACTCCTTCGACAGCGACTTGCAGAGGTTGGCCAAGGCTCCCTTGGCGGCGCTGTAGTCGAGCACTGCTGGATCGGGCAGGAATGCGTTGACCGAGCTGACCGTCACCACACATGAGCTGCCGCGGCTGACGAGATGTGGCAGGGCGGCGCGCATGCTGCGGACCGCGACCAGGAAGTTGATGGTGAGCGTCGCCTGCCAGTCATCGTCGGTCACCGCCAGGAAGCCGTCGAGTCGAGGGCGTACGGCGCCGACGTTGTTCACAAGGATGTCCAAGCCTCCATGCCGACTGATCGCCTGGTCGACCAGGTGTTGGGGACCCGCCGCCTCGGTGAGGTCGACTCGCACAGGCTGCACCTCGAACTTCTCGCTGAGCAGATCGAGCTCCTCGCTCCCCTTGAGCGCTCCGGCTGTCACGAAGGCACCCTCCTCGGCCAGGGATCGGGTTATCGCCAGACCGATGCCCCTGCTGGCGCCGGTGACGACCGCGACCTTGCCGAGAAGATCCAGTTCCATGGTCATGATGGATCAGCCCCCGGTGGCGCGGTCGGCGCGTTCGATGAGTGACGTGAACCGGTCGGCAAAGCGTGTGATGCCGCCGGCATGGCTGGCACCGCGGTACTCCACGATGTGGGCGCCGACCCGTCCGGCCATCGACCTCTCCTGCGCCGGGTCGATCAGCAGGTCCGCACCCGAGACGGCGTACCAGCTCGGCAGCTCGTGCCAACCGACAGGTCCAGATGGTGTCGTCACGATCGGGAAGTTGAGCGGGTGTTGCGCCGCGTTGAGCTGCGCTGCCCGGGCGGGTGAGAGGTCCTGGGCGAAGAACTGCCGGAAGAAGTCCGGCGCGATGTAGGCCGGTGACGCGAACGGTGCGCCGGTGAATGCGAGATGAGCGAACGCGCCGGACGGCTGGAAGCCCACACCCAGGCTCGCGATCGAGTCACCCTCGTCGGGCAGGAATGCGGCCGAGAAGACCAGGGCCCGTACGTCGGCCCGACCTGCTGATGCGCCGGAGGCGACCACGCCGCCATAGGAGTGAGCGACGAGGATCTTCTTGCCCGGAATCGCATCGAGCGTGTCTCGAAGCGCTGCGACGTCGCCGGCAACGGACTGCATCTCCAGATCGGGGGCGGCGGTGCGGTACCCGTCGCCGTGAAGCTCACGCGCCACGGCGCTCCAGCTGGAGGAGTCCGCCCAGGCGCCGTGAACCAGGACCACGGTCGCATGCGGGCGATCGCCCTCGGTTGCGACTGCCGCCGAGGTCGTCATCGCCACCGACGCCACGAGGCCCAGACCGCAGATCAGCCAACGCTTCATCGTCCATCTGTTCACCACAACTGCCTCCATGTCGCGCTAGCTAGTCCACGTGACGCTAGGGTGCAGATGCTCACCGCACCTCACGTGATCACGTAGTCGTCGACGGGCTATTGCCATCTCCAGCGACGGACTGCCAGAGTCGTGCCGAATCGGAGGCACACAGCCGCCACCTCGGAAGGCCGGCAGACCCGTCGGCGAGAGGGCGGACATGGAGATCGTCGCGGCACCGACGAGCGGTTCTGCCTTGCAGCGTGTTCTTGACCGCGTGGAGGGGAGCGGACGGCCACCTCACGCGGTTCCGGACCCGATCCATCGTTCCTGGGAGCGATGCGCCGGTGCCGGCATCGACCCGGACCACGTCGCCGTCCCGTTCGAGCCCGATGTCGAGGCGGACAGCCGACTGTCGTGGGCCGCCGGACCCGCGATGACGGCTGTCAGCGAGGCCCTAGGCGACGAGCCAGTCGCGTTGCTGCTCGCCGACCAGGCCGGCCACGTCGTTCAGAGAGCCGTCGGATCATCCAGGGCGGCCGACATCATGGACGGCATCGGCGCGGCTCCCGGCTTCGTGTGCCGTGAGGAGCTTGTCGGCACCAACTCGATCGGGTTGGCGCTCCTCACGTCATCACTCAACGTCGTGCTCGGGTTTGAGCACTACGCGGACAACCTGACCGTGGTCTCGTGTGCGTCGGCACCCGTGGTTCATCCGGCGACGGGCCAGCACCTGGGGGTCGTCAACATCACGAGCAAGGCCGGCGCCTTCCACCCCGCGCTCCCTGCGCTGTTGGACCGTGTGCTCGCAGAGACCCGCGCCCGACTCTCGGAGGACCACGGAGTCCCCTCGGCCGCGCTGCGTGCCGCATTTCTTTCCGCCCGACGCAAGACGAAGGGACCGCTCATCGCGGTGAGCAGCAACACCATGTTCTTCAACACCGCTGCCGGCGCGACACTCTCCTCGCACCTCGACCGTGCCGCGGTCTGGAGCTGGGCGGAGCAACAGATTCACGGCCATCAAGGAGCAGCCGAGGGGGTGCTCTCCCTCTCCCGAGGCCCACGCATGGCTCGCGCCGTACCCGTGTACGACGGCGCCTCGCTCGCCGGCGCCCTCGTGTCGATCGGCCAAGCGCCCACGCCGAACGCGCCGACCGTGGGTGACGCGACTGCTCACCGCTGGTCCTCGCTCACCGAAGCCGAGCGCAACATCGCGCAACAGGTGGCCCGGGGACTCACCAACCGAGAGACCGCTGCGCTTCTGTTCCTCTCGCCGCACACGGTGGACTACCACCTGAGACAGATCTATCGGAAGCTGGCGGTCCAGTCTCGCGTCGAAATGGCCCGCGTCGTCGACGCGAACAACTGAGCGCTCATGCGACCCCGCGCAGACGCGCTCGGCCCAGACCATGCATGGGGCACGTGACCCACCACATGACGAACCCGTCGTTCCGGGAGCCTGGGGGGAGGGCCCGTGGCCGGGGGGGACGGCCATTTAGAACGACGGGTTCGGATCGCTGTCGCGATTAGGTTGTGATTTGCCCTTACGCAGGACTGTAGGTCGCTTGCCGGGTTGCGGAAGGACAAACAACCCCAAATCGAACTTCAACTCTGTGCGTCGCAGGCTTCTGCAACTTGGGCCTGCTTTTCCTGACCTGCCGGCGATGGTCCCGATCGTGCATTCCGCACCGCCAGTCCTGCGCGGGACGCGAAAAACCCACGTCAAGGGCCATCGACGTGGGCTTGGGCGCTGGCGCGCTCGGAGGGATTCGAACCCCCAACCTTCTGATCCGTAGTCAGATGCTCTATCCGTTGAGCTACGAGCGCCGGGTGGAGCCTGAGCACTTTAGCGCGACCGGGCACCCGTTCCGAAATCGGTTCCGTCGGGAGCCTCGAGGGACGTCGAGACCCGGGTGCGCGATGGTTCCGGAGCGGAGCAACGGTGCTCCTTGCCGCGGCAGCGACCGGCCGGTCTCGGGTGGAAACGTGCAGGTCAGCGAGCGCTGCAGCCATGCCCAGGCTGCCAGGACCGTGAGACTGGTCACGTCCACGACCGGTTGATCGATCCAATCGTGCGGGGCCCAGCCCGGCTGGGGAAGCCGGTCGAGTTTCGGCGTACCTTTGCCCCAACCTTGGCCGGCAACGCTGCTGCGAAGGCATCCGACAACTCAAACGACCGCCGGCACCAACGTGTCGGCCGGTGCCGTCTCACGCTCACGGCGGCGCCGCGAACGCTCGAGAGGGAACGTGGCATGACTGCCGAAACCACCCAAGACCGGGGCACTGCGCCGACCACCCACGAGGGGATCCTTAGCTGGGTCAACGAGATCGCGGAGCTGACGAAGCCCCGCGACGTCAGGTGGTGCACCGGCTCCGACGAGGAGTGGACCGAGCTCACCGACGCACTGGTCGCGACCGGCACCTTCACGCGTCTGGACGAGACCAAGAAGCCCAACTCGTTCCACTGCGCCTCCGACCCGACCGACGTGGCACGGGTCGAGGACCGCACCTTCATCTGCTCGGCCGACGAGAAGGACGCGGGTCCCACCAACAACTGGATGGACCCGTCCGAGATGAAGGCCATCATGCGCAAGCTCTACGACGGCAGCATGCGGGGCCGCACCATGTACGTGATCCCGTTCGTGATGGGACACCTCGAGGCCGAGCAGCCGATGTTCGGCGTGGAGATCACCGACTCGGCGTACGTCGTCGCCTCGATGCGCGTGATGGCCCGCATGGGTAGCAACGTGCTGCGCCGGGTGGAAGAGCTCGACGCCGCGGGCGAGAAGGTGAAGTGGGTGCCCGCCCTCCACTCCGTCGGGATGCCGCTCGCCGAGGGTCAGCCGGACGTCGCCTGGCCGTGCAGCGACACCAAGTACATCGTCCAGTTCCCCGAGGAGCGGATGATCTGGTCCTACGGCTCGGGCTACGGCGGCAACGCCCTGCTCGGCAAGAAGTGCTACGCGCTGCGGATCGCCAGCGTGATGGCGCGCGACGAGGGCTGGCTCGCCGAGCACATGCTGATCCTGAAGCTGACCAGCCCCCAGAACGTCACCAAGTACGTCGCCGCCGCGTTCCCCAGTGCCTGCGGCAAGACCAACCTGGCGATGCTGGCGCCCACGATCCCCGGTTGGAAGGTCGAGTCGATCGGCGACGACATCGCCTGGATGCGGATCGGCGACGACGGGCGACTGCGGGCGGTCAACCCGGAGTACGGCTTCTTCGGCGTCGCGCCCGGCACGAACGAGCACACCAACCCCAACGCGATGAGAACCATCAACATCGGCAACTCGGTGTTCACCAACGTCGCCCTGACCGACGACGGTGACGTGTGGTGGGAGGGCCTCGAGAACACCCCCGACCACGCGACCTCGTGGAAGGGCGAGCCGTGGACTCCGGACAGCGACGAGCCGTCGAGCCACCCCAACAGCCGCTACTGCACGCCGATCAAGCAGTGCCCGATCCTGGCGCCGGAGTACGACGACCCGCGCGGCGTGCCGATCGACGCGATCCTCTTCGGCGGCCGCCGCAAGACCACGATCCCGCTGGTCACCGAGGCCCGCGACTGGGTGCACGGCACCTTCATGGGCGCCACCCTCTCCTCCGAGACGACCGCTGCCGCCGTCGGACAGGTCGGCGTGGTGCGACGCGACCCGATGGCGATGCTGCCGTTCATCGGCTACAACGCCGGTGACTACTTCAACCACTGGGTCACCGTCGGCAAGGACAACGACGCCGCGAAGCTGCCGAAGATCTTCTACGTCAACTGGTTCCGCCGCGACGACGAGGGCAACTTCCTGTGGCCGGGCTTCGGCGAGAACAGCCGGGTGCTCAAGTGGGTGATCGAGCGCATCGACGGCCAGGCCGCGGCAGTAGAGACCCCGATCGGCCATGTGCCGGCGCCCGGGTCCCTGGACATCGACGGCCTCGAGATGACACCGGAGGCGGTCGAGCAGGCGCTCGCCGTCGACGTGGAGGAGTGGAAGGCCGAGATCCCGCAGATCACCGAGTGGTTCGAGAAGTTCGGGGACCAGCTTCCCGCCGTCCTCTGGACCGAGCTGGACGGCCTCAAGGCGCGCCTGGGCGTCTGATCCCCCGGGGCGGGGCCCCCTGTCGGGGCGCTGGACGGCTAATCTTCGATCTTGTTGCGGAGAGGAGTCCGTGTGGCCACCGAGTTCGGTTCTGTCCAGCGCCAGCTGTTGGAGACCGATGCCTCGACCCTGTACGACACGGTGGTTGACGAAGGGCGCATCGCGGAGGACGATCCGCGCATCGTCGCCCGGGGTTCGCAGCAGCGGGCGGCGTTCGAGCTCCTGGTCGACCTCGGGCTCCTGATCCTCGACCGGGACCTCAAGGCCTACCTGCCCGTCGACCCCACCACCGTGCAGGCCCGGATCGTCGCGCCGATGGGCCAGGAGGCCGCGCACCTGCTCGAGGAGTCGAGCCGGTGGGCCGACGCCTTCGGTGGGCTCGGACAGGCCTACCGTCGGTCGCTCGGCACACGGCATCCGGTCACCGAGATCCGCGGGATCGACAACATCCGCCGATTCCTCGTCGCCAGCGTCGACGACGCCCAGCACGAGATCCTGACCGCCCAGCCCACCCTGGGTCGATATCCCGGCTCACTCGAGAACGCGTCCGAGCGCGACATCCGTGCGGTCCAGCGCGGGATCGCAATGCGCACGCTCTACCAGCACTCCGCCCGGCGCAGCCTCGCGATCAAGGAGTACGTCGCCACGGTGAGCCAACACGGTGCCCAGGTGCGGACTTTGGAGGAGTTCTTCAACCGGATGATCGTCATCGATCGGCTGATGGCGATCGTCCCGGGCGCCGAGGGGAACGACGTGGTGGCGATCGCGATCCACGAGCCGTCCCTGGTCGCCTACCTGGCCGACGTCTTCGAGCGCTACTGGGAGCGCGCACGAGCGTTCGACGACCGAGCCGAGAGCACCGTGCGCGACGTCGCCGAGGATGTGCGCAACATGACCGTGCGGATGCTGATCGAGGGCCACAGCGACCCGGCCAGCGCCAAGCGGGTCGGCGTCAGCACGCGGACGTACGCCGGCTACATCGCCTCACTCAAGGCGGAGTACGGCGTGCAGACGCGCTTCCAGCTGGGTTACGCGATGGGCCACGACGGTCAAGACACTGCTGCGCAGGACGCCGACTGACGTCCGTCCGCGACACGAAGCGGACGGTGTGCGACCTGATCGACACACCGCCCGCTGTCTTCGAGACGACCTGGGGGATGGCTGAGGGACGACCGTCGGGGGGGTTGACTGAAGCGTCCTCGTCTCGAGCTCTGGGTTCCTACCAGCCGGTGTCCATCGAGAAGGCTGCGTGCTTCCCGCCGACGTTGGCTTTCGCACCGGTGTCAGGTGTCGCGCTAGCGGCGGTCGCCATGCCGGCGACCATCACGGCAGCAGCAAGCGTGGACGCGACCATCCGGGCCAAGATTCGCGCGTTTCGCATGGTGGTACTCCTTCGTTTCCCCCGAGTTTCTGGTGATGCGGACAAGTCTCGCTGGTGCACATGACTACGGGCAGGTGAATCGGGGTTCATAGACCTGCACTGCAGAAATGTGCAACACACGAGGTCGGCGGCCTTGAATCACGTCTTATCGGACATGTCCGAAACGTACTCCAAAACTGCCGGGACCACGTGGCGGAGGTGGCGGGATTTGAACCCGCGAGAGGGGTTTGCCCTCAACCCGCTTAGCAGGCGGGCGCCATAGACCGGACTAGGCGACACCTCCACGCCTGGTCGGCGCGGGGATCAGGGTACCCATGCGTCCGGCGGTCGGCGAAATCGAGGCGACCCGATCGGCCATGCGGCATCATCCGGCCCGGCGATAGCCGTGGCCCCGGTCTAGACGATTTTGCAGATCATGTACGAAATCGTCGCCGTCGATCGCGAGCACGTCGACCGGAATCGTGGTCGTTCCCCCGTTGCGGAGCCGCAGCTGGACGCAGCGGGCGCCGGCTACGTGGGTCGCCACCACGTCCTCCACGTCCTGCCAATGCGCGGCCTTCGCACCGGCCCCGCGTACCAACCGGACCCGGTAGCCATCGGCGTCGGCGCGGACGACATAGGTACGCCGCGTGAGCAGGTACCCGGCACCGAAGACGGCGACCACGACCAGGACGACGAGCACCGACATCACCTCCAGCGGGAGCTCGAACAGCGCGACCACGACCGTGGTCGCGCAGACCAGCACGCCCAGGAGGACCAGGAAGACCCCCAGCACGCGCGCCCGAACCTGGGGCGCGACGCCGTAGTCGACGGCGGAGGGGTCGGTGGGCACGCCACATTGAACCCTCGCGCCCAGCGGACGGGCAATTCGGAGAGGAAGCTGCCCTCCACATCTTGCTCGACCCGGTGACTTGCGTCACACTCGGATTCCCCCGCCAACCCGCGACCAGGTTGGAGGTGGTCCCTGTGGCCACACTCGAAGAGTCGATCGTAGGTCTCCGCAAGGCGCTCGGACTGCCCATGCAGCAGCAGGGCTGGGGCTGGCTCGTGCGCCAGCGGATGTCGGTGGTCAAGGAGGCCCTCACCGACGAGGCGGGCCCAGCCGCCGAGGCGTGGCTCGCGGCGCGCGAGGGCGCTCTCCTGCGCGAGCGCAACGCCCTGCTCGCCCAGCTGGCCAAGCTCGGGCCGCTCGTGCTCGAGGGCCACGACCGCGAAGGGCTCCGCAACCGCCTGCTCCGGCTCGTCCATGACCTGGAGCGGCACCGGCAGCGACTCAGCGACCTCGTCTACGACTCCGTCGCCCTGGAGTTCGGCGGCTCCGAGTAACCCAAGCCGAAAGCGCGGAAGCGGCAGAGGGGGCGGGATTCGAACCCGCGGCTGACATCACTGCCAGCGACCGCTTTCAAGGCGGTTCCGATCGGCCACTCCGGCACCCCTCCGTGCGCCTGCCAGCTGCGCGAGCGCGGTGCCGAGTCTAGGCTGCCTGCTCGTCGATCCCGAGGAGGCGGCGTACGCCGGCCACTCCGTCGACCTCGACCGGGTGCGGCGGCCGCACCAGTGCCTCCGGCGTCAGCAACAGCTGCTGGTTGACCGCACGGGTGTCGCGCCGCTTGAGCCGCACCCGGCCGTTCTCCACGTAGCCGACCTTGCGACTGACCGCACGCGACTCCGGGTTGTCCAGGAACGCGCCCGAGGTGACCTCGGTGAAGCCGAGGTGGTCGAAGCACAGCACGCAGATCGCCTGTCGCATCAGGGTGCCGGTGCCCCGGCCCTGGAAGGGCATCCCCAGCCAAGAGCCGGTCTCACCGGTGCGGGTGACCGCGAAGTCCCGGGTGGACACGGCCTGGATCCCCCGGAAGCCGCCGTCCCGCCACACCCCGAGCTCGATCGACCACTTCTCGGGCGACACCTCGGCCCGGGAGCGCCAGTAGTGCTGGAGCGTGTTGCGGACCAGCTCGTCGCCGGTGGCGTCGGTCCACGGGAAGTAGAACGGCATCCGCTCCGGCTCGTGAATGCCCGCCTGGACGACCGCCAGCACCTCGGGAAGGTCGGTGTCCTGCACGGGTCGCATCTCGATCGGGCCGCAGCGCACCCGGAGGCCGAACAGCGGCCAGAGCTCCTCGAGCGTCGTCATCTCCCGAGTGTCGTGACGCGGCGTCGCCACGGCAACGGCTTTGTCAGCGCGGGGCGCGCGGGTCCGGCCGAGATCGCGACGAAACCGGGTCAGAGCCGCCGGTTGGCCAGCGACGGGTTGGCCTCCCGTGCCGTCGCGACCTCGGCCAGGTCGAGCGACACGTGCAGCACGGTCTCGCTGTTGTCGGCCTCCACGATCTCGTCGCCGGTCGGCGAGACCACGAGCGAGTGTCCCGTGTAGCGGGGTCCGCACTGGGCGGCGCCGACGACGTACACGAGGTTCTCGATCGCCCGTGCCCGCAGGAGCGTCGTCCAGTGCTTTGCCTTGCGCTCGCCGGCGACCCAGGCTGCGGGGACGGCGAGCACCTGGGCGCCTGCATCCACGAGCGCCCGGCCGAGCTCGGGGAACCGCAGGTCGTAGCAGGTCATCAGCCCGACCGGCACGCCGCGCACGTCGGCCACGACCGGCTCTGTGACACCGGCGCCCAAGGTGTCGGACTCGCGGTAGCCGAACGAGTCGTAGAGGTGGATCTTGCGGTACGTCGTGAGCTCACCACGATCTGCGAGGACCAGGGTGTTGAAGGGCAGGCCGCCGTCGCCGGACCGCTCGAACATGCCGGCCAGCACCGCCACGTCGTGCTGGTCGGACACCTCGCGCAGCCGCGTGACGAAGGGGCCGTCGAGCGGCTCCGCGAAGTCCGCCAGGTCGGAGCCGGGCTTGCCGAAGTCGCGGGCGAAGGCCTCGGGGAAGACAACCAGGTCGGAGGCCGGTGCGAGCTCCGCGGCCTCGCCGAGCCGCGCGCGGTTCACGGCCGGGTCGAGCGAGGACTCGGTCTGCACCACGGACACCCGCAGGCGCACATCGTCGGCCATGGGTCCACCTTGCCACCGGTGCCGCATGAGCGGAGGCATAGGGTCGCCGCGTGGCGGGCAGGGTGACCCCCTTGGTGGGTACCGAGGCGGTGGGTGCCGTCGTCCTAACCGGCGGTGGGGCGGCCCGGATGGGTGGCGTCGACAAGGGCTCGATCGAGGTCGGCGGCCGGACCCTGCTCGAGCGCGTGCTGGCGGCGCTGCACCACGTGGCGGACGTGGTCGTGGTGGGCGACGAGGTACGGACCTCGCGGCCGGTGACCTTCACCCGCGAGGACCCGCCCGGCGGGGGACCCGCGGCAGCGCTGCTGGCCGGCCTCCGCGCCTTCGCGCACGCACCGGTCCGGGTCATCGTGCTGGCCGGGGACATGCCCCGGGTCACCGGGGACACGGTGGACCGCCTGGAAGCCGCGGTCGAGGACGACGTGGACGGTGCCGTGCTGGTGGATCACGGTGGCCGGGCGCAGTACCTGTGCGCGTCGTACCGGGTGGCGGCGCTGCTTGCCGCCGCGCCGCCGTACAAAGAGGAGCACGGGCTGCCGATGCACCGGCTGCTCGCTCCGCTGAGCCTGGCGGAGGTGACGGCCGTGGGTGAGGAGGCGGCGGACGTGGACACCTGGGCCGACGTGCGCGCCGTCCGCGAGGGCGGCGATTTCGGTGCGTGATCCCGAATCTCGCGCCTGACCTCTTGCGCCCAGTGCCACGGCTCGCCAAGTTGGAGGCGTGAACCTCCACGACTGGATAGACGAGCTGTGCGACGTGCTCGACGTCGAGGTGGACGTCGACGAAGCGCTGGTCCTCGACCTGGCGCGCGACGCCGCACACAACGTGGAACGACCAGCCGCGCCGATCACGACCTTCCTGCTCGGGTACGCCGCCGCGGCCGCGGACGGCAACCCGGCCGAGACCGAGCGGCTGGCCGGCCTGGCGACCGCGCTCGCCGCCCGCTGGGACAAGCCCGCGGACGCGCCCGACGTCGTGGACGAGGTGGAGGTCGAGATAGAGGAGCTGGACGAGGTCCCGGAGTAGTCCTCCCTAGGGTGGGGGCATGCGAGCCGTCATCGTTCCCGAGCCAGGAGGGCCGGACGCCCTCGTCGTCGCCGACCTGCCCGACCCCTCCGCCGGACCCGGCGAGGTGGTGATCGACATCGCGGCCTCCGCGGTCAACAAGGCCGACACGTTACAGCGGCAGGGCTTCTACCCGCCCCCACCGGGCGCGTCGGACGTGCTCGGCATGGAGTGCTCCGGCACGATCAGTGCGGTCGGGCGCGGCGTCGACGCGTGGTCCGTGGGCGACGAGGTGTGTGCTCTGCTCGCGTCGGGTGGGTACGCCGACAAGGTGGCCGTGCCGGCGGGCCAGGTGATGCCGGTGCCGGCGGGCGTCGACCTGGTCACGGCGTCGGCGCTGCCCGAGGTCGCGGCGACGGTGTGGTCCAACGTGTTCATGATCGCGAGCCTGCGGCCGGGTGAGACGTTTCTGGTGCACGGCGGGGCGGGCGGGATCGGCACGATGGCGATCCAGCTCGCACACGCTCTGGGGGCCACCGTTGCGGCGACGGCCGGTTCGGAGGACAAGCTCGCGACCTGCCGGTCACTCGGGGCCGACATCACCGTGAACTACCGCGAGGACGACTTCGTGGCCGTGCTCCGGGAGGCCGGGGGCGCGGACGTGATCCTCGACAACATGGGCGCGTCGTACCTGATGCGCAACCTGGAGGCGCTCAAGACCGAGGG
>Ga0105249_10004743_pt1 | contig 11736 bp, 6 predicted proteins | sample KBSS44metaG_FD_81522 | JGI IMG/M metagenome (GOLD analysis project Ga0105249, IMG submission 81522) | Switchgrass rhizosphere microbial communities from Kellogg Biological Station, Michigan, USA - KBS S4-4 metaG | ecosystem: Host-associated > Plants > Roots > Rhizosphere > Soil | place... | reverse complement strand
TCACCGGCTTGACGCCATAGAGTATGCCGGCGACCTGTGGAAGCGATCCGTATCGAACATAGGCCCATGCGAAACTCATGACAATCAACATCGCGGGCAGAATAAAACTGCTTCCCGCAACCAAAAGTCCCGGCCAACCAGCCTGGCGATGGCCGATGTGAATTGCCAACTCGGTGGAGTTTGGACCAGGGATGAGATTCGCGGCCCCCAGCAGATCGAGAAACTCATCGCGCGTCATCCATTTACGACGACGCACGACTTCATCTTCCATCATCGCAATATGCGCAGCAGGACCACCAAACGCAGTTGTACCCAGCCTCAGAAAAAGCAGCGCTAAGGAAGAGAGTGACGTTGAACGATCCGGCGAGCTCACGACATCAATGCCGCAGAGAAGACTTCAAATCCCGACAGGGACTACCACTCGTGCAGCCCCGCAAAGTGCAACCAACCTAAGAACACTTACCTGCGGCCTGCCGCGATAAATCCGCTATTCACGACAAACTCGAAGCAGTTCACGGCAAACCGGAGTGTAAGTGCTGGCGCAGCATATATAAAGGCCACGAATGTCAGCTACTGATCTCTCGGAGGTGTTGTGAAAAACGCACGAATTTTTGAAGTGCTCGGGCAGGACGTCAGGTTTGGCCTGAGAGTTCTGCGCAGGAATCCGGGCTTTACGCTCACGGCGCTCATCACGTTGGCCCTCGGCATCGGCGCGAATACCGCCATCTTTAGTGTGATCTACGGTGTGCTGCTGCGCCCACTCCCTTATAAAGACGGGCACCGGCTGGTGGTGCTGAATCAACAAGCGCGTCTCAACAACGTGAACAGTCTTGGCTTCTCGGTCAAGGAATTCCAGGATTATAGAGATCAGAACAAAACGATGGAGATGGTCGAGCACCACGCGATGAGTTTCATACTCTACGGCCGCGGCGAGCCAGAGCGCGTGCAGACCAGCGTGGTGTCGGCAAACTTCTTCGACGTGCTCGGCGTGAAGCCGATTCTTGGCCGGACTTTCGTTCCGGAAGATGAAAAGCCGGGCGGCGACGCCGTGCTCGTGCTCAGCAATAAATACTGGAAGCAGAGTTACGGTGGGGATCGGAACATCGTGGGCAGCGTCTTTCGAATGAACAACCGACCTCATACTGTCATCGGCGTGCTGCCGCCCGTTCCTGAGTATCCATCAGAGAGTGATGTTTACATGCCGACCGCGAATTGCCCATTCCGATCCAGCACAGCGTTGATCGAAAATCGGCAAGCGCGACTGCTGTCGGCAGTGTTTGGCAGACTCAAACCCGGCGTCGAGGTGGCCCAAGCGCAGGCTGACGTCAATGGCGTCGCGGCCAACATGCGACAAGCTTATCCGGACGTCTATCCGAATCACATCGGTTACGCTGCCCAGCTCGATCGGCTCGACACAGTGCTCACGCAGGAAGCTCGGCCCACGTTTCTGATCCTGCTTGGGACAACTGCGCTGGTCTTATTAATCGTCTGCGCGAATGTAGCCAATCTCAATCTCGCGCGCGTTCTGCAACGGCAATCTGAGGTTGCGGTGCGAACCGCGTTGGGAGCAAGCCGCAGCAGACTCGTCACGCAGATGTTGACTGAGAGCTTACTCCTCTCGCTTGGCGGCGGCGCACTGGGCCTGCTTCTCGCTGCGATCGGACTGCCGCTACTCACGTCTTTCGCGGGCAGGTTCACGACACGCACCGGAGAGATCCAGATCGATTCGTCCGTGCTGCTGTTTACTATCATCATATCCGTGTGCACAGGTTTGGCGTTCGGTGTGATTCCGGCGCTCTCATCAGCGTTTGATTCGAGGAAGAGTCTTATCGAAACGCTGAAGGAGTCGGGCGATCGCTCGAGCTCAGGCGCGAAGCATCGTGTTCGCGGACTGCTCGTTGCCGCGCAAGTCGCGATCTCTTTCACGTTGCTGACAGCGGCGGCCCTGATGCTTCAAAGTATGATCAGGCTTCAGCGTGTCGATCCCGGATTCAACCCGGAGAACGTGTTCGTGATGCGACTCCAACCGAACTGGTCCCGGTTTACTAACAACGCGACTGCCACCGCCCAGTTCCGTGACTATTTCCGGCGGCTGCTCGAAAGTGCGAGTCAACAACCTGGCGTAGTAGACGTGGCCGTGTCGTCGACTTACCCACTGAATCCTGCAGGTATTACACGCGGTCCGAACAACACGACGATCCAACTGGAAGGCCGTCCAAAGGATGAAGCAAACACCGCAGCGCAGGTCGATCCACGTGCGGTGAGTCCCGGTTACTTCCGCGCACTCGATATCCCACTGCTGCGCGGGCGATTGTTTACTGAAGGTGATGACGACAAGGCGCCGCGAGTGGCAATCGTGAACGATGCGGCTGCGCGCGGTCGCTGGGGTACGGAGGATCCGATCGGCAAGAGATTCTCGTTCGACAATGGGACCACGTGGGTCACTGTTGTCGGCGTCGTGGGGAACGTGAAGCAGTACGGCTTGGACAAAGAGGCGGCACAGGAGATTTACGGGCCGATCGCGCAAACGCCTTTCGGATCATTTCTCGTGGTTAAAGCGAAAGGAGCGCCGTTGCAAGAGGCGAGACTGATGCGTGATGTGGTTCATAAATTTGATGCGGAGACTGCGATCGACCAGGTCAAGACTCTTCAGCAGGCGCTCGACGACTCGGTGGCGTCTCCGCGCGAGACGATGTGGCTGCTCGGGGTGTTCGCGATCCTCGCGCTCGTGATCACAGCGGCGGGACTCACAGGTGTTATGGCATTGGCTGTGACGCAGCGAACCCGCGAGATTGGGATCCGGATTGCTCTCGGCGCCTCGCGAGTTCGGATCTTGACCATGATGATGCGGCAGGCGTTGACGCTGATGCTCTTGGGACTCGTAGTTGGGATAGCCGGCGCGGTGATGCTCAACAGAGTGATCAAATCGATCCTGTTCGCAACGCCCGGTGTCGATCCAGTCACCTTCGGGGCTGTTGCGTGTTTGCTCGTGCTAGTCGGAGCAGCCGCCTGTCTGATCCCATCCTTGAGCGCCACCGGCATCGATCCGACGTTGACACTTCGGAAGGAGTAATCAGCCCACGAAGCAGCCCGCGAAGCGGGCGCAAGCATAAAGCCTGGGGCGCCAGCCCCAGGTTTACGAATCAAAAATTCGTTTGAGCCCGCGAAGCGGGCGACAGCATTAACGTTTTCAGGCTGTCGCCCGCTCTGCGGGCTCGCATGTGTTTTTTTGCGTTCGATCCTGGGGCTGGCGCCCCAGGCTTTATGCTGTCGCTCGCTTCGCGAGCTTTGCGCAGCATAGCCTGCGAGAGCGAACTTCTATTCATACCGAAGCGCGACCAACGGATCGACTTTTGTCGCGCGGCGTGCCGGGACGTAGCAGGCGATCAGGGCCACGATCGTCAGCAGGATTGCCAACGCGCCGTAGGTCACGATGTCTGTTGGTCCAACGCCGAACAAAAGAGACCGCAGCAGTCTCGACAGGGCAAGCGCCCCAACCAGCCCGATCACCACCCCGGCGATCGTTAATATCATTCCCTGTTTGAGCACCCAACGTAGAATCGCGCTCCGGCTTGCTCCCAACGCTACCCGAATGCCGATCTCGCGTGTTTTTTGTGTTACTGAATACGCGATGACACCGTAGATACCCACAGCCGCAAGCAGCAGTGCGAGTATCCCGAACAATCCGACAAGCTGCATCGCAAACCGGCGACGACTCACCGACTCCGCTGCCACCTGCGACATTGTACGCTCGCCAAAAACCGGTAAATCTCGATCGAGCGTGCGCACCTGTTCGCGCACTGATTGCGTCACCGTCAAAGGCGCTACATCAGTCCGCATGTATATGGCCATCGCATACGCGGGATTCTGGAAAATCGGAAAATAAAGGTGCGGCTGATCGGGTTTATCGAATCCGTCACTCTTGATATTTCCGACAAGCCCGACAATCGTCATCCACGGCGCCTCCGATGCTGGACCACCTCTTTTTATTCGCACTCCTACCGGATCTCGATTGCTGAAGTAGCGCGCCGCAAGTGCTTCGTCGATCAGCACAACCTGCGGCGCTTGCCGGTCGTCCGCGTCGGTGAAGAAGCGGCCGCGTTTCAGAGGCGTCTCCATCGTGCGAAAGTAATCCGGCGAGACGACGCCGATCTGCGCGGTGGGAATAGCGTTGTTAGTGACAGCGTCACCTTCAATCGTAAAGCCGCCGGAATTATGTGGACCAACTAACGGCACGGCATTGCCGCTACTGATCGCGGCGTTACGCACGCCCGGAATCGAACTCACCTTTTGCAGCAATTCTTTTATAAACCCGGCTCGCTTCAGCGGATCTCGATACGGATCGAGCTCCGGATTGTTTGGAACGGGCAGCCAAACACGAGTAAGCAATACATTTTCGGGATTGAAACCGGGATTAACGTCGAGCAACCGGCCAAAACTTCGCAGCAGTAGCCCCGCCGCAATCATCAAAATCAGCGATAAGGCAAACTCGAGGACGACAAGCCCACTGCGAAAACGATGAGTCGCCAGTCCGAATCCGGATCCGAAACTTCCGTCTTTTAAATTGGAGACAACGTCGGGCCGAGACGATTGCATGGCCGGAAACAGTCCGAACAGCAATCCGGTTACGGTCGAGATCAGAAAGACAAACCCCAGGACAGTCAGATTGATCTGGATCTCATTTAGTCGAGGAATATCCGCGGGGATGAACTGAACGAAGCCTTTCAGTAATACCGCGAGCACTACAAGAGCAAGTGCGCCGCCGATGAATGAAAGCAGCAAGCTCTCCGTTAGAAGCTGAACGATGAGGCGACGGCGACTCGCTCCCAGTGCGAGACGAATGGCCATCTCGCGACGGCGCCCGCTGGATCGCGCGAGCATCAGGTTAGCGAGGTTGACGCAACCGATTAGTAATACCAGGCCGACAGCAGCAAGAACGACGTAGAGGATAGTTTGCACATTTCCGACTAACTGCTGGTGCGCAGATAACACGTTGACCTTCCAACCGGCCTGTGGAGGATATTCTTTTGGAAACTCCGTCTGTAGCTGCGCAACCAGACCATCCAACTTCGCCTGCGCCTGCCCGATGTCTGTTCCATCTTTGAGCCGGCCGATTGCACCGGGAAGCATTCGCGCCGCGCGCACAGGCGGACCGAACGGATTGGCTGAGAACCCCGCCGTCCCCCACATGTCGACTTCATTTCGCAGCGTCTTGCCCGGGTGACGAAATTCCGGAGGCATCACACCGATGATCGTGTAAAGATCGGTGTCCGCATAGACTTTTCGACCGAGGATGTTTGGATCGCTGCCATAGAGGCGTTTCCAGAGTCCATCGCTAATCACGACACCTTCGGCAAAACCCTTGGCCTGCTGTTCTTCAGGTCCGAATACACGACCGAGTTGAGCGTGCGCGCCCAGCAACGCGAAGTAATTCGGACTGACGGCCAGTAATTCGATTCGTTCCGGTCGCTCAGATCCGGTGAGGTTCGCGTCGACAGGCCACACCGCCGAAACCTGTTCGAACACGCCCGAACGCTCTTGCAGATCTTTCAGCTCGTCGACAGACATCCCGACATCTTCAATTTGACGTCCGGTCAAATCGTCGCGAATGAGAACGATCTGTTCTGGTTTCGGAAACGGGAGTGGCCGCAGGACTACGGCGTTAACCACGCTAAAGATCGCCGTGTTAGCGCCGATGCCAAAGGCGAGTGTCAGCACGGCGACTAACGTAAATCCCAAATTGCTTCTCAACATTCGAGCTGCGTAGCGGAGGTCATTCAAAAAAGTGTTCATGGGAGGTCCTCTTTCGTATGTGCAGCGATTCCGACTTGTGGATTGACTTTTTCGTTTACGCTTTTTGATGCAATTAGTTCATCGTTAGGTCGGTCACTACCACCTGACGACGCGTACCTCTGCGTACTCTGCGTTTAAGGGGGGATTCAACGCAGAGGCCGCAAAGATACGCAGAGCGCCGCAGAGAAAGCAAACCTTTCACTCCACGGCGATCCACTCAAGACTGGCGGGGAAGAGTTTCTTTTCGGGATCTATTGTTACGACGTATGCGCCGAGAGCGCCGATGCGACGGTTTGGACCAAAGGTGATCTTTGGCATCAGGCCGGTGTCGTATTCGTAAAGTCCTTCGAGCGTGATAATCAGGCGCTCGCGGCTGAGGTCTTTGCCGCAGAGCTCGAGTGCGTGGACGAGGATCTTCGCTGCGGCCATTGCTGACGCCTGCGCAGCGGCGTGGGTAGACGGAAGCTTGTTTCGTTGTAGGAGGGTACTGTATTCAGCAGCGCCGGCCGCTGACACGTCCGCGGGAACGGTGGGGAAAGCGAGAAAGATTTTGTCTTTCGTTTTCACCGTCACTGCGTCGCCGATGTTTCTGCCAACGAGGGTTCCCAGCATGTATATCGACGGCGTCCAATTCACCGTCTCAGCTTCCTTCAACATCGCAGTCGCTTCAATGCCCGAGCCAACGAAGAACACAGTCTCGATTCCCTTCTCCTTCAACTCGGCCACATACTTCGAAGCACTGAATCCCTCCTGTGCGTAGTAGGTTGTTGTCACTGATTTCAAACCAACCTTCTTCGCCTGCTCTTCAATACTCGTAGCGATGCCACGGTTGAATTCAACATCAGGCGAAACAATCGCCGCGCGTGAACCTGCCTTCCGGGCCGCGAAGGTGGTGAGCGCGCGCGCCTGTTCTTTGAGTCCGGGCAACAAATAGAAGACGTAGCGATTGACCGGCAAACCTCGTTGCGGCATCAACGTGGAAGGACCGATAAATGGGACCTCCTTCTCCTGAGTCAGTGCGGCCGCACCGTCTTCCACACCTGCACTAAGGCCGCTGATGATCGCAAACACCTGTTCTTCATCGATGAGTCGCTTCATGTTCGAAACCGTCGACTTCGAATCACCATTCAGCACGCGTAATTCGATCTTGCGGTTGTAGATGCCGCCGCGGTTATTGATCTCCGCAAAGTACGCCTGCAATACGTCGCCCATCGATTGGGCGAGGCCACTGAGCGCCGCCTTTTCAGGTAGAACCGTACCGAGCACGATCGATGTCTCGTTTACACCCGGATCGGTATCAGTCTCGATGCGTTTCAGATACGCGATCAGGTTGGCCATGTCCTCCTGCGACATGCGGTAAGTCGGCATCGCAACCGCTAACTTGTTGCCGGCAGGATCCAAACCGGCCGTCAACATGCGTACGAACGAAGTTTCAGCAAACGCCCCGTGCTTACGACCACCCTCGTCGGTGTGACCGTAAGGCTTGGTGAGATGCGACCACGTCAGCGGTCCCGCAGTGACGCCGCCCTCGGTTATTCCCTGGCCTTTAATGCCATGACAACCAGCACACGTAAGTGTCGATGCAGGTACGTCGATCTCACCCATCAACGCGGTGATTTCCTGACCCGAAGCGCTTTCGCCGCGCAGGTAGAAGGCCTTGCCACGCTTTTCCTGAAGGGTGAGCTCGCCACGTGCGTTCTGTGAATGCACGGCTGATGGCCCATGCAATACCAAGCAGCCGGCGATGGCGAGGAGAAGAATAAGCGTGAGTTTGATCATGATGATTTTACCGATCGGCGATTACGTCTTCGAGGATCTTGATTAACTGATCCGCCGGGGCGAGTCCGAACGCCTTTTTCCAAAGTCCTTTCGGCTCGTTGCCGATGATGAAGATGTTCGTGTGGTCGTCTCTAGTCTGGACATACTGGCCCAACTTGTAAAGCGCCCAGTCGACGTTCTCTTTCTTACCAGTCAGAAACATCCAACCGGGACGAGCGTGAAAGCGGCGACCATACTCTTTCAGTCGTGTCGGTGTATCAGTCTCCGGATCGACCGAGATCGAGATGAGAAACACATCCTTTCCTAGACGATCGCCGAGCGCGTCCTGCATCTTTTCGAAGTTCCGATTCATCGGCGGGCAAATGTTGGTGCACGTCGTGAAGAAGGTATTGATGGCGACAATCTTGTTCTTGAGCACGTCGCTGTAAAAGCGAACCTTCTGACCGTCCTGATCGATCAGCTCGACGTCTGAAAAGTACTTCTCCGCGGGAGAACGCGTCGACGCGGATGCACCATCATCGGTCTGGGTTAACGAAGCGGGCGTAGCCGGCTTCGGCTTCTGGTCCTGTGCGAGCACCCCCCCACAGAGGAACATACATAGAATGACTACAGTGATTAACTTCATGGCTTTGCCTCCTCGTTCGCTGAAGTCTCTTCAACTTTTCCAGCCATCACGTCGAGGATCAGACCCACAATCTGACCTGTTTTTGCCAGACCATACGTGCGTGTCCAAACGCCTTTGGCGTCGTTGCCGATGATCATCGCGGGAGTGTGATCCTCACGTTTCGATACTGCTGCGCCGAGCGCGTTCAGCAGCTTGTCCATCTCCTGCTTCTCGCCCGTGACGAAGGTCCAGCCGGGGCCTGCTTTGAACTTTGCGCCCCAGGCTTTGAGCCGCTCAGGCGTGTCGGTCAGTGGATCGACGCTGATCGAGATGAAGTGAACGTCTTTACCAACCTTGTCGCCCATTTCTTTTTGCACACGCGCGAAAGTTGCGGCGAGTGGCGGGCAGATGGTGGTGCAGTTAGTGAAGATGAAGTTGATCGCGACTGTCTTGTCTTTGATGAGATCGCTGTAGAAATGAAGCGCGTTGCCGTCCTGGTCCAGGACTTCAACGTCGGGGATCATCATCTTGCGACCGGAAGCGTAAGACGGAGTTGGTTGTGCCGGCTTTTCGACTGCGGTTGTGGTTTCTACTTTCGTTAATCGCAGGTCCATTTTGCATTTTGGACACTTGCCTGATTTGCTCGACTTAACTTCGGGGTGCATTGGGCAGGTGTAAGATTTTCCGACCGCTCGGGAGTTCAGCGATTTATCCCGCGCTACCGCGCTCGGTACTGTTTGCGCTTTAAGCGCGACAGCATTGAGCAGCATCAAGAGGATGATCAAGAGTAATCGTGTGGTCATCTTATTTACCTCCCGCGTCTTTCGAATCAACCGCGTGCAGCATCAGGTAAGGAAGATCTCTGTACTTCACGCCCATCGACGCGGATTCAAAGAAGATCATGTAGACGCCGGATTGCGGCACGTTGATCTTGATCTCATACATTCCGTTTCCGACGGACGTGGCGAAGTCGCGCCGCTGCCAGCCACCCGCACTCAGGAACGTCAACACGCGCAGGTCTTTCAAGTCTGACTTCGGAGTGCCGGTCGTGGTGTCAGTGGCCTTGAAACGGAACGTGAAGTCTTTACCGACCGGCATCGTCATCTCTTTCAGTTGATGCTCGATGCGAAGTGCTACAGACTTCTGCTCTTTTAATGCGGGATTCACATCGGCGCTCAGGTCGAAACAGTGAGACACGCGCGGTGAGTCATTCGTGAAGGCGACATCGTAATGTCCGCTCACTGGTAACTTGATCGTCGTGGAATAAACGCCTGGCTTGATCTCACGCAAGCTGCGATCGACGACGATGACTGCGAGTGGCTCGCGACGATAGTTCTGGAAGTTGCCCATCGGCGCCGCCATGCCTTCGGTGTAGTAGTAGAGTGATTTATCGACCGGGTTCGCGAGGATGACCGAGTTTCCTTCCGGCGCGAGCACGATCGAATCGGCGTGTACCGGATCGGATCCTTTCCCCGGAGCAACCTGTCCGCCGGGGAAATCTGTTATGTCAACTTCTTTGTCGATCGTTCCGAGTCGCAGCATCGACACGATTTCCGTATCGAGCGATCTGACGAAGGCAAACGTGTCACTGAAGATGATTTGATCCGGGGCTTTGCCTGCCTTTACTTCGTGAAGCATGCGATTCGATGCGGCATCGAAGATGTTCACCGTGCTCTCTTTGGTGTTGAGCACGAAACCGTAGCGCCCGCCTGGAGCAAACCTAACGGAGCGCGCGCCTGGTTTAGTTTTCATGCGCGCGATCACCTTCTGATTCTGCTCGTCGATTACCGTGATGCTTCCGTCGCTCTCGCTGGCTACGTAAATCGCTTTACTCAATTCAGACAAAGCCATCGAGGCTGGCCCTGGACCAACTTTGACATCGTTAAGTTTTGCGAGTTTTTGCACGTCGATGACCGAGATGGTTTCGCTCTCGCGATTCGATACAAATGCAAAGCTACTGTCGCTGCTGAGGACGATGTCGTGTCCACCAGCTCCGGTCGGGATCTTTGCTGCGACCTTGAGCGTCGCCGGATCGATGACTGTCACGCCGCCGTCTTTTTCGTTGCCGTCGTTAGCGATCCAAATGTAGTGCTGGTCCGGCTGCATGGTGATGCGCGTCGGAGTTGTTCCCGCATCGATGTAATCAATCACTTTCCAGCTTCTCGTTGTGATTACTGCGACCTGATTGATCGCGGGTAGCGTGACAAAGAGCAATTCGCCGTCGCGAGTGAGGAGCCAGTCTTCGCCGGGACTCTTCAGCATCACGAGTGTGAGCAGCTTGCTGCCGCCGAAGCCTAACAGCGGATCGATTACTGAGATGTCCGGGCTCTTGTTCAGAGCGAGGATGTAATAGGAATTCAGATCGACGTCGGGACGCGCGCGCATGCTGCCGGTTATATACGATTGGATCTTCTCGCGGCATTGGGCCAGCTCGGTTGTTTTGTCGCCCTCACGTGTGCTGATCCAGGCCGACAGACCGAGGCCTTTCACGGGCGTGCCGGTCGTCGTGTCTGTGACTTTGAATCTGACGTTGACGTCTTCGGCGGCTCTGATTGATTTAACGTTCTGAACCAGGGGCTCGGCGGTGAACTCGATCGCGATTCCCTGCTCGACGATCTTCTGTGTTTGGGTTGTCTTTTTAGGGGCGGGTTCTTGTCCGAGAACCGCGGTCGTAAGAAAACAAGTTATTAGAATTACTAAGCTTCGAATTTTTAGGTGGGCCATTGTCGCACTCCTCTCGCGTAGTTGATTTCGGTTCTGCAAGCTTTGTGCCTGCCGATTTGTTGAGATTCTTTGAGGTTAGGGCTTAAAGATGGGGAAATTTACGACGGGCTAAGCAAAAGTTCTCACGCAAAGACACAAAGAAACGCAAAGACGCAAAGGCGGGTCAAATACTACGGGGTGCCTTTGCGTCTTTGCGTGGAAAGACTTATTTGAGCGCGACGGGGCTCGAGGTCGAACCACCAAAACTGCTTCGCACCGTAATATTCTCCGGGTTTGTGGGCCATGACAACGAAGCGCTAAAGCGCCCGTTACCAGTATTCTTCAGCGTACCAACGAGAGCGCCACTCGCCGTCACATAAACACGCAGCGTGGCTGAAGGCTCTGTGCCCGTTGCATCGACTCGCAGACTTCCCTTCGACCGCTGATACTCAGCGCGCTGAATTCTGACGGCGTCGACCACCGGCGTTGGCGTCGGCGTTGGAATCGGCGTTGGTGTTGGCGTTGCCGCTGGCGTCGGGGTTGGAATCGGCGTGGGGGTTGGCGTTGCCGCTGGCGTCGGGGTTGGTGTTGCCGTTGGTGTTGGCGTTGCCGTTGGTGTTGGTGTTGGTGTCGGGAACGGCACGATGTCTCCAATCCTCACGACAAACGCATCGTCATGATTCTGGAGCCCACCTCCATTATTAACCTGCAACGGATTGCTTGTCGGAAAATTAGCCGACGAAGTATCACCGGTAACGAAAACATCGCTCCCTTTGCAAGCAACGCCACGGCCCTCGTCAGTTAGATTTCCTCCAAGAAACGTCGAATAGATCAACCCGGACCCCGCGGCATTTAGT
>Ga0105249_10004742_pt1 | contig 11737 bp, 8 predicted proteins | sample KBSS44metaG_FD_81522 | JGI IMG/M metagenome (GOLD analysis project Ga0105249, IMG submission 81522) | Switchgrass rhizosphere microbial communities from Kellogg Biological Station, Michigan, USA - KBS S4-4 metaG | ecosystem: Host-associated > Plants > Roots > Rhizosphere > Soil | place... | reverse complement strand
TGTCAACGCTCCCCGAAAACTGACCCTGTGCGGGTTTCTGAATCTTGACCCCCGCGTGGTTGATCAGTTGTGGTTGGGTCGGTCCTTGGCGAGGAGCTCGCGGCGGGCGCGGGTGCGGTAGGAGTCGCCGGCGAGGGTGAGTACCTCGGCGTGGTGGACGAGCCGATCGATCATGGCTGCGGCGACGACATCGTCGGAGAAGGTCTCGCCCCAGCGGCCGAAGGGCAGGTTCGAGGTGACCATGACCGAGCCCTGTTCGTAACGGGACGCGATGAGCTGGAAGAAGAGGTTCGCGGCGTCCTGGTCGAAGGGGATGTAGCCGACCTCGTCGATGATGATGAGTTTGTAGCGGCGGATTTTCTTGAGTTCGGCTTCGAGCCGGCCGGCGTGGTGGGCGTCGGCGAGGCGGGTTATCCAGTTGCTGGCGGTGTCGAACAGGACCGAATGGCCGGCCTGGGTGGCTTTGACGCCGAGGCCGATCGCGAGGTGGGTCTTCCCGACGCCGGGCGGGCCGAGCAGGACGACGTTCTCGGCTTTGGCAATGTAGGTGCTGGTCGCGAGGTGCGCGAGCACGTCTCGGCGTAGCGAGGGAAGATGGTCGAGGTTGAAGTCCTCCAGGGTTTTGACCGTGGGGAAGTGTGCGGTGCGGATCCGCATGACGGTGCCCTTGGACTCGCGGTCGGCGACCTGTCGTTGCAGCAGCGCGGCGAGGTATTCTTCGTGGGACCAGTTCTCCTGGCGGGCTTGGGCTGCGAGTTCTTCCCAGAACGCGCCGATCGTCGGGGTTTTCAACACCCGGGTCAGATAGGAGATCATCGCCGGCATGCCGTCTCCTGTTCTGGCGGCCGGCGTGGTGGTGGCTGTTGTCACTGGCTACTCGCTTTCCCTTCGGGATTGTAGGTGAAATCGACGCCGAACAGGGCGTCGTAGTCCGGCAGCGCCCGCATCGTGACGGGATGGCCGTCGGGGTGGTGACGGGTCGCGGCCGCCCGCCTCCGCCGGTCCTCCGCCAGCACCTGGCGCATCCGCGCCGCAGTGGCGGCGTGCTCGGGGTCCGTGACGGCGCCGTGGCGGGCCCAGGAGCGGGCATGACGGGCGACGAGCTGGCCGTCGCAGGTCACCGTGACCGCGTCCAACGACGCGGTCACGTCGACGAACCGGCCGATCACCCGAGGGTCGACGGAATAGTCGACGGTATCGACCCGCACGTAATAGTCCCGGCCGAGCCTGACCCGATAAACCAGCCCGGTCGGTGGATCCACCGGCGGCAACGGCAGCATCGTCTGGTAGTCAGTCTCCAGCAGATCGACCGGACGGCCTCCGATAGACCGCACCGTTCGTGCGTTCGCGACCGGCAGCCACTCGGCCAGCTGGCTGTTGAAGTCCGCCGGCGAGGTGAACCGGCGGCCCGGCAGGAACGAGGTCTCGAAATATCCGTTCGCCCGCTCGACGATCCCTTTGTATTCCGGGTCCCGCGGTGGCGCGAGCCTGATCTGGGTGGCAAGTGTTCCCGCGAACGCCGCCGCCGGCGCGGACACCCGCCCGGTCCCCCCGATCGCCGACTCCCGGTCCCACACCAGCGTCTTCGTGACCCGGCCGACTCCATGAATCAGCAGCCACATACCCGCGAGAATGTCCCCGGCCTGCCGGGTAGGGATCATCGTCGCGGCCAGGAAACGGGAGAACGCCAACGTCATCACGAGCACCGGCAACACCCGTTCCTGACCGGTCGCGACCGGAATCCGCGGCTCCGGGAACCACAGATCACAGTGCGCGACCTGCCCCGGCTCATAAACCACCCGATCCACCGGGTCGATCCCGACGTACTCCGGCCGGATCAACGTCAGCCGCTTCTTCAACGGCGACAACGAATACGGCCAGCTGATCCGCTGCGCGATCACCGGCGCCGGCATCCGCGGCCACTCGGCCAGCAACGCCCTGATCGCTGGCTCGAACGGATCGACGACCGACCCCCGCGACGGCCGCTCGTACTTCGGCGGCCGGTCCGACGCCAACGCGGCCCGCACCGTGTTCCGCGCGACCCCCAACCGCCGCGCGATCTCCTTGATCGGCACGCCCTCGGCCCGATGCAACCGGCGGATCTCCGCCCAGTCCTCCACGCTCAGCACCCCTCCTACACGAGCAGGGGTCAGTTTCCGCAGGTCCCCCGGGGGTCAGTTTTCAGGAAGCGGCGACACGACGACGTTCGGTGTGGTGCGTACGGTCCGGCGGCGCTGGTCGCGGCTGCTGTCGGCGGCGCTGTCGGGGCGTCCCCTCGGGGTGGTGGACGGCGGGCCGGTAGTCCTGGACGAGTTCGGCCGTCCGGACGGTGACCCGGGAACTCTGGTTGTCGGGCGGTGGCGGTATGCCGGCCGTGGCCGTGACCCGTCGTCCGATCAGATCGGCTCGGGTGGTGTGCCGTGAGTCGGCGGCGCGGTCCGGAACGGCTGGCCGGGGAACTCGCGTTGCCGTTCGACGACGACACCCCGGCCGGCGCCGACCAAGCCGCGGGGCTGGTGGTCGGCGAGCCGGTGGGTACCGAAGGTTCCATCCCTGTTCTCGACGGTGCCGCAGAGCGGGAGTCTGCACCCCCGGTGGGGGTGGGTGGGTGGGGCCCGCCGGCGGCCCCGGTGATCCCCGGCCGTGCGGACGGCGGGCCTGGCGATGCCGGCGCTGATCCTGCTCCTGGCGGTCCTCCTGCTCCCGGCGGTCCTGGTGGTGGCTGCCGGCGGCGGGCTACGGCGCGGCGCCGCGTGGCGTCGCCGGAGGAATGGGGACGTGTGCAGGCTGAGCGGGCTCCCCGGTGGACGCCGGAACAGCGGGCCCGCGCGGCGGGCCTGTTCAACCTGATCCCGCCGGAGGGACTGGTAGCGGTGGGCGGATTCGGCGGCGGGGGTCGGCGGCCTAGAGGCTGGGGTTCTTCCACTGCGGGTCCAACAGGTCCGGATCGAACGGCGCACCTCGGCGCGGGCTCTTCGCGATGATCACGGCGTGGAGGTAGTCCTCCAGGATCGCCCGTTGGTGCGGCAGCGTGTAGCCGGACCACTCGGCCCGGATGTTCGCAGGCGCGGCCTTCACCGTCTCGACACGGGACTGGTGACGGGCGCGGCTGGCCGACAGGCGGCGCTCCTCCGCCTCGAAGTGCTTGATCTGCGGAAAGTACCGGTCACCGGAGATCTCCTTGGCCCGGTAGGCGGCGTTCAACTCCTCGATCCGGTCCTGGACGTCGGCAAGCTCGCCTTCCTGCGGCCACACCTCGTCGATGGCCGGTAGGGCGTCGCGTAGCTCCAACTCGACCTTGTTGATCAGGGCGGCGGTGACGTAGGCGTCGACCTTCGGACCGTTGCGCGCGACCTTCCCGCACCCGACAACGCTGCCAGGACACAGATAGACGTGACCCTGCGCAGTGGCCTGGCCCATCATCGGCCGGTTGCACTCCCCACAGCGCACGATCCCGGTGAGCAGGTACTTCCGCGCGTTGCGGCCCCGGCCGGCTTCGGGACGGCTGCCGATGATCGCCACGATCTTTTCCCACCGGTCCGGGGTCAGGATCGGCTCCCAGGTACCGACGACGGGCTGGCCGTCGGGGCCGTGGACGACTTCGACGAAGTGGCAGCTCTCGCCGGTGTCCGGGTCGGTCTCCCACACTGTCCGACCCCGCCAGCCACAGACGCGCGGGTTGCGCAACGCCTGGCGGGCGGAGGTCACCTGCCACGGCTTGCCCCGGGTGCCGACGATCCCGTCACGGTTCCACTCGGTGACAATCGCGGTAATCGGCACCCCATCCAACAACCTTTGCGCGGCCCTCTGAAGAATCCGGCTCTCCACCGGGTGTAGCGTGCGCCGGTCCTCATTCCAGCCAAACGGACGCGGCCCACCACCGGGCATACCCGTCTGCTGCATCTCCAGATGCTTACGCGCCACCCGGCGGGCGGTGTCCGCCGATGACTTGTTCGCCATCGCAACCAAGATCCGGGCGGCAAATTTGCCATTGTCGGTGAGCAGATCGAAACCGCCGGTCAAACCGACGATCGGCCGGCGGTGATGCTCCACAATCTCAATGGCGTCTTCCAAGTCGCGCGGGTCACGCGCAAGCCTGTCCAAGTCGGCGACGACCACGGCGTCGATCGTCCCGGCGCGCAGGTCGGCCAACATCCGCTGCCACACAGGGCGAATCACCCGGTACACCACCGACCCATCCGCCAGCGTCACCCGCTTCTTCTTGTAGGCGGAGGTGTCGTTCTCCTCGTACACCGGCTCCGCCACCCGGCCACCGACCGACGCCACCCATGCCCGCTCATCGGCTTCCTGGCGGCCAACACCCTTGGCATCGTCTTCGGCATCATCGGAGATTCGCGTGTACAGGCCGAAAAGCAGACCCTCAAAACTCGGCCCGGAATTCGGAGACATCGCAGAAACGCTGCGCGGCGCGGCCGCGCGTACCATACCGCTAAGGCTGGTAGCCATACTTCAATTGTAGTTCGCCACTTTAATGCCCGCAGAAACTCAACAGGTGGGGTCTGCCGAGGCGCCGGGGCGGGCGCAGCGCACGGTCTGTGCGTCGCGTTGCAGGCGGGAGACGATCTGGCCGACCTCGACGGTGGCGACCGCGTGTGCGTACACCTCGCCGTTCGCGTTGAGCAGGTGCTGGCCGGCGACGGTGTCGACCCGGCGGAAGTAGGCGGCGAGGCCAGGGTCGACGACGGTGCAGGACATCGTCGTCTCGGCGCCAGGTGTCAGCAGCGACTTGGCGGTGCAGCTGCCCGCCGGGCTGCCGTCGCCGGTCAGGCTGACCGTCATCTCCGCGGAGATCGCGGCCTGCTGGACCTGGCCCGCCGTCGCGGTCACCGTGTTGCGCACCGACGCGTTGACCGTGCAGCCGCTCGCGCTGCACGCCCCGAACGTCAGGTCGCCGTTGATCGTCAGCTGGACCCGGCTGTCGACCGCGTCGGTGAGCTGGCCGGTCTGATCGATGAGTGCCTTGTACAGCTCGTCGACGAGGTCCGCGCCCAGCTCGCCGAGGTTGATGCCGTCGGACGAGCCGAGGCCGCCGGGCACAGACGGGATCGGCGGCAGCCCGGTCAGCGGCGGCGTCGGGAGGGCACCGCCGCCGGCCCCGGATGATGTTCCGGCCGCGCCTTCCTCGAGGCGCAGCAGGTGGTGGGGCGCGGCCGCCGTCACGTACAGGACGTCGTCTCCGATGACGGCACGCAGCGCGGGAACGCCGTTGACCTCGGTCTGGGTGAGGACGGGCGCGGCGATCCCGGGCCCGCCCGGCGCGAAGCCGTCGTTGATGATCTTGATGATCTGGTCCGGCGTCTTCATCTGGTCGATCGCGGGTTTCAGCAGGTTGTCCGGGGTGCCGCTGATCCACCTGTTCTCGATCACCTGCTGGCCGGGGCTCGCGCCGCCCAGGCTCGACAGGCTGGAGCCGGCGCCGGTGGGCAGCCGGAGGTAGGTCTTGTGATCGACGACCATCACGTCGGCCTTGAAGTCGACCATGTCGAGGGTGCCGACGCCCTCGCCGTCGCGGGTCATCTGCATGCTCAGCCCGAGCGCGCCGAGGATCTTGGTCTGGTACTCGAGCGCGTCCGCGTGGGACAGGTTGCCGGCCGCGTCCCGGAACGGCGCCTGGTCGGCCGCGGCCTGCGACGCCGTGGAGCCCGGCGCGGGCAGCCCGTCCGAGGATGACGAGCCCGACCGCAGCGCGACGGTGGTCACGCCGAAGGAGGCGACCACAAGGATCATCGCCGCCAGGCCGATCGCCGTCCAGGCGATCCGCGAGGGCGCACGCACGGCCGCGCCGAGATACCTCACGAGCCGGCGGACGTCCAAAGCTACCCCCGGAGAGACCACGGCGCCACGGTGCGCAACAGCGCCCCCAGAATGTCGCGCCCACGCCAGGATGTCAGCACTTTGTCCAGGTTGGCGGGAAACGCGCCGGGTCCCGTCCGCGGCGGCTACGGACTGGCCGCTCGCAGCGGGCCGGCGCACCAGCGGTGGACGGCGGCACGGCTGCGCAGGCGGACGACGGGGAGCTCGGGGCGTCGCTCGCGCAGGGCCGCGACCCGCAGCGGGCTCTTGTAGTGGGTCGACCAGGCCCAGCGCACGATGTGCTCGCGGTTGGTGAAGAAGGTGTGCAGGGGTGGCTCGACGTTGCCGTTCCAGAGGACCTCGCGGCGCAGGCGGCGGCGCAGGGTCCGGCCAATCACCTGGCGCATGACGGTTCGTCGCGGCAGGTCGAGCCAGACCATCAGGTCGACGCGATCGGCAAGCAGGTCACGCGCGGCGCTGTACTGCCATTCCGTCACCCAGGCGGGCTGGCTGGCGAACGCCCTGACATCCGCCAGGAACGACTCACGCGGCGTCCAGCCAGGGCCGTGATGGAGCCCGTCGATATCGATGTGCCGAATCCCCAGCGTCTCCCCCACCCGCCGGGCCACCGTCGTCTTCCCCGACCCCGACGTCCCCGCCACCACCACCCGCCGCGGCCTGCACGGCAACGGATCGTCGGCGCCCAACATCTCCACCCAACGACGATAGCGGTCTGACTCCCCTGGCCGGTCGGGCGGGCGGCCCAGAGTCATGAACCGCGAGCGATGACGAGGCAGCCGCGACCGCTCACGGTTTCGGCTCCGTTCCCCATTTCCGGCGCTCTTCGGCCGCAATTGACACCCGTCGAGCCATCCAGGCCACGGCGATTCCGTAGGCATTCAATTTGGCCATGAGATTGTCAAATTCCATTTAGCGCCGCCATAATTCGCCAAATTTGACGAACTGGAGCCCAGGCCCATAACTTGCAGCTCGATCTCCCCGCGGCGTTCCGAACCACGGACGGAATCCATGAGTTTCGAGTTGGTGTTCTACGACGAACCCGCCACCGGCCGAGTCCCCGTGCGCGACCGGCTGGACGGCACACGATGAGCTTGAGGTTCGACGACTACGTCGCCGAAGTAGAGGCGCGGGCCACCGAGGAAGAGCGCGCGTGGCTCGACATGTGGACCGCGCACTTCGAGGCGGAACGGCGCCGCCTGTTCGACATGCCTCGTCAGCTGGCCGCCGCCCGGGAGGCGAAGCACCTCACGCGGCAGCAGCTCGCCCGGGTGACCGGCGTCCGCGCTTCCAAGATCAGGAGGATCGAGCGCGGGCGGACCAGCCCGACGGTCGACACCCTCGCCAGGCTCCTGGCCCCTCTCGGTGTTCACCTGGAGATCGTCGACGCCACGGGCAAGCCGTTGCCCACCTGATTCCCGCGCGTCGCCGCACCCTCCAGCCCCGTTCGGCACCCCGGCGAGTCCCACCCAGCCCGAATCGGATAACCAAATACATACTTTGGCCTGTTCGGACGGACAGCGGGAATCAACCTGTAGGCGCGGCTCCATCAGCTGGGCTTGGATTGGTGCGGCGGGATCACCCAACGGCTGGTCGAGTTCGTCTCCCGAACGTCGACCCTCGAACACCAACACCCGGCCGTCAACGCCCGCCGGGCCGCGCGACGAAAACGGAGTCCGAGGCGCCACATCGGATTTCATGTTTACCCGCGACGGCGTCGCTCCGGCGGTTCCGGCGACGCCGGCGACGCCGGCGCCGTATGAACCGGCTTGGTGCCGATCCAGGACGGCGATCCGATAACCTTCCGGGCGACCGATGGTCGCCGGCTCCCCATCAGGGACAGAGGGCTGCCACTGGCGTGACCCGACCAGGGGGGTGACGGCGACTTGACCAGGCGCGTACGGGTGGCCGCGCAGGTCGACGACGGTCTTCCGTTTTTCGGCGGTGTGGGCGCTTTCCTGAGCCTTCTGTACGGTCTCGCCACCCGGCGCGGCCGCGCCGACGCCCGGCGGGCGCTTCCGATTCTCTGGCTGGTCCGCGCACCGCACGGCGACGCATTCCTGGGAAACCTCAGCGCCCGGCTGCACGCGGCGAGGGACCCGATTCCGCACGCCCTGGTCGACTGCGCCAACCTCCCGACGGCCGAGCTCCCGCCGCGGCTGCCCGTGCTGCACCTGCTGTATGAGGGTCTGCGTGAGCAGGGCTTCAACGCCGGCGGGATACCGTTCCGCCACTACGAGCTGGCCCACTGGCTGACCCAGCAACGTCTCCCGCCGGGGGCTCCCCCAGGCCACGGCCTGCAGGACGTGCTGGGGCAGTGGCGACGCAATGACCGGCTGGGCATCGGCGATGTGGTGGCCGCTCATCTCCCGATGCGAGCCCAGCTGCCCCTACAGCTGGCACGGATCGTCCTGGGTCCGGAGGCACGTCTGCGGCTGTGGGCGTCCGGCCGGGTACCGGGCTCCGGTCAACCACGCTGGTTCTTCACGCAACGGCGCCACCTGCCGCTGCCGGTCATGCGGAACGCCATCAGTTTCCGGCGACTGGCCGAGCTGCTCACCATCGACGACCGTCCCGATCCCGCTCGCGAGTACGCGGTCCAGTGGCTGCTGGTCAGCGCCTTCCTGCGCGACCTCCGCCTCGCCTACCGTCGCCGACCGTGGCGCGTCCTGCCCTGGCGACGGACCGCCAACGTCCTTGCCCTGTTTGAGGACATAAGCGTCGACAACGGCGGCGTGCAGCTGATCGACCTCGTCGGTGCCGTCCGTGCCAAGACCCGCGACGTGGACCCGCTGCTGATCGTCGCCGCCAGCCCGGGCGCCTCGACCGCAGGCGCGCCACCCGCCGCCGACCCGCCGCCCGCCGCCGACGCGGCGGACGCCGCCGACGCGCTGCCCGCCGCCGACGCGGCGGACGCCTACGAGCGCTGGCAGGCTGCCCTGGCCGCGGGCGGTGACCAGTCCGGCCAGCGCTGGCAGCTGCGCCTGCTGGTCCCGGCTGCGCCGGCGGCGCACCTGTGGCCGGCCATCGCGGGCACGGACCGGTCGATGGGCTGGAAGCGGCCGCTGGCCGCGCCGGCGTGGCCGGTGCTGACGCGCCGGCGGGTACTGTGGCCGGTCCTGCTGCTGGTGGTGGCGCTGCTCGCCGGCGGCGTCACGACGCTCACAGCCGACCGGCAGGGCGGATGCTCCTCGTCCGCCCCGGACGTCTCCGTGGCCCTGATGGACGGTGAGTGCGTCGGCTACTCCGCGGGCCCGTTCGTCTTCAGCGCCGACGACGCTTCCGCCGCCGAGGAGCTGGTGCCCGTCCAGAAGGCGATCTTCCAGCAGAACCGGTGCGCCGAGAGCATGCACGCGGACGGTGCCCTGGGCACCCGGCGCCTCGTGACTCTGATCTACTTCGCGGCGCTGACCGCCCCCAAGCGCGTCGTGAGCCTCTGGGACGCGGCCGAGGTCGCCGAGCTCGAAGGACTCCTGACCTGGCAGCGCTACCAGAACGGCGCCCCGGACCAGGACTGCAGGCCAACCTCCGCGTCGGACCCGAACGGGCCGCTGCTGCGCGTGGTCGTGGCCAACGGGGGCTCGGAGATGCACGTCGCCGACCAGGTGACCGACAGGTTGGCCACGTTCGCGAAGGATCCCTCCGAGAACGTACTGGGCGTCATCGGCCTGGACCGCAGCGTCGCGGCGGTCGAAGAGTCCATCAGCGAGCTGGGCGAGGCCGGCATCCCCGCCGTCGCGACCACGCTGTCCGGCGACAACCTCGCCCGTCTCTCACCCCTGTACCTGCAGATCAGCCCGCCCAACACGCGGCAGGCCCTGCTCGTCGCCAAGTACGCCGTGCAGCACGGGAACAACGAGATCGACGTGTACTTCCCCGGGGCGAGCTGCGGCGGAAACTCCGACCTCCCCTTCACGAGCGACAGCTACATCTACACGCTGGTGCACGACCTGCGCTACCTGACGGCTCTTCCCGAATTCCAGGCGCTGGCCCACCAAGGACCGAACCAGAGCCAGGACCCAGATCTGGAGAAACTCCAGAACCTCAAGGTGCGGCTGCGCACCTGCGAGACCGTGGACGACGACGGCACGGCGCAGGGCTCCGCCACGGCGCAGGGCGCCGCGACGACGGCCGGTCAGGACCCCGCGACGACGCTCGGCGAGGACTGCGCCGACGGCCATCTTCTTTTCTACGCGGCCAGATATGATCACTTCCCAGGTTTCCTGGAGGACGCACGCAGCACGGATGAGTGCGCGGGCTACCTCGACGGCAGCCAGGATGCCCCGCGGCTCATCGCCGACGACTCGGTGACCCGCTATGTCCTCGAGTACGCCGGCCAGTACGGCAGCAAGGCCGTCTTCGGCTACGTCTCCAAGGGGCCCGCCTCGTCACAGGCCGGCCCGGACTGTCTCGCCGGGAAGATCGAAAAGACGGTCAATCCGGACGAGAACGAGCTGTTCACTCCGCTGCGTGTCTTCTGCACGAGGCTGCACGACATGTACGAGACGTACCAGAGTCCCGCGTCGATCGTGATCAAAAAGCCGGTCGTCGGGTGGGCGGACGAGCGCGTCGCCCTCGCCTATGACGCGGCGAGCCTCTTCATTGAGGCGGCGTCCAACGGGCGGCACACCGTCCCGAAGGTGATGGACTGGATCCGGGGCAACAAGCTCAACGGCGTTACCGGCCCGCTGGACTTCACAGTCAACCCCCAGGTCGGGGACGCCCACCAGATGGCCATCCTCGGTTTCAACACCGCCCCTTCGGAGACCGGTGGCATCCGGCTCAGGTGCGACTATCTCGTCAGCGAAAGCCCGGCGAAGTTCAGGCCGTGCCCGTCTTTCCTTTCCTCGACACCCGCCGACGCCGGCTCGCGCGGAACCGGCGTCGGGGCCAGCGCGGGCAGCTGAGGCTCTAGTAGACCTTGCCGCCCAGCTTGCCGGCTGCGGCGTCGGGCCACCCGTGCCCGCCGCCGGCCGATGCCGTGCTCCTGGCCTACGGGGCCGCCGACGGGGACCGTCGTGCCGCTGGAGGCAGCGTGTCGTCGGCGGCCGTCGGCCAGTCCCGGGGTGACGGTCCGAGCGCGCTCAGGCCCGCCACCTGCAGGCGCGACCACGGCGACACCACGAGGGTGTCCGACAGGACGTCGGCGGCGTACGTCGACCAGGGAGTCCAGTACGCCTCGGCGACCTCGGCGGGGTCGGGTCGGAAGGCCTCCGACGTCGTGGCGGCGAAGACCGGGCAGATCTCGTTCTCCACGGTTCCGTCCGCCATCACGCAGCGGTAGCGGAAGGTGGGGAGCACCAGGCGGATGTCGTGGGCACGCAGGCCCAGCTCGTCGGCCAGCCGGCGGGAGATGGCCGCGGGCATCGCCTCGCCGGGGGCCGGATGCCCGCAGCAGGTGTTGGTGAGCACCCCGGGCCAGGTCCGCTTGGCGAAGGACCGGCGGGTCACGAGCAGGCGGTCGGACGCGTCGAAGACGTAGCACGAGAACGCGAGGTGCAGCGGCGTCCGAGGCCCGTGCACCGTCGCCTTCGGCGCGACTCCGATGGCCTCGCCCGCGGGGTCGACGAGGACGACGGTCTCGGAGCTGCTGCTCTCGTCCACCGTTCGTACCGCGGTCGTGCCCTTGTGGCCGTTGGCTTCTGGCCAGCCGTCCGCACGGTCGGGAGGACCGGCGTTCTCCATTGTGACAGTTCTCCTGACGGTTCTCGTTTCGGGTACGGCAGTCGTCGGCGGGCTGGATGGGCACCGTCGCGCGTCTGCCGCAGGTGGAGCGCGGCGAGCCGGGCCGCCCGGATCACGGTCACTGGCGCGGAATGCGCCGTGAACGGTCAGGCGGGGTCGTAGGCGAGGTTGGGGCGCAGCCAGCGCTCCACGTCGGCGAGGTCCTTGCCCTGGCGGGCGG
>Ga0105249_10004741_pt1 | contig 11738 bp, 11 predicted proteins | sample KBSS44metaG_FD_81522 | JGI IMG/M metagenome (GOLD analysis project Ga0105249, IMG submission 81522) | Switchgrass rhizosphere microbial communities from Kellogg Biological Station, Michigan, USA - KBS S4-4 metaG | ecosystem: Host-associated > Plants > Roots > Rhizosphere > Soil | place... | reverse complement strand
GCCGGCCCGGTGACCACATCGCCGTCCGCGCACTCATGGGGGCGGGAAGGGCGCTCACCGCCGCGGAGATTGAGGATCCTGACGTGGACCTCAGGGCGCTGGCCAAGGCTGCCAACGCTGCGGCGCGTCTGGCGAGCTGAGGTAAGGAGGTCCGTGAGACTGCGTTCGGCGGTCGCACGTCGTCGCTGCTGACGGGCCTCCTGGCTACCGCCTGTCCCGCAGCGATGATCGTCGGCTGTGCCACCGACGTCCTCTCCGCACAGTGTCGCCCTGGCTGGACGCGGACGGCCGTGCGCGGCCTTGTCCCGCACGCTGCGGTCCGGGCTGTAGTCTGCCGATCGATAGGTGGATTTCCTTGCAGTCGGCTGACGGTCGGTTTCCGCCGCGCCAATACGGGAGGGGATGTCATGAGTGAGCCTGTGGGGCTCCGAAATCCGGGTTTCGGCCGGTAGCCTGTGGGGTGTCAGAACTCGGCCACCGGCCTTGACCTGGGCTTTTAAGCGGCTCGTTCGTACTCGTTGATCAGGCCGCCGATGACGGACTGACGCTTGATCTGTTTCTTGGTCAGGTCCGCGACGGTGCGATCAGGCCGCGGTGGTTGAAGACCGCGGCCACGGTGGGGGCGTCGCTCGTTGTCGTGCCGTGCGTATTCGGCCAAGACAACACGCAGGTGCCGCTCACCGAAGATCAGCATCCGGTCGATGACCTCGGTCCGAACGGTTCGGACGAATCATTCCGGTGGCCAAGCTTGAGGAGCTCGCCCTGGAGGCGCTGTATCTCCACGTCGGGTTCTCGGTCGCGAACCGCTCGATCAGCGTGGTGATCTCCGAGCTGATCGGTCGCCGTCCCGTCCGCTGAGGATGGGTCCCTTTCCATGTGACCAGACGGCGGTGCCACCGTAGAGCGGTGCGGGGCGTGACCGGCCGGTGCGCTCGGAGCGTCTTGGGGAGAAGCCTGATCAGTGCGGCGAGCACCGCCCGGTCCGCCCAGTCCCACCGCGGCCTGGGCTGGGTACGGCGCAGCACCGCGACCTCATGCCGCAACACGAGCAACTCGATGTCCTTCGACGCCGACGAACGACCGAGGAGAACCAGCCAGCCACCCACCCACACGAAGATCAGATAGAGCAAGCGCACAGACATAGCTGACCATCATGCCGGCAGCCCACACCTGCGCATCACCCCGGCTCACGCGCCCAAGCCGACTTCTGGCACCCCACCGGGCGGCGCGGCGGCGGATGATCTGGTAGATGCCGGAGGAGGACAGGGCGCCGGAGCGGCCGAGCCACAGGGCGGGGAGGTCGGCGTGGGGGTGGCGGGCGCGGGAGCGGAGGTAGCGGTCAAGGCTCTGGGTGGTCTTCTTCCCGAAGGGGAGGTCGCGGTGTCGGCGTCCCTTCCCGAGGACGCGGGCGAGGTTGGCGTCGCGGCCGAGGTGGACGTCGTCGACGCCGAGCCGGGTGATCTTGGTGAGTCGGCCGCCGGTGTCGTGGAACATGCGGATGATCGCGGTGTCGCGGCGGGAGACGAAGTCGTTGCCTTCACATGTGCGGAGCAGGGCGGTCAGGGCGTCGTCGGGGACGACGGGCACGGGGATGTCGGGGACGCGCGGCGGGGAGGTTCCCTCCATCGGGTTGGGGAGCTTTTCCTCGGCGGCGAGCCAGGTCATCCACTGCTGGAGTGACCGGTAGGTGATCGAGAGGGTGGAGGCGCTCAGACCCCGCTCCCGCATCGCGGCGAGCAGGCCCTCGATGTGGGAGTGGGTCAGGCCCTCGGGTGTGTCGGGGCCGTCGGTCGCGGCGAGGTGGCGCAGGAGCTCGTTCGCGGCGTCGGTGTAGATCTTGATCGTCTTTGGTGACAGATTGCGAGCATCCAGGGCGAGAACCCAGGAGTCCCGCAGGCGTGCCAAGGGGGTTCCGGAGGGGACGGATGGTGTTGAAGCGGTCGCTCGCATAGCGGCATGCTAAGCGCGACTGACGACAGGCCGGATCTTGTCACGGAGAGGTACCGCAGGTCAGGGCATATATTGATCTTATAAGTGCCCTCGGCGGGGAACCTCGTAGAAGGGGGAGGCGCTGAGGTGAGGATTCGGCCCCAGGGCTGGGCCGATCGCGGGCGCGCCAGATCGCGCCAGGTGGTCTGGTCCCCGGCGTGCTGGGTGTTTCCCGGTTTCGGGTGTGGTGGTCTGGTCTTTATGCCGCTGGCTTCTCGGGTTCGATGGTGACCTTCAGACCGAGCTTTTCCAGCTGGGCGACGAGGCGTTCCTGCTGGGCGTCGACGCCGTGCCGTCGCTGCGCCCAGTCGGGGCCGAGCTCCCGGTATTCGGTGTTGTCGTGCACGATGTGCCAGTAAGCGATGAGGATGTCGTGGCGGATCGCGCCGACGGCTTTCTGGACACCGCGGCGGCCCCGGATCTGGGCGTAGTGGGCGGCCAGGTAGGTGTCGCGGGTCATGGCGGCGGCGTGGGCGGCCTCGGTGAGCGCGGTGCGTAGCCAGGTCGAGCCCTGACGGGTGCGACCCGTCTTCGAGGTGCCGGCGCAGGAGTGGTTACCCGGGCAGATCCCCGCCCAGGACGCCAGGTGCCCCGCGGTCGGGAACCGGGTCATGTCCATCCCCGCCTCCGCGATCAGGCACTGGGCCGTCCGCCGGCCCACCCCGGGAATCGTCGTCACCCGCTCCACCAGCTCCGAGAAAGGGGCGAGCATCACCTCGATCCCGTGGTCGAGATGTCGACGGCGATCTCGCGCGTCTGTTCGCTGAACATCCCGTTCGGGCTGGCGCTGAGCAGAAGCTGCCTGAGTTCGGTCTCGAACGCGGCGCGGTGGTCACCGAATAGGTCCGGCGCCGAGCTGGAGAGTGAGAAGACCGCGGCGACGATGTCCTCCGTCGCCCGCGTGACAGCATGGCCGGGTATCTCGATCCGCCGCGGTCCGGTGAACCCGGCGGCTCGGTAGACCTCTGCCTCGCCCGTGACCGTGCCGTGCGGGAGCAGGCCTCGGCCCGCGCGTCGTACCGGGCCGAGGTATCGGCCCACCAGCTCGGCGATCGCCGAGTGCGGCGGTCGGGGGCATGGCAGGGTGACCGTGCTGTCGACTCCTTGATGCGTCGTGGCGTGCACGTGCGCGCACGCGCCCCCGGCTTCGAGCATGCCGCGCACCGCTGCGGCGACTCGGGGCCGATCCATCCAATGAAATGACTGGGCGAAGGTGACCAGTCTGACGGCGCCGAGCCCAGCGGGCAGGTCCTCGGCGCGCATGTGCAGCCATCGTGTATTGCGCGTTCCGGTCTGGGAGGCCAGCCGACCGGCTTCGTCGATCATGCCTCGGTCGGCGTCGAGGCCGATCGCCTCCTCGAACCTGTCGGCAAGCAGCAGGGTCAAGGAACCGGGGCCGCAACCGACGTCGAGAAGACGGCCGGAACCGTCAAGGTGCAGCTGCGTGGCGAGGGCGTCGGCGAGGGCCGTGGGGTAGGCGAGGCGACCTCGCGCGTAGTAGGTGGCGCTGCCGGAATACAGGGACGGATCCCACTCCCACGTGCTCTCAGCCACGCTGGGCAGCATAGGGCTGGCGAGGAGCAGGCGGGGACAAAGTCGGCGCGGCGGGAGAGCGGGCCTGCGCACGGTGTCGCCGACCCGGACGACGGCGTCCACGAAGCCGCCAGGCACGGCCGTCTCCGTCATGTCCGGCATCGTCCGACGACCTAGCGCATGTCGGGCATGCCCAGGTGGACGGTGGCGTCGCGGGCGACGGCGTCGCGCATCGCATCCACGACCAGCGGCGCCAACCCCGCAAACACCAGCGCCACCAGCACATCCACACCAATCGTGACGCATGGTGACAGACCGCCTCAGATCGGTGATCACCGGATCTGTGACAGAGCCGTTGTTCTTACAGTCCCGGCAGCCTGACAGGCGGGCTCATCCCGCCCGTGTGAGCGGCGGGACTCCTCGCGGAGTGCACGGATGGGCGCTCGTCATGGCGGAGTACTCAGTCCGCCCGACCTGCCGGTCGAGCAGCTTGAGTGCGGAGGCCAGCAGCCCGGACTTCGAGCACTTGGTGGCTGCCGGGGGTTTCTAGGACAGGAGCTGTGTGATCAGGGCGTCGGCGAGCCAGTGTTCGTAGCGCTCGGCGGTCCAGCCTCGTTCTATGGCGAGGGTGCGGTAGATCTCGGGCAGGACGAGCGCGAGGTAGATGGTGACGCCGTCCTCGACGCTGACGCCCGGGAGCAGCTGGGTGGCGATGGCTTCGAGGTGGCGGCGGAAGGCGCGTTCGCGGTTGGCGGCGATGGTCTCGGCGTCGCGGGCGATGTCTGGCTCGGTGCGGGCGGCTTCCTGGTAGATGGCGATGACGTCGTACATCTGCTCGTACTGCCGGCGTTGGATGTTCGCCGCCATCCGCAGGCCATCGCGCGGGTCCGGCTGGGCGAGAGCTTCTTCGTGGGCGCGGTCGATGTCCAGGGTGCCGGCGACTCCCCAGGCGATGGCCCGCAGGATGGCGGCCTTGCCGCCGAACGCCGAGTAGATCGTCTGCGCCGGGATGTCGGCGGCTTCCGCGATCGCGGCGATCGTGGTGCCGACGTAGCCGTGGGCGGCGAACTGGGCACGAGCGGCCGAGGCGATCTGGGCCTTGGTCGCCATCGCCTGACGCTGCCGGTGGGTCGGCCCTTCCCTCTTGACAGCCACCGGCGGACAGTATCACTCTAGGAATCATAGTCGAACTATGATGAAAAGAGTCTTGCTATGTCCTCTGAGGTAGTCGAGACCCCGGTGCTGATCGTCGGCGGCGGCCCGGCCGGGCTGACCGCATCCCTGCTGCTGTCTCGCCACGGCCTCGACTCCCTGCTGATCGACAAGCGCATCGACGCGTCACCGCTGCCCCGGGCCCGTGGCGTGCACTCGCGGGCGATGGAGATCCTGCGTGTCTGCGGCATCGAACCGGACCTGCGCAAGGTGGAGCTGCCGATCACCCCAGGCGCGCAATGGCGAGCCGATCTGACCAGCCCGCCGCTGCGCGAGGACATCCCGTCGGCCGGTCCCACCACCGTGAGTCCCTGCGAGGGACTGGCGGTCTCGCAGGACGTGTTCGAGGCGGTCCTGGGAGACCACGCCCACGGCTACGCACACGCGCAGTTGCGACCGGGCACGCTGCTCGAGTCGTTCCACACGGCCGATGACGGTGTACTGGCCACAGTGGTCGAGCAGGCATCCGGACGCCGCGTCGAGGTGCGGGCACACTGGATGATCGCCGCCGACGGTGCCCGCAGCGGCGTACGCCGGCACCTGCGAATCCGCATGAACGGCCCGGACGACCTCGGCCAGCAGACGATGATCGCGTTCCGGGCCGACCTGAGCGCGCTGACCGGTTCGCGTCCCCGGGGGATCTACTTCCTCACCGCCGCCGGCGCGGCGCTGATCTGGACCCACGCCGACGACCGCTGGGTGATCAGCCAACCCGGCCCGATCGCCGCCGACGAGGATCCCGCAGCGGTTGTCCGGCGGATCCTCGGCCTTGCCGATCTGACCGTGCAGGTGCTGGCCACCAGCCCCTGGACGGCCGGCGCGCAGTCGGCCACCCAGTACGCGGGGGGCCCTGTGTTCCTGGCCGGGGACGCCGCCCATCGCTTCCCGCCCGCCGGCGCGACCGGGGTCAGCGCGGCGATGCACGACGTGCACAACCTCGTCTGGAAGATCGCCGCTGTCGCCCACGGCCACGGCGGCCCGAAGCTGCTGGACAGTTACGCCGCCGAACGAGAACCGGTCGGGCGGCGCAATGCCGAAGAGACCGGCACCGCCTGGACGCGGATCTTCAACGGGAACGCCGCGCCGTTCGGCGGGCGCAGCCTGGCCCAGCTCGATATGGGCTACCAGTACACGTCACCAATCGTCGTCGACGACGGCAGCCCCGACGCCGACCCGCCCGGCGCCGCCTACCAGCCGACCGCCGCACCCGGCTGCCGGGCGCCCCATCTGTGGCTGGCCGACGGCACATCCACCATCGACCTGTTCGACCAGCGCTTCGTCCTGCTGACCGCCGAACCCGGCCACGCCTGGCGCGCCGCCGCCACCCACATCCCCGGGGCACCCGTCGACAGCCACGTCATCACCGAACCGACCTGGCCGAGCCTGTATGGCGTCGCGCCCGACGGCGCGGTCCTCGTCCGCCCCGACGGGCACGTCGCCTGGCGCAGCCGGACCTCATCCACCGATCCGGTGACGGACATCCAGACCGCCCTGACCACCAGCACCGGAAGCTGAATCCAGCCCACCAGCAGCCAGACGACGACTCTCCGCAGACTTCGGGGCGCTGTGTCACCGCCCCGGCAGGAACGGCGCCGCGGCCGGCGGCGACCTCTACGACGTCGTCCCGTTGGCCGGCGGCCGGGTCGGGGTGGTTACCGGCGACGTCATCGGCCACGGGTTACCCGCGACGGCGGTGGTGGGCCTGGGAGCGCAGGAAATCGGCCCAGGTGGTCGCGGTCCGGTCGGGCGTGGGGTCGATGCCTTCGACGCACAGGATCTCCCAGACCGTGGACGGGGCGATTTGGATGCCGAGGGTCAGGAGTTCGCCATGGATCCGCTGGTAGCCCCAGCCGCTGTTCTCCCGGGCCAGCCGCATGACCAGGGCGCGGATCGAGCGGAGGGTGCGGGCCCGGCCACGGCGCTTGGGTCGCGACGCGGTGGCGTGGTGGCGGGCGATCAGGTCGCGGTGCCAGCGCAGGACGGTCTCCGGTCGTACCAGTAGTCGCAAGCCGTGCAGTGTTGGCTTCGGCAGCGTGTGCAGGAGCGCGGCGAGCTGGTGGCGCAGCGTGAGGATCTCGACGTCCTTGCCACGGTCGCCGCGGGGCAGCAGACGCAGCAGCGCGAACGCGTTCGTGACGCCGTGCTGTCAAATTCCGGTCAACTTCTTCGGTGAGGGCCGGAGAAAGGTGTACCAGGTGAGGGCGAAACAGATTGCGTAGTAGGCGATGAAGGCGATGTAGGCGCCGTTTCCGGTCTTGTAGGTGAGGAAGGACTGGCGGAAGGTGAGGTTGACCAGGACTCCGCCGAAGGCGCCGATCGCCCCGGCGATGCCGATGAGGGCACCGGCTAGCCGGCGGGCCTCCCGGTCGGAGCTGGCCGCGTCGGCCCCATCGGCGATGAGTAGCTTCGATTTCGCCCGAAAGATAGCCGGGATCATCTTGTAGCTCGAGCCGTTCCCTACACCGCTGAAGACGAACAGCGCGATGAATCCGGCCAGGAACAGCGGCAGCGACTTCTCCGATGAGGCGATCAGTACCAGCACCGCGCTGACGGCCATCGCGACGAAATTCCAGAAGGTCACCTTCGCACCGCCGACACGGTCGGCCAAGGCTCCGCCTACCGGCCGGACCAACGATCCCAGCAGTGGTCCCAGGAAGGTCAGGTAGGCGGCCTTGATCGGGGTGGAGAAGTCGGATTTGAACTGTACCTGCAGTACCTGACCGAAGGCGAAGCCGAAGCCGATGAACGACCCGAATGTGCCGATGTAGAGCACGGACATGATCCAGGTGTAGCGGTCCCGGCAGACGTCCCGCATGGCTCGTTTGTCGTTCCGAGCGGAGGTGAGGTTGTCCATGAACAGGTAGGAGCCGAGGGCTGCGAGGACGATGAGCGGGATGTAGATGGCGAGCACGACCCGGGGGTGGCCTTTGCCGGCGGTGGCGAGTACGAGCAGGCCGACGAGTTGGACGGCGGCGACGCCGATGTTGCCGCCGCCGGCGTTGAGGCCGAGGGCGCGCCCTTTGAGTCGCTCGGGAAAGTAGGCGTTGATGTTCGTCATCGACGAGGCAAAGTTGCCGCCGCCGACGCCGGCGACCGCGGCCACAATGATCAGGGTGCTGTAGGAGACGCCAGGTTTGAGCACGATCGCGGCCAGAATGGTCGGAACCAGCAGCACCGAAGCGCTGAAGACGGTCCAGTTCCGGCCGCCGAACTTCGCCACGGCGAAGGTGTAGGGCAGCCGAAGCGCCGCCCCGACGAGGGTGGGAACCGTCGTCAGCAGAAATTTCCCGGCCGCGTCGATGTGATATTGCGGGCCGAGGAACAGCACGAGGACGGACCACAGGCTCCAGATCGAGAAGCCGATGTGTTCCGAGACGATGGAGAAGATCAGGTTTCGTCGCGCGACCGTCGCGCCGCCCCCGGACCAGAATGTGGTGTCCTCGGGCCGCCAGTCCTCGATCCACCGGCCTCGTTGGGCAGGAATGGTGACGGATCCGGTCGGCGGAACATCGTCCAGCGAGGTGCTCATCGGCGCGGTCCTCCGAGGTCGGGCAAGTCCGATCACGGTAGGTGCGTTCCGTTACGTCGCCCATGGCACGCGTGTTAACAAGCCGGATGGGTATCGGCTTGCCTGGCGCACCGTCGGTCCATGGGTGTCGCGGTCGGCCGCGGGTCACCTGCGCCGGGCTCGCGGGCAGGTGCAATCGGCGATCGGCGGCCGAAAGCCATGTAGCGGTAGGTAACACGCGGGGCACGGTGACGAAACCAGTGGATCCGACCATGTCGTCTGTGGCCATGGATGCGAGGGCGGGGAGACGGTGACGGCCACCGCGACGCACTGCCCCTATTGCTCGCTGCAGTGCGGGATCGAGCTTCGCCCAGGCCCGGTGTCGGTGGCCCTCACGCCGCAGGACGACTTCCCGACCAACCGGGGCGGACTGTGTTCGAAAGGATGGACGGCGGCAGACCTGCTCGACCACGAGGAGCGGCTGACGACACCGCTGGTCCGGGACCGGCCCGGCGAGCTGCGGCCGGCGTCGTGGGATGAGGCCATGGCCCGGATCACGGCGGCGATCCGGGCCTGTCAGTCCCGGTACGGCCCGGACAGCGTCGGCTGCTTCGGCGGGGGTGGGCTGACCAACGAGAAGGCCTACACGCTGGGCAAGTTCGTCCGGGTGGGCCTGGGTAGCCGGTCGATCGACTACAACGGCCGGTTCTGTATGTCCTCCGCGGCTGCCGCCAGCAGCCGGGCATTCGGGATCGACCGCGGGCTGCCGTTCCCGGTCGCCGACATCGCCGAAGCACGGGTGGTGCTGCTCGTCGGCAGCAACCCGGCGGACACGATGCCGCCGGCGATGCAGTGGTTCGACGCCGGCAGGGCGGCCGGAGCCCGGCACATCGTCGTGGACCCGCGCGCGACGGCGACCGCCCGCGGGGCTTTCCTGCACCTGCAGAACACCCCGGGCAGCGACCTGGCGCTGGCCAACGGGCTGCTGCACCTCGCGATCCGCGACGGCCTGGTCGACGACGAGTACGTGGCCGCTCGGACTGTCGGGTTCGACGCGGTACGCCAGGCGGTCGTCGCCTACTGGCCCGGCCGGGTGGAACGGATCACGGGCGTGCCCGAGGCGGACCTCCGTCAGGTCGTCCGCGTGCTGGCCGAGGCGGACAGCGCGATGGTGCTCACCGCACGGGGCGCCGAGCAGTCCGCGTCCGGGACCGACACGGCGACCGCGTGGATCAACCTGACGCTCGCGCTGGGGCTACCCGGGCGGCCCTTCTCGGGCTACGGCACGGTCACCGGCCAGGGCAACGGGCAGGGCGGCCGGGAACACGGCCAGAAAGCAGACCAGCTCCCCGGCTACCGGAAACTGTCCGACCCGGCGGACCGGGCGCACGTCGCCGCGGTCTGGGGCGTCGACCCGGACGAGCTGCCCGAGCCGGGCCTCTCGGCGTTCGAGATGCTCGACGCGCTGGGCACCGACGGCGGGGTGCGGGCGCTGCTGGTGGTCGGATCGAACCCGGCGGTTTCGGCCCCGGACGCCAACCGGGTCGCCCGCCGCCTCGCCGCACTGGATTTCCTGGCCGTGTCCGACTTCTTCCGCTCTGAGACCGCGCAGCTCGCCGACGTCGTGCTGCCGACCGCGCAGTGGGCGGAAGAGGAGGGGACGATGACCAACCTGGAGGGCCGGGTCCTGCTGCGCCGCGCCGCCCTGCCACCACCACCGGGGGTACGGACCGACCTGCAGGTGTTCGCCGACCTCGCGGGCCGGCTCGGCCGCGGGCAGTTCTTCACCGACTCGCCGCGGGAGGTGTTCGACGAGCTGCGGCGGGCCAGCGCCGGCGGCCTCGCTGACTATGCGGGAATCACCTACGAACGCATCGCCGCCGAACGCGGGGTGTTCTGGCCGTGCCCCGACGTCAGCCATCCGGGCACCCCTCGGCTGTTCACCGATCGGTTCGCTACCGCCGACGGGCGGGCCCGCTTCGTGCCGGTCCGCCACCGGGGCTCGGTGGAACAGCCTGACCGGGACTACCCCCACTACCTGACCACCGGGCGAACCATGCAGCAATACCAGTCCGGCACGCAGACTCGCCGGGTCCGGGCATTGCTGACGGCCGATCCAGAACCGTTCGTCGAGATCCACCCGACGCTCGCGCACCGGCACGAGATTGCCGGAGGGGACCTGGTCGAGGTGGCCTCGCGGCGAGGCCGGGCGGTGTTCCGTGCCCGGATTACCGACACCATCCGCCCCGACACACTGTTCGCCCCGTTCCATTGGGGCGGCCTGTCCACCGCGAACGTGCTGACGAATCCGGCGCTGGACCCCACGTCCAGGATGCCGGAGTTCAAGGCGTGCGCGGTCGCGATCCGCCGCTTGGACGGCCTGCCCGACGGCGGCGACACCCTGCCCACCGGCGCAACCGCGACCTTGGCCGATATCGGCACGGCCACCTGGCCGCCGGCAGACAGCACTCCGGCTCCAACGTCCGCACCGATCCGGAAGGACCGCCGCATGCACAGTACGCCACGTTTCCTCCAGGGCGTTTTCGCTTTCGAGGGCCACGGCCTGCAGAAGCCGTTTCTTCTCGACCCCTCGCTGAGCTACGTGGTCCCGCCCGGCGCCACGACCCAGCCGGTGTATTTCCGTGGCGGCAACTCCACCGACGAGCTGATCTACGTCGTGATACTGCGGGACGGGGCGCCGATGCGCTATTTCCCGATCGGCGCCAAGGGCGAGATCCATGTCCCTCTTCGGGTGGTGGAGGACCTCCTCGGTGACACGCGTGTCGACGTGCATCTGGCCGCGCCCGAAGGGGTGACCGGCACGGCGGTCATCGACTTCGGCCTCATCGAGGTCTGAGCCTGATGACCACTATCACGTCCATGCCGGCCCAGCGGCAGCCCATTGAACGACCTCGTCAGCACCTGGTCGTGATCGGCAACGGGATGGCCGGTGTCAGGACGGTCGAGGAGATCCTCACCCGCGGCGGCGGAAGCCTGTTCGACATCACCGTCCTCGGCGACGAGCCATATGGCAACTACAACCGGATCCTGTTGTCGAACGTCCTCGCCGGGATAGAGGACGAGAAGGAGATCTTCCTCAACCCGCTCGACTGGTACCGCTCGAACGGCATCCGACTGCACGCCGGGGTTCGGGTGACCCGGATCGACCGCTACGCGAAGACCGTGTTCGCCGCCGACGGCACCGCTGTCGGCTATGACAAGCTGGTGATCGCGACCGGTAGCCGGGCCTTCATCCCCCCGATCGACGGGGTGTACCAGCCCGACGGCGGGCTCACGGCGGGGGTCTTCGCCTTCCGCACCCTCGACGACTGCCGGCAGATGATCGCCGCCGCTCGAGGCCACCGCGCCGCCGTCGTGATCGGCGGTGGGCTCCTCGGTCTGGAGGCAGCCCGCGGGCTGCAGAACCACGGCCTGGACGTCCACCTGCTGCACGCCGCACCAACCCTGATGAACGCCCAGCTCGACGCGGAGGCCG
>Ga0105249_10004738_pt1 | contig 11741 bp, 12 predicted proteins | sample KBSS44metaG_FD_81522 | JGI IMG/M metagenome (GOLD analysis project Ga0105249, IMG submission 81522) | Switchgrass rhizosphere microbial communities from Kellogg Biological Station, Michigan, USA - KBS S4-4 metaG | ecosystem: Host-associated > Plants > Roots > Rhizosphere > Soil | place... | reverse complement strand
GCTGTAAAGCATCCACTGCTTTGCCGTCACCCTGCTGGGCGAGCCGCAAAAGGTGTTCGAAGCTGATCGTTTTATCGAGGGTCGTGGAACGGCGCCCGCGACTCGAGCCAGCCTGCGAGTAATAGCGAATGGCGGCCGAGTTGGAGGCATACATTTCCCAACAGCCACGGTTGCCGCAACTGCATTCAAGCCCATCCTGAACCAGGGCAGCGTGGCCGAATTCGCCGGCCGTACCAGTCGATCCCTGGACCAATTGATGATTGAGTATCAGGCCGCAGCCGATGCCTTCCGAAACCGTGACGATCACCAGATTGCGGAGTCCCTCGGCTCGACGGCCGAAACAAATCTCCGAAAGTGCGCAGGAATTCGCGGCATTTTCGAGCTCGACCGGCAGTTGAGTGGCTTTTTCCAGCGGTGTTTTTAGATCGAAGTCTTTCCAGCCGAGGTTTGGTGCGAAGACCAGTTTCTGAGTAGCCACGTCAACACGACCCGGGAGACTCACGCCGATGCCTTCACACGTCAATTCCGGGCGCGCGTTCATGAGCTTACGAACACGCGGAACCAGTTCTGCCAGAAATTGTTTTGGCTGTAGTGGTGTTGGCAATGAATCCTGCGCGAGAAAGTTGGCGTCGAGATCGGCGAGTGCGAGCGTGGTAGTAACCGGCCGCACATTTATGCCGATGATTCCGACGCGCTCTTTGTTCAAGTGTAGAAACGTAGGGCGGCGACCTCTTGCCGTATGACCGTTGGCGCCTTCGGTAATCCATCGTTCGCGGATTAGCTGCTCCGCGATTACGGATACGGTGCTCCGTTGCAATCCCGAATGGCGCGCCAGGTCGGCGCGAGAGATCGGCTGGTGCGTGCGGATCAGATTGAGAACGATGCGCCGATTGATATCGCGCGCGGTTTCGCTCGTAGCGACCTGAAAGTTGGACAGATCGATTCTTCGCACGGTGATGTCTTGTTATAGGTTTAGATCGATTTAATTCGTGGCGCGAACTAATATCACGCGATCAGGAATCAAGTCAACGAAAAAATCATTAGCCGCAAAAAGGCACATAAAGCACAAAACTTCCCGTCTGGTAAAAGTGACAGTTACCCCGGTCCCGCAATGGAAATAAGTTAATCAACAAATTGACTGCACCGAGATCAAAGCTCAGCCTTTTGATTCTCCTGTTTCTGAGCGTGGCGATCGCAGGAACTGCCGCCGGGCAGGAGATGGAACCGCGCGCGTATTCGCCCGCGCCTTGCGGTACACAATTCGTCCTGCTCAGCTATGGTCACCAGTCGGGCGACGTTCTGCTCGATGCGTCGCTTCCACTCAAAGATGTAGACATCAAACTCAACGCCGCTTCCGTCGGGTACGGACGGACTTTCAGTCTTGCCGGCAGGCAGGCAAACGTTGCTGTTCTCTTCCCTTACCTGTGGGGAACAGCGCAAGGAACGGTTTTCGAAGATCAAGTTAAGGTGAGACGTTCAGGCGGTGGCGATTTGCGAGTCAGGTTTTCGACGCTCTTCAAAGGGGGCGAGGCCCTTGGACCAAGAGAGTTTGCCCAGCGAAAACCCGGAACCATCATCGGAGCGAGTGTCTCGATCGTCGTTCCCACAGGGCAATACGATCCCGCGCGCCTCGTCAATCCGGGTTCAAATCGCTGGGCCTTCAAACCCGAAATTGGTATCTCAAAACCGATTGGTCGCTGGACGTTTGAAGTGATGGGAGGCGCATGGCTTTTTTCCGCCAACAACAGTTTCCTCGGAACCTCACGCCGCGAACAGAAATCGATGGCGTCTTTTCAAGGTGCGGTGATCTACACGCTGCGCCCACGAATGTGGTTGTCGGGGAACACGACCTTTTACAGCGGCGGCAGTACGGTCATAAATGGAACAGCAAACAACGATCGCCAGAAAAACGCACGCGTTGGCGCGACGTTTTCCTATCCACTGAATCAACACCAATCGTTGAAGATTGCATGGGCCAAGGGCGTCTCTACGCGCATCGGCGGCAACCTGAACACGATTGTTTTTGGCTGGCAATACGCCTGGTTCTAAGTCCGCGAAGCGGACGAAAGCATAAAGCCTGGGGCGCCAGCCCCAGGATCACGAACGAATAAATATTTGGAGCTCGCGAAGCGGGCGGCAGCGTGATCATTTCAGGCGGTCGCCCGTTTCACGGGCTCGATGCTTATTTCTCTTTATGATCCCGGGGCTGGCGCCCCAGGCTTTATGCTTTCGCCCGTTTCGCGGGCTTGCCTGTCAATTTTGCTAGTACTCCAAACGCATTCTAGACCTGAGAATATCTCTAATTACATCAACAGGAGCAGCAACATGGACATTAAACCCGCTGCAATGGCAATCCCCAAAGAGACCGATCATTTACCGCAAGGAAAATACGGTCCTATCTATTCGAAGAGTCCAGCGTGTTACGGATTCAGCATTCTTGCGAAAATTATCTCCGGCCGCGAGCCAGTCTTTTACGAATATGCACAAAACATTGAGAAGGCCGTTGCCGCTCAGCCCGACGTCCTCGCCCCACTCAAGCTCCACTACCTCCGGTGGGTGCTCTTTCCGATTAAGGGTGAGACTTACTTCATGTATCAGGGCATCTTCGATACAGACTTCGACAAGTACACAGAAGATGCGGTCGCTTTATTCGGCGCCGCGGGTGTGCGCACAGTCTTCGAGAATCTCGAGGGCTTTCCGATGGACTGGCAGACTAACCCGGAAGCTTTCGTGAAGTTCGTTCGTGAGCATCAGGTCCCGAGTTTTCTAGAGTACGGCGAGTATCCATACTTCAGCGCCGACGAAATCAAGAAAGCTCTGAAGTTGAAGCACGCATTTACCGAAATGGTCGATCAGTTGCAGTAACGCTCGGGAGTAAAAATATGAGCGATACTAAATTTGCGAGGACTTACAACCAGAACCATGTGCCGCGTAAGTACGATCGTGACCGGCGGCGCGTGAGCATTTACATCTCGTGGAGTTATCCGGCGGAAGCAGGGAGAAACCCAGCCGAGCTCGATAACCGTTTTTCAACGATGACCGAGGTGCGGCGCGTCGCATGGCCCGCTTACGAGGCGCCGCAATGGTCCGATCCGATGCAGTTCCAGCAAGGAATCTCGGGCGCGCTCGAGCTCTTCTTCTGGGCGTTCGCACCTTTCCAACAGTTCGTAGGGGAAACAACGGGTAATACAGTTCCACTCTTTCAACGCATCGATCAAGCCGGTTTCAAACTTCCGCTCGATGAGCGCGTACTCGCAGACACTGACACGCTGCTCGTGTTTGGTCTGGATCACAACGTCACACAACAGGAAGCAACCTCCGCGGAAATCGAGGCCCTGCGAAATTTTCTGAAACGCGAAGGAACCTGTTTGATTCTTGGTCCACATCACGAAGTTGGCATCTCTGAGGATCCCGAGCTCAGAAATATGGAATACAAACACCATGGCGACGCGCTTGTTCCCCGTCAACAACGCTTCGGACTGTACACGCGATCTTTAATGAATGGTCTCGGAATTCCAGTCGAGAATCAATACGGTCTTAGACCGAAACGTGACGAGCAAACTAAGAAACTCGCTGCCTTGTCGATTGCTTCTGATCTCGACACCAAAGGATGGTTGAAAGGCGTCACCACTTTTAACTTCCACATGCACTTACCGCATTACGCCGTGACTTCTAACGGCGGCTCGGTACACGTGCTCGCAAAACAGCCAATCGACCAATCGCGCCCCCACCCATTCATCGAAGCAGGCAACACTGAATTCAACATGTTTCTCTGGATGCCTCCGGCTGGCGATCGTGCCGGCGATGTTTTATTCGCTGACTCTACGATCTTCAGCACCTTGTTCGGCGCCGACGACAGCCTGAGAAATTTCTGGAGAAACATTGCGACGTGCCGCTGAACGCTATGTCCGACGGAACAGATAATGTGTTGGAACTCGACGACATACAGAGCGGTGTATTGCGTCCCCGTCCCACGCCATACGTAGCTACTTACATTGCGTTCCGCATCGATGATCCCAAAGCAGGCCGTGACTTGATGGCGCGCGTATCGCGAGTTGTGACGTCGGCTGCGAACCCCACGAGTCCGCTAGCTGATACATGGGTCAGCGTTGCGCTGACGTATCAGGGACTGAAAGCACTCGGTGTCCCGCAAGAAGCCCTCGAGAGTCTTTCGTGGGAGTTTCGTCAGGGCATGGCCGCGCGGGCCCATGAGTTAGGCGATACCGGCGAGAGCGCGCCTGAGAATTGGGAAGAACCGTTGGGAAGTTCCGATTTGCATGTCGTGCTCGTCGCCGTCTCTCCCGATGAAGAACGACTGGAACGAGCTCTCGATCGGGCCCGCGAAACTTACCGCAGCATGTCAGGAATCAAGGCGATCTGGCGTCAAAACTGTCATGCGCTACCGACCGAAACCGAACCGTTCGGCTTTCGCGACGGGATTAGTCATCCGGCAATCGAAGGCAGCGGCATTCCGGGAAGTAACCCACAGGAACGACCATTCAAAGCGGGTGCGTTTGTGCTTGGTTATCGAGATGAGCTCGGCGGTGTTCAAAAAACTACGCCTGAAATTCTCGGCCGCAATGGAACGTACGTAGTGTTTCGCAAGTTGCACCAGCGTGTCGCTGCTTTCCGTCAGTACCTCAAGGCGAATTCAACCAGTGCCGCCGATGAAGAATTACTGGCGGCAAAAATGATGGGACGCTGGCGCAGCGGTGCGCCGCTGGCGCTCTGTCCGTTCCATGACGATCCTGAGCTCGGCGGCGATCCGCGACGCAACAACGATTTTCTCTTTGAAGCAGATGATCCAACCGGGCTCAAAACACCGGGTGGCTCGCACATTCGCCGCTGCAATCCACGCGACGCTGCGATCGCCGGCGTGGCCAGGATACATCGGATGATCCGCCGCGGCACCGCTTATGGACCAATGCTTCCCGAGGGAGTCATGGTCGATGATGGAGTCGATCGCGGGCTGATGTTCGCGTTTGTCGGTGCGCACATTGGGCGGCAGTTCGAATTTGTTCAATCGCAATGGGTCAACGACGGTATTTTCTTCGGAGCCGGAGACGATAAAGATCCGATTGTTGGCGCGGGCGAAATCAACTTTACCTTGCCCCGCAAACCAGTTCGTAAACGTCTACAGGGCATTCCCAGGTTTGTAGTCACACGCGGTGGTGAATACTGCTTCATGCCGGGACTGCGAGCGTTGCGCTGGCTCGCCGAACTTGAAAGCTAAGCAATCGTGTTTGTACGAGTCATCATCGTGGCGCTGTGGTGCATTTGCATTCTCCCGCAAGTTCGAGCACAGGTCAGAGGCGTGTATCCGCTTGGCATGAGTGCTACTAACTCCGGTGTGACGCCCCAACCTGGATTTAGTTACTCAAACCTTTTGGCAATCTATTCACGCGACAAGCTTGTTGGACCCGAGGGCGAGCTGCTCGCGACTGGAGAGCAATCGGTCGTCATGGATTTGAACTCTTTTGTTTGGGTGAGCAAGCGCAGAATCATGGGTGCAAGGCTTTCGATGTCAGCTACACTGCCTGTTGCAAACAATTCACTAACTTCCGACGTTGCTGGCCCAATCAGCGGCGGCGAGGGATTCGCTGACTCTTACTACCAACCATTCATTCTCGGCTGGGACACGAAGCGCGCCGCCATTCGGGCCGTCTATGGCTTCCTGGCGCCCACCGGTAAGTTCAAGCAGGGCGCAAATGACAACGTCGGTTCTGGCTATTGGACTCATGCACTTTCTTCCGGCCAAACGTTCTACCTGACAAAGAACGGAGCAACTTCTGTCTCTGCTTTTCAGATGTATGAGATTCACACGTCGCAAAAGAGCACTCAGATTCATCCGGGACAGACGTTGAATCTCGATTACTCGGTGACACACGCGATCTCATTCGGTCGCGAGCGGCGCTTGCAGCTCGGCATGGTTGGCTATCATCAGTGGCAACTCACTGATAAGACCGGGCCAACTATCACACCCGACCAGGCAGATGCGCACTACAAAGTAAATGCTCTTGGCGTTGCGTCGAACTTGAACATGACGTCGAAAGTTAACATCGGCTTCAAGTATTTTCAGGAATTCGCTAACCGGTCAACGTTTCAGGGACACTCGATTCAGTTTTCAGGTTCTATCAGTTTTTAGCGAAGGGTCCACTGTTGAATACAGTCAGTGCCAGGGTTTCTTGTTCAGAGTTCAAGCTTTAGCTTGCTGCCCTGGAAAGAACAAGCTAAAGCCTGAACTCTGAACACAAAGCCGTGAGGAGACGACGATGAGAGACATGATCCTGCGCGGGTTGACGAACCTCGCCGCCAGAGTCGGTGGGCCAATGACGTTCCGGATCATTCTTCAGCCGCTCATGGCCTCGTTGTTCGCTTTCCGAGATGGTTTGAAAGACGCCCGTGAGAATCGCCCGCCGTATTTATGGACTCTCATCACTGCTTCTTCTCAACGCATCGACCTGATTCGCCATGGCTGGGCAGCGGTCGGAAGAGTTTTCATTCTGGCCATCGTCATGGACGTCATTTACCAACTGATAGTCGTCGGGTGGATTTACCCGTTCGAAACGATAATTGTCGCGATATTGCTCGCGGTGATTCCCTACCTTGTGATCCGTGGTCCGGTGAATCGACTGGTGCGAAGCCGGCACAGTAAAGAAATTCGCAGCGCAGCCCAGGAACGAAGATGATCGACGTACTGGTAATCGGTGGCGGCCCGGCTGGTGTGGTTGCGGCGCTGCGAGCGGCGGATTCTGGCGCGAACACCGCGCTCATCACTCGCGACGAGTTCGGTGGAATGGCTGCGAATGACGGTCCTGTTCCGGTGCGCACCCTGGCCCATGCAGCACGGTTGATTCGAGAGTCTCGTCAGCTCGGGCGTTACGGCATCGTTGTGGGCGAGCCGGTGCTTGACTACCAGCGCCTGCTCGAACGCGTGCGCGAAGTAGTTGACGACGTGCGGGCTCATTCAACTTTCCGCCGGCAGATCGACTCGGTGAATGTCGCCGTTCATGAGAACACAGGCTGCGCACGTTTTGTCGATCCTCATACAGTCGAGACCGCGAGCGGCCTGCGTCTGAGTGCTGACAAGATCATAATTTGTACTGGCGGCGTGAGTCGTCGTCTTGCATGTCCGGGATCAGAGTTCACCGCCACGCACAGCGATGCCTGGGCGCTAACGTGTGTACCACCGTCAATGATTGTGATCGGCGCGGGAGCAACCGGCGCGCAGGTGGCGTCAATCTTCAACGCGTTCGGATCAAACATTCAATTGTTTCATGCCGGCCCGCGAATTCTGCCGACTGAAGATGAAGAAGTATCGGTCGCTGTCGCAGCCGCCTTTCGCGAGTCGGGGATCCTCGTCAGAGAAAACTTCGGCGTTATCGAATCATTCGCGAAGACTCCGGCCGGTGTGCAAATGACTTTTACGAAAGACGGAAACCGCGAGAGTGTCGAAGCCAGCGTGATCGTATCGGCAATCGGTTGGGTAGCAGAAACATCGACATTGGACCTCGCTAAGGCAAACGTCGAAACTAACAAGCGCGGCTTCATCTGCGTTGACGAATTTCTCAGAACGTCAGCGTTACACGTCTTTGCGGCGGGCGACGTCACTGGTCGATTGATGCTTGTTCCGCAGGCAATTCAGGACGGCTTCGTGGCAGCCACCAACGCGGTATGTGGTCTCACGCTGAAGCTTCCCGATCAAGCAGCGCCGATCGGCAGCTTTACAGATCCGGAGTACGCGCAGGTCGGACTAACCGAAACGAAGGCGCGCGAAACTCACGAGGTCATTACAGCGATCATTCACTTTGACTCCACAACGCGCACGATCATCGACGGGCGCACTGACGGCTTTTGCAAACTGATCGTCGATCGCGAGACACGGCAGATTCTCGGCTGTCACGTTGTAGGCGAGCGCGCGGTTGAGATTACGCAGGTTGCGGCTGTCGCTATGTCAGGCAACATGCGCGTTGACGATCTGGCGCGCGTCGCTCTCTCCTTCCCAACCTACGCCGGAGTGCTTGGCCGGCTGGCGGCAACGGTCTCTCGCCAGCTCAACTTGAACGTAAATCCTGGAAGAATCCTGTAAATGCAATTTCAAGTCACCCTGTCAACTCTGACAGTTATCTCCTCGCGACGCACTTACTAACATTCCCTCTAACTGTTCTGAGATAAACCCTAAAGGAGATAAACCGTGAGGAAGTTGATCTTTTCCTGCTTGATTATTGCAATAACGCTTGGCGCCTCAAACCTTACCGCGCTTGCACAAAAAGAAACCGCCACTGGCGTCGACCTCGAGCAAGACATCCTCTTACTTCGACGCGACCTGCGCGGAGACAAGAAAAAGCTAATCGCGTTGAACCTGCCGTTGACGGAAACCGAAGCGACTCAATTTTGGCCGGTCTATGATAAGTATGCGGCTGATATGGGCAAACGTAATGACGAGTTTTACGCGCTCATCAAAGACTACGTCGCGAATCAAAAAACGCTCACCGACGATCAGGCCGCGACTATGCTCAAGCGCTGGGCCGAGCTCCAGGTTGAGGCGGTGCAAATACGGCAGAAATACATTCCCGTCGTGGAGAAAGTTATCTCCCCGAGAAAGGCAGCCCTGTTTTTCCAGATCGATCGCAGGCTCTACGCAATGATGGATCTGCAAACGTCAGCGCAGCTCCCGTTACTCATTCAGTAACTGGGGGGATCGAGTATCGGGCCACGATCACAGTGACGTTATCGCGACCACCGTTGTCCAGCGCGAGATCGATCAGACTGCGACACGCGGACTTTGCGTTAGTCGCGCTGTTAAGGACCAGCTCGATTTCCGTATCGTCCACCATGTCTGTCAGACCATCGGTGCAGAGCAAAAGCTGATCGCCATTCGCCAGCAGGTAGTCGTCAACTTGCGGATTGCACTCACCTTCGGGAGAGCCGAGCGCATCGAGCAGGACGCCGCTCAGCTCACGCATAAGAGGATCGGCGTTATCGCCATCCTCTGCGATGATGGCTTCCGCCCTGTGATCGTGCGTTAGTTTTATGAGTTTACCGTTGTGCAAAAGATAAGCACGAGAATCACCGATATGCCCGATAACTAAATCAGTTCCGTGCGTTAGGGCGGCGGTCATTGTCGTCCACATGCCGCCGCGGCTTGCATGGACGGCGGCGTCGCGCATGAGAGCGGCATTCACACGGCGAAAGCGATCCCTCATACGAAACATGACGGCGTTTCTCTCTTTCACGCCCCAGCGAAACTGCCAATCAGGCGTATGCAACGCCAGACCCAATAGAGTGTAGATTGCCTGGCGACTGGCAACTTCGCCGCCGACCACTCCGCCAACGCCATCAGCCACAACCATGCCAAAGCCGGCTTCTTCGTATAACTCACCGGGCACAGTTTCGTCTTCAGTGAGGCTTGTAAGCACGGTCTCGACCGCGCGTCCACAACGAACGATCAGAAAATGATCTTCGTTCTTCGAGCGCACGTATCCTTTGTCTGTCATTCCATAGAAATCCACGTTCACGCGCGACGAGAATGGCGGCGGCGGCGCTTCGAACGGCGTTTCAGTCGCCTCGGTGTCGTCTAATTCAGAGTTGTAATTCATTAATTTCCAATCGATTGTTCTTCGCCATATCGCTCAACTCCACGCTCGAAAACATGATGTGGATTCCCTGGCGTCGACTTGTGCGGTTTGTCCGACTACTCCGACCCGGCCATCAAGTGCGGCAAAAAAGGCATACGGCGCTACTGAAAACTCCCACTTCGGGCTCGCCTGTTGCGCTGGCGCTTCCCTCGAAGCGATCGAGGTGTCTGTTGTTTCTGACGTAGGGAAATCTGTCTCTTTCGTCGTTGCCGACTTAGCGAGTTCCTTGGATTTCTTTGACGAATCGTAGGGCTGGCCCTCAACCCGCGCAGAAATCACAAACAGCAAGGCTACACAACTGACGGCAGACACGATGTTCCATTTTGTCATTTCGAGTCGTTCTCCCGTATGAGAATTTGACAGGATTAACATAGCAAGCCTGTGCATCCGTAAACCCTGTCTAAATTACCAGTGCTCAATCGGGCGAGGCGCCGGCGGCTTGATAGAAATCGCCATCTCGGGTTTTCTCTGCGCAGCCTCTGGTTCTCTGCGTCTCTGCGGTAAACATTTAGTATCACCGCAGAGGCGCAGAAGACGCAGAGGTTACGCAGAGAGCAATCACGACGGACGATAGGCTGGCAGCGAAACTGCACGGTTCAGAATCACTCCAAATTCCGTTCCCTCTTTGACCTTCGCTTCGTCACCCTTCTTCAACTTCTTCGCGAGGAATCCCACGCCCGCGCCCACGCCAGCACCGATCGCCAGTCCTTTCCCGCCGCCGGCGATGGCTCCAATCAACGCTCCGCCGCCAGCGCCTCCACCGATGAACTTCACGTTCCGGTGAGAAGTCTTTTTAGCCGAGACTGTGCTTTCGTTGTCGCTCGAACTGTTTCCCGAGCTGAGGTCGGTGAGTGAGCCGCTCATCGCCGCAGCACGGCCATTGGGCAAGTTCAGGTGATAAAACACTACCGACAGCGTGCCTGGTTTGCCGTCTTTCTGAGCCTTCTGCACCGCGGTGACGCGGCCCGTGATGGTGCTGCCCGATGGCACCAGCTCGACTCCGTTTGTGGAGTAGACAGGATCGACGGTAGTAGTCGAGAACGTGTCGCCAATTCGCGCTGATCCCGAATTGAGGGAGTCGTTCATTCGCACATGAAAGGTGCGGTTAGCGCTGATCGAGTAGTACTTGATGCGCGGCTTTTTCTTCTGCGCGAAGACTGCGGTACTACCGATAAGACCAACAACCAACAGCACCGGAATTACCAAACTGATTTTTCGACTCATGTTTATCCTCACGATGCCCGCTTGAGCTTGATCAAGCGGAGTTTGCTTTGCGTAACAACCTGTTTGAGATGACGCGTACGAACTCTCGGGAAATAGTAACTATGTCCTGTTTTCCAGGCTTCCAGATCAAACTCGCGACGCATGCCACACTTGAGGCAGACGCGATATGTTTCACCGTCATGGGTGAAGGGACGAGACATCTTGCGATGCCAACAGGACCAGATTTTGGAAACCAGAAACAACAACGTGTGAGTGCTCTTTTTACGGCCATGCATAGTTGCAAGCTGTGTCGGTCGACCGTCGGGGCTCATAACGCGCTCCTCCTGAAAAATGCTTCGGTGGGCGGGGGAAAGCTGCAATCTGTCGTTAGGTAAGACGTGAACATAACGAGAGTCTCTAATCACGTAAATCGCCTTGATTTGGTATTTTTTGCGACCTCGGGAGTAAGCAGACTGCATCTTTCAGGTAGGTAGATCAGTGTTCTATGGTAGGGGCGTCTTAAGGCCGTGGAGCGCGAGCGGTGGAAAGCGAAGCCGGGATCTTTACGGAGAGCTCGAGGACTTTTCCCGCTCTTAAGACACTGCAATGCACAACAGAACCGGCATTCGACCGCGCAATGTTGGAAAATATTGATCGATAGGCACGCCTGTCGATAGTAATTGCCGCGTTGTTGATCTTCAGGATCACATCGCCGCCGATCAGCAGACTCTCATTATCGATGAACGCTTCGACCTGCCCGCCGGCTAACCCCATCTGATCGGCCAGAGAATCGCGCGCCACATTCGTAACGAGAAAGCCCGCCTGTTGCGGTACGTTGAGCGCCTTCGCGACGATGCCTGTCACCAGCACGCCTTCGAGACCGTTGAGAAACGGATCGCG
>Ga0105249_10004735_pt1 | contig 11743 bp, 7 predicted proteins | sample KBSS44metaG_FD_81522 | JGI IMG/M metagenome (GOLD analysis project Ga0105249, IMG submission 81522) | Switchgrass rhizosphere microbial communities from Kellogg Biological Station, Michigan, USA - KBS S4-4 metaG | ecosystem: Host-associated > Plants > Roots > Rhizosphere > Soil | place... | reverse complement strand
CTCCGGGACCTGAGCGTGAAGGAAATCGAAGCGATCCGGCGGCAGCGTCGGCCGGGGTTCCTCCGGGGAGCGATCCTCAACCCGCTTGCCGTGCTCCCGCGCATCGTCCGGGCCGCCACGAGGAGCCCAGAGGTGCGCGCGGGGCTTCGAGAGGTATCGTGGGTCCAGGGGCTGGTGTCCGCCTTCCCAAAGGCAACGGAGCGGTTCACTCGCAGCCAGCCCAACGACGAGGTGCCGGAGGAGCTATCCGGGAAGCGCGCCGCCGAGCCTCCCCTCCGCATTCCCGACGCCCAGTCGGCGGCGTTCTTGGCCGCGCGTGTCCGTTACGACAACCACAAGCTCCGGGAGGTCCTGCAGTGGACGCCCCGGATCGACCTGCGGGAGGGGCTGCGGCGAACCGGCGCATGGCTGGCCTATCAGCGGCTGGCGGGGGATCGCGATACCGTCCGGTGAGGTTCGGGAGCTGGCCATGATGACAGCGGCGAAGCAACGGCGGAAGACGATGCTGCCCCGCACGGTCGTGCGTGTGGCCAACCGCGTGTACCGCAAGCTGGCCCACAGGAGTCGACCCCGCCTGCGGGCCTTTCCCGGCGTCGCGCCGGGGGTGCTGCAGTGCTGCATCGCCTACAACGAGTACGGCGGCTATTGCGTGCCGCTGGCCTCCCTGCACCGGCCGGCCGCCCAGAAGATCCTGGCCGGCGCGGTTTGGGAGCCCGAGACCATCGATTTCCTCGCCGCCCTCGGCAAGGGCGGCGACATCGTGCACGCGGGCACGTTCTTCGGCGATTTCCTCCCCGCCCTGTCGGCGTCGACGAGCGGAACCGTGTGGGCCTTCGAGCCGCATCCGGAGAACTTCCGGTGTGCCGAGCTGACGCTGCGGCTCAACGCCCTCGACAACGTCGAGCTCGTCAAGGCCGGCCTGGGCGACCGAAAAGCGACGGTGTCGATGGAGATCGCCAACGTTCGGGGAAGGCCCCTGGGCGGGGCGAGCCGCATCATCGACGCGAGCAACCTGGAGCGGGGCCGGACGGTCGACATCGGCATTGTGACCATCGACGCGATGATCCCGCCGGACCGGAAGGTGGCGGTCATCCAGCTCGACGTGGAAGGCTACGAACAGCTCGCGCTGGCCGGGGCGCTCGAGACCATCCGCCGCTGCCGCCCGGTGCTCGTGATCGAGACCGTACCCGAGCGGTCGTGGCTCGAGTCGCACATCCTGTCCCTCGGATACCGGATCACCGGTCAGGTCTCGGCCCAGGCCAACACGATTCTCCGCCCGGCCTGACCGTTCCCGCTCGTTTCACCGGCGCTCGCACCCCAGCGGCGTGATCGCTGGTCGCGACCGCCCACGCCCCTCTTGGGCCTCGTCGACTCCCCGTGGGAAGAGAAATAGGGCGAGGGAGTCGTGTCGTCGCGGACGAAGGGGGGCCCGCTCAGCGCGGGCGGATGTCCTGGCCGAGCGCCCGCTGGTAGACGGCCTCGGTGTCCTTCCCGATCTTCTCCCACGCGAACGTCACCTCGGCCCTCCGGCGATTGCGCCGGCCGATCGCGTGCAGATCGATGGCGAGGGCCCGGTCGAGCGCCCGTGCGAGCCCATCCGGATCAGCAGCGTCATAGAGCAGCTCGGCATTCGCCTCGTCGACGATCTCCGGGATGCAGCCTACCCGAGACGAGACGATCGCCTTGCCGAACGAGGTCGCGAGCAGCGGGGAGCCGGCGCCAAGCGTGTCACGGTACGGGACGACGACGGCGTCGGCGGCCTCGAGGAGGACACGCACCTCCCGCTCGGGCACCCAGCGCAGCTCGAGGCGGATCCGGTCGTCTCCCTCGGCCAGGCGCGCGATCGCCTGCTGCACCGCCTCGGTCTTCGGCCGGCCGGCGACAATGAGCCGGGCGTGGACGGCCCCGAGATTTCGGAACGCGCGGATGAGATCCTCGACGCCCTTGTAGCCGCGGATCGCGCCGACGAACAGGAACAGCACCTCGTCGGCGCCGATGCCCAGCTCGCGCCGGCTCTGCACGCGGTCGACGTCGCCCGGGTAGGAGTCGATGTAGTTCCCGTGGAGGACGACGTTGGTCTTGCCCGCCAGGGATTCCTTGATTCCCCAGGCGTCGTGCACGGTCTGCCGGGCCGTGTCGCACAACACGATCACCTGATCGACGAGGCGGTAGAGGAGTCGGTTGACCGTTCGCTCGACCGGCACGCGCCGCTCGTGGTCGTAAAGGTTGTGCACGGTCCAGACCAGCTTGACCCCCCGCAGCTTGAGGAGGGCGAGCTCCAGGAAGAAGCGCGTGGCGAGCAGGCAGGACCACGGAACGCTCCGCCGCCCGCCGCGCGTCAGGAACGTCTGGGTCCAGTGAAGGTGCAGGATGGGTGGTCTCCCGTGCCTCTTCATGGCGCCCAGGAGCGGGAAGACGCGGCCGTATCCCCGTGAGACCACCTCGATGCCGCGTGCGCTCAGCGCGCCCGCCAGGTTCGACTGGTACGGGTTGCCCTTACCGAAATCGGGGGCGAAGAGCGCCCGGACGCGGGGCGCCGCCCCCGCGCGCACCGCGGCGTGTTCAGCCGCGGCGGCGCGCGCGAAATCCGGGCGGACCTCGCTGTCAACAGGCATGGGCTACTCAGTTGCTCTCGGCGTGGAAATCATCCGCCCGATACTGGTTGAGGCCGCTCGATCCGGTGCCGAGCATGAGGCCGACGTTGCCGCCGCTGAACGTGGAGTCCTGCACCGACACCGTGCCTCCGCCCTGCAGCGACAAGGTGAGGGTGGTCACACCGCTGGTGGTTGTCGAGCTGGCGGTCATGACGAAGGGCACGTTGAGCGCCAGGTTCCCCGCCGGAACCGATTTGAGCAGGGCCTCGACGCCGTTGACGACCTTGGCGATTCGCAGGGCATTGGTGCCGCCGGCCTGGCGATACATCACGTAATAGTTGCCGGGCCCCTGGTGCCTGAGGATCAGCCCGAACCGCGGCCCGGGACCGTTGTTCGGCGAGGTGAACGATGCGGATGCGCTCAGGTTCGTTCCGACGACGTCCGGCCGGATAGCGATGTGGTTGTTCTTGGTGAGGGTATTCTGCAGCCCGCCACTGAGGATGACGAAGGCCCCCTGCTCCTGTTGCCAGTTGGATAGTCCCGCCGGTTCGTGGCCGAGGTTCGCGCACGGCGAGGTGCAGTCCGGACGCGTGAACTGGTCAGTGATGCTGGCCAATCCGCTCCCGTCGACCGACACCGTGATCGTCGCGGTGTCGCTCAAGAGTCCATCGCTGACCGTCAGGGTGACAGTCTGGGGACCCGGGCTCCAGAACGTGTGATCGACACAGGGGCCGCTCGCGGTGAAGCCATCCCCGAAATCCCAGCTGTACATCAGGCTCCAATTCGTGCACGTGTCATTGTCTTCAGTGTCCGGGTCGTCACTCGCGGCTCCGTCGAAGTGCACGGACTGCCCCACGGTGGTGGAGACGTCCGCCACAGGAACGGGGGTCGGCGCGTTGTTCAGATCGCTCGCGGTACGCTGGCTCAAGAATTTGTACAACCGGCCCGAGGCGGTCGTGACGTACAGGATCCCGGTGCCGTCGGCCGAGGCGGTCGCCGTGCCGGCGATGGTTGGGTGGTTGAGCGAAAGGTTGTCCAGCGTATAGCTCCAGAGCCGCGCGCCGGTCGCCGACGTGAGCGCGTAGACCCCCCTGCCGATGGTGGCGTAGACGACGCCGTCGCCGCCGACGACTGGGAACGGGCTTATGTCGGCTTCGGAAACCACCGGCCCGAACGTCCACAGCCTCGTCAGCTGGCCGCCTGACCACTTGAGCGCAAAGATGTACTTCTTCTTCCCGGCGCTCTGGGACCCGACGTAGAGCGTGCCGTCCGCCGACATGGCCGCCGTGCTGGTGACGAAGCCGCCGGTGTCGAACGTGGCGGAGCAGTTGCTCTGACCAGGAGGACAGATGGTCGCGCCGGTCGCGGGATCGAGCGCCATGAACCCATTGCTGGAGCCGACGAAGACGGTGCCGTCCGGTCCGATGACGGCCGACGCCCTGACCTTGGTGCCGATCCGAACGTGCCACACCTCCGTAACGGCGGCGCCGCCGGCGCTGGCGCAGGCTGATCCCGCGGAGTAGCCCGCCAGGCAGTCCTGGTACTTGCGGACGAACCCGCTGTTATCACCGATGTACAGGACCCTGTCGATCCCCTCCGTGGTGATGGCCGGCGAGGAGCTCCCGATGGTGGTGTCCGCCTTGATGAACCACTTCTCGCCGGACGCGTCGCCTACAGGAGGTAGCCCGCAGTTTGGCGCGGGCTCGATCGCGACGACCGGGCCGAGCCCATGCCGGCTCTGGCCGCCCGCGAAGTATATCGTCCCGTCCGTCCCGCCCGGGAGGATCGCGGGGGACGTATTGACGTCTCCCTCGTGGCCGTAATTGTACCGGCACACCAGATTCGGGGGACTGCTGCCATCCCATGAGAACCCGCTGACGGAGTTGTTGCGATCGCCCAGGTAGACGATTCCGTTCACGTCGATCGCGGCCGTCGATGCCGAGATGTCCGACGGCAAGTCGGTGCACGTCGCGGCCAGCGAGGGCGAGACCGCGCAGAACTTCCAGCCCACTCCGAGGTAGATGGAGCCGTCTGACCCGATCGAGGGCTGCGCCTTGATCTTGACGCCGAGCGGCACGATCGTCACCGCGCCCGGACCCGACGGCTTCCCCGACGTGAACACGGGGCCGAGGTTGGGGGAGCGGCCCGTGTGCTGCGGGTCGTGCTGGAACATCGGCCAGGGCGTGTTCGCGAGCTGAGCGGACACCGGGCTGCTCAATGCCACGAGGGCGAGCGCCGGCATCAGCACCCGGCCGCCGAGTGTACGCAGATACTGGGTCATCATGCTACCTACCTCCCCACGAGTGGTATGAGATGAGAGTCATTGAAATGAGTCCGTCGACGCGAGATCGCCCGGTTGGCCGCGAGACCCGTGGTCCCGGAAACCCGCCAGGGCCTTAGTCCAAGGCAATCTTCGTACCATCGATGAGCCCGAAGGGCAACTTCGGGCTGCTGGACGCCCGGCCGCCGTCGGCGATGCTCTCTCGGGCGGTTCTCGGGTTGATCTCTGGGAACTTCCGGCACCCTGCTCGTGGCGCCTTGGCCGCGTGTGGATCGGTCCCTTGAATCCGAGATACGAGGCGATCTCGGGGCAAAGCGGCTCCATCTCCGGGTTGCGGATGCCCCGGCCCGTTGTCCGGCCCTTGGAGGAGATGCTCGCCGTGGTCTCCACCCGGATCCTCGGGACGGCCAAGAGGCGGATCACCTCCAGATCTGAGAGCACGTCCACCATATCTGAGGGCACATCGAAGAGGTAACTTCGTTGCCGGGGAAGGTGTTCCTGGACGCGACGATCATCGCGGAGCGGGCGCGTGGAACTGCAGGTTCTCGCACGTGTCGCATCGATAGGCATTCCGGTTCCCTTTCCCGAACGTGGGCTTCCTAAAGCATGGAAACGGTTGCCGGCGGTCGAAGTCGCGGAGGGGCGCAGATCTACTGTAGCAAGTACGCGTCCATGTGGCGCGGGACCTGGGAGAAGCCTCTACAGGGACCGGTCCCCGGCCCGCAACCGCCAGGAGCCCAGGATGAGGGCGAGGAAGTCCGGGGAGCGTAACCGTAGCCGCGCGAGCTGAGCGGGGTCGAGGAGCCCGGCTCGATGTTCCAGACTAGGAGAGATATCCAAGGTCCTCGAGGCGCTTGCGCGTCAGGGCTTCGAGCTCGATTTCCTCTTGGGGGAGTCCGGAGTGCGTGAACGAGGTCAGCCACTTGTCGAGGGCGGCGCGCAGCTCGTCGACTTTGACCGCCTCCACGGACAAGATGTTCCGCTCTTCCCCGGGATCACCCTCGAGGTCGTACAGTTCATCACGCCCGTCCGAAGCCCAGATGTACTTGTAGCGTCCGGCGCGAACGGCGCGCAAGGTCCGGTCGAACTTCGACACGTCTGCGTCCGGAAAGCGCTTCTGGAGCACTGCCACCGGGGGCTCGGGCTCCAAGTACTCGGAAATGATCGGCCGCTCGGATTGCGCGCGAACATCGCTCGGGAATATGGAGTGGCCCTGAACCTGGCTCCGCAGCTCCTCGTCCTGAATCCCGGCCAGGTTCAGGATGGTGGGAAATAGATCGAGGGTCTGCACGGGTGCGGTGACCCGTTCGCCCCGCCGAAATTCGGGAGAGCCGCAGACGACGAGCGGGACGCGCAGCACGGTGTCGTAAAGACAGAACACGTGGTCCATGAGATGGTGCTCGCCGATGTTCTCTCCGTGGTCACTGGTGATGACCACCACCGTGTTGTCCAGGAGCCCCTGCTCCTTGAGGGCCGAGTGCAGCTGGCCCACCCGGAAATCGACGTAGCTGATCTCACCATCGTACAAGCCGTCCAGGATCGCGAAATCCTCCTCGGTCATCTCGACGCGGCCGGTGATATAGCGCGTGAAATCCTGATTGACCTTCGCAATTCTCCCGTCCCCGACCCCACGGGGAAGGTGGCGTGTGCGGTAGCCTCCGGGCGCAGCGTACCGCAGGTGCGGCTCCAGGTAGTGGATGAATGCGAAAAACGGCTCCTCGAGCCGCTTCCAGTCTGCCATCCAGCGGCCGACAACGGAGTTCACCCGCCAGGCGCCGTCGTCATACATGTGAAAGGACCGACGCATCGTGCGTGTCGTGCGTTCGAACAGGTCGTTGAGCATGTTCCCGCAGGTGTGAAGCCACGCGTGGCCCTGCTCGAATGCGCCATCGGCCGCTGACATGTTCGCCTTCCGCTGCTGCCGCTCCAGCGGCGCATTGCCCCCCCGAGTCTGGACGATTTGCCAGCCATGGACGAAATGGTCGAAACCGCGATCGAATCGGGTCTCGCGGCTGAGCCAGTAGTTGCTCGAGATCCCGAACGTCCGGTAACCGTGGCGGCGCAGGGCCTCCGGAAGCGGAATCAGGTCGGAGCCGAGGGCCAGGTGACTGCGGTCCACCCCGTGCCGGGAAGGGTAGGTGCCCGTGAAGAGCGAGGCGTGGGACGGCACCGTCCAGGCCGCTGGCGAGATGGCGTTCTCGTACACGACCCCGGTCTCGGCGATGCGGTCGATGCACGGGCTCGTCGAGCGTCCATAGCCGTAGCACGAGAGGTGGTCCGCTCGCAGAGTATCGATCATGATCACGACGATATTGGGTCTGGTGCCGCGAGCGAGTTTCATCAACGCGTCTCCTGAGGGCCGACGGGGGGAGTCACCGGCCCGGGGTAGCAACCGAAGGGATTTAGCAGGCGGCGTGCACCCGGGCCGGCACCGGGCCCCGGAATGGAGCCGCGTTCGAACCAGGCGTCAGCCCTCATCGGTTCCCACTAGCGTCGAGCAAGGCAGTCGACCACCGGCGCACCTTCCGGAAGGACCCGCGGAGGCGGCCGACCTCGTCTCGCTCGAAGAATCCGCTCGCGTAGAGCGTAAGAGGGGCGAGCAGGAGGAGGAACACCTTGGCCGGGAGGCTGACCCAGATCGAGCCCCACGGCACGGTGCTGCCGAGCCAGTAGATCGACGCACCCACCAGCGCGAGCCGCAGGATTCGGCGATATTCGTACGGGACCGGGTAAAGCTGATAACCGACGCTGACCTCGAGCACGAATCTCACGATGTAGCCGGCGAGAAAGGCCGCCGCCGCGCCAATGGCTCCGTGGCGAGGTATCAAGAGGAAGTTCAGCCCCACGTTGACCGCGGCGACGACAGCGAGGATCAGCGGCCGGTACTTGACCTTGCGGTGCATCGGCATGCCGACGTTTCCCACCCAGGTGAGCGCCTCGAAGAGGAACGCGCCGGCAACCAACGGCACGACGCGATAGGCCTCTCGGAACGCCGGGGCTGCCATCAGTCCCAGGATCTCCTCGGCAAGCAGCGCGAGGGCGAGCCAGATGAAGCCCCCGACGGCCAGGACATAGGTGAAGACCCGCGCGTACAGGGCCGGGGCGTCGGGGCTCGTGCGATTGGAAAATAGGAATGCCGGCCAAGCGAGCTGGAAGGCCGCCATGACGAACGCGAGGATCTCGGCGAAGCGATAGCCCAGCGCGTAGAGTCCGACGACGGCCAGCGACGAGAAATGTCTCAAAAAGTAGCGGTCCGACAGGTTGAGAAGGAAGCTCAGCAGTCCGCTGGGCAAGAGATAGACGCCGTAACCGAGGAGATCGGCCGCGTCCCGGCGGGAGAACTTGAGGGAGGAGCCTCTCAGCGTGAGCGGGATAAGAACGACGCACAGGAGGAGCTCGGCGCAGAGCTGGCTCAGGAGCACGCCCCGACCCCCGAGGTGCAGGCCCACCACGAACACGATCGCCAGGGACAGGGCGATGCCCGTCCGGGCGAACGAGAAGCTCGCGTAGCGGCGTGATTGCTCTCGAGCCCGGAGCACCGCGAAGGGAAGTCGGCCGAGCGATTTGAACGCCACGGCGCCGATCCCGATCATGACCCACACCGTGTAGTCTGGGCTGCCGGTGAGAAGTCTGCCGAGCGGCGCGGAGAGCAACAGCGCAAGCAGGCCCACGGGAAGCGAGAGAGTGAAATTGAGCCAGAGCGACGTCGCGAGCACCGTCTCGCGATCCGATGCGTTCTCGTGGCTGAAATAGGTGCGAAACACCGCGTGGCTCTGCCCCATGTTCATCACGATGAAGAGGAGCTGGTCGAGCATCCCCACGAGCGCGAGCACGCCGTAGTCCGCCGGGGTCAGATACCGCGTGTAGAGAGGGATGAGGAAAAAGCCGATCATCCGGGTTCCGGAGTTGCCGAACCCGTAGACCAGCGTGTGGCTGATCAGGGTCTTGATCTTTTGAAACATGCGGCTAGGGCGCTCCCGCTCGCACGCTCAGCGGTTCACCGAAGGTTCGCAGGTGACGGCGCGTCCGGTGAAGGAGCCTGTCGGAGAAATGCGAAACCGAAGCATTTGACGCACGAGCGATCCCCCTTCGGCCTGGATTTCCTCGCTTGGGGTAACCATCCCACCTCGTTCCCTCGGCTGAGCGCCAGAGGCCGCGTGATGCTGACCCGACTTCCGAGGTGATGATGATGCGCTCGCGCGCGGGACGTCGTCAAGTTTCGCGAAATCGGTTCGCGAGATCCAGACGAGGACGAGCGGTCAACGCGGTCGAAGCCGGCGCCAGAGGTAGAGCCCCGACTGAAGGAGATCGTAGGCCCCTGCCACCTTCCTGGCGAACTCCGTCCCCACATCGTTGCGGCCGACATACGTCCGTCTCAGGGCGAAGGGGTCGGTCCGCCCGACGTTGGTGCCCGGCACCGTTGTGCACGCCGCCAGGTAACCTTCCTCCCGCACCATGTTCTTGACGCCGGCGTTGAAGTCTCCTCGCGGGTAGCAGAAGAACAGGGCCGGCGCGCCCAGCTTGTCTTCGATCACCCGCTTCGATTCCGCTATCTCGCGCCGGGCCTCGCCGAGGGAAATGGTCGAGAGCATGGGGTGGGTCAGAGTGTGGGAGCCGAACTCGATGCCGCGCGCGTGCATCTCCTCGACCTGTTCCCAGCTGAGCGGGCGGGGCACGAAGTCGGTCCGCGTCAGGGTCGGGAGACGGTCGGTGCCGATGTAGGACACCGTGAGGAAGATACTGGCGGGAGCGCCGAATCGCCGCAGGACCGGAAACGCGTGCTCGTAGTTGTCTTGAAAGCCGTCGTCCAGGGTGATGACCACGCTCTTGTGCGGCGGTGCCGTTCCTGACGCGAGCCGCTGCGTGGCCTCGGACAGGGAGAGCAGATGATACCCGTTGCGCACGAGGTACTCGACCTGGCTCTCGAAAGCCGCCGGACTGACGCTCGACCGCACCGGCGCATCGCTCACGCTGTGGTAGTAGAGGATCCGAATCGAGTCGCGGCGATTGACGAGTCGACCGAGCCGGTGCAGCGCGAGGGCAAGCGAGCTCAGGGCGGTTCGCGAAGTCGACCGCGCGATTGGGCGCTTGACGGGGCTCCTCGGGTGAACCATCGAATCACGGACATTGTATCTGCTGGCTGGTCTCAGGCAAGTCCCAAACCGCTCGCTAACGACTGTCGCGCGCGTCAACTGAGTTGTTCGCCATCGCGCGCCGGCCCACCCCGCGCAAGTGTGCAATCCTCGCGGGGACTCCGGTTGAAGGTGATCTGCGGCATCTGATGCACGGTTGCGCGCGACGCCCGAGGTGAGGCCACGACACTCACCCTCGCCGTCGGCACGGTGACACTCAGTGTGTCGGAGGCTCGACGCCCTCGAACGGCACGTGGGGCTGCTCGCGGGCTACCCCGGGCTCCAGCGATCGCAAGGGCACTCGCACGGCCCGGGCGATTTCAGCGCGCCCGTGCAATAGCCCCGGCGCGGGACGAGGCAGCTGCCGACCCCGACGGGCTCTCCGCCGAGGTGACGCTGTTCGGGGCCGGGAAGAGTGCCTCGAGGGTGGCAACGTTCTTCTGCGTATCGAAGAGCGCTTCGACCATCTGTCGCCCGGCAGTTCCCATTGCCCGACGTCGCTCGGGATCGCGCGCAAGCGCCTCGAGGGCGTCCGCCAGCGCCTGCGGAGACCGCTCGGGAACGAAGAGCCCGTGCCGCCCATCTTCCATGACCTCGGAGAGTGATGGCAGGGCGGTGCAGACCACCGGCGTCTCGACGGCGAGCGCCTCGAGCAGGATGTTCGGAATGCCGAAGTGACTCTCTGACAGCGCGGGCAGGACTACGACGCTGGCCTGTTGATACAGGGGAATGAGGTCCTCCTGGCTCAGGAACCCCGTGATCCGTATGCGATCCGCGAGCTGGGCGCGCCGGATCAGCCGCTCGAGGGATCGTCGGTCCGAGCCGTCGCCGACGATAGCGCACTGGAACGCGATGCCGCGGGCGGCGAGGATCCGGCAAGCTTCGATAAGATCCGGGAGTCCCTTGCATCCCCGTAGTGTCCCTGCCGTCAGGATCCGGAAGCCATCGGCCCGTTCTCCCTCGACCGGCCTAAATCGCTTCAAGTCCACCCCGTGGTAGCTGACCACGATCTTGTCCGCCGTCTCTGCCCCGGCGAGGCGTGTCAGGTATTCCTTGTTATGGCGGGTGCAGGTTACGACGAACTTCGCCGCCTGGATCTTCTGCGGGAGCATCGATCCGTCGAGGTAGATGTCCGAGGCGTGGCCGGCGAAGCTCCAGGCGACGCCGGTCAGTCTGGCCATGACGAGCGCGGAAGTCGCCGGATGCGAGGCCCAGTTGGCGTGGATGTGGCCGATCCCTTCCTCCAGGATCAGCTCGGCGAAATAGACCGACTTGGGAAACACGGCCAGGCTCTTCAGCAGCGACCGGGGACGCGTGAGGCATCCGGCGACCACCGCGAGGAGGGCGCCGAAGTAGCGCCCCGGGTTCCGGCGGAGAAACCGCCCATGGGCCCGGAGGAGCGGCCAGGAGAAGAGGAACGGGACGTAGACAGTGTCGGCCAGGAACGGCCGGGCCGCGGCGTGGACGACGTCCCCGCTGAACCCCCGGAGCGAGAAGATCCGGAACCGCAGGCCACGCGCAGCCAGGGCGGAGATCTCCCGCAGGAAGTATGCGTCCACGTAGCGGGGGAACTGAGAGGCCACCAGTGCAATGGTCCGATGGCTCCGGTCGGGTGATGGACTTGGGCCGATGGCGACGGGCCGGTCGCGCGTGGAGACCAGCTCGTCGTAGAGCCGCTCCGTCGCATCGACCATCGCGTCCACGGAGAACCGCTGCGAGATCCGGGCTCGCGCCTG